>Ga0307476_10000123_pt1 | contig 81003 bp, 71 predicted proteins | sample atmos_gasesECM2C_2_FD_203314 | JGI IMG/M metagenome (GOLD analysis project Ga0307476, IMG submission 203314) | Hardwood forest soil microbial communities from Morgan-Monroe State Forest, Indiana, United States - atmos_gasesECM2C_05 | ecosystem: Environmental > Terrestrial > Soil > Temperate... | reverse complement strand
CAGAAATCATCCAGCCGCAATTGCTCCCATAAGACACCGCTCAACCAACACCCGCCCCACTGGCGGGGTCGCAACACTTTGAGCTCGTGCAAACGGACATGCACGGCCTCCTGCGCCAACTCCGGGGCTTCCCGATCCTCCGGAAACAGCATCACCGGATGCCACCGGCCGCCCGGCTCGTCGAACACTTCGATGCACCGGCACCAGGCCGCTTTCTGGCTGTCGTTGATTTCTCCCAGGTACAACACCTGCCTCTGCACCACACGCTGCGAGGCCCCACGACGATTCTCCACGATGCTCCAATAACGATGCTCCTTGCCATCTTTTACGCGACGCGTGCAGCGAAGAAACACCTCGCCATTGTGCACGGCCCGTGGCGGTAATCAAGGGGGTAGGTCTTCACTACAACACCTGGCGCGCAGAGCGCTGCTGATAAGAAAATACTTATGCCTAGGAAACCGCCGAAAATCGGCAAAAAACACGTTCGGTTGTCAAAGTCGGGCTAGCACCGCCGAATCTGGCTAACCAAGACCGCACGCTTTCACGCTCGCTGGGGGCGCGCTCGATGCAGTCGGGCCTTTGCGATTCTGAGCGATAGTCCTAGGATTCGCGCAACTTCATCGGGGCGGTCAGGTCGCCAATTGTGCAGCACGGGCGAGGCATCCCGCACCTAACGCGTGACTATCGTTCGGGATATTCCGTGCATAGCGGGCCAAAAATCCCGTACTATATAGTAACGCTGTACAATGCCGTACCCGGACACGACCTCCCCCTCCCATTTGTGGCAATTGTTCAACCTCAGCGCAGATCGCTACGGTGATCTTCGAATTGAGGATTGCACGGCAAACGGCCTTCGTTCGATGTAGTTCGACGTATGATATTCGCGGTCTAAGACCACGAGGGGGTCATAATGTTGGCTATTCTGTCGCTCCAGACTGGCATCGTTCCGAGAACGGCAAGGTGGGTAACGGCCCTTAGTCTCTCCTTTTTGCTGTTCTCCACCGCGCTTTTCTCGCAACAATCCGATGCGATGGCGAACGTAGACCGCCAAACCATTCAGAGCCTTCTCGACAGGATTGCCTCACTCGAGGCCAGCGACAAACAACTTCGCCAGCGTCTGGCGCAGTTGGAGAGTGCAAAATCGGGAGCGACTGCGCAGACGGGAGGATCCACCCCGACTCAGGTCGGCGCCTCTGCTCCGGTTACCGCTGCCTCCGTCGCAATTGCTGCACCTGGGGCTGATCCGCCAAAAGCCGAACGATCGCCACTCGCGCAATCTGATCCGCAGGGTGCACCGACGGACCAAGACCAGATGGATGTGAGCAAAACTTCACTCAACATCCGTGGATTTGGTGATTTCGGATTGTACGGTGGCAATCAGAAGGGGCAGACTACGTCGTTCAGCCTCGGGCAAACGAACCTCTTCATCACTTCCAACTTGTCGGAACGGTTCAAATTTTTGTCGGAACTCGTCTTTGAGGTGCATCAAGACAACGCTTTTCGGACAATTCTCGAGCGCATCCTCCTCGAATATTCGGTAAACGATTATTTCAAGCTTTCGGCTGGCCGCTATCACACCGCAATTGGCTACTACAATACCGCGTATCACAACTCTACATGGTTCCAGACTGCCACCGAACGGCCCTATGTTTTTGAATACGAAGACGAAGGCGGGATTCTACCGCTGCACATGGTGGGCCTTGAAGCTTCCGGGCAGATACCGTCAGGGAAGTGGGGTCTTCACTACGTGGTGGAAGCTGGCAACGGGCGCACTTCTGATCCGCTGGCTGAACCAGTTCAGAACTTTGTCGATGAGAATGGCCACAAGGCGATCAATGTGGCTGTTTTTGCCCGCCCCGAGTTTGTTCCAGGGCTGCAAGTGGGTTTTTCAGCGTACAAGGACGCAATCTTTTCGGTGAATTCGCCTAAGATCAATCAGACAATTTTGGATGCGCACGCGGTCCTGACGCGTGCCAAGTTCGAATGGCTCAATGAGGCCTTGATGATTCGCGACAGTCCTGTGGGACAGCGCGATTTTGAAACGCCCGCCTTCTACTCTCAAATCTCTGAACGATTCGGTTTATACCGGCCGTATTTGCGCTATCAATACGTGAATGCCTCCAGCCAGGAACCCCTCTTTCCTCAAGTGGGTCTCCGGACTGGACCGTCGGTGGGAGTACGCTTTGATCCGACGGGATCGGTAGCTCTTAAGCTGCAGTACGATTACACGTTTTTGCGGCGGCAAACGATCGATGGGAAGAGCTGTCCGCAATTGTCCATGTGCTCTCCCAGCGCACTTGCGATGCAAGTCGATTTCAAGTTTTAGGGCCATCGGGAATGCGAGCCAAAGCGCGGATACTAAATTTCGTTGCAGTCGCGATGATGCTGGGTCTGATGCAGAACCAGACCGCTCAGGCTGCTCCCCCCTCTTCGCAGACACGAAGCAAGCCCAGCCAATCCCTGGCTATCGTCGTGAATCGCTCCAATCCGATTGACAATCTCTCCTATCGCGAGTTGCGCAAGATTTTCCTGGGCGAGCGCAACCACTGGCCGAATGGGCACCGCATTGCAGTTGCCATGCTGGACTATGGACAACCCGAGCGCGAAACTGTACTCCGGCTTATTTACCGACTGGACGAAAGTGGATATCAGGATCGCTTGCTGCGCGGGATGTTCTTAGGAGATGTCTTTGTCGCGCCCAAAACGCTGGCCTCGCCCTTAATCTTGCGCAAGTTCGTCTTTAACGCCCCCGGGGCAATTGGTTATCTGCGCGCTAGCGATGTCGACGATTCGGTAAAAGTCATTCGTATCGATGGCATGCTGCCGGATAACAAGGATTACAGACTTCAGATCGACGAGCGCTCTGCTGAGTGATGGAGCTGCGGAACGGCATGGCGAAGGCAACTGACTTGGGAGCTCGACAAATCGTTTCAGCTTACGTGCAGACAAGCAAAGCATTGCTTGCACGTAAACTCTCGCGGCACATTTGGACTATTTTGCTGCTTCTAGTTCTCGGTGGCGAAGCGGGGGTCGGACTCTTCGTCATACGGGATCTCGCCAGGTCCTACACAACCGTAGAGAAGATGTACAACGGGTCTGTGCAAGGTCTGCTGCGATTCGGAGACTTGGAGTTCGAAGCCCAGGAGACCCGCCGCAGCACTCTTTACGCCTTGACAACGAATGACGGCAACCTGCAGGTCGATTATGCCGACCAGTCCCGCAAGGCCGATCGTGGAGTCACACAAGGCATTATCCAATATCTGGCGCAGGCCCATAGCCGTCGAGAATCCGAGCTTGGCCAACGCTTACAGAGCGATTGGGGCGCTTATCTTAAAGTGCGGGATGACGTACTGGGTTTGATTCTGGAAGGCAGTCCGAAGGAGGCAGTGCACCTCGATCTCAGCGTCGGAGTGCCGGCGTTTGATCGAGTCCGGCAGGATTTGGAGGAGATCAAAGAGACATATAGTGAGCAGGCTTCGCAACAACTCGCCGCTGTGGCGGAGTTTTCCCGACGCTCAATGACCAGGCTCACCGCATCGCTGTTGTTCGGTTTACTGTTTGGCAGTGTCGCCATCTGGGCAATCCAGAAAAGCAGGATGCGCAGCGCAGTACAACTCGCAAATCTGCAGATGGACTTTGTGGCATCTGTTTCCCACGAATTGCGAACACCCATCACCGCTATTCTGACTGCTGGCGAAAACATTAGAGACGGCCTAGTATTGGGGAGCGAAAGTCTCTTCGAACACGGGTCAGTAATAACGGATCAAGCCGGCCGACTCAGCGAACTTGTAGACCAGGTTCTGCTATTTGCGGCTACTTCAACAGCCCGGCCATCTCACCTACTGCGCGAACTTCGGGTTGACGAAGTCGTTGCGGACGCGATTCGCTCGACCAAGGGGCTCCTTGAGAAAGCGGGAGCCACTATGGACGTGAAGATTGAGCCCGGGCTGCCGCCGATCGTTGGCGATTTGTCGGTACTGTCGCAATGTCTCGAAAACCTTATTGCGAATGCGGTGAAGTATAGCGCCGGCAATCGCTGGGTCGGTATCGCAGCGCGCTTGAATCAGGCAGCTCAGGAGATAGAGATTAGCGTTCAAGACCGCGGCATTGGCATACCCGCCTCTGACCTGGCGCACATTTTCGAGCCGTTCTACCGTAGTCCGCAGGCGGTAGCGGCTCACATTCCTGGCACAGGATTGGGATTATCCATCGCGAAGCGTAGCGTTGAGGCCTTGGGCGGAGGGCTGAGCGTTTCCACTCAAATCGGTGTGGGAAGTGTATTCACAGTGCGCTTGCCATTCGCGAACGAGGCCTCGCAGGGAATAAGACGGCGCCGAGTGCCAGAACTGGAAAGACAACCGTGAAAGAAAGTATTTTGCTAATCGAAGATGAACAAGCACTGCAGTCGACCTTGAGTCTGCGGCTTCGTGGGGAAGGATACACGGTCGATACAGCCAGCGATGGAACGGAAGGATTTGAGAAGGCGACAAATAACCCTTTCGATCTGATCATTCTCGACATCATGTTGCCGGATCGGAGCGGACTCGACGTCTGTCGGGACATCCGCCAAGCGGGGTTGGCGACTCCAATCCTGTTCCTCACCGCCCGGAGTCAAACTACGGACAAGGTTGTTGGACTGAAACTCGGAGCGGACGATTATGTTACGAAACCTTTTAAGGCCGCGGAATTGATTGCTCGCGTCGAGGTGCTTCTGAGAAGGGTGCCAATCCGCTCAGGACACGGTGTTCACCGGTTCGGTTCGATCCAAGTTGATGTGCGTCGTTCTGAAGTGACTCGGAATGGTAAGCCGGTCGCTCTTTCTGCGCGCGAGTTCCAACTTCTGCGTTACTTCATCGAACGTGCAGGCAGTACCATTCCGCGCGGCGAGCTGCTACGTTCCATCTGGGGATACGATGAGGATACCTTGACGCGCACCGTCGACATGCATGTGGCGAGTCTCCGCGAAAAACTTGAAGAGAATCCCAAACATCCGGAATTGATTGTTACCGTTGCTGGAGTGGGCTATAAGTTCCTCGGTTCACGAAGCTTTTGATCGTTCTTCTGGTTCGTTCCCTCTGACAACCCTGCAACGTTTTGATGGTAATTGAAGTACCCTCCTTCGCTGTCCCAATCTCAGTGTGACCGTGACCAGTGTGTATAGGAAATTATGACGATGTAAATATTGTAAATCTTCCGTCATATTTCGTTGTTATTGCTCACCAGCAAGCAGGCGTTGAGACCCCGTTTGTAAAGTCACCCACGACAGCGGCACTGCGGCCGAGTCGTTTGAAGCGGCGCTGCTCGCCTTAGGTACAGGTTCGGAAGGAGGCTGCACAGCCATGAGGAAGTCTTACCAAGTTTGGATCCCCGTTCTCTTCGTCGCTTTCGCGACGGTCGTGGCAAGCGCCCAGTCATTCCGAGTGCAATGCCCGACGACCACCATCACTCACCCCAATGCCGTGACCAGCGCACAGGGCGAGCCTGCGTACAACGGACCGACGCAGTTCACAACGGCAGCGGTAAGCGGTTCTCAAGGTGGGTACGTGACGCCGACGAGCGGCGTAAACGGCGCCATCAAGTGCCAGCAAATCTCGGGCGGTGATGGATACATGACCGAGGCCGACGGTAACCAGACGTTCATGTTCTCGTTCGGACCGCTCTCTGGTTTGTCGGATGTCGCGGCTGGCCGTCCGTCGACCCAGTTCCCGGACGTCTTCAACACGCCCTATCCGGGCACGCTGACACGCGGCGATCCGGCTACGAGCGACGGGGCCTTGACCGGCGCGTCGCCGTGGACAGTCAACCCCGCCACCGGCACTCAGGCGTTTAAATGGAACGGCGCGGTTGGCCTGGCCCCCGACATTGCGGCGAACGTCACGGTTAGTGACCTTGTCGAGGGCGCTTTGCCTATCACTACCCCGGCCAGCACTGCCCCGGGCTGTACGTCGTTTACCGCTAACACCGTAACCGCTTGGACGGACGCTCCCTTGGGCCTTCCAGTGGGAGCACAAGTTTTGATTTCAAATGCGACTGCTGAGGGCGGCACGACAACCCCGACCGGTTATGCAGGCACTTGGACAATTAGCTGCGTGGCCACCGGAAGCGCCCTAGGTCCTGGTGGATTCCAGGGATATGCCTTCCAGTACGTCGCGGCTCAAACCGGGCTGGCGGCGGACACAGGCAATGACGTGGCTGCCATCGCGTCTTCTCCCGCGGCAATCGATGGGCATGTGGATCCCCGCCAGATCATGGATGTCGGCGTGATGAACGGCAATATTCCGGCCCCCCTGGCTGCGTTTGACGAGGACGACGAGTTCTTTCTCACCCTCAGCAACGTGGGCATGATCATGCGCCCGGACTTGTTCGAGCAGCACACCGTCCACTTCCACGGCTACCCGAACGCTTCGTCCTTCTATGATGGCGTGCCTGACGCTTCCATCGCCATCAACATCGGCGCCAGCTTCACCTATTACTATCTCGCTCCGGATGCCGGGACTTACTTCTGGCACTGCCACATCACTCCGCCCGAGCACTTGCAGATGGGCATGGTGGGACAGCTTTATGTGCGGCCGCGGCAAGATCGTGTGCCTACGGGCCAAAGTCTCTATACGTCTCTCGGATACCAGAACGGTATCGGTCTTCCCAGCGGCCTAGCGGACCTGCGGACGGTTTGTAATCCCGCGAACGACATTCTGTGTAGCGCAACCATGCCGGCGATCGCCAACACGACGGCTCGACCGGCAGCCAGCACGCTTTGCAATGGTACGACGGTGGCGACGACCGGCACCCAGGTGGGTACGACGCCTGAATATGTCTACAACGACGGCGACGCCTCAAGCTGTTACGACGTGACTTACCCCATCCAGATGCATGGCTTCGATCCGAACTTCCACTTCGTGGGCATGACCTTCAATCCGGAAATGTTCGCGGACATGAAAGACAAGTACTTCCTGCTGAACGGGCGGAGCTACCCCGACACGGTTGCTGCCGGGCCGCAAGCCACAGTCTCGAGTGACGGCAAGATGCACTACTCCCAGCCGCTGCCGGCCATCATCAACATTCCGGCGGGCGGAAAGGCTTCTCTGCGCCTCGTCAACCTCTCGGTGGCGGAATACTTCACGTTGCAGAGCGTGGGCGTTCCCATGCACGAGGTCGGATTCATGGCCAAGCTACTGCGCGACCAGGGCGGCAACAACACCGAGTTCTACACCAACTCGATCACGCTAGGTGGCGGCGAGTCACTGGACGTGATTCTGGATGCCAGTGACGACGGCTGCAGTGCTTACTTAGGCACGGGATGCTCCGCCAAGCTCTACCCACCAAACAGCACCTTCTATGTCTACAGTTCGAATCTCGACATGCTGTCGAACGACGCGGAAAACTTCGGCGGGATGATGACCGAGGTCCATATCTGCAACAGCGTGACCGGCAGCACACCAGATGCCGCAGGCACGTTTGGAAACACCTGCAATTAGGAGAGCAGCAATGAGGCCGATGAACATGAAAAACGCGATTACGAAGACACAACTGCTCGTTGCTCTAACAGTGGCTGTGGCGCTGCTTCTCACGCCGGCCGCTTTCGCTGCCGCTCCTGGCATCACCAGCACGGCGGGTACGGCCGGGACCTTTAATTTAACGGCCCAGGACGCTTACCTGAATCAGCCGGACGGAGAGGCAGTGTACTCGTGGGGATACGGCTGCTTGACCGGCTCCGCACCGGTCTTTGTGCCTGCGGCTATCGGCGGCGCCTCTTGTAACACCATGCAGGTTCCCGGTCCCACCTTGGTTGTCGCAGAAGGGGCGACGGTCACGATTAATCTGACCAATAGTTTGCCCACTGCCGCCGGCAACACCTCGATTCTGTTTCCCGGTTTTCAGCTCACGTCCACTTGCGCCGCTAACGCTACAAATCCGCAGGGGCTGTTGGCGTGCGAGGCGGCGCCAGGCCAGACGGTGACTTACACGTTTACCGCCTCCACGCCGGGGACGCACGCTTACTACAGCGGAACGCAGGGCGACCTCCAAATTGAGATGGGCCTCTACGGTGCCATCATTGTGCTCCCGACTGCTCCGCCTGCCAACTGCGCCAACGGCACAAGCGTAACCAACCTGTACACAAAAACGGATTTCGGGACAGCCAACGGCTACGCTGGATTTCCTGAGAGAGATTTCCGCCTTTCTACTGCAGCCTACGACCACCCCAAGTCGTGCTACGACCGCGAGTACCTGTTCCAGTGGGCCGAGATGGACTCCAGGATTCACCGCCAGGCGCTGGCGCAGGTTCAGGCGAAAGCGAACTGCGCGGCTGGCTCGAGCGGATGCAGCCTTGACGTACAGACCGAGCCCTACCATCCGTCGTACTTCCTGATCAATGGACGGTCCATGCCTGACCTCATGGATCCCAACTACGCGGGCGAATATCCGCACCAGCCTTACAACGGCAACCCACATATGCATCCGGGCGAGCAGACGCTGGTCCGTACGATCGGCCAGGGGCGATGGCAGCATCCTTTCCACGAGCACGCCAATCACGTCCGCATTCTGGCTCGTGACGGGAACCTGATCCTGAGCCCGACCAATCCCGCTAATAATCTGGCCGGCGTTCTGATGTTCAACACGGATACCACGCCGGGCGAGGCGTTTGACGGTATTTTCTACTTCAGCGGCAGGGGATTGAACTGGGATCCGTACGGTCACCATCCCGGTCCGGACGTTGGTACCTCCCCGGATGGCACTGGGAACCCAGGGAACGACCCTCTGGCCCATTTGTCCTGTACGCCGGACGCGAATGGCTACAACACAGGCAACCCAGCGGCCCTGAATTATTTCGAGTGGTGCCAGGACCACAACAAGCCGGTGCAAGTGAATCCCTTCGGCGATGTGCCGGCAGGTGGACCGGCCACTTTACCCGATCCGAACGTCTTCACCAACGGCCAGTGGTACGGCGGCACGCCCTACTTCGGTCCGGACGCAACCTTGCGCGCGGCGATGCCCACCTGCACTAGTACCGCTGGGACCGGCGCTGCGACTCCCGGCACCAACTGCACGACGTTGTTGCCTTCGAACACGCAGGCCAACCCCCAAAACGAGCGGGGCTGGGCGTTTATGTGGCACTCGCACAACGAGCGCGAGATCACCACAAACAATGTCTTCCCGGGCGGCATGCTCATGATGATGCTGGTGGATTCACGCGAATTTGCAATTGACGAGAGCCAGTAGCGGCAGGCCCGTGCCTGCCTTGCAAGGCCTGCCAAGCTGAGATCCCCCAACCAGCAGAGGGCGAACAAGAATTCAGCTTCATGTCCCAGGACGGAACACAACGAGAGGCGACGACAATGATCCGGATTAACGATTCCCAGTCCCAGACTACACTGAAGGCCGCAGTTCTAGTGAGCGTGTTCCTTCTCTTTGCGGCAGTGATGGGCTTCGGCCAGCAGGTCAATTTGACGGCGGGGCCTGCCGCCACAACCCTGCCGGACGGCACGGTCATACCCATGTGGGGCTATTCCTGCGGTGCTGCCGCCCCCACGTCGACCGCGAGCTGCGTGCCGTTGAGCGGAACTGGGGGCGGCATGTCCAACGGCGCATCCACGGGGGCACTGGGTGGAGTCTACGTGGTCAATGGCGGATCGGGCTATTCGTCCACGACGCCGCCCAGCGTCACCATCAGTGCCCCGACGGGGACTTTTACGAACCCAATCACGGGTGCGCCTGTGACGGGCGTGACTGCGACGGCAACTGCAGTGGTTGAAGGTGGCGTGATCGTTGGCTTCAATGTGACCAACCACGGCGCTGGCTACACGGCGGCCCCCACCGTCACGATTGGCGGCACGGGCGGAGCGGTTGGCGCGGCGTCGCCGGCCTGGTCCCCGGTACTGATTACGGTTCCCTATGCCTCCACGGGAACGAGTTTAACCATCAGCCTGACCAACAATCTTTCGTTTACCACGAGCGGGACGCCGAATAACATTCCTACCTCGATCGTAATTGTGGGTCAGGTGGGCGGCGGCCTTGGCATCAAGCCGACCCTCAACGGCACCGGGACCACGACCTCTACGCAGAGTCCCAGCCACGCCAACGCACAGGGGTGCGTGTCGTGGTTTATTGCCGCCCTTCCGCCGGGCACGCCGTGCACGTCCGACACCTCTGGGGCTTTACCGCCGGCCCAGGGTAATCGCGTCCAATCCATGGCCACAGAAGTAGCGGCTGGGGCGGCGGGAACGGCGACCGCGACCTCACTGACCTGGCCATTGCTCAAGCCGGGCACCTACCTGCTCGAATCCGGCACGCATCCTTCGATTCAGGTACCCATGGGCTTGATTGGCATGCTGGTGGTCACCACCGCGCCGACGGGCACGGGCACTGGAACACCCGCGGCGGGGACAGCTTACCCCGCGGTGGCGCAAGGAACAGCGGCTGCTCAGGCGGCGGTGCCGGCGGTGCCGTACAACGCCGAACTCCCACTCGAGTTCAGTGAAATCGACCCGGTGCAGAACAAAGGGGTCGATCAGGCCGTACGAACCGCAGGTTTCAGCGAAACGATGGTGTGGTCCGGTATGCCGACCAGCCCCCAGGGTACTCCGGGCTGCGGCTACCCGGGGTCAAGCACTTATCACCAGTGCTATCCGCCGGCGGTGAATTACACGCCGTTCTATTACCTCATCAACGGGCTCGCGTTCGACAAGACCAATCCGGGGAGTTCGCTGTTCGCAGCAACCGCTGGAACGAGCACGACCACCGGCATTGTTACCCCTGTTCCCGCCACCGGGGTCAGCGGCACCCTGCTGGTCCGTCTGGTGAATGCCGGCTCGCGCATGCACGTGCCGGCGATCGTCGGTTCGCAAACCACTGGGTTCAACGGAGCCGGGGCACCTGCCACGGTAGGCGGCTTCACCTTGATCGCAGAAGATGGCAATCCCGTTCCCGACGCATCTACTACCACCAGCGGCACCACCACGACTACCAACATCGCTCCCCGTGTAAAGACCGAAGTATTCATGGCCGCGGGCAAGACGTACGACGTGATGGTGAATGTCCCGGCGAATGGCACCAGCGGCGCACCCCCGTCGCTTCCGATCTACGCTCGTGACTTGGGCCTGTCCGCCAACTCTTCTGTGCGTGATGCCGGAATGCTGGCCTATATCGGTGTCAATGGCGCACTACTCCCTGTTGCAGCAGGCTCTGGTGTATTCGCTGCGGCGGGAGTCAATCCGGATACTTACAGTTCTGTCGTCCCATGTGCAACCGGGGCGACCTCGTGCACTTCCCTGGACGTCTCAGATCCATCCAAGGGCGTGATGGCTAACGACGTCAATGTGAATGGCGTCGAGCTGGCGACTCCTCCCGCCAACGGCACACTGACTTGCAATGCGCAGGCGGGGAACCCGGTCGCCGGAATTTGTGCCAACGGCACCTTTACCTATACGCCGACCGCGGGCGCGAACGCGACTGCGGCTGCTGGCGCCCTCTTTGACACATTCGGATATTGCGCCAATGGTGCGGCAGCGGGAAGTAGCCTGTGCACAACGGTTACGCTGAACGTGTCGTCGCTTTCCGGGAACCCGGTCGCGAACGGCATCACCTACACCTCGAAGATGGCCACGTTCCTGAAGATTGCATCGCCCGGCGTGCTCTCAGTGGATACGGACCCCAACGGCCTTCCGCTTCAGGTGGTGGCTTCTAGTGTTACTTCAACAGGGACCACGGCTGTAACGGTCACTATGGACCCGAATGGCGGGTTCACGGCATCCGCACCCGGCGCGGGCACCTACACCTTTACCTACACCGCGCAAAACTCCCAAGGTAGGGTGAGCAATCCCGCGACTATAACCCTCATCTTCCCAACCCCCAGCAATCTCCAGGTCAACGTTCTGGACGCCCAGGCGTACAGCGCCTGCAACGGGAATACCGCCTGCATCGCCGGATTGGTACCATTTTCCGACTACAGATGGATCATCGAGGAAGACAAGACCTTCTGGGTTGATCCGAACTGCACTACCAGCACCACTACCGGCACCACCTTCACCGTGCCGCCGGGCTGCCCCGGTCCTGTGGCCCCCGGTGGCACCATCCCCGTCTTTGGGGTGAATTTCCATACCAGCAGCATGGATTACATCGCCCAGGGCTGCACGGGAAAGCTCTCCTGCGAAGGCGGACAGACCATGCTCGTTACCTGCACTGCCGCTGGTGTCCCAGCGCCAGGGTGCACCGGGGCCGGGTTACAGCATCTTCCCGCGGTATGCGACCTTGGCAGCGGCGCCTGCCGGCCCGATCCAACGGGAAATGGCTTTACACCAGTTAATCCCAGCCAGGTCGCTCTCGATCCCTCCAAACGGTACTACATTTCGGTGTTGCCGGGCGATGCGGCCAACCCGTTCCCGGGTAACACGACCCCAGCGGCTTGCAATGGCACAGAAGCAGCCGCAGGTAATACGGCGTGCGGTCACACCATGAGCGGCGCACCGGTTCCGCCGGCCTGCAACATACTGGGTGGGACAAACGCATGTAGTTCAACGTCCGCGTTTACCCAGCCCGTCAACGTACTTGTCCTACCCACGCCACTTCCTACCGGTAAGCTTTCGGTCATAGTGTTTGAAGACGACTTCCCACTCAATGGCGAGCAGGATGGTGGGGGTGGAGCCGGCACGATTGCGCCCATTGAACCGGGTCTGGGTGGCTTCAACATCGTCCTGTGGGACACCTTTGGCGGACTCGGCGATGTGACCGGGCAGGATACCTACGACGCGTTCAACCAGCCCTTGTCGAACTCGCTGACAGGAACTGTCGATCCCAGCACCGGCCTTGACGCCTGCCCGATTTCGGCACAGGCCACTTCCAATTCGACGCAGGCGGGCATCACAGGCATGATCGTGACCTGCCCGAAGTATGAATCAGACGGGCACACTCTCTCTCCCCTAGCCGGCCAGGCAGTCATTGCCAACCTCATGCCGGACAAATTCAGTGTCCAAGCCTACCCTGGCGCGGACCGGATTGCCCGTGGCGAAGAGTGGCTCCAGACCAACACTCTGGATGGGCAGCATCCCCACGATTCCTTCATCCGCGTTGGCGAGCCGAGCTACTTCCAGGAGTACGGTCCAGCCGGATATCACGTGGCCATCGGTTTTGCCAACCCGGCGATCATCAACGCCCGGCACAATGACATTTGCGGCGGCGCCGGCACCCCTGGTTTGGTTGGGCCGTGCACCAACACCATCTCCGGCCAAGTGGACGTCCAGCGCCTGAGCCGAATACCGGATGAGAGGCTCTATCCCAGCGGTTCACGCGACGCACTTACCTGGACCCAGTGCTGGGTCAGCCTGGGTGATCCCGATGGCGAGGACTTCATGTTCACCAAGTGCGACGCCAGTGGGAACTTCAGCTTCAGCAATGTTCCCGGCGGAAACTGGAGACTGACCATCGGCGACCAATGGAACGACCAGATCATTGATGGTCTGTCCACGCCGGCTAACGTCGGGTGCATCCCCACCGCGGCCCAAGGCAACCAGGGTTGCACCGGCGGACTTGCCACCCTGAATATGCCACATATCGGCGTCCAGCAGTGGCAGTCGAACCTTTACACCACAACCTTCATTGACGATAACAAGAATGGAATCAAGGACGGGACCGAGATCGGGATTCCGTTGATCTATACGATGATCCACTACCGGGATGGGAGCCGCGCCAACGCTCTGACTACGGATTTCAACGGCATCGCCCCCTTCAACGAGACGTTCCCGCTGTTCAACTGGTACGTGGTGGAAGCAGACGACACCCGCTACAAAACGACGGGCATCCACACCGTGTATGACGCGGGCGGCCCTGCCGACGGATCGCCCTCCTGCTCGGCGGCGGGCACGCGGGGATGCGGAACCTCAACTGCCTATAACTTCATGACGAACACGAATGAGTCGGTTCCTTTGCCCGCCGATCTGTCCGTGCCCGGTGCGGTATATTGCGCCAAAGCGGATTGCACGGCGGAGGCTGCTGGGTTCGCGGCAGGTACCGCGGTCGCCAGTTCGTCCACTGCTTCCACGGGGCGCCTCGATCCGCCGTATTTCTGGAGTGGCATGGAGGGTTGGGCCGGCTTAACTGGCCACAGTAATTATATGGAGATCGGCAAAGCCCCGTTTGCAGCTTGCCCGCCGGCCTGCGCGCCGGTCACGGTTACTCCCGCAGGAGGAACGCCTACGACCACGCAGGTGGCCGAGAACGGCGGCATCTATGGACAGATCCAGTATGCCTCGACGCGTCCCTTTGATTCGGCGGAGCAAATGATACAACAGCCTTGGGAGCCGTATATCCCGCACGTCACCGTCAACCTCTACCAGGAAGGCTTTGCAGCCGACGGCGTGACGAAGACTTTGACTTTGGTGGACACGACCCAATCCAGCAGTTGGGATGACTGGGCGCAAGGGTTCTACCCGAACAGCACTGCGGGCACAGGTGACTTGAAGCCGTACATGAGCTGCCCCGGCCAGGGCACGGCTACCAGTGCCGCCAACCCGGACCTCTTTTACTTCACGCTGTTTGGCCAGCCGAATTACCTTGACTGGTACGCCAGCATCCATAGCACTCCTGCGGTTGCGCCGCACGCGCTGCCTTACAACTCCCAGTTCAAGTGCTATGACGCGATGAAGATCAACAACCAGTTTCAGCCCGCGCCGTACGATGGACGTTACTCGTTCCCCAGCTCGATAGGCATCGACCCGACGTCTGGGAAGCCGCTCGGTCTGAAGGGATCCACCAATGGCGTTGCGTCGTCGATGAATGGGACCAACTGCACGATCTGCGTAGCGAACCCCGATTCGACTGACGCATATCGCTCTGGCACCCCCATGCTTCCCCCCGGTAAGTACGTCGTGCAAGTTCTCATGCCGCCGGGCTACGAGATCTACAAGGAGGAAGATAAGAACCTGCTGATTGGCGACGACTTCATCGCGCCGGTCACGCAGCAATTCGCTAACCTCGGTGCCGACATTTTCATCATCCCCGACCAGGCCTCCGTGGCCTCCATGTACGACCCGAACGCCACGGGCTACAACCCCACTAACTACCAGAACGAGACTACGAGCTTGAATTTGCAGGGGGGAATGCTCTCCGGCGTCCCCGGTTTCCCCGGCTACCAGGATCCTGTATGGCCGTGCGTGGGCGAGCTGCGCACCGTGCCCGACTTCCTGAGTCTGTTCCCGGGGGCGCTAGAAACGGCCCCCTTTGCCGGAGCGACTCGGCCTCTGTGCGACCGCAAGGAAGTGACGCTGAACAACCAGATGTCGGTGAGGGTGAAGTTCGCACTCTTCACCTCCACTCACATCGCGTCGAAGTTCACCGGCGTGATCACCGACGACTTCACCTCGGAATTCGATCCGTTCTCGCCGCAGTTCGGCGAGAAGTTCGCGCCACCCAACATGCCCATTTCCACCAAGGATTATCTCGGAAACGAAATCTCGCGTGTGTATTCCGACCACTGGGGAGTCTATGACGGCTTGACGTTCTCGAGCTGGGAAGTGAACCCGCCCAACATCACGGGATACTCGCCCTCGATGATGGTGCAGTGCATGAACGATCCGGGGCCGATCCTGGACACGCATGCGGGTAGTCCGACCTTTGGGCGCTTGATCAACGATCCTTTGTACAACCCAGCTTATAGCGATTTCTGCTACGAAGAGCCGTACATGCCGGGCTTGACCACCTACCTCGACACTCCGGTTGTGCCCACGCAAGCGATGGTAGGTGCGGCTTACAACAATCCCGACTGCAGCTATCCCGATGCCACGCCGGCGATCGCAGAAGTGGACGGCGACGGTATCGGTCCTTGGGCAAGCAAGAGCGGTGTGACCCTCACCATTAAAGCTCTTGGCGATCAGCAGGTGAGCAACAGCGCTTACGCCGGGCCCTCGGCAACAGTGCCGCCCTTCAATATGAAAACCGTCACCCGCCACTATGGCTTTGGCAGTCAGTGTTCAAGCCCAACGGCGGGTAGCGCAACTTGCAGTACGTTGTCCTCGGTCACCATCGGCGGGGTAGCGGCCACGGTCAACAGCTGGTCAGACACGCAGATTGTAGTGACCGTGCCGACCGGCGTGCCCAACTGCGCGATACAGCAGCAGGCGCAGTACTCGGGCTCGGGCTCGACTGCGCAGTGCGGGCAACTGGTCATCACCGCGGGCAATGGCAAGCAATCGATCGACACGGTCACTGTGACGATTGGCGGCAAAACTCCGTCCCACGTCTCCGCGAACCAATCAATCCAAGCCGCGATTGATACCGCTATGCCGGGTGACCTAATCATCGTCGATCCGACTTGCACCACCACGGGAACGACCACCACGGCCACGTGCAGCGCTGCTGCGCTTGATGCCGGAACGCCGACACAAACTGCCTCCGCGGCATCTCACCAAGAGATGCTACTTATGTGGAAGCCTGTCCGGTTGCAGGGTGTTGGCGCCGCTTCGTCCATCATCGATGCCAATGCCGTTCCGGCGGGCAAGCTGCTTGACCCCTGGCGCCGGCATGTTAACTGCCTGTTCGGCTTGACACTGAGCGGCGTGCCGTCCGTTGGAACCGGCGGGGCGGCGCCCGCGTACGATCCAACCAATACCTACCAGTGCCCGGAGACGAATTGGAATTACTACACCACCCCGACCACGCAAGGTGCTCCGCAGGTTGACCGAATTCCGCTCGAGGCGGTCGTGGGCTGGGACGCCACCGCAAACGGCAACCTGGCCGAACAGCTGCAAGAACCCTCATTGATGGGTGCATATGAGGGAGCGGGCATCACGGTCCTGAGCAAGGGCGTGTGGACCTCAAAAGGAGAAAACATCTGGACCGACGGCGCAACGGCGGGCGCGTTCCCCACGGACGCCCTGCTCCTGCAGGATGTTCCAGCAGCGTTACCCGCAGTCCCAGCCCAAAGTTCCTACTGTACGGTCACTCCCAACCCGTACCCCAGCAACTTTGAGTGTAATCCGTCTTCGATTGACGGCCTCACGATCAGGGACAGCTCCCAGGGCGGTGGCGGCATATTCGCCCACGGCTGGGCGCATAACCTGCAAATCGGCAACGACAGGGTCTACAACAATTCCGGTACGCTCTCGGGCGGCATCAGCATCGGCCAGGGTGAGTTCCCGATAGCGACCACCATTACTAGCGTTTCCGGCGGTGTGGGACAGCAGTCCGTCCTCAGCACACCTCCGTCCTGCCAGAACAGCAATGTAGTCGGCACGGAATTGCCGTTCTGCCTGGACCTGAACGTCAACGTACACAACAACTACATCGCGAACAACTCCTCTCTCGGGGATGAACTGTTCTCCGGCACTCTGTCGGGTGGCGGCGGCGCCACTTTCTGCACCGGTGCCGACTACTACGAGTTCAACTACAACTGGGTGTGCGGAAACCTCGCCTCTGGTGAAGGCGGAGGCTTGGTTCACCTGGGATTCATCTACCACGGGGATATCGAGCACAACTCGATCGTTCTCAACCAGAGCAACAACCCCACCATTCCCACGAACGGTGGCGGAATTCAAGTGATGGGCACGCCCGATACAGACCCGGTTTGCGGGACTATATCGGACGCGGATTGCCCCCCAGGTCTGAGCGACGGTACGGGTCCTGGGCTGGTGATCAATGGCAACCTGATCCAGGCCAACATGGCCGAGAGCGGCAGCGGCGGCGGCATCCGTCTGCAGCAGGTCAACGGGACGGAAGTCTCCGTGTTCCCGTCGACGCCCACAGCCTGGAACAGCGTTTCCATCACCAACAACATGATCGTCAACAACCTGGCGGGTTGGGATGGCGGCGGAATATCGCTGCAGGATTCGCTGAACGTGGCGATCATCAACAACACCATCTCGAGCAACGACACCCTTGCCTCTTCCGGCGTGCTTACGCAGAGCATTGGGACGCCTTTGGCCAGCGCGCCTGCGGGGAGCTGCACCAACGCGGCCGGCACCACGTCGTGCCCGCAATCGGCAGGCCTGACCAGCACGGTGAACTCGACGTTGCTGACCACGACCTTCACCGGGCTAACGATTACATGCCCGACCGGACAACCCAACTGCACGGCATTCTCCAACCCGCTGCTGCAAAACAACGTGATCTGGCAGAACCGCGCCTTCGACATCGGAGTGGGCGGCTTAGGTTCAGCGACCCAGAACCAGCAGAACCTGGTATCGCTGTCCCCCACAATTACGCAGTCCGCTTCCGGCCAGTGCGGCTCGGGCGGCAGTTACTGGGACATCGGCGTCCGGGGCGATACGGGTCCAGGCGTGCACAGCCTAGGGGCGGGGATCGCACTCAACCCGACGTATTCGGTACTGGACGACACGGGCTACGCGGCATCGAACTTGACTACCAATCCCAGCGTCGTCAGTCAGTATTGCAACGGTTCGCGCGTGCCGCCAGAATGCACCACGGCGGATGGCTGCGGAGGGCCGAATGGATACGGCGTACCTCCGGGAATTGTCGACGCGCAGACCCCGAATCCGCTCTTCACCCTCAATCCAAATGCAACGGTGGACGAGGGCAACAACTGGATCAACGTGAGCTGGGGTCCGCTTGCGCTGAGCAACGATGCGGTGACAGGTGGAGTGAATGGGAACTACGGTGGTGGACCTCTGTTTGCCAACTATGCGCTGAATGTGGGTTCGCCGGCCATCGACTACGTGCCGCTGAGCACGGCGAGTCTGCCCACGGCTACGTTGCCGCAACTGGCCACGGACTTCTACGGAAATCCGCGGCCTGATTCGGCGAACCCGAACCACTTCGATATCGGAGCGGTCGAGTTCCAGCACGGCGCCGGTGCGCCCACGCTCATCACGATCAGCCCCAACAGCGGATCGCAGGGCACGATCGTGAACGTAACGATTACTGGCACCGGCCTGACCGGGGCAACCGCAGTGAACATCACCGGTACCGGCGTCGCCGTCAGCAACGTCACCGCCTTCGGCGCTACAACGGTAACGGCAACCTTCACCATCGCACCGACGGCGACGATAAGCATCAGGAACGTGACCGTCACAGCGACGGCCGGCACGAGCAATGCCATTGAGTTCACTGTTACCGCTCCGCCAGCGCCGACCTTGACGTCCATCAATCCGGCTTCTGGACAGCGCGGAACGTCGACGGGCGTGATGCTGACGGGCACGAACTTCGTGCCCGGGTCGACGGTCGCGGCCGCGCCTGCGGTAACGGGCTTCACGATCAGCAACGTGATGGTGGTGAGCTCCACTGAGATCACCGCAACCTTCACCAGCAGCCTCGGCGCGGCACTCGGGAATGTGAACATTGAAGTCGTGACGGCGGGTGGCGCCAGCAATACGCTGCCGTTTGCGATTACTGGCCCGGTGCTCACCTCGATTACGCCTGCCTCGTCTAATCGCGGTGTGACCGGCCTCTCGTTAGCGCTGGCCGGATCGGGCTTGACGGGAGCCTCCTCGGTCAACTTCTCGGGCGGCGGCATTACCGTCACCAGCGTGACAGTTAACAGTGACACGTCCATCACGGCGGTGGTGAACATCTCGGCGGGCGCACCAGCCGGGGCCAGGAATGTGACCGTCACGACACCGGCAGGAAACAGCAATGCCGTAACGTTCACGATCACAGTACCGCCAGCCGGACTGTTCTCGATCTCCCCGACCACGGGCGCTCGAGGCACAACGCAGCCGGTGACGCTCACGGGCATCAGCTTCCAGACGGGGGCAAATCCCGCAACTGGAATCGCGGTGAACGGTGGCGGCATCACCGTGACCGGCTTCACGGTCGTCAATGACACCACCATCACGGCGAACTTCGTCATCTCGCCGACGGCAGCATTGACCGCCAGAAACGTAACCGTAACTACGACTGGCCCACCGACCACCCCCGTGACCTTCACGGTGGTGAATCCGGGAACGCCGATTCTTAACTCGATCACGCCGGCCTCGGGTCTGCGTAGAACGGCTGCGGCTGCGAATCCAGTCGCGGTTGTCCTCGCCGGCTCCAACTTCACGGCGGGATCGACCGTCAACGTAATTGCGCCGGCCAACGGCCTCACCGTCACGGGAGTGACTGTGGTCAGTCCGACGCAGATCAATGCCACCTTCAACACGACGACCGGGGCTGTGATAGGTCCGAGGAGCATCACGGTAACCAACCCGGCTGGCACCAGCGGCCCGGTAACCTATACGGTGCTTGGACCGGTGCTCACGTCGATCCAACCGGCGTCGGGCTTCCGCGGAATCGAGACGATTAATGTCAGTATCTTCGGCAGTGGACTTACCGGAGCTACGGCAGTCACCGTGTCGGGTGGTGGCGTCACTGTGGGTCCAATCACCGTGGTCAGCGACACGCAGATCACGACTACATTCGCCTTCTCCACGACGGCGGCGGTCGGGACCAGGACCGTCTCGGTGACAGCACCTGGAGGCGTCAGCAACACGGTGCCCTTCACGGTTCAAGCTCCGGGAAGGCCGACGTTAACCTCGATCGCGCCGTCTCGCGGAGCTCGCGGCACGACGGTTCCAGTGACGCTCACCGGGACTAACTTCGTTGACGGATTCACAACGGTCGCGGTCTCTGGCGGCGGAGTCACCGTCAGCGCCGTGAACGTGACGAGTTCGACGACAGCGACAGCAACCTTCACCATCTCGGCAACTGCTGCGCCGGGTACCCACAACGTGACCGTTACGGTAGCGGGCGCTACTGGCGCCAGCAATACGGTGGCGTTCACGGTGGGAGCGACGATCACTTCGATCGCCCCGAACTCGGCGACGCATCCTGCGACGGGCACACTGGCCGTTCCTGTGACGATTACCGGTACGGGCTTGACCGGAGCCACAGGATTGACTGGAACCGGTGGTGGGGTGACGGTTGCCGCCGGCACCTTCACCGTGGTGAACTCGACCACGATTAACGTAACGCTCAACGTAGCGAGCACCGCAACCCTCGGGGTCCATAACCTCGGTGTTGCGTCGCCGAATGGAAACTCGAATACCTTGCCGTTCACGGTTAACTAGCAGCAACCGGGTAGCGACCGGACATTCAAACCTGGATGTCCGGTCGCTAACCGCCAACGCAGTTCCTCCCTCGTTAACTCAGGCAGTTCGCGTCGATTCTGGCACCTTGGTGGCATTGACCGGGGTGAGGGTTGGGAGAAAATAACAAGATGTTGAAACAGGTAATTCTGCGCAGTCGTCGGCCTCTCGTTGCGATACTTCTTGTCTCCAGTGTGGTGTTTTCCGGCGCCCAATCGGCGCCTCCCCAATCATCTCAAAGTGCCGGCAAACCGACGCCGGCCCCGGTGTGGCAAGGCTCTCAGGCCAATCGCCTTTCCGGCCGAGCGGAAATGTATTACGAGGGGGTTTGGGGAGTTGGCGAACTCCGGGTCAAGACGGCGGAGTCGGGCGAGCTCATTCGATTTAACTATCGGGTGTTGGACCCGGCGAAAGCCACGATCCTTAACGATAAGAAGGCGGAGCCTGCGTTGTTCGACGCGCAGGCCGGGGTCAAGCTTGTGGTCCCTCAGATGGAAAAGGTCGGAAAACTGCGCCAGGAGAGCACGCCCAAAGCGGGCATGACGTACTGGATGGCTTTCTCGAACCCGACGCGGGCTGTGAAACGCGGCCACCATGTGGATGTCGTCATCGGGTCATTCCGAGCCAACAACCTCGTCGTGGAATGAGGATCCCCGGACCAGCGTATTAGGTCGCTGGTGCTACCAAGCTTCTTGGCCGCTTCGGCATCCTCGGTGCGGCTTTCGGTTCTCGGCTCCGCGAATCGGCGATTGTTGCGGTTCCGTTTCTTTGCAGGGCGCACTGGCACACGATGCGAAGAGTTTACAAGTCTTAAGAAAAAGGGACAAAGTATGCTACGAAGAATTTATGGGATCTTCACCTTGGGGACGCTGGCCGTTTCGCTGATTCTGGCCGCAACGGCGGCTTTAGCCCAGATGGCAAATCCCGGTACCACACCGGGCGCGCCGATCTTGAATCGGCAGGGCCTGGCTGGGCGGAGAGGTCCGGTCGGGAGCAAGACCGCCGACCCGCAGGGTCTGGGCGCAGTGCGTGAACGAGTCCAGGATATGGAAAGTACGCTCTCGCAGATGCGTGTAGTGCTAAGACAGATGCATGCCAAGGCCGCCAAGAGCAAATCCACTGATCCGGTAACCAAAGCTAACCTTGACATGTGGGAACTGATGGTGGGCCATCTGGATAAGGAGCTCGAGCAGCTCCGGGTGACATTGGCAACGCGCGATGACTTAGAGGCTCGGCGTGCCGCTCTTTACAAGCAGGCCGATGCTAAGGCAGAAGCCGCGGCTCAAGCTGCTCGGGCCGCTCAGGCCGCGCGATTCGCCCAGACTGAGAAAAATGCCACCGGCGCGCCGACACCGGCGCCGACCGGACAAGCGACCGGGCAGAGTGCAGAATCAAGCCCGGCTGCGCAGACTGCGCCTGCGCAGCCTTCAGCCGCCCCAACCAATAACTCTGCTCCGCCAAATTAAGAGGGGGTCAGGCGGTGGCGCAAATCACTGGCAGAGTAAGTTCGCGGTGCAGCCGTTTCGCGGCTCTAGCGGATTCCTGCTGCTACTTAGGTTAAAGGGTGCGGCCGTTCTGATGCTCTTGGCCACGTCTTGGTGCAAGCGCAAAGCGCACCGACCAGCGATCAACTGATCGACTTAAAAATCCTCCTCCCCCACTAGTCCTCCTGTTGGCAGGGCTAGGCTCCAGGGACAAGGTCCCGACCCGTTGCCCCGGATTCCTGTACGCAATGGCACAAATGTGCCATACAGTCCTTGCGCTAGATCAAAGAGGGCAAGGTACGCGTCGGGTATAAATTTCTGCAAGGCGGCCGTGTTCAGCTCGCCAGGGTTTGCTCTGGTTCTATCCCCCCAAAACCCGTAGTCACCTGCGGAGCTTGGCAGGAAGTAGGAGGAACTCGATGGCCAGTCATGGTTCGACAAATCAAAGGATGCGGATGGGCGTCCCATTAACACGTGGGGGACAAAGGATGAATCTATGCTGAGAAAAGCACAAATAATTTGTGTGGGTGTGATGGTTGCCGCATCGCTTGCGGCCGCCGCGGGAGCTTCTTCGGCGCCCGCAAATCTCTCTGCAGCTCAAATTGTGGACAAAAACGTTGCAGCCCGGGGCGGGTTGCAGGCGTGGCGCGCCGTCCAGACGTTGTCTTTAGAAGGGAAAATGGGCGCGGGTGGAAATCAGCGGGCGACCCTTGCTGTGCCTGGACCTGCTGGAGCAAATGCGAAAGGGCTGATTGCTCCTCATCGTCCCGTCGAGGAAGCTCAGCTGCCTTTTCTTATGGAACTCAAGCGCGGCCGCAAAATGAGGTTCGAGTTGCAGTTCGCCGGCAAGACTGCGATCCAGGTGTACGACGGCGCCAACGGCTGGAAGCTGCGCCCATTTCTCAATCGCATGGAAGTGGAGTCCTATACTGCGGACGAATTAAAGAAGGCCTCCATGCAATCCGACCTTGACGGTCTGTTGGTGGATTACGCCGCCAAGGGCACCCGCATCGACTTGGAGGGCGCAGAAAAGGTGGAGGGTCGCGATACCTACAAGCTCAAGGTCACCGAGAAGAATGGGCAGGCGGTGCACGTATGGGTCGACGCAGAGACTTTCCTCGAAACCAAAGCTGAGGGACAGCCCCGTCGCCTCGATGGAACTGATCATCCGGTCGAACTCTACTACCGCGATTATCGGACAGTGGACGGTCTTCAGATCCCGTTTGTTTTCGAGACCCGAGTTCTCCCCGTGGGCAAAACGGCCCTAGGTCTCCGGGATACTCCCGTTCCGACGGAAAAAATAGTCATCGACAAGGTCGTGGTGAATCCCAAGCTCGATGAGAAGTTGTTTTCGAAACTGGAAATCCCAACTGCACCGAAAAGCAAGTAACAAAGATTGGTATTTCCGCCATCGTCTGCAGCGAAGTGGTTTGTGCCCTCTCCCCTGGAACGCTCTGTAGCGGCGTGTGCGCTTTGCAGTTCTGAAGCCCTGGCTGCTGCATCGAGCCGGCGAGGATGAAATCCAACAGCAGATCTATTTCGCGAAGGAGACTGAAAATGATGTTTCGAAATGCGGCCATAGTCGTCGTGGTTCTGGCGGTGACAACCGCTTTGGCTCAGAGTGCTCCCCCGGCGCCGACCGTACCGGGAGGCACGGATGTCATTAGCCAGGGACGTGGGCCCGTTGGCCGGAGAATCTCGTCCCTGGGCGCAAAGAGACCGACCAGCGCGCAGACTCCGAGCGCGCCGCGGCAGCACTTCGAGGACCTGGAAAGCACGGTCAACCAGATGCATGCGATGCTGAAGCAAATGCAGTCCAGGGCGGCGAAGAGCCGCACCAAGGATTCGTTCGCCACAGCCAACCTCGGCATGTGGGAATTGATGGTGGGCCATCTAGACAAGGAAGTCCAGGAACTGCGGGCCGCGATCGCGGCACGAGAAGATATGGAAGCTCGTCGGGCCGCCCTCTACAAGCAGGCAGATGTGAAAGCGGAAGCAGAGGCTCAGGCGGGGCGGGCGGGACAGGCTGCGAAATCTGGCGTTGAGCCGCCGCCGTCGCTTTCTGGCGCACGTGGTGCAGTACAAAGCCCAGCCGGACAGAATGCGTCCGCCCAGGCTCCCGCTGCGCAGACTCCCTCCTCGACCGCCACTCCTGCGTCACCCGCAACTTCCGCTCCTTCGCCGAACTAAAAGCGAAGTGGCGGAACAGAGGTACGCACCGTGCTGTCACGAGGCAGCAATTCGATGAAAAAGGTTCTGAGTACGGCAGCAATTGCCCTGACGATGATCCTGTCGTACGTGGCAGGACGGCACCACACTGCGCGAAACGGGACAGCTGACACAAGCGCCCGCCACGTCCTCTACTGGGTCGATCCCATGCATCCCGATTACAAGTCTGATCATGCAGGGATCGCTCCTGATTGCGGTATGCAGCTGGAGCCGGTTTATGAACAGCCCGCCTCTGCGGCGGTCGTTCCCGCCGCGCCCGCCCAACCCGGAACCATCGGAATTGATCCCGATAAACAGCAGCTCTTCGGGATTCGTGTTGCCGCCGCCGAACGAACATCTGCATCCACCAAACTTCGCGTGCTGGGCCGCGTCAGTCCTGAAGACACGCGAGTGTATCGGATCACCTCCGGTTCGGAAGGCTTTATCCGCAGCACTTTCAACGATTCAGTAGGGGAGCTGGTCAAGAAGGATCAAAAGCTGGCCACCTCCTATGTAGGTGAGACGCTGTCGATAGCTTCCGGATTTCTCGCCGCAACTGCGGGCTTACCGGGCGTCCCCCCGGGTAGGGACGGGTCGCGGACTATGCCATTCCCCGGCGCTGTGTCCAAGCAAGGCTTCAGCAGTGTTCAGGGATACACGGATCGCCTGCGCAATCTGGGAGTGAGCGAGGCGCAGATTCAACAGATGGCCGAGAGCCACCAGCTTCCTGAGACGATTGATATTGTCGCGCCGGCGGACGGATTCATTCTCGCCCGCAACGTTTCGCCAGGCCAGCATTTCGACCGCTCCATGGAGTTTTACCGTATCGCGGATCTGACAAAAGTTTGGATTGTCGCTGATGTGTTCGATTCCGAAGTTCAGAACTTCCACCCGGGTACGGTCGCTCGCGTGACCTTGACAGATTCGCAAAGGACGTTCACGGCTCGGGTCAGCAACGTCTTGCCCCAGGTCGATCCGGCCACGCGAACTTTGAAACTCCGCCTCGAGGCGGACAATCCAGGCTTTGCTCTCCGGCCCGACATGTTTGTCGATGTCGAGCTGCCGGTTTCCGAGCCAGCCGGACTCACCGTTCCCTTGGATGCTTTGATCGATTCCGGGCGCGAGCAGCGAGTTTTCGTCGAGCGCAGCAGCGGAGTGTTTGAGCCTCGACAGGTGCATGAGGGATGGCGTTCAGGCGACCGGGTCGAAATTGTGGATGGATTGAAGGAAGGGGAACGCGTCGTAACTGCCGGAACTTTCCTGGTGGACTCCGAAAGCCGATTGAGATCCGTGCAACCCGCGACAAAGCAGCAGGCGCCACAAGAGAAAGTTGCGCCGAAATCCAATCCGCAGCCAAAGCTCGCGGCCAGTTTTGTCAAGGTCAAAGATGCCGCCTGCGGCATGATGATTGACAAGGCCAAATCGATTGCCGAGGGCAATACGCTCACGCGCGACGGAGTCACCTACTATTTCTGCTCGCAGAGTTGCAAGCGCAAGTTCGCCGCGCAGCCCGAGCACTATCTGGCCGCGAATCCCTCCGGACAAGGGTCATGATCAATCGCATCATCGATCTTTCGGTGAAGCACAAGCTGCTCGTGCTGGCCAGCGTGGCTGTTGCCTGCATCTTCGGCTGGTGGGCGATGATGTCGCTGCCGCTCGACGCCACCCCAGACCTCAGCGAGACTCAAGTCATCATCTATTCGCGCTGGGATCGCAGCCCCGACATCGTCGAGGACCAGGTCACCTTTCCCATCGTCACTGCGATGACCGGCGCTCCGAAGGTTAAGACCGTCCGTGGTGTCTCCGACTTCGGTTATTCCTACGTGTATGTCATCTTTGAAGATGGCACCGATCTTTATTGGGCTCGTTCGCGTGCGCTGGAGTACCTGTCGAGCGTGCAGTCCCGCCTGCCCGAGGGCGTGAAAACCGAACTCGGACCCGATGCGACGGCGCTGGGCTGGGTCTACCAGTATGCGCTGGTCGACACCTCCGGCAAACATAGTCTGGCCGACTTACGTTCTTACCAGGATTGGTACCTGCGCTACTATCTGCGTGCCGTGCCGGGCGTGGCGGAAGTGGCTCCGGTTGGCGGCTACACGCGCCAGTATCAGGTCAACGTCGATCCCAACCGGCTGCAAGCCTATGGCATCCCGATCCGCCGTATCGTGGAGGCCGTACGTAGCGGCAACCAGGAAGTCGGCGGGCGACTTCTCGAATTCGGCGGCACCGAGTACATGATTCGCGGCCGCGGCTATGCCACCTCGATCGAGGAATTCAAGAACATCGTCCTCGATGCCAACGCCGACGGCACGCCGATCCGCATCAAGGACATCGGCCAGGTGGTCGAAGGGCCTGAGTTGCGGCGCGGCGTGGCAGACCTCGACGGCAAAGGCGAAGTCGTTTCCGGCATCGTCGTCATGCGCAGCGGCGAAAACGCCCTGGCGGTGATCGATCGCGTCAAACAGAAAATTTCCGACATCACACCCACGCTGCCCGAAGGCGTCAAGATCGTTCCCATCTACGATCGTTCTCAGCTCATCCATCGCGCTATCAGCAACGTTGATTGGACCATCTTCCAGGTCGTCGTCACCGTGGTCTTAATCATTCTCATATTCCTCTGGCATTTCCCCAGCGCGGCGATCCCCATCGTCACCATGCCGGTCGTGATCCTGGTATCGTTCATCCCGTTCCGGCTGCTTGGAATCAGCGCCAACATCATGTCGCTGGCCGGCGTGGCGATCGCCTTCAGCGAGTTGGTCGACGCTTCCATCGTGGTGGTCGAGCAAACTCATAAGAAGCTGGAACAGTGGGAGCGCGGCGGCCGTCGCGGCGATTATCGCGCGGTTGTCCTCGCTGCCGTGAAAGAGGTCGCAGGCCCAACCTTCTTCGCCTTGCTTGTCATCGCCATCTCTTTCCTGCCGGTCCTGACCCTGGAAGCGCAGGAAGGCCGCATGTTCAAGCCCCTGGCCTACGCCAAGACCCTGGCCATGCTCATCGCCGCAGGAATGGCCATCACCCTTGATCCGGCATTGCGCCTGCTGCTCACGCGCGTCGAGCGTTTCTCCTTCCGCCCGGAGTGGTTCTGCCGCGTGGCCAATGCCTTGCTCGTAGGCAAGATTCGCTCCGAAGAAGATCACTTCATCAGCCGCTGGATGACGCGTATCTATGAACCGGTCGTGCGCTGGACCCTTCGCTGGAAATGGGCCGTGATTTCCGGAGCCGTTGTCATGGTGGCCCTCTCCATTCCTGTATTCCTGCGCCTGGGATCGGAGTTCATGCCTCCGCTGGACGAAGGCGCTGTCCTCTACATGCCTTCCACCATGCCGGGAATTTCAATCTCCCAGGCGCAGACCCTGCTTCAGAGTACCGACCGCATCCTCGCCCGGTTTCCGGAAGTCGACCAGGTGTTGGGGAAGGCGGGCCGCGCCGAGACCTCGACCGATCCGGCGCCGCTGTCGATGCTGGAGACCGTCATCATCCTCAAGCCCCACTCCGAGTGGCGACACGTCGACACCTGGTATTCCTCATGGGCGCCGGAATTCACCAGGCCGCTATTGCGCCACCTCACTTCCGATACGATCTCCGCGGAAGAACTCATTCGCCTGATGGATGAGAGCCTCAAGGTGCCCGGCCTGACCAATGCCTGGACCATGCCCATCAAAGGCCGCATCGACATGCTGACCACTGGCATGCGCACTCCGGTGGGTCTGAAAATTTCGGGAGCAAATCTGGCCACGATGGAGCAGATCGGAACTCAGATCGAGTCTCTGCTGCCTCGCGTCAAGGGCACGCGCGGAGTCTTCGCCGAGCGCACCGGCACCGGATATTTCCTGGACTTCGAGTGGAACCGCGAGAAACTAGCCCACTATGGCTTGAGCATCGAAGAAGCTCAACTCGCAGTGGAGAACGCGATTGGCGGCGAAGACGTGACCACCGCCGTCGAGGGACGCGAACGCTACCCGGTCAACGTGCGTTACATGCGCGACTTCCGCAGCGATCTCGGCGCATTGCAGCGCGTGCTGGTTCCGGCGGGCGGTCAGCGGCAGGTTCCCTTGGGCGAACTCGCCGAGATTCGCACCAGCAGCGGCCCGGCGATGATTCGCGACGAGAATGGCATGCTGACTGGCTACGTCTACGTCGATATCGCCGACCGCGATCCGCAAAGCTACGTTACCGAAGCCGAGACGTTGCTGCGCGACCAGCTGAAACTTGCTCCCGGATATGCCATCTCCTGGAGCGGGCAATATGAAGCCCTGGAGCGGGTGAAGCAACGCCTCGGGCGCGTTGTGCCGCTCACTCTGGCGATCGTCCTGTTGCTGCTGTACGCGAACACGCGTTCGCTCACCAAGACGATGATCATTCTCCTGGCGGTTCCGTTTTCCGCCGTGGGCGCAGTCTGCTTCCTGTATCTCGCGGGCTACAACATGAGCGTCGGCGTCTGGGTTGGTTTGATTGCCCTGCTCGGTATCGACGCCGAGACCGGCGTCTACATGCTCCTCTACTTGGATCTTGCCTACGAGGACGCCCGCCGCCAGGGTCGCATGCAGAACGTCGCAGACCTCGGCGAAGCGATTGTCCAGGGCGCCGCCAAACGCCTGCGCCCCAAATTCATGACCTTCGCCACCATGTTCATCGGCCTGTTGCCGATCATGTGGAGTACCGGCACGGGTTCCGACGTCATGAAGCGCATCGCCGCCCCCATGGTGGGCGGAATCTTCGCCTCATTCGTCCTTGAGTTGCTCGTCTACCCGGCCATTTACGCGGTGTGGCGCCAACGGGCTCTTGAACACGAACCTGGAGACGGAGACACAGTCAAAGCGGAATTCGCCGACCATCTCGAGCCCGAACGAACCGACTTCGTCACCCTGCACTTGCAGCAGTCTTAACGCAGCCCGAAACAGCGAGACGCACTGACGAACTGGGTTGTCTTCGAAAGCAACTCATGCCGCCGGGAGAACGGCCGTTTGGTCGCGCTCGACACGAGGGCAATACAATCGGTGGAACTGTCCGCAAATGCCCCGCGAACGGCTGGACACAAGCGGCCAGGCGCCTCAGCACGTTCCCCTCATCCAAGGGGATAAAGCGTTCGCGCGTGGTTTGTTGCATCGGGCCTATATGAGAGGTTTGCGCTAGAGCCAAGGATTTCGACAGTACAGCTCAGAACTCAGCGGAGTTTCTACGGACATTGATCTGGAGCAAACAGTCGCCCTCAAAGCTGGTGCTATAAAGAGAAAGAGTAGAGCCGAGGCGGAGTGCAAGAATTTGCGTATTTCTCGGTTTGTGCTGGAGCGGTTTCCGCGGTATTCTTCCCCACGCTGACGGACACGGCAACGTTTCATCTGGGCAGCATTGACGCGGGCACCTTGTCCGCTGCACATGAGTGAGGGAAAGGGGTAAGGGCGTGACCGAAATCCTCGTGGGGTTCGCGAGGCACCCATTTCGCAGGTCCGGCCGAATCCGGCAGTGTCTTGCCTGGTCCCTTGAAATTCTGATGGGGCTAACGATTTGGGTTTTCGCTTCCTTGGCATCAGCTCAGGCGACTCCGGGTCCCTCCCGCATCCAGGAAAGAAAAGAGAAGCCAGCCACTCCTGTAGTCGCCGCTCCCGCCCAGCCAGCGCCACATCCCGTGGTGCCGATCTATGGGGCGGCTGCTCCGGAACAGACTCTTCCTCAACCACCGGAAATCGCTTGGGACGGCAAACAGCTGACCATCGATGCCGAAAACTCGAGGTTATCGGATATTCTGCTGGCCATCCGTGCCAAGACGGGGGCGTCGGTCGACTTCCCCGGGGGCGCTACCTCAGAAAGGGTGGCGGTGCATCTCGGTCCGGCGCCAGTGCGCGAAGTTCTTTCCTCGTTGCTGTACGGCACTGATTTTGATTATGTGATCCAATCCACCGACGACGATGAAGATGGACTTCGGAGCGTGGTCGTAACGCTCCGCGGTGGTAAGGGTGACGACGTGGTCGGGGCCGACGCCGAACAGGTTGCAGCTGACGCTGCCAAAACGCCAGGGATGCGGTTGATGCGGGGGTATGCTGCGCCCGGCAAGCCCGCTTTCCAGGCTGAAGCGGAGGCCGCTCTTGCGGCCAAGAAGGCAGAAGCTGAGTCCGCTATTACCGCCGAATCTGCAGCCGCAACCGACTCTGACGTGCCAACGGGCGGGGAAGGTGCTGCCGCCTCCGGTGCCGAATCGGCTGCGGCGGGCCCTTCACCCACTAACACTGACCCCAAGTCCGTGCCCGCCGCCACTTCATCCGCCGACGGCAGTACAGTTGCCGTCAGCGATATCCCGCCAGCCAACACCGCAGCCGCTTCCTCTTCCGGCGACAGCTCTGGCGAGCAGTCTGAGGCTTCCCAGAAGGTGCAAAACATGCTGAACATGTTCGAACAGCGGCGCCAGATCCAGGCCCAGCAGAACCAACGCGCAGCTCCGCCGGCAACCAACTGAGTTCCATCTATAACGGAGATTTCGGGAAGGCCACGCCTTCGAGGGGGCTGCTTGCGGCGGCCATCCTAACATCAGAAAGGGAAAGATCTTCACGCCAGGACCAAGCGAGAACTTCATTTCTCAGATGGCTTTGCGCAATAATACAAATGGAAGAGATCGGAAGTCTGCACCAGAGCAGCAACCCAGAGGCGGGTAAGTCCTAGTGGGTGGCGCTCTCGAACAGCGGCCGGCTGTTGAAGAGCGGAGACCGCCCAGACATCGCGATTGGGGATTTCCACGCGCATGGGCTACTGGTCGAATAGCATTCTGGGTTGAACAAGGAGGTGCTCATGAAAAAGAAACGATGTCCGAAACCATTGACCGTTGCATCTGGGTTCATTCTGCTCTGTGTGGCACCAGGGCTGATTCGCGCCCAAATGGCTTCGCCCGATCCGGGGCAGGCTCCGAAAATGGCCTCGCCTGCGGCTCAGGCGAAGAAAGACTCTGCGCCACCGGACGATTTTGCCGGCTTGAACTACACCGATGAACAGAGAGCAGAAATTGAGAAGATCCGTCTGGATACGAAGAAACGAAGGGAGGCAGTAGCAAAGGACGAAAAGTTATCAGCAGAGCAAAAAGATGCCATGCTCCTGGGATACACGCGCATCGAGTATGGTCGGATTTATCAGGTGCTTTCACTCGATCAAAAAAGACAAGTCCAGAGGATCCGCGCTCGTCGAACCGCAGACGACGCGGCGCGGACGAAGCAGCAGTCCCCATTAATTCAAAAGTCTAATGCGCCAGCGAAGTAAGTGGTCGAGCAGCTTTGACAATTTTCTTGCTCTGCCAGGTCGATAGTTAAGACGTGCTCGACCTCTAAGCCGTCCCCTTCGTCACCGCCTCGATGGTAAGTTAAACCGGTCGCGACTTACCTCCGCGATCCCATGGTGCGCGGGATCTTCGCCTCATTCGTCCTTGAGTTGCTGGCATACCCGGCCATTTACGCGGTGTGGCGCTAACGGGCTCTCCGGCCCGAACCTGGAGACAAGGGCACAGTCAAGGCAGGATACGCCGACCATCTTGAGCCCGAACGAAACGACTTCGTCACCCTGCAACTGCAGTAATCATCCGAGCAAGTGGGATTCGAACACTGTGTAGCGTAAGTTGACTTGCGTCTAGCGAGGCGAGTGACTCCATCGCGCTGGTCTCGAATCGATGCGCCTCAACAATTGGGACGGCATTTACCCTTCCCGCGACAGGCCCTGCAACGCCGGCACGTTGCGCACCAATACTGCTTCCCGCCGCGCACTCACAATTCCTTGGGTCTCCCACTGACAGAGCAGGCGGCTCACCGTGAACAACGTCGTCCCCGTCAATTGCGCCAACTCCCGCCGAGACAGCGCAATTTCCACATGACCCTCGCTCTGCTTGCCCACCTGGTCAAGCAGGCGCAACAGTTGGCTGCTGAGCCGAGGCGCAACCTTCTCCGTCGAAATTTCGCGGAACCGCACTTCCAGTTCGTTCAGACGACTCTCAAGAACGTGCGCCATATTACGCCGCAGCGTCGGATAGCGGTCCGAGATAGCTTCGAATTGGGCCGCCTCCCACATCAGGGCCAATGACGGCTGCACTGTGCGGGCGGTTGAACAATGCTCGCATCCGGCGCACCCTCCCACACCGCCCAGCACATCCCCGGGCCCGGTGAGACGCAGAATGACTTCGCTCCCGTTTGCGCCCAGCTGAGTGATCTTGACGCAGCCCGAAACTAGCAAGACGCACTGACGAACCGGGTCGCCTTCGAAAAAAACAGTATGCCGCCGGGAGAACAGCCGTTCCGTCGCGCTCGAAACGATGGCAATACAATCGGCCAGGGGAATGTCCGCAAATGCCGCAAAAGGTTGGACAGAAGCGGCCCGGCGCCTCAGCACGTTGCCGTCATCCAAAGGGATCAAGCGTTCGCGCATGGGTTGTGCACTCATATCGAGCCTATTGTTGTTGCCTCTTTGTGAAGGGAGAGTGATTCGAAGTGGGTTCTTGGCCGATTGGCTGGGATTTGTGATGTTGAGGCGAGACCTGCGAATCGATGGAGAAAGTCCCCCACGCGCGCGGGCAAAACGGCCACGCACGGGCACCACTCCGGCCCTAAGACTTGAATGCGCCATCGCCCTCCCCACCACAGGAGCTCTGGGCTACTGGAAGCTGATTGTAAGGTTGCAGGGCAGCGTTCCCCGGCTTCGCTGTTATCCTTACCGATCGCTCGCTTGTTTTATGCGCCCACGCAGGGGGGAGGTCCCGCAAGAAGGCGCAATCCGAAGTAAACGAACCACTACCGTGAATCAGTACCTGACGCCCGCCTTTTTCTGATACCACCGAACGGAGCTCCGTTGTTTGCTCTAGAGCAAGAACGGCCCAAGATTTCGACAGCAGAACTTAAAATTCAGCAAAAGCTCAAAATTCACCTGAATTTCTACGACACCGGCGAAGTACAAGAATTTTCATATTTCTCGGTCTGTGCCCGAGCGGTTTCCAAGGTATTGTTCCCAGGCGGCGGGACACGGCAACGTTTCATCTGGGTTGCGTTTGACGCGGGCACTTTCGTCTGGGGCGGGCATAAATGAGGGCAAAGGGTGAGGGCGTGACGCAAATTCTTCCTACAGGGTTCGCGAAGCACTCATTTCGCAGGTCCGGCGGAGTCCAGCGTCTTGCCTAGTGCCTTGAAGTTCTGATGGGGCTGGCGAATTGGGTTTTCGCTTCCTTGGCATCGACTCACGCGACTCCGGGACCCTCGCGCATTCAGGAAAGAAAGAGAAGCCAGCCACTCCCGTAGTCGTCGCTCTTGCCCAGCAACCGCCGCATCCGGTGGTGCCGGTTTACGGGGTGGCTGTGCCGAACAGACTCTTCCTCCGCCACCGGAAGTTGTCCAGGACGGCAAACAACTCACCATCAATCGAGAGAACTCGAAGTTATCCCACATTCTGCAGAGGCGCGGCCTCCTCGGAACAAGTAGCGGTGCACCTCGGTGCGGCGCCCGTGCGCGAAGTCCTTTCCCGGGTATTACACGGCACAAACTTCGACTACGTGATCCAAGGTGCGGACGACGATCAAGACGGGCTTCGCAGCCTGGTCGTGACCACGCGCGGCGGCAGCAACAATGACGATGAGGTGGTCCTCGCCGACGCCCTGCAACCAGTAGGAATACGGCTGATGCCCGGATATTCTTACGTCGACCGCCGTCTTGCCTTCCACCAGCCGCCGGCGCACCAGATCCGCATCTCCCGGATTGTCTTCGATTAGCAAAACGTGGGTTGCTGAATCGTTCATCGTTTCTCCTTCTGCGGCAGACTGGCGAAGCCCAGCCAGAACTCCGCCACGGATTGGACCACTGCGACGAATTCCGGAAGATTCCCCGGCTTTTTTAAATAACGGTTCGCTCCCCAGTGTATAGCTCTGCGCTATATCGGAGTTCGCCTGTGAGGTGATAAAAATGACGACCGGAAGCTTGGCCAGGGCCGGGTCGGCCTTGATATTCGAAAGCACCTCGCACCCGTCCTTGCGCGGAAGGTTCAAGTCGCGAACGACCAGGTCCGGTACCGGCGCCTTGGCATATTTCCTGTGCCGCCGTCAGAAATGAAATTGCTTCCGGCCCGTTGTTGACCGCATTTGCGCGAAGGTGTCCTTTGCTCTTAGCTAATTTAGCACTTCGCTGGTCAACCGCCGATGACCCGGTGCACGCTAACCCGCCCAGGACGAAATGTGTGGCGCGAGGTCATCACTACGAGGATTGCCAGCCCTGATACTCTCAGAGCCATGTCCCAGCCTAAATGCCCGAGCGTCGAATTGAATTCGACGATTAAATCCGCTGCGAACTCGAGGACAGTCAACCCAACGACCAGGTACATGAAGATATTCTGTCGAATGGTTGCGACAGCGCCGGAGAAAAGCATGAATGCAAACACCAGGTCGAATCCAATTCTCCCGGGCCGTGACAGACGAATCATGGGAACAAAAATAATGATGATCACGGGAAGGGCGAGGAAGGAACTCAGTCCCGGTCCTCGACCCAAAAGGGGAACAGCGGAGTGTCCGTCGGTTTCGGTGCGCCTGATTTGTCGATGCCTACATGTTTGCCAAACAAAATGCCCTCGATGGTGGACGCCCATCGGATTACAAAAAAGTTGAGGCCACAGGATTTTTATCGGTCTGTCGCCGCATCGTGTAATTAGCTCCACGCCGCCGGACGCCAACGGGAACCAGTACGGGCTTTCATCTGTGGGGCGACCGTCGCTGTTTCGGGACCGAGATCTTTCTCCAAGACGAGCCCCCTTTGTGTAACTACAAAGGTCTTGACTCCTGATGATTGGTAATCAGCGGGATACGCGATTAACCTCACGCCCTTCTTGCCATGATCACCCGCGTCCGGTGAGGCATTCCGCGCCACGACTCGGAAGTAATATCCATGAAAGGGATTGGGTTTTTTGTTGTCGGTATTCGCTGCACCGGCAGAGGCCAGGCTCTGGGCGAATCGCGTGATGGGGTCTTCGCTATCCGCCTTGGCGTCGGCCGCATTCTTTGCTATGGCGAATTCCTCACACACTTGAATCGCGGTGGCCTCGTTTTCTCCAATTCTGCGGAACAGGATCTCCTGTTGGCCGCGATCAGAATCGAAATACCATGCACCGTTGTTGGAAACCAACGGGATAGGGAAGGGCCAGTTCTCCGCACCGATGTACAAAACCGTTCTGCCATCGGGTTCTTGGACCAGACGGTGCATCTCCTGATATTTCTGGCTGAACTGCTCCCGTTCGAGGTTGTCTTCCTCTTCGTCGCTCGAGGAAGTGACTTCCTTTCCCGCTCCGAGGATGGCTTCCAAAGCCGGCTCATCCCCCTTTTGCGCAGCCTGAAAGAGAGCGTCAGTAGCTTCGCCAGGAGATGTGAACGTCTTTGGCTGTGCGTCCTGAGCGAAGCTCGATTTGGCGAAGCCGAGCGCCACCAGCAGGCCCAACAGCAACAGAAGCATTATGGTGGATGCGAATCCGGCGGCAAGTCTCACAATAGATGTTTCAAGTCCTTCAAGCTTCATATTGTTCGTGCGCATAGTAGTCTCTCCCTATCATCAGTCTCGCTGGTTGCAATTGAACGGAATTAGCGGTGGCCTCCGCCTCCATGAAAGCCGCCTCCGCCATGGAACCCGCCTCCGCCGTGCGAACCCCCGAAGCTGGATTGCCCGCGTGCGGAAAAGCCTTGGGACGCCCCCCCATGATTAAAGCCACTGAACGCGCCGGAGTGGGTGCCGGACTGGCCATGGGATGCGAATCCATGCTGGCCACCGCCAAATCCTCTCTCACCTCCACCATGAAATCCGCCACCTCCATGAAATCCACCGACGCGATTGAAGTGGTCTCGATTGACGAAAACTCTGCTGTGGGATACGTAGCCGTGGTGATCGAACATGATCCCGTGATGCCAATCGTATCCCCAGTGTCCCCATCCCCAGCCAAACCCGCCAAAGAAGCCAATTCCAAAGCCAAAGCCGAAGGCGATTCCCGGACCGCCAAGGTACAGCCCGGGATACGCATACCAGCCCGGCCAGATGCCGATGGGTGTTCCATAGACGAGCCATGGGTCATACTCGGGAACGTAAACAACCTCAGGGTCCGCAGGCTCGACCACAATGGTTTGCCCTTGCTTGCTCACCTTTTCCTGCGCTGTACTCTTTAAGTTGCCGGCCTTCTCCGCACGGTCGCGCATTACCTGAACGGCATTCATCAGGTCCTGTTGTTGGTTGACGTAAGCATCGCCGAGCGAGGAGGTCCAAGAGAGATTCTTGTCCATGTTGGCGAGTACGGAAGGAAACTCGACGAGCGCCTTCACGCTGGGATCCCAAGGCTGCTTATCGACTGCTTTCCCCAGTTCCTCGCCCTTGAGATCTTTGTGTTGCTCCAGCCACCGGTCTGCTTCGACGATCTGGTCGGGATAGGTGGCAGCGGCCAGGATCTGTGCCACCAGAGCATCGGGATATAATGCGATGGGCGCGACCAGCTGCTGCAGCTGGTCGGGCGTTTGTTTTGCAGCCTGAACCGGCGGTTGTGCCGAGGATTGGTCCGCCTGCGCGGCCAGCCCTCCGGGCGCGGTGGCTAATACAAGGCAACATGAGAGAAAAAGGGACAAGCTCTGTTTTATGAACTTCACAAATGATTCTCCTTCGATCGGTCGCATCAGCGAACATCGGCAGATACTTCCCGAGTGACGCAAGTGGAGCCGCCGCAGACTATTGTTTTCAGCTGGCCAGATCAGCCCCAGGTCGAGGTTCAAATTGCCGAAACGTGAGCGGACATGACAGATGGTCGCATTGACACGCGATTTCCACGTCTTCGCTCGCGGCGTCCCGACAGGCTTCGCCGCAATATTCCTCGCCATCGCGTGCATCGCATAGGCACGGTAAGTGCGCGCACTTCTTGGTCTTTTGATTCGCCATTATGATTCCGTCCTTTTTTCAGGTCTATTTTCCGATCCCTACAACTTCCAATTCTTGACGTGATTCGTTTTCCTCAAGCAATTGACTCGAGCTCGTCAGCTTTCGGTGTCCACGCTACTTCCACCAATTTGCATTCGGATCGCCAAAACCCGGGTAGCGGCTGGCACGGCTTTTCAGGGGTTTTGCGCTCGGCAATAAAACAGAACGAAATCTGAGGTGTCGACGGGCCGATAGTGCGTCAGTATTTGGACGGCCCAGAGATCGTATCCCTTCTTATCGAAGTGAGATTCCCGCTAAACTTGGCGACCCGACGCTGATAAGTGAATGGATTTATTTGTGTGCTGGCTCTCTGGCGGTCCTTCCATTGACTGGAATAAGACGTGCACTGGCAACGGGAGAGAGTGAGGTCAAATGGAAAGTCAGGTATTCACATTCGAAAGTTCACCTTTCGTGCCGGTCGCAATAGGTTTCTTCGGCTTGGCGACTGGCTACTTCATCTGGGGTGGCCAGGCCTTGTTCGGTTTTCCGAAGAGCAGTCCCGAGGTCAACCGGACCTTGGGCTTGTGGGGTTTCTGGATGCCAGGGTTCATGCAGTTCCTTACCGGCATCTATCTGCTGACTGGACTGACCTGGTTCAACGTGTTCGGCAAAGCGGCTCCACTGTACATGGCTGGATTAGCCTTCACCGCTTACGGCATTCACTGGTTCGCGATGTCATACCGGCGATATATCGATTCCAGCGCTCAGCCCGACGGCTGGATGGCTATAGCATTCCTGTTTCTCAGCATTCTTGGCGCTGACGTCTTTCGGCGCGCTGGAGACATCCCCGTAATGCTGATTTTTGTCGGCCTGACGTTGATCTATGCGGTTGAGATTCCAACGCGCTTACTGTCCTGGAATTTTGGCGGCCGCATCGTTGGGCTGTTTCAACTCCTTACTGCTATCTGGCTAATCTATTGCACCTACGCCATGACAGTAGATTTGGCATTGGGCGCCAAAGCCTGGGTTTAAAAGGCATTTCACGCTATGACGCGTTTGCAATGGATGAAATCGAGACTGATCGCCTGTGTCGTTGCAGTTAGCTCGGCGTTCGCACAGTCGCCAGTTCGCTCAGCTACCGGTGCCCCCGCCGTTGTCTCAAAGGCGCCTCGATCGCCGAACCTGCTGCGAGATTTAAATAGTTCTCTCGAGGCCGTGGTCTCGAAGGTTTCACCGGCGGTGGTCGAAATCGTGGTAACCGGGTACGGACCATCGGAAGAACGCGGGCACACCGACGCGGCGCGAATCGTCCGGCAGCATGCGATCGGCACAGGGATCATCGTCGATCCCGACGGCTATATCATGACGAACGCTCATGTGGTCGAGGGTGCGCAACGTATCAAGGTTATTCTGCCCCCGCCAGCATCGGACTCTCCGATCGGACTCCAGCCGATCCACGCCAGCCAGATCCTGGAAGGCAGACTATTGGGGACTCACAAGCAGTCCGATTTAGCTCTTCTAAAAGTCGATGCGACGCATCTGCCCACCGTGGCTCTCCGCAGCGAGGCGCGAGTCCACCAAGGCGAATTGGTGTTCGCCATCGGCTCTCCGGAAGGACTCCGAAATACCGTCACCATAGGGGTGGTCAGCTCACTCGCCCGGCAGCTCGATCCGGACAAGCCCGTGGTGTATATCCAAACTGACGCACCGCTCAACCCAGGAAACAGTGGTGGCCCACTGGTGGATATCGATGGCAATGTTATCGGGATGAACACTCTGATGTTGAGCGACGGCGGCGGGAGCGAAGGGCTGGGCTTTGCGATTCCAGCAGCAATCGTCAGCTTTGATTATCAAAACCTTCGCAAGACCGGCCGCGTGCGGCGTGTCGCGATTGGATTGAGAACACAGAACATAACGCCTACGCTCGCGGCGGGGCTGGGCCTGGCGAGAAGTTGGGGAGCCGTTGTTTCTGACATCGCTGTTGGAGGAGCGGCGGAGGCTGCGGGTCTCAAATTAAACGATATCATCCTGGCAATCGACGTCAGGCCAGTTCTGGGTCTTCCCGATGTGGTCATGGCCCTTTACATCCATCCCCCGGACCAAGTCTTGAAAATGGACGTACTTCGAGGCGAGACTCCGATGTCCTTTTATGTTCCGGTCAAGGTGTAGCACGAAAACATAGATGACTTGGCCGATATTCCTGGTCTCGAGAAAAGGCTGGTACGCAAGCTCAATATTTTTGTCACTGACCTGGACAGCGATGTGGGGCCGCTTGTGGATGCCAGGCGCAGCGAATCTGGAGTCGTAGTGGTGGCCCAAATCAGCGGGTCAAACGCATCGGACACCGGGCTTGAGGCAGGCGACATCATTCGCGCCGTCGATCGCACCGCGCTACAGTCGACTTCACAGTTCGAGACCCTGGTCCGCGATCTCAGACCTGGTGATCCGGTCGTCCTTCAGGTCGAACGCAAAGGCAAATTGCAATACCTCGCTTTCGAGATGGAGTGAATTTCGAAGCAGCGGGCCTCTAGGGCGTGAAGATACTTTGGGTTGCTTTTGAACCGGTGCTCGAAGATCACTATCTGAGCGTGGATGACTTAACGTATGGCCAGTTCGCGTATGTCGCGATCTCCTGTGCGGTCGCATTTAGCTGTTGCGCTCGGTTATGGAACAGCTGCTTTTTTGGTCGCGGCGGCACTGGGAATGGCCTCGCTCTTACGTCACGATAACCTACCGCATCCGTTCCTCTCCTTCTCTTTTGCGGCAATTGCCATTGCTTTTTGGTATGCGGGAAGCGGGCCGGGTGTGCTTGCGCTTTTACTTTCCTATGTGACGCTGAGCCATATCTTCGTTCCTGGAAGAACCCTCGGCTCTTCGTCGCAATCGTACCTTGTCATTTACGTGATATTTGGGGCGGCCGTGGGTTGGTTTAGCGCTTCCCGCCGCCGAGCAGAACGATTGCTGACCGAGGCCCGCGACCACCTGGAACTGCGGGTGGCGAAGCGAACGAACGAGCTTACCCGTGCTATCAAAGAGTTGCAAGACATCCAGGCAGAACTAAGGCAGGAGAAGGATCGCCTCAAGCTGCTGTTGGACCTAAGCAATAGCATTGTCTCAAAGTTGGATCTTCGAGACCTCCTTCGTGACATTTCCGCGAGTGTGCGACGCTTGATGCATTGCGATGCGGTGGGCTTCAACTTGCCAGATCTGGAAACCGGCGAGTTGAAGCTCTTGGCCCTGGATTTTCCCGGTGCGAAGGGATTCTTACGCGAAGAGATGGTACCTTCGCCGGACTCGCTTGTTGCCGTGGCATACAACACTGGCAAGCCTAAGACATTCCGTATTGGGCACGATGTCCCCACGGGAGAGTCGTATTTCGAAAAGGAAGGTTTGCGGTCTGCCTGTTGGCTGCCCTTGGCTAGCCGCACTCGAGTGCTGGGCGTCTTAGGACTCTCTCGACTGGAAGATATTCCGTTCTCTCGAGATGATGTTTCCTTTCTGATGCAGCTTGCGAGTCAGGTAGCGATTGCGGTCGAAAACGCGCTGTCGTATCGACAGATATCCGAACTCACGAACAAACTCGCACAAGAAAAGCTGTATCTTGAGGACGAGATTCGCAGCGAAGCTAATTTTGAGGATATCGTCGGCAAGAGCCAAGCGCTACACCGCGTTTTGAAACTTGTTGAGACAGTGGCTCCCACAGACTCTACCGTGCTTATCTTTGGCGAGACGGGCACAGGTAAGGAGTTGATTGCTCGTGCCATTCATGACCTGAGTTCGCGTAATTCAAACACCTTCGTGAGACTGAACTGCGCAGCCCTCCCTGCCGGACTATTGGAGAGCGAACTATTTGGCCACGAAAGGGGTGCGTTCACAGGCGCCATCGCCCAGCGCATTGGACGCTTGGAACTTGCAAACCACGGGACTCTGTTCTTGGACGAGGTCGGGGAGATTCCACTTGAACTCCAGCCGAAGCTCCTTCGCGTTCTCCAAGAACAGGAGTTTGAGCGCTTGGGAGGCACACGAACCATTCGAACCGATGTGCGTTTGATTGCCGCTACCAATCGGGGCTTGGCTCGAATGGTTCAAGAGCAGAAGTTTCGCGCCGATCTATTCTTTCGCTTAAACGTATTCCCGGTTGAGCTTCCTCCTTTGCGCGAGCGCGCTGAGGATATTCCGCTCCTGGTCCGGCATTTCGCTGAGGAGTTCTCCCGCCGTATGGGCAGGAGAGTTGAAGCTATATCTTCGCAGACGATGAACGCTCTGCGCGAGTATCAATGGCCGGGCAACATTCGTGAGCTGCAGAACGTTATTGAACGATCTGTCATCCTATCCTCGGGGCCGAGCCTGAACGTGCCTGTTGCGGAACTGCACCCTCGCGCGATGCCCATGTCAGCCAACGCGGCCGCACCGGCGAAATCGACAAGGCGCACGCCCGTGCGGAGCATTCTCGCGGAAGTGGATGGTAGTCAGATCGTTCGTGCCCTCGAAGAAGCTGGCGGCCGGATTGGCGGAGAAGACGGGGCCGCCGCCCGCCTGGGACTCAAGCGGACTACGTTCATCACACGGATGAAGAAGCTTGGCATCAATCCACAGCCCGTGTCGGAACTCAAAATGGACAGCACCGACACCTCCGACACCGCCGACGCCTCCATTGTCGAAGACTCGCCACCCGATTTAACTTCTTCAGAATAAAGCCGTTGCCTTCAACCCGCATTTCCTCCAGGTTTGGCATCTCCCTTGCCCTTATCCAAAGTATGAAAAGAAAGCCGCAATGCTGATGCGCAGCATACCAATCCTGGACTGCAAGCTTCACTACGGGCCAGGAAAACGCTGGCCACGCACCGGCACAAAAACGAAAGGAGGAAATATAAAAAAGCTTCTTGCTCTGGTTGCTCTAGCTCTCTGCATGTCGGCATCGTCATTCGGAGCTGATGTTGTGGGTCATTCCGCTAAGGTAGCTGGCAAGGACACTTATACAGTGGTGAAGGCATCCGCAAAGGACACCGGCAAGGCCACAAAAGCACTTGTAAAGTTTCTTTTTTGACGAGAAAGACCAACATTGTTCAAGGAGATCAATCAATATGAAAATCAATAAGGGTTACATTGCTGTAGGTTTGGTCATAGCTTTTGCTCTTTTCTTCGAACTCGCTGCGCATGCTGACGAGTCCGACGAAGCCACTACCATGAGTTTCAGCCAGCCAATCCAGGTCCCGGGACAGGTATTACCCGCGGGAGCCTACTTGTTCGAGCTGGGCGATCATGGCGCCGAATCGAATGTGGTTCAGATCTTCAGTTCGGACCGCACGGTTCTGTACGGAACCTTTCTAACGATTGCAACTGAGCGTCAGGAACCCGCCGGCGATACTACCGTCACGTTGGCAGAGCCGGAATCCGGAGGAACGCCCGTCCTGGTGAAGTGGTTCTATCCGGGGCGCGACATCGGAAACGAATTCGTGTATTCCAAGCAGACAGAGAAGGAATTAGCACGAGACCGGCAGCAGAACATCGTGGCCAGTGAAGAATCAAAGTCCAACTCCGACAGCGCTGGAGCTGGCAATTGAGCAAATGGCCTGGCATTCGCTCGCTCAGCGGGATTCGCACCCGAATGCGAGTGAATGTCAGGCAAACTACCAACGGGGCCAACGGGGTCAAGAAGTAGGAGGTATGAGTTCGCCGGGGTAGAATCTGCCTCACGCGTGCAACGGCGATCCACCAAGCTTGGCGGTTTACGATTGTGTTCATGGTGCGGTTGATTGTCCTGTCCGTAAAACCGAGCTAGAGTTACCAGGGGAAGATTGCGCTGGGGGCAACCAATGAGCCCCTCCATTGTAGAATCGGATGGCGGACGTCTGAGGGGAGTTGACAACTCACGGCGCGGACATGGCTTTAGCCTTATCCTTCCACAAAACTCGAGGCGCATGAATGAAGCCTGCCGCTGCTTCCACAGTGTTCGTCATTGACGACGATCCCTTAGTGCGTTCCGCTATTCAAGGCATGCTGAAGTCGGTTGGCCTGCATTCCGAGGCCTTCGAGACGCCGCAGGAGTTCCTCAGCAGGAATCGGCCGGACGCACCAAGTTGTCTTATTCTGGACGTGAGACTTCCTGGCGCCAACGGTCTCGAATTTCAGCATGAGTTGGTACATGCGGGCATCCGGATTCCCATTATCTTCATCACCGGCTATGGAGATATTCCCATGTCCGTCAAGGCGATGAAATCCGGTGCGGTTGAGTTCCTGACGAAACCCTTCCGCGACCAGGACCTGCTGGATGCGATCCACCAGGCTTTGGACCGGGATCGAATAACGCGCCAACGCGAGAGTGAGCTTCAGGAGTTGCGAAGGCGCTATGAGTCTCTGACCGCACGCGAGCGCGAGGTTATGAGCCTGGTGGTTTCAGGCATGCTCAATAAGCAAGTGGCGTTTGAGCTGGGAACCAGTGAAATCACCGTGAAGATCCAACGCGGCCAAGTGATGCGGAAAATGCAGGCGGAATCACTGGCGGAATTGGTGAGAATGGCGGCGAAGCTTGAGCTTCCGCCCGGCAAGAGTAAAGCAGGGCCGTCCGGACCTGGTCACGAATGAAACTGCCCTCCAAACTTCAACATTATGGGCTGGCTGTAATTTCCTGCGGTGTGGCGTTGCCGGTGGCATGGCCTATCGATGCACCTGCGTCGTGTTTCCTTCTCGCGGTCATGGTGAGTAGCCTCTTCGGTGGGTTGGGGCCGGGCCTTGTATCGGTCACTCTTTCCGCTATTGCCTATGAACACTTCTTTCTGTGGAGAACATCTTCTCCGGCCCACGAACCGGCTGCCCTTTTGCGATTTACGGCCTTCCTGGTAGCGACGTTGCTGGTCACCGGGTTAATAGAGATGAAACGGCGCGCCGAGCATTCCCGCAGCCGCGCCGAGGAGGCTCTTCGTCAGGCGAATGCGGATCTCGCGCGCGTCAGCCGTGCGACCACCATGGGAGAGCTCACTGCCTCCCTGGCGCACGAAGTGAACCAACCGATTGCGGCCGCCGTCACCGACTCGAACACATGCCTGCGATGGCTCATGCGCGACCCGCCTGATCTGAAAGAGGCTCGCGAAGCTGCATCGAGAACAATTAAAGATGCAACACGTGCTGCCGAGATCATCAGCCGTGTCCGCCAGCTCTTTAAGAAAGGGACTCCGCAGCGGGAGTCAGTTGATATAAACGAAATCATTCGTGAGATGGTGGTCCTGCTGCGCAGTGAAGCCACCCGGTACTCTATATCGGTCCGGACCAACCTGATGGCCAATCCCGCCCATGTTATGGGGGATCGATTGCAATTGCAGCAGGTGCTGATGAATCTTATCGTTAACAGTATTGATGCGATGAGGAATGTGAATGGAACGCGTGAGCTCACCATCAACTCGCAGCCCGGAGAGAACGACGAACTGGTGATCTCGATCAGCGATACTGGAGTAGGGATCCCGCCGCAGCAAGCGGATCAGATCTTTAATGCGTTTTTCACCACCAAGCCTGAAGGCACCGGTATGGGACTCCGGATCAGCCGCTCCATCGCGGAAGCGCATGGCGGCCGCCTATGGGCTGCGACCAGCTCTTCCGGCGGCGCAACCTTTCACCTCAGTCTTCCCGTCAAAGGCGATGGCCAGGGCTGAAACTCATGAGCGCTTCCCGGGCGTTCTGGCCAGTGTTTAGGCCGATATTACAGACCTCATACCAACGTATGATTGCTCCCACGGTTGCGGAGCGATATTTTTCGGACTATGCCTATTCCGAGGAGGGCACAAAAAGTCGCGATTGTCGATGACGATGAGTTGATGCGCAGTGCCCTGCAGGGCATGCTGAAATCCGTCGGACTGCAGTCACAAGTGTTTGCCTCGGCGGAAGAATTTCTGAAGTCCGGCCAGCAGCATGAGACTGCGTGCCTGATCGCGGATATTCGCATGCCGGGAATGTCCGGCTTGGAACTGCAGGCCCAACTGAACGCCGAGCACTGCAGGATACCGACCATCTTCATCACGGCACACGGCGACACAAAAATGCGAATGCAGGCGCTACGAGCAGGCGCGGTGGAGTTCCTGGCCAAACCGTTCGACGATGAGGTGCTGCTTGAGAGCGTTCGAGCAGCGCTGGAAGCCTGATAGCTATCGCATCTGGGGTCAGGGGTTCTGCATGGGGACTATCCAAAGATTCGGCGGTGGTGATCTGGCACCGTATGAGCGAAGATTCGAGCAGGTCATAGGCAATAGTCCCGCTCTGGAATCGGTGCTCGAACAGGTCGAACGGGTCGCGCCTACGGATTCCACCGTTCTGATCCAGGGAGAAACCGGCACCGGCAAGGAACTGATCGCGCACGCGATTCATAACCTCAGTTCGCGGTGCGGACGCCCCTTCGTGAGGCTGAATTGCGCCGCCATTCCGCTGGATTTATTAGAGAGTGAACTCTTTGGGCATGAGAAGGGCGCGTTCACTGGCGCCATCGCGCAAAAAATTGGCCGTTTCGAACTGGCCGATAACGGCACGCTTTTCCTGGATGAAGTAGGGGATATTCCGCCGGCGTTGCAGCCGAAGTTGCTGCGCGTTCTGCAGGAACAGGAGTTCGAGCGCCTGGGCAGCACTCGCACTCATCAGGTAGACGTTCGGTTGGTGGCTGCCAGCAATCGCAATCTGATGGAGATGGCGAACCGGGGTGAATTTCGCAACGACCTCTACTACCGACTGAACGTGTTTCCAATTCTGCTGCCTCCTTTGCGCGATCGCCGCGAAGACATTCCGGCGCTTGTGTCCCACTTTGTCGAGATTTATAGCCGTCGGATGAGTCGCGAGATCGAGCACATTCCTCCGACAACGATGTCTGCGCTGATCTCGTACGAGTGGCCGGGGAACATCCGGGAACTGCAGAACCTTATCGAACGGGCCGTGATCCTTTCCAACGAGGGCGTGCTTCCCAACCCCTTGCCGGCGGGCATTTCGACTGCCACCACGTCTTCGGCAACAACCACTCTAAAGGACTCTGAACGCAAGCTGATTTTGCGGACGCTTGAGTCGGTCCGCTGGGTGATCGGAGGCCCGAAAGGCGCAGCCGCCAAACTTGGATTGAAGCGCACTACGCTGATACATAAGATGGAGAAGCTGGGCATTTCCAGATCCGGTCACCAAAGCTCCTCAGCTGCGATGGGGCCAGGACCGGAGCGATCAGCTTCAGACGTGACGTAGTCTCGCTTCACCATGTGCGACACGCAAATTCTCACACGAGCGCTTTCGCCCCCATCCATTCATGGAGAAGGCTGTATTCCCGATAAGTGTCAACCACTGTGGCCTGAAGACACACTGCGAAGGCTCATCAACGCCAGTATTGAAGGAAGATAGATGATGGATGCGGTCAGAAGTCGACGAGCAGCCGTGCTCGATCGGTGATCCACAAATCGTGCCCCGTAATAGAAAAACGCTAAGTTTAGGAGCGACGCTCCCAGGTCGTAGAGAATGCTTGCCTGGCCCCAGGCTGGCAGGAGAGCAGCGGGAAATAGAGCCAGCTGCGGCAATATCGTTTGCAGACTCGCAACCAGATGCATAGCCTCGCCCTCGGGCAGCACGCAATACCCAGCGCGTCGGTAGTCCTCGCGGTACTTCCATGCGATAGCCATAAAATGGGGAAACTGCCACAGGAAGACTACGGCGGACAGGACCCATGCCTCTGAACCTATCGTGCCCGAAGCGCCCGCCCATCCTATAAGCGGCGGAACAGCCCCTGGAACGGCGCCAACCATCGTACACAGCGGAGTTTTTCGCTTTAGCGGAGTATAGAGAAACAGGTAAGTCAACAACGTCACAATCGAAAGTCCCGATGCGAGTAGATTGACGGCGATCGCAAGATAAATGCTGCCCACCGCCGAAACTGCCACACCGAACCAAAGAACTCTGGAAGGGTCAAGGCGGCCGGCAGCGAGTGGGCGCCGGGAAGTCCGGCACATCTGTGCATCGAAACGGCGTTCGATGTATTGATTCAAAGTACCAGTTCCACTGGCGACCAGCAGCGTACCGAGAAGAGTGTGAATGAGCAGCGTCCATGGAAAGCGAGAGACTTGGGCCGGAAGTGCCAGATAGAAGCCGGCGAATGTCGCAAAGGCAATCAAGAAGTTAACTTCGGGCTTGGTGAGTGCCCAATAATCGGATAACGCAACGTAGGGGCTGAGGACGGGCCTTGTCTCCCTGTCTGCCATGCCTGCGGGGAGAGGCCTGGTAATAAGGATAGGTTTGGTGGCCACGTTTAGAGGACCTCCGCCTCGGCATCGTTCGGCGACCGCCCTGCTACTTCGGGCGACGCAACTCGCATCGGACTTCTCCATTCGACGTCGGAGGGCGACAGCATCCGTAGTGTGATCGTGACCGCTGGAATCACGTATGCGAACGTTACCCACACCCACATCAAGGCGCCAGCGCATTCTTGGTCCGCGTACGGGGCTAGACTGAACTGCTGAGGTGTGGACAGGTAGACGGGGTAAACAAGCCGGTTACAAAACACCAGGAATGCGGAAAGAACGTCACAAGGCAGCGTGGCAAGGAACAGGTACAGAGCCATAGACCATTGAGGCGACCTCGCCGCACGCGGGGCAGACTGCACGATAGGCCACCAGAACAAAAGGCCTGCCACCAGAAATGAGAGATCCTCCAAAACGTGCATTCCGCAGGAACGCATGCCCCACTGAAACGCGACGGGAAGATGCCATCCGATTACGGCTGCCGTACCCGCCAGCCAACATAACGCAGGATACCGAACGCAGCGTTCGAGCCATCGTGCCGGCAGACTGCCGATGGGAGGATAGGTCTTAATGAAGAGTTTCGGAAGGCCGCACACCAAGGTAAAGACGGGTGCCCCCGCTAGGATCAGCGGAGCAGCGACCGTCATCAGCAGAAGGTGCTTCAGCATGTGAATCGTAAGTAACTGATGATCGAGTGTGGCGAGTGGAGACCCGACAGCAATCCATACTAAGACGAGGCCACTCATGAACGCCGCTAGCCGCGAGCCGGCGATCAGGTTGGGGAAGGCACTTCGAAGAGCAAGCCAACCACGCAGATAAACCCAGGCTGTGACCACCAGCGTCGATGTGATCGCGAAAAGAAATAGCCGCCACAGAATCTGGGCATTGGGCTCGGACATAGCCAGGTCTACCGTGGCGGCACCTCGCCTTCGCCGAGCACCACCGTTTGAGAAGCATTGCGTGCTGGTTTCTGATTTGCTGGGTGCAGAGTTTCCAGAAATGCCACAACCGCGGTTGTCTCGGCGGGGCTGAGGTTTTTTCCATAGGCTGGCATATTTCCTCCGCCCTGGATCACCTGGCGAATCAGTTGATCTTCGGTAAGACGAAGAGCAACGGCGTCCAACGACGGTCCGCGCTGCCCACCTTGGCCATTCAGAGAATGACAGTTGTGACACTGCTTGGCTTGAAAAACTAGCGCGCCCTCGCGCTCCAAGGCTGTGCGTCCGTGTATATATTGCGGTGGAATCGGCTCGCGGCTCCATGCGTCCATGATGGGACTCCATGGCGTGTGTTCAGCCAATTGAGTCAGAGTGCCGAGGGCTACTGCGATCATGAGTACGGTGAGAACGGCAATCGGTCTGCGCTTCCAGCTCTTCTCCCCTTCGCCCGCTACAAATGGAAGCGCCAGCAGGACAAGGATTCCGACGGCAGGACCTGTCAGCAGGATCGGCGTCTCGGCAGCCGGGGGCAAGAACGAAAGCAGCGCATACAACCACAGAAAGAAGAAGTCGGGACGTGGTGCGGTTTGAATGATCGTCGGATCCGGTTGGCCGCCTGGACCAAAGGGACCAAAATGGACCGCACAAACCGCAATCGCGAGAAGAATAAAACCGGAGAAGAAAATGTCCTTCCACACTGCGTTAGGCACGAACGGCACACCCTGCGTATGCGTCAGTTCGTGATATTCCTGCATGTATGTGGACCGCCGAACGATGCGGCCGGGCATGGGCCACTCATTAATTCCTAGCTTGAGCACCATCAGCAGGTGCAACCCGACAAACGTGATCAGTAGTCCTGGCACAACGAAAACATGCAGTGCGAAGAATCGCGAAAGCGTCGCGCCAGCAATGATCGGACCGCCGAGCATCAAATTCACAGTCCAGGGCCCGATCACCGGGACGCGGCTTGCGATGGATGCGCCGATGCCCAATCCCCAGTACGCATCCTGGTCAAATCGCAACACCTGACCTGTAAACGCCATCCCAAGCGTCAAGAGTAAGAGGAAGACGCCAGCGATCCAGGTGAGTTCTCTTGGAAACTTGTACGCTCCGAAGAGGAATACCTGCACCATATGGATCAGCACCATCGCGACCATGAAATTCGAGCCCCATCCGTGCAGCGCTCGTATGAACCAACCCAAAGCAACGCCATGGTTGAGAGTCTGCAGGCTGTCCCACGCCTCTCCCGCAGAAGGCACGTAGATCAGCGCAAGCAAAATGCCTGTCACGAGTTGGAGCATGAAACACGTGAGCGCAGCGCTGCCGAAAACATAGAACCAGCTCGCGGTCTCGCGGGGAACTGGGTGCTCGGCCGTTTCGCGAATCGGCGTTCCAAGCTGTAGACGCAGATCGAACCAGTCCCCCACTTTTTGGATCAGGCGCATGTCGGCTTGCCTCCCGCCTTATTTGCTACGGGCTGACCCGGAGTTGGCATTTCGCCAGCTTTGATCAGAAGTTGTCCATTCTCAATTTGGTAGCGGTACTGGAACAAACCGCGTTCGGGAGGTCCAGAGGCACGCGATCCGTCCTGGTAATAAGCGCCGCCATGACAGGGACACATGAAGAGGTTTGATTGCGGAAACCATCGAACCGGGCATCCCAAGTGTGCGCAGTTGACGGCAAAGATCTGGAAAGTCTGATCGTCCACCCTGCGAACCCAGCACGCGATGTTACCCGTCTCGCCGTCCCAATCATTGACCAATGGATTTCGATAGGTGGCGAGTCGAGTCTGCCCGGTGGGAAACTGTTCCAGCCCGCCAAGCGAGAGCCACGATTCATAACCAAACTTCTTTTCGCGAGTCACAGGCGACAGGAGGTAACGCACGATCGGCACCGCCAGGAAAACACCGACAACGCCGTTAAAAAACACTCCCAGTTTCATAAGAGCTGTGCGTCTCGAGATTCCGTTTTCAGCGCTCATTGAATTCCTCCCTGAGCCGGGCTCGCGGCAGCGGTTGGATATGGCTGGCCCGGAAATTTTGGCCGCTGGCTGGAAAGCCAGGCCACGACGTCAGAAATGTCTTGGGCCGACATAGGTTTGCCCTCGACGTCACCACGCCAATCCGGCGCACCCAACTCGGGGCGGCCTGCAATCACGACGGTTCGAAGTTGCTGGTCGCTTACCAGTGCTAGGTACGAGCCATCCACAATCGCGCTGCCCTTGGTCCCTCCGCGGCCGTCTGCTCCGTGACAGGAGGAGCAATAGGTGCGGTACGCATCGGCGCCATGTTGTGGATCTCCAGGAACCGGCGCTGTGTACGGCGGTGGCGTTTGATTGCCGACAGCATTGGGTTTTGCCCACGACCGAATCCCGCTTACAATCGCATCGATCTGTTTTTCGGTGAGCATCCCGCCCGCACTCTGGGCAAAGGCGGGCATGGGTGTACCGGGCACGCCGTTGGAGGCGAGGCGGCGGATCACAGTGTCGTCTGCAATCGCGAGAAAGACCGGATTCGCCAGAGCAATGGCGGCTCCGCCCTCACCGTCTGCGCCGTGGCATCCTGCACAGTTCTGTCCATAGAGCTGTTTGAAGTCGACGACATCGTTTGGTGTCACGACCGTCGGCTCAGGCCGATAGGCGCCGGGTGAACTAGTGCAGGCGACACAAGCGAGCACTGTGGCGACCGCCACCATCGCACCCACAGCGAAAATGGGTCGATGCTTCATAGCTCACCGTTGCGCCCGCTCTTTTCACGCATCGTTCCAGGTGCTTCAATGCCGGCACGGACTGCGAACGGCAGGTACTGCCAGGTACGTATGCGCTCTTGCCTGGAAACGACGATGCCGGCAACAATGCCGAATCCGATCTGAGAAACGACAAACCAGACCCAGTCAATCCGCTGCTTAAGTACGGGATTCAGTGCCTCGAGCATGCTATGGATCAGAGCAGACCACAGGATGGGAGCGATCAAACCTCCGAATAGAACCGGGCGGCGAGGAAACATGGGGAGTGTCACGCCATAGAGAAGCCCGACCAGTGAAGAGCAAATCAAATGGAGGATCGTTGCAACGATGAATGCGTCCCAATGAAACGCCGCAATTTGCTCCGTGGTCGCTCTTGCCGGAAAGAATCCAGCCGACAAAAGGTTGATCGGATACCAGACCCCGTGGCCGCTGAGAATTCCATACAGCACTGCCAGAATGGCCATGGCTACGCTTCCTGCGAAGCCACCTTTGACACCCGCCGAAATCGGATAGATCTCCAGCGGCAGTCGCGCCCGCTCGAGTGCCTCGGTCTTCCATTCGACGCGAGCGACTTGCGGGTGGCGGGTTTCCGCAGTTGGCACTCTCCCCACGATCGGCATGGATTCGCGTTTTTCGTGTGGCAGGACGTCGCGAAACCAGCCCACACAACCGGCAAGCGTGAAGATTGCACCCAGAATGCTAACGGAAGCACTGGTCACTAATCCCGCGAAGACCAATGTAAGGCCGAGAGCCAGGATGATCGGCCATGCCGTCGGAGCGGGCAGTTCGATCGTGCCCTGCATCGCCCTTTCTGTCTTAAGTGATAGTTCAGGCGTTTCTGAGGCCATCTTCCAGTACCTTTCTTCATCGTCCAATCACGTACACGACCGTGAAAACGACAATCCATACCACGTCGACGAAGTGCCAGTAGAGCGACAAGATGTCGATGCGCTCAGCGTGTTCTGATCCGACGCTTCCTGTCATCGTGAAGACCATCACAATGGTGAGAGTCAAGAGACCCACTATGACGTGAAACGCGTGCAGCCCGACCAACGAGTAATAGGTTGTTCCGAACAGATTCGTGCTGATCGTGAATCGTTCTTTGTAGATCAGCCGGTACCATTCGGTGCCGGTCCCATACAGAAAAGCAGCACCCAGCGTAATGGTCGCGAGCCACAAGACTCCGAAAGTTAGGACGCCACCCCGGCGAAGAGACTTGGCAGCGAAGTGGATCGTGAGACTGCTAGAAAGCAAACAGATCGTATAGACGATAGGGACACTGAGAACATCCTTCGCCATGGGTCCTGTCAGGCTCTTGCCGAGATAGAAGACGTACGCCACCACGAAGATTGTGAAAATCGCAGCTTCCGCTGCGATCAGACTCAGCATAGCGACACGTCCGCGATCGGGAGGATGCCACTCAGGCCCCGCTCCGGCCACCGTCATTGATGTCGCATTCATCACAGTTTCCTCTGCTATTCGTAATTCCAGTCCGGATCGGCCGGGTGCTTAAGGTCCCACAGCGGGCGGCGGCTTTTAACGACTGGGGGTGAGGTAAAGTTATAGGCAGGAGGGGGCGAATTCGTGGACCATTCGAGTGTCCAGGCGTCCCACGGATCGCTTCCGGCGACCTTACCGCGGAAATAGGACCAGATCAGGTTTCCCAGGAAGACCAAAACCCCGGCAGCCTGGAAGAAAACTCCGATGGTCACGATGAAGTTCCAAGTGTCCCAACCCCGGTCCGGCTCATAGGTGTAGATTCTTCGGGGCATGCCCAACAATCCTGGGATATGCATGAAGTCGAAGGTCAGGTGGAAGCCGATAATGAAAAGCCAGAAGTGCAGCTTGCCAAGCGTCTCGCTGTACATCTTCCCCGACATCTTCGGGAACCAGTAGTAAAAGGCTCCAAAAAGACAGAAGAGAATACCGCCAACGATGACGTAGTGAAAATGAGCAACCACGAAATACGAACTCCCCAAGTGCCAGTCGAAGGGAGCCGCACCCTGCATGATTCCTGTGAGACCCGCGATCAAGAACTGGAAAAGAAAAGCAATGCAGAACAGCATCGGAGTCTTGAACTCAATCTTTCCTCCCCACATGGTCGCCAGCCAGTTGAAGATCTTGATGCCGGTCGGAACAGCGATGGCCATGGTCGAGATCACGAAAAAGGCATTGGCAGCTGAGCTCATGCCCACGGTAAACATGTGATGCGCCCATACACTCATGCTGATGAACCCGATCGCGATCGTAGCCCCCACCATCACCGAATAGCCGAAGATCGGCTTGCGGGAAAACACCGGGATGATTTCTGAGGCGAAAGCGAAGGCTGGGATGACAAGGACGTAGACTTCGGGATGTCCGAAAACCCAGAAGAAATGCATCCAGATCACCGCGGAACCTCCCGCCTGGGTGTCGAAGAAATGTCCGCCAAGATAACGATCGACCAGCAGCATGATCTGAGCCGCCGTCAGCGGGCTGACCGCAAGGATCACCAAGCCCGCCATTACCAGGTTCAGCCAAGCGAACAACGGCATTTTGGCTAACGTCATTCCCGGGCAGCGCATGCAGAGCACGGTAGCGATGATATTGACCGCCGTGCCGATGCTGCCGAAACCGGAAACGAGCAATGCGAGAATCCAGAAGTCCGTGCTATGGCCTACTGAAAACGTCTGCGAAGTCAGCGGTGCGTACGCGAACCACCCAACGTCGGGCGCGTTACCCGCTCCGTACAGCCCGTTGCCACCCACCAGACTGAAGTAAAGAAGCAGGCCACCGAAAGCTGTCATCCAGAAACTGAAGGCATTTAGACGTGGAAATGCCATGTCCCGCGCCCCAACCATCAGCGGGATGAGGTAGTTGGCGAATCCGAACATGAAGGGCATGATCACGAAGAAGATCATGGTCGTTCCGTGCATGGTGAATAGCCGGTTGAATACCGCGGGCGAAACAAAGTCGTTGTGCGGACGGATGAGCTGGATGCGGATAATCATCGCCTCGACCCCGGCGATCAACAGAAACATCAGGGCATACGTGATGTAGAGAATGCCCAGCCTCTTGTGATCGACGGTCGTAACCCAATCGTGGAGCCTCGCGACAATCGGACGCGGTGCTATTGCGGCGCTCGGCATTGCAATGGCATCAGTCGACATCAGGCGACCTCCTCAAACTCTTGAACGAGGTGGTCAACGAAGAGTCTCCAAGTAGGCGGTCAACGCATCTAGCTCCTGCTCGTTCAGTTCCATTGCCGGCATCAGGGAACCAGGTTTGATCTGGCTGGGATTTAGAATCCAGCGCCGGAGATTCTCCGGAGTATTAAGGGCTGCGCCGGCCGCGATTGTGTCACGGCTCATCAGGTGGGTGAGATCCGGACCGAATCGCCCGTTGGCCACTGTGCCCGACACGGTGTGGCAGTTGATGCAGGCGGTCGTCTCGAATATGCGTTGGCCCTGAGAAACAGCATCATTTACAAACGCCGGCTGGCGTTGCTGCCGAATCCATCGGTCAAAGTCTTCCTTCGATTGGACGTAAACACGCAGCAGCATCTTGGCATGTTGGGTCCCGCAATACTGAGCGCATTGACCGAGATAAACTCCGGTCTGCTGCGGGTCGATCCACATGCTGTTGGGGTGGTTGGGAATCAGATCAGTCTTCCCGGCCAACCGCGGAACCCAAAAACTGTGGTCGGTATCGGCCGATAACAACTTGATGAAGGTTGGTGTCGGATGGGCCGGATCACTTACCGGCACATGCAGTTCATTTGCCGTTACTACACCCAGATCTTGGTAACGATACTCCCACCAGAACTGGTGGCCGATTGCCGTAATCGCGATCGCGTTGCCGGGCGGCGATGTTTTCTGAACGAGGGCAATCACTCGTGCAGTCGCCATGAACAACGCGACCACGATGAGAAGGGGAATGATTGTCCATGCCAACTCCACTTGGTTGCTTCCGTACACCTGGGGAGGTTCTCGGCCGTCGTCATTCCTTTGCTTTCTGAACTTCACGACGGAGTAAAGCAGCAAGGCGAAGACGACTAAGAAAATGGCTCCTGTGACCGCCAGTACAAACAGAGACAGACCGAAGATCGATTTCGCTGGCGTTGATGCGGGAGCGAAAATGTTCGTCGGGCTTAAGGGCTGAGTTGGGTCTGCGAAAGCTAACCCAGTCCCGCAAAAGCACACAAGAATTCCAAAACCCAGAAGGCGCCTGCTCGTTGAGCCCCGTGATCGCAACTTGATGTCCTCAGTTCGGCTGATGTGAGCGCGAGCCCGATCTCGGAATCCGAGTTCCGTTATCGATACATTACGTTGTGCACATGACCATGTCGGCATACATTCATGGGCAGCAACGTTTGCAGTCTGATCCGCGTCGCTTCAGGACTTGTGCCTCGGAGTCCTGGTATCGAGCGTTGCAATCATCGGTTGAGCTGGTGGCGGGATTGCGAGTTGTCCTGACAGAACAATCTTCCTCGCTGACACTTCTTTTCCATAGATTTTCCGATTAGCGCCATTGTCGGGACGAATCGTGGATCCTTCGAGTGCCACCCCTACGAACGCGCCACGGGAGCGAGAATAGCTCAAGATGTCTGCACGTAAGGTGGCGTCCGTTTCTGCCGAGACAGTGCGCCCGACGGGGCCTGCCGCAACCGACGCATCTGCACCAAGCTTGACTTTGCTCGTGAGAATTCCGCTGGCACCGCGATCATTCATTACCAACAGCACAAAGTCCGTCGCCTCGCCACCGATTTGGAAGCCAAAGCTGCCGCCCTCGAGAGCCATCATGGTAGGCGCTCCCCACGATCCTCTGAAAGCCTCGCCTCTGCGACAGGACATTGCACCTCGCCCGTAACTTCCACCCACGATGAACGCGGCCTTCACAACAGACGGAAAAACGACCACACAATCCGCCCTGTCGAGCAGGTCCTGGGGGATGTCGTCGGGAACATCCAGAATTTCTTTCAACACGGTGCCGCTATTCAGTAAGCGATTTCCATCTTTTTCTTCCCGATCAGCTGCGGAAGCTGAAGAGAAAAAAATCGCCAGAACGAACAGCATGGTCATCAGAAAAGAAGTAGGTGTCTTCATCAGCCTTTGCTTGTGCGGGTTCGCCGCTCTTCCTCCGTGATCTCTATTTTCATAAGCCGGCCGGCCGTACCACTGCACTGTTCCATGCGACCTATGCGGTACGCGCTGCCGTTGGTGTTCTCGTTTAACGCATGCAAGGCGCTAGCCAAACTGCAGCTGAGCTGGGGCAACGGCGGGAGTTATCAATTGCGGAGAAATCGAGACCGGGGAGATCGCACCTCAACGGTCCTACCGGAGCCAATGTCCGCAGTCCGACAGTTGTCCGCCCGTGGTCACGCTTTTTTACAAGACGAACAAATCGCGAGGTCTGGTGGCGATTCCCGCGGATGCCCAGGGACACATCGAGGGCTGTAGCTTCGTTTGGACACAAGCCAAGCCGCAGCCGGTCACTCGGTTAACGAGAGTCGGTTCAAAGAGTGTGTTTGGCACTTCTCGTGCATTAGCAGCAGCACAATCTGAACGCAGAAAGAGAGTAAAGGAAAATGAAACCGCTGTGTATTCGCATGATATATATGTGTGAACTGGTGAAGAGTAGAACTCTCGCCGCCTTGATCGCAGTTATACTCCCAATCATCTCGCCGCTGGCCTTCGCCGATAGTGGGACTTGGTCTCTAGATTCCGCTAATTCCAGCGCGCGGTTGTATCAGGGTTCGGCGGCAAATCCTGACTCCGCGAACACAGGCGTCGCGCGTGTGACCGGGAACGTGAAGGTTGACACAAACGATCTGGGCAACGCGGTCTTCGATCTCAGTATTTACCCGGCGGATGAGCAGTGGGGGCACGCACTCAGTCCGGAGGGCACTCTGCCAGTTGGTTACGTTCCTGACGCGACCGATCGTACCCTGCTGACGTTCCACTCCAAGCGCATTCTCCGCACGAGGAATGGGCGATTGCAGGTTATCGGGGATCTGACGTTGGCGCGCGTAGAACGCAGCGTGAGCCTCATGAAAGCCTATGCCGGACCGGTCTACGGTCATCCTGTCATTCACACGGAAACTCGCGAAGTTAGCTTTCTATTCCCAAACTTGAGCGCGGCACTTTCATCAGATCTTTTGCAGCCATTAAATCTACTGGAAAAAAGCGAGTTGGATCTCTCCGGGTCAGCCTACATCGGCTATGAGGATTTTCCTGCACTGCTGAGTGCGGTACGGGCTACAAATTGGCCAGTTGTTGTGCGGAACAAGCAGTGTCAGATGCCGTCTACGGTTGGTGAGGATTACCACGGGCCCACCTGCACGGGAACATTGATTGCAGCCGCCAGTCAGGACAACTGTCACATGCCGACAGTGGTCGGAGGGGAAGACTACAGCGGGCCGATCTGCACACCGCGATCTGGAAACCAGACGACAATCGTACTAGACCTGAAAATGTTTCGCCCAACTTCCAACCCGGAAGCAGGGATGGCCTCGGGTAATGACGCAACTCGCTGAGTGTTACTGGAGTGCGCAGGTCAGTGCATCGAGCCCGCACTCCTTTTCTTTGCGACTCACACGCGGAGGGACGTACGCATACAAGTGGCAGGTTTTGGGCCATCGCGGCATCCCATCGGCGCCGCCGACTCGCGCAACATTGCTTTGGATATAAAGTGCGCGCCTCATTTTCAGAGAATCTTTGTGGACAGAACTGCAATCCTATTGTTTAAGGAATGAAGGAGGAGGACGAGCATAAAAGTCGGAACCGTTCGACCTGGCGAGGTTGGTTGGGCATGCCTTTTGTTCGGTGGTTATGCGTGGTAGTGCGGGGGGGTAGTTCTGGTTAACCGGGACCGCAAGCGGACCCAGGGCGTCGTGACCGAAGCCGCTGACGCGCCGAGGGCTTCTGTGCCCCCATTGCACCTCGAAGACCTCGATTTCGCACGCACAGTGACATTACCTTCCCCAAGAAGACGAAGCCGAGTTGGGCTGTACGTCCGAAGGAAAGGTGGATCCGGCGTAGCCCGCGGCCACAAGCAGAACGCTCAACACGGTCAGTAGACCAACAGCACATGCGAATGCCCAGGCCAGGCCCACCGTGAACGCTTCCAGCTTCAGATCGTTCGGACGCATGAGTTTCCTCTCTATGTCGTCAGTTGCGTTATCTCCGGAGGATGACGCGATCGCTGGAAGTTCAACTACTGGGAAAGATTGTGCCTTCATGGATGTTCTCCTTGCCGGTTGAACTCGGGCGCAAAACCAGCTCCAAGTCTCCAGCGGAAGCATTCAGTTCACAGCGGCCTTGTTCAATGCCAGAGGTAAAAGAAGCCCCGCCTGTCGACTGGGCAGGGCTGTTCGCCAAAGAACGCGAAACTTGGAGCCTCCGAGACTGGAGTGAGTGAACTACATTCCGCTCTGCCCAAAGACCAATGATTCTTTGTTATGACTGAAGTCGATCTCCGTGAGCGTTGTTGTGTTGGCACTGGTTGTCTGAGTCACGATGGCGTTTTGAGTCACACGAGGGTCATCCACCTTCAACGTTCCAGGCGCCGTGGCAATAGTTTTTCCATCGCGCACGAAACTCACTTGTACCTCCGGCCCGGTTCCTTGCCACTCAAGCTTGTAGTTGCCTGGTTTTAGTTGCGTGCCACCGACTTGTACGGAGTCCGAAATCTCAACCGAGTGCTGATTCTTGTCCCGCGCCAATGCACTCAATGTGGACAGCAGGGCGATCATCGATAATAGCGCAGTGTACTTAATTGTTTTCATCGAACGTATTCTCCTTTGGATAGCTAAGCAGCAGTTCTCAACCTGACCAGAGGGAGACTGCTAACTCAGAGACTGTGGGTCCTTTTCAGTAGATGCGGATCCATCGATCTAAGGTGCATTTATGTTCGTTTCGCGATGTAACTATTAGTAAATCTTCGTAATCATTATTGAATTGCCTGTACGAGAAGTTCTGCCCGCGTGTCCGCGGATCGACAGTATGCTATTTCTAACGATAGAGGACATCGACTTCGTTGCCTTAGTCAATTATTTCGGATTGTGCAGCTTGGCTTTTTGTACTTCACGCTTTAGGGCGCGATCCAGCGTTTGGTCGAGAGCGGCCTTCGCTCTTTCATATTCGGCTTGGGGCAGGTGGCCCCGCTTGTGCTCCACTTCAATCTGGAAAAGTTCCTCCCTGATTCCATTCATGAGTATGCTGGTGGATCCCGCCGCGACAGGTACCTGTGTTTCATCCAAAACGGTGGCATCTGGCCGCTGATAGTCACCTTCTGGTTGCATGGCAGTCACCAGGGACGGACCTTCTTGGCGCCTCAAATCGCGTATCGCTGACTTTGGCCGCGCTACGTAGATGCCGCCAACGAGCAGGACTGCGCCGGCCCCTCCCAGAACCCACCACCGATACCTATTCAGCGGATCAGGAGCATCGATCGGGGGACCCAACCCTCCGCCGGGACGGTTATTGGACTCTGCAGGTGAAGCACCACGAGTTGATCTCTGCTCGCCCGCCACCGAGTCTTGAGAGCTGCGCTGCTGGCCGGTTTCGTGCGCACCTTCGCCGGAAATGTTAAAAGCGAGATTTTGCCCGGCCGTGACGTTTGATGCCACTCGCACTGTGGCGTTGGGCTGGTTGGGAAAGTTCAGTAATTTGAAAGGCGCCGAACTCGCAGACGCCTTGAAGCGCATCCCCTTCGGCAAGGTGACCACGAAATGCTCCAAGGGATAAATCGTCCTGGGATCAAGATTCGCGCTGCCACTGTAAGGAAGCTGGTAAGTCACCGCGAAGCGGGTCAACCCCGGCCGCAGGGGAAAGAGGAACGAATAGCGATTCTTCTCGTTTTCGGGCGAGGGGGTGGACTTCAGAGCAATGCCCGTTTCGATGGTAGCCGCAGCGGAATCTGCGATAACTCGGGCATGATCGGGAACGTAAAACTCGAGATTGCGCTCGCTCATCTGGGTGCGCGGCGGATTCGACGTGTTCTGCACTGCGAATTCCCGTGTCACGACAATTTGGCTTTCCGCCGACCGCACACGCATGATGTCGGCAAACACCTTGACGCCGTCTACTTTTTTCGCGACGTCGTAGACTTCAATCGCCACGGACGCCGTTCCCGGAGGCGCCATGTGATGATAACTAACGCCTTGATGGATAACGCGAACCAGATGCGCTGCCTGCGGATCCTCAAGTTTGAAGCCGAACCGACCATCGGCGTCCGTCTGAGCCCGACCCGATTCTTCCATCCTCTGGGCTAGCTTGAACACCACGACTTGGTCACCACCAGAGGGCTTGCCAGTGGTGGAATCTTTAACCGTGCCGCTGAGCGTCTGAGCAGCAGCGAAAGAGGTCAGCAGCAGGATCAGGATGGATACCTGCGTGGCGGCCTTGCGCCAACCTCGTACTTTCGGGCAACCGAAACGCTCGATTGGGAGAATATTCAGTACAGTTTTCACAGCTTGTGTTCCTTTCAAAGTCTCGGGCTCCGGATCGCCCGTGCCGGCCGTTTTTCCATGCGCGTGATCTCGGCCAGTAGCGTGGTATCGTCCTGCAAAGAAGATCTCAACGATGCGTAGTCGACATCAGGAAGTTTGCCGGCCTTGTACTCGAAGTTGAGGTTGCGCCGGTTTTCATAGACTGTGTCCTTGCGTTTGCGTGAACATCCCGCGCGCGTGTTAGACGCCCCGGGAAAGAGTCTCTCCGCAGATGGAAAACATAAAACAAACACGCCACGGTGAGCGTCAGGCATGAGATGAGCCAGATCATAGAGCGGTCTCCCTGCGCGCCTGCTCACACATCGCGTTCTATTTGCTCGCACTCACCCAGTTAGTCGAGCGGGTGGTGAACTTGTTCACGCCGCTAGTCAGCCGATCGGGAATGCCGGTGGCTTGCTCGGAGGACACCTTGTAGTAATAGGTTGTGTCGGGCTCGAGACCGTCCATGCGCACTCGAAAGATCATTTCGCCGTGATTTGGATTGATTCTGGTCGGAGACGTTTTGGTGAACTCAAGATGACTGGGGTTTTTGCCGTAGCGAACGGTGGCATAATGCAAGATCGTGCCGCCGGGATTGGGCGTGGTCCAACTTATAAAAGCTAGCGTGTCACTGACGGATTCGATTGTCGGGCTTGCGTTATCCTGTGCAGCGCCCGGATGTTGGCGTGCGTATGCTGAGCGTGGTGGTATAAGCAATGAGCTCATGACGGTAACGATGAGCGCGATGATGAGTTGTCGCAGCTTTGATGTTGTCATATCCAAGCTCCTGTAGAGTTTCCGGCAAAACGCGGATCATTCAGTGGACAGACCATGAAAGTGGTGGAGTGAACCACAAAACATATGATCCACTCCACTGGGGAGAAACGAAGCGTCGTTACGGCTGATAGCCGTCGACGAGAGTTTTCAGGAAAGCGACGATGTCGTTTTCTTCCTCATCCGACAGGCCTAGCTTACCGATCGTAGTGTTTTCGTTGTTAGTATCTTCCGGCATTGGCCAACAGGTTACTTTCTCCACGGTTCCTTTCGGACAATTGCCGGACAACACGGAAAAGGGATAGACATCACGCGTGTTGTAGAAGTGGACTACCTCTTTCAAGCTCGTGAGGTAGCCGTTGTGCATGTAGGCTTTCACGAACCCCGGGTAGGGCACCTTTGCCGCATCTCGCACCGTCGAAGTCTGGAACTTCCCTTCAAATTGCGGCAGCTGCACTCCCCAATCCAAGTCTGGCGGGGCTCCATAGTAACCAGCCAGGAACAACCCCATACCGGTGTCGGTGAAACCGAAGCCGAGCGGGTTGGCGGTAAAACCCCACTGGTCGGGAGTGTCCTCCGAATACCAAGGGAGCTTTACGTTCTTGGGCAAACCGAGGTTGTTGTAGGTCGTGTCGGTAAACAACGGCTGAAGGCTTGCGGCCTGACCGGTGTCGCTTCCACCCGTCTGAGTACTCGACCTTCCGTCCAGATGGCAGGTGTTGCAACTTCCTTTGCCGCGGAACAACTCATACCCGTTCATTTCCTGTGTGGTCAGTGTTGCCTTGCCCGCAAGAAAGTAATCGAACTTCGACGTAAAGGGACTGACGCTGTCAGAACTTTCATAAGCGGCAATAGCCTGCGCGAATTCGTCGAAGTCTTTGTTAGCGAGAGTACGGTCGGTCGGGCTGAGTTGAAGCGGTGTTGGGTTTCCTCCAAGCGAAGCAGCGCCTGCTGGTGTGCTGCATATGGTCGCGACGTTGGAAGGCCAGGCAATTTCCAGCGAGCCAACACCCCAAACCGTCTCGAAGAACGACTTGTAAGCGCTCTGCGAGAGCTTCCACACCACGCAAGCGGAATCAGGATTGGCCATTTCTTGGGTATCCAATGGCGGGCCTTGAGCCTGGTTAGCCGCGGAATTCTGCAGCTTGTATCCGGTTGCCCGGCCGTCCCAGAAGTTGCCGCCGTAGAAATCCGCTTGGCTTTGGTTGAAATGCAGAGGTGGAAAATAACTTGCGTACGCGTAGCTCTGCGGGTTTCGCTTCGCTATCCGGTTGTTCGGATAGGCTCCGTGAACTGTGATGGGAACCGACCCTGGATTCGCTCCACCCGTGAATACGCTCAGGATCGATGCTCCGTTTGCGTACCCCGCCGCCGGGTCATGGCAGTAGCTGCAGGCGAGGTTCTTGTTCACGGACAGATTGGGATCAAAGATCTCAAGCTTGCCCAGAGTTTCAACCTGATGGTATGGATCCAGCTTTCCTGACTTGGCTGCGGCCAGAGCCTGAGCCTCGAGCATGGCTTCCTCTGCCCGAACTCTCTTTGCATCTGGATCATTGGCGATGATGCATTGAAGGTTCAGTCTTTGGCCGGGCAATATGCATTGCTGATCGGCCGGCGGAATCTGAAAACCAGCTGGAAGTTCAAAGTTGAGTGGGGGTGGTGGAGTACCCTGTGCAGACGCGCCAGCAACTAACATTAACATAGCGAGCGTAGTCATGCCCGCTAGTAAGAGCAACGAAAAACCTTCTGAACACTTCATACAGCTCGGTTCCTCCTTACTGCTACTTCAGGTTCGCGGTGATTTGCGGTGTTCCCGTATGAGCATGCCGAGTACCACACTGTTCCAGACTGGATTTCTCACGGACATATTGATTGCGGCAGATGCCAATGACGACATAAGTCGGGAGGCCGAGTATCTGAAGCGTGGTTGGTCACAGCGGGGGTCATCAAACTTCGATTGCAGACCTTTGACGATATGGCTATTGATCAACTCGTGTGAGACGGGGCAATTGAAGTGTGAGTCGTGATTCAGCGCGGATTTGACAGGCACTCCGTAATGCTTGTCCCGATGACAGTTAAGAACAGTCCCATAACAATGATGATTGCCGCCCAACCAAAAATCTGGATTGTGACGATAGCGCGGTTTGCGATTCTTGCAACCATAACCTGCCTCTCCACTGGGAAGCATTTTTGAGACCATGCGGAATTACCTCCGTTGGCAGATCGATCGATTGGGGTGCATCGGTTCTGAATGACCCCTGATCGACAGAGGTGTCCAAATAGGGACGCCGGTTGACGAAACGTGGGTTGGGCTGGAACACCTGCCTTAGGCGGCAGCGCGCGAAGATACCACCCTAAGTCTCTAGGGATTCGTCCATTCGCCCGGCCTCACAATTGCGGGAAGCCCTCGCGGTTGCTGGTGACCGGTAAGACTCAATCATGAGGACGCTGAAACCAATCTTTGCGTTAGCAGCTATAGCCGTCATTGTTGGACAAGTGGAGATCGAGCGGCAGTCCGCTCACAACCCGGGAAATGTGGGTGCGCCGCTTTCGTTCAATTCAGAACCTGCGCAAGTCTTAGTGCGAGCTTGCGGGAACTGCCACTCCGATCGCACGGACTGGCCTTGGTACAGCCATGTTCCACCGGTGTCCTGGTGGATCGCGCGACACGTACACGAAGGCAGGAACGTGCTGGATTTCTCCGAGTGGCAACAGTATTCGGAACAGCAAAGACTCGACAAATCGGAATCCATCTGCGGACTCATTTCGACAGGCAGGATGCCGCCGCGCCCGTACACCGCTATGCATCCTGAAGCGAAACTTACCGAGACCGAAAAGAAAGCGGTGTGTGCCTGGGCCAAGGAAGTCACGATTGGCCCAAGATGAGGTCTTTACGAGGAGCCTGCTGGTACCAGGTTTAGGCAACGCTCGGCGCAGGTGATGTTGCTATGGCGCCAGTCATGGCCCTCCATTAAAACCGGGCGGAGCCGGTCTGCCCGCTCAACTTGGGACGGCTTCTCGGGCTGGGGGTTCGTGCGTTTTGAAAGATAATTGGCTGTCCTGGAATGTCATCCTGTTGTCGAGTCCGAGGGAATAGCCTTGATTCCTGCCGCTTCTTCCATCCGCCGTAACACAGCAGAGAAGTCCCTTTCATTGTTAACGGACAATTCTTCAGAGTTTACATAAAACGCAGCTTGAGTCGCAGGCATCGAGACATGCTCTTTTGCAGCCGCCTTCAGGATCAGTTCGAAATCTTTATTCATCAGGCGCAGGGGGAATTGCGGGCTGTAATCGTTCACCGCTGCTCTCGCCAGCTTTCCCACGTGAGCTGGAGCGATTACAGCTGTTTTTGACAAGACCTCGAGCAGCCTTTCGCGATCAAGGCCAGCTTTCTCCCCCAGGACCACAGCCTCGGCGATCGCCTGCATCCCGACTCCCAACAGCGTGTTGACGACCAACTTCATCGCCGTTCCTGAACCAGAATCTCCCAGGAGGAAGTACTGCTTTGCGATGGTCTGGAATATCGGCTTTGCGGCGCGGAACAGTTCGGGCTTGCCGCCTGCCAACAGCGTCAGAATGCCTTGCTCGGCGGCAGGAGTGCTTCCAGAGATGGCGACGTCCAACACTTCGATCCCACGTCGGGCCCCAAGATCGTGCAACTCGCGAGAAGTATCGGGAGAGATGGTGCTCATCTCAATCGCCACGGATTCCGGTTGCGCGTTGGAAAACACTCCCTCCGCTTCTGTATACACGCTGCGAACCGCTTCATCGTTGGTCAGGCACGAGAGAACCACATCGACCGCGCTCGCCAGTTCCTGAATGTTCTTCGCAACAATGCCACCCTGTGTAGCGGTGGTTGCCGCGTTAGCGGGATTCTTGTCGTATACGAACAATTTGTAACCGTGACCGAGCAGGCGCTGGGCGATGCGGCTTCCCATGTTTCCCAGGCCGATGAACCCGAGTTTTACCCGATCAGAGGTAAGAGTTTTCATAAGGTCTCCGTCGTAGTTGAATCGTGTCTTCCGCTAAATGGGCGCTGATCCGAAAGCTTTCCCGCATTCCCGATAATCACGGCGGCGCGAGCGCAACGGCCGGAAAGACCTCCGAGATACGAAGCGATGCTGAGGGAGAAGCGAGGTGAGAAGAGAAAACAAAAACTATCAATCGTCATGCTTGCTCCTCTCACCCTCGCTTCTTGGGCGAGTTTGCTCTTTACGAGCACATACCCTTCCAAACCACCCGTGGGTGATCATGGACAATGACTGGTAGGTTCGGCGGATTAGGCGAACAAACGTATGTCCGTGTACATGATTGGAGTAGAAATACCGACCCTACAACTCGGCGAAGCTTCGCAGGGCGCTCCTGTAGACAACCTGAGTGTGGTGATTGCGATTGCGCTGGCCGCAATTTTTCCGCACGAACACCTCACCTGGCATCATTGGGTGGAAGCTCTGCTCATATTCACAGCTGCGACGGTCTTGGCGTATGCGTGATACGGACTCATTGCGATCGCGGTCTTGCGCAGCAAAACGCATACGCCAACCCGAAGCATCAAGCCAGATTGTTTTCAGCGAGATCCCACCAATTCGGCGACCTCGGACAGTTCTTCGAATTCTTGGTCAGTTTGGCGCAGCGACGCCGCCCTAACATTCTGCTCCAGATGTTCGATCGAGGAAGTCCCCGGGATTGGCAACATGAGAGGAGATCGCCGCAATAGCCAGGCCAGGGCGATCTGTGTGGGGCTCGCATTGTGCACTTTTGCAATCCGGTTCAGAACTTCGCCCGCAACTTTGCCGGCTCCGAGGGGGAACCAGGGAATGAAGGCGATCCGGTTCCGCTGGCAATATTCCACCACGTAGTCCCATTCACGGTCCGCAAAGCTATAGCGGTTCTGCACGGAGACGATCGGAACAATTTTGTGAGCGCGTTCGATGTGCTCCTGGGTGACGTTGGACAATCCGATCAAGCGAATCTTGCCCTCGTCGCGGAGCTCAGCCAGGGTTTCAACCGAAACATCGAAAGACACGACCGGGTCGGGGATGTGGAGTTGGTAAACGTCGATGCGATCCAATCGCAGCCTCTTGAGGCTGCCCTCGACTGCTTTCCGGAGGTGAGAAGGAGTTGCATCGTGCGTCCACTGATTCGGGCCGGGCCGATTCCACCCACCTTTGGTGGCAATCACTAGACCGCTCGGGTAGGGAAACAACGCCTCGGCAATCAGTTCCTCGCTTACATAAGGTCCGTAGGAATCTGCAGTGTCGATGAAATTGACGTCGAGTTCGAGGGCTCGTCGCAGGACCGCGAGCGCTCCCTTACGATCTGTTGGAGGGCCCCAGATACCTTCGCCGGTAAGGCGCATGGCTCCATAACCGAGACGGTTGACAGAAAGTTCTCCGCCGAGTGACACTTGGCCAGCCGCGCTTGCAGAAATCTTCTGATTCACAATTCACCTCGCTGATCTTCGTCGAAACTGAGTCACTACTTGGATGCCGAACCGCTTTCTTGTGCACCATGAGAATTGTTGAGTGTCGTTAGATAGGTGACAAGCTGCCATCGTTGCCGCTCCGGCAGTGTGCTCCAGGACGGCATCCCCTTGTCAGGAGCTCCTGTCGTAATAAACCAGAAGACCTCCCCGCCAGACGCGGATTGCGTGGGGCCTTGCGCTAGGGCAGGCATCGCTCCGTTCCCTTGCCCGTGAGTGCCGTGACAAGAGCTACAGCTGGTTGCGTACAGCCTTGACCCTGCTGCGGCGGCCGTCTGCTGTCCGGCGTACGGATTTTTCATGTGGACGCTGGACGCTGGTGCGTTATGAAAGTGCGCGTCTTGCGCATGCAGGAACACCGCGAAAACAATCCACAAAATGGCACATATTATTGCGCTAAGAAAGGATGAAAGGCCACGGTTTTTCAAAGTTATTCTCCTGCGGCTGTTGCTCGTCCTTTTACGACTCCATCGAATACGGCACCTGTTAGGCGAGCGTTCCGCCACTCTGGGGAAGCAACTCGCTTGCCATCTTAGGAGCCCGTGTTCGTGCAACATGAAGTTGACTCACCCTGACCCAGTGACCGCGATTCAACACTTGCGTCGATATACGGACATGGGGTTCAGAAATCCTGGTCGCTCTTGTGAGAAAAACGAATGAATTCTGGATTTTGTCTCCCGTAGGCGCAGGGAGGCGTGGCACGAGGAGTGCTGTCGAATTCGAGGGAAGGGAAGCGAACGATGAAGCTCAAAGTGAATGGGATGGATCGCACCTTCGATGGTGATCCCGACATGCCACTCCTGTGGTATCTACGTGACATCCTGGGACTGACGGGAACAAAGTTTGGCTGCGGCATCGCCTTGTGCGGCGCCTGCACCGTCCATAAAAACGGCGAAGCCATCCGGTCGTGCGTTACATCGATGAGCGCGGCGGCGGATAGCGACATTCGTACGATCGAGGACCTTGGGGCAAACGGCCTCCATCCCGTTCAAGAAGCGTGGATGCAGGTGAACGTTCCGCAATGCGGGTATTGTCAGTCCGGGCAGATCATGCAGGCGGTTTCACTTTTGAAAAAGAGTCCCCATCCTTCCGATCAGGAAATTGATGACGCGATGGCGGGAAACATCTGTCGCTGCGGCACCTATCAACGGATTCGCCGGGCGATCAAGCTGGCGGCGGGCAAACACGCATGAGCCCAATCGAGAATGTAAGCCGGCGACGGTTCCTCCAAGGAATTTTCGGGGCAGGAGCACTTGTCCTTGCTGGTCGGTATTTTCTGCCGATGCTGAGGCATGGTCACTCCACAGACGGTGAAACGGATGCGGACCGCGCAACCTTTCATCCCAATCTCTTTGTCGGAATTCAGCAGGATGGAACCGTCTACATCGTGGCTCACCGGTCGGAGATGGGAACGACCATTCGCACATCCTTGCCACTCGTTCTTGCCGACGAGCTTGACGCCGATTGGAAGCGGGTCAAAATCGACCAGGCGATTGGCGATAAGCGATACGGAGATCAAAATACCGACGGCTCGCATTCCGTCAGAAGCTTTTTTGACACACTGCGCGAGTGCGGTGCTGCGGCGCGCTTGATGATGATTCAGGCAGCGGCTGAGCAGTGGAACATAGCCGTCTCGGAGTGTTCCACGGAAATGCATACTGTAGTTCACAAGACAAGTGGCCGGCGCGTGGGATACGGGGAACTGGCGTCTGCGGCGGCGCGCCTTCCCATGCCAAAGACAGAACAACTCAAGCTGAAAGAGCCCTCGGAGTGGCGCTACATCGGGAAGGGAATGACCAGCGTTGATCTGGAAGATCTCTGCACGGGCAGGGCGATTTATGGAATGGATACGCGTGTTGATGGTATGGTCTACGCGTCGATCGAACATCCTCCGGTGTTTGGCGGGAAAATAAGAACCCTTGACGATCAGGAAGCGCTGAAGGTTGCGGGAGTACACCAGACGGTTCGGATCGATCCGTTCAAGCCGCCTTGTGCATTTCAGCCCCTGGGCGGCGTTGCCGTGATTGCCGACAATACCTGGTCTGCATTCCAGGGGCGCAAGAAGCTGAAGATCGCTTGGGACAACGGACCCAACGAATCCTACGACTCCGTTGAATACAAGAAAGAGCTCAAGGAAGCGGCGCGCAAGCCAGGGAAGCTCATCCGCAGCGTAGGCGACCCGAACCAGGAGTTTCCCGCCGGAAACCATGTGGTTGAGGCCGACTACTACGTTCCACTGCTGGCCCATACCCCAATGGAGCCGATGGTGGCGCTGGCGGAGTTCAAAGACGGAAAGCTCACGGCCTGGGCGCCCACCCAAAATCCCCAGGGAGCGCAGGCGACCATATCCTCGGAACTCGGCATTCCAGTCGAAGACGTGGTTTGTCATGTCACACTGTTGGGCGGCGGATTTGGAAGAAAATCGAAGCCTGACTACATTGCCGAGGCGGCGGTCTTATCGAAGAAGCTGGGACGCTCAGTAAAAGTTGTGTGGACCCGCGAAGACGACGTTAAGTTCGACTATTACAATGCGGTAGCGGCGATGTACATGAAGGCTGCCGTCGATCAAAAGGGAAAGCCCACGGCATGGCTGCAGAGGTCGGTGTTTCCTCCAATTACCTCGATCTTTGACGTAAACGCAGTTTATGGAGACCCGCCACACCTGCAACAGGGATGGACGGATCTCCCTTACGATCTTCCCAACCTCCGCATTGAGAACGGTCCCGCGCAAGCTCATGTCCGGATCGGTTGGTTGCGGTCCGTAGCGAACATCTATCATGCATTCGCGATACAGTGTTTTACGGATGAACTGGCCCATCGCGCTAATCGCGATCCGGTTGAGTACATGCTCGACCTTATCGGACCGCCCCGCACTTTGGACTTCACCAACGTGGAATATCCGAACTATGGTGCGGACTACAAAACCTACCCATGGGAAACAGGCCGCCTGCGGAATGTCATCGAAATGGTTGCGAACCAATCGGGTTGGAGCAAAAAGAAAAGCAAGAAGGGGCAAGGCTTTGGATTTGCGGCACATCGCAGTTTCTTGACCTATGTGGCGACGGTCGTGGAAGTGGAGGTGAGTAATGACGGCGAGATCCGCATTCCCCGGGTCGACACTGCGGTGGATGCCGGGCTCGTGGTAAATCCGGAGGCCACGCGCGCACAATTCGAAGGAGCGGCGGTCTTCGGCACGAGCATTGTGCGCAGCGGAGAGATCACCGCCAAGAACGGTGTAATCCAGCAATCCAATTTCAATGATTATCCCGTGGCCCGAATTAACGAAGTCCCGGATCAAACGAATGTCTACATTACGGAGAGCTCTGCTCCGCCGGCTGGAGTTGGAGAGCCAGGGGTTCCACCATTTGTTGCCGCCTTTTGCAATGCGATCTTCGCCGCCACGGGCAAGCGCGTCCGCGACTTGCCGCTCTCGAGCAACAATTTGTTCGCGTAACGATGCAGAGTGCCACCGTATAGAAGCTTCTTTCGATGACGCCCAACGATCATGACCCCAATCCATCATGCTCGGATCTTCCAATCAATCGCTTGTGTCAGACAGACTCGTTGAGAATGAGCCCGTTTTCAGTAGGAGGGAGTTTCTCAGCATGACCGCTGCATCCCTCTTGATAGCGAGATCGCTGTGATAGTGGCGGCTGCTCACCTGCTGGCAGCTCAAACAAATCCAGGTCCACGGCTTGCCGAAGCGTTCGCCCCGGAACGAGACGGGCAAACAAGACAATCGATCGCAGCCGTTCAGGCTCTTCTCGATTCTGGCTCCTTGAATGCGCCCGACAATGGCAAGGCATGGAACATTTTGGCGCGGCGATGTTAAATGAGCTGTTTGGCAAGGCTGACGCTAAACGATACACAGACAGCGCACGGCCAACTCAGCTAGCCCCCGAGCTGACGCAGCTAGCGGAGAGATCGCGGCGATGGAAGAAAAGCTGACGCCGGAACAACGCGACCGGCTCTTTGGCGTCGGTGATGGCCCGACGGCGGACGACTACCGCGAGTTTCGACTCGCCCTCGGCAAGATTGACGGCGAGATCACGAAAGAACTGGGCTAGTCGATGAAGTGGGCTGTGACAAACCTAGGCGATGCACGCGATTCCTCCCGGATGAATCCCGAGCAGCAGATAGCATACGCGCAGTTGCGCCACGGCTTCGAGATCGCGGATGAGCAAGGCTGGGATAAGAATGAAGTCTGGAAGTCGGCCCTCCAGGGCGCGGCGGCAAGGTTCAGCCCGGAGGATGCCGCCTTTATGCTCCGCCAGTTTATGAAGCCAGAAAGCACGATCCCGGCAGGACCAACGGCGAAAATCGTAAGCGACGATTCATGTACCCGTCGTCTCGAAGAGCGAGATCCTTGCGCACGACGTCGCGACGATCCTCACCAATGCCACACTTAAGTGTTTGGACAAGTTCCCACCCCAATCGAGAGATAACGGTGTGGTTTGGATGCCGTAGGTACAAAGCACTTGCAAGCGTCAACGATGCGGCAGTTTCCAAAACGGCTGAATCGGGAGGTGTAGGTAGACTCGTTTTGAGTAGAGTCGCAGCGGTTCGCCCTCTCTGCTTCTGAATATTAAGTTGTAGGTTCGTAACAGGTCGTCCACATCGCAGTCCTCGCATCACAGATGTTATCTATTTGATCGAAAGCCAAGCTAAGTTAAGCCGAAAATAACATTTTTGTTGGCTCTATGACACGCAGTTGCATCGTTTTGTATCGTAGGCGGTCTGATGCACGCATTCCCCAGCGAGGCAAAATGTGGTTGTTGAACCAGGCGTTGTAACCCATTCGTGTGCGGAGTCGTTCCCGCATTTTTTCCGACCGGAATTCTTTCACCGAGCCGCGCACCCTTCTTGAGCAATACACAAAAATGTGAGATTCTTACACATAGGGGGAAAAGAACCCGTGCGGACAAACATTGACATCGATGATAGTTTGATGCGCGAAGCCATGCGCACGAGCGGCGCCGCGACCAAGAAGGCCGCGGTAGAGGCTGGCCTGCGTTTGCTCGTTCAGACGTTCTCACAGAGGGGAATTGGCAAGCTGCATGGCAAGGTGCGTTGGGACGGGAATCTGAATCAATCCCGTCTGGGACGCATTCGAGAATCGTAGTGAGGCGGCGTATGGTCATCGTAGATACGACGGTTTGGATTGACTATTTGGGCACCACTACCAACCCCCACACCTCTTGGCTGAATCGAGAACTAACGCGGCAGCGCCTGGGGTTGACCGACCTGATCCTTTGCGAAGTATTGCAGGGAATTCGGGACGACGCGGCGTTCAAGCAAGTGCATCACGATCTCCTGAGATTCCACGTGTTCAGCACAGGCGGAGTCGACCTGGCCGTGGCCTCGGCGCAGAATTACCGATCCCTGCGGAAGCGTGGGATCACGGTTCGTAAGACGATTGATTGCCTCATCGCAACTTTCTGTTTGGATAGCGGGCACTCTCTGCTTCACCGCGATCAGGATTACGATCAATTTGAGGCACATCTCGGTTTACAGGTCATTCATCCATGAGGCGACCGCATCCAGTTCACGGCACCGTTGAAGGAAATAAAAGTCGCTAACCGAGAACTCGGCACTGTCGAAAGAGTCAGCTCACCGGTGACCTTATTTGCCCGTCAGGCGCGTCAAGCCAAGCCTTCGGTGCAAATTCACGCGCCCGTTTGCGATCAGCAGACTTTGAGCTGGACCGCCGCCGCTTGGGAACGAACTTGCAGAGGACTTACTGTCGTCGGAGCTGAGGAATATCCACGCGGAGCTTTTTCGGTAATGCGGCGCATAAGAGCCGCGTTCGATCTGACGCACACTGGGAGAATCGTTCATCGTTTTCTCCGGGCGGCTATTGGAGCGGCCATTCTCATCTTTTATTCCAGAAACGCTGTGTCCACTGTGATCCGATCACTTGTCGCAGTTTGATTCTCAGTTCGGCATGATTCGGGTGTTCGCTGATGGAAGTCCACGCCAAATGCTATCCGCGCCCATGAGGTCACAGCCGAGTTTTGCCCAGGCTTCGCCTTTGCGGAGGTCTCGCACCACTGCGCGAACGGGTCGCCCAGCGGCTAGAAGGTTGCGAGCCACTTCACCCCCAACGTTGCCAGTAATTCCGGTAATTACGAACATTTATGTGTCTTCTCCTAATTCGACTCGATGTGCTACGTGGCCAAAACACCTTCACGATGCTTTCTTACTGGCAACTTTAAACGATAAAGTCTTGAGCAGATCAGAGATCTTCGCAGGGTGACTGTTCACAGCGCGTGAAATCGAGATCGTCGGGAATCAGAAGCGAGACTGACGAAGGGCGGCGGTCCGGAATGCCTGATACAGTGTTTTCTTAACTAATAAAGTCGACGGTCACAGAAAGACGATTGCATGACGAAGAAGAACAAACACATAAGCAATGACGCAGCGCTTTCCCAGCATAAGGCAAGAGTTTTTATTACCGGTTCGGCGGATGGGCTCGGGCGAATGGCCGCGCAACTTCTGGTTGAGCAGGGACACACTCCCGTTCTGCACGCACGCAACGAACAGCGCGGGCGCGAAGCGATGACCGCCGCACCCGGAGCGGAGACGGTTGTGATCGGAGATCTCTCAAGCGTCGCACAAATGAAAGAAGTCGCCGCGAAAGTGAATGCGCTCGGCCACTTCGATGCCGTCATTCACAACGCCGGCGTGGGCTATCAAAGTCCCAGACGAATTGCCACCGAAGACGGCCTGCCGCTGGAATTTGCTGTGAATACGCTGGCTCCCTATGTTTTGACGGCTCTCATCCACAGGCCAAAGCGGCTGGTGTATTTGAGTTCAGGCCTTCACCAGAATGGCGATCCGAGTCTCGAAGATCTCGCGTGGGAGAAGCGTCAGTGGCGAGGAATACAGGCTTACTCCGACACCAAGCTGCACGATGTCATGCTTGCCTTCGCAATCGCGCGCCGATGGTCGGATACATTTTCGAATGGGCTGGAGCCAGGCTGGGTGGCTACGAAGATGGGCGGCGCGCACGCGCCCGATGACTTAGCTGAGGCATATCGCACTCAAGTGTGGCTCGCGGTTAGCTCTAACGTTGCCGCTGAGGTTACGGGGCAGTATTTTTATCACAGAAAGCTGCGGGAGCCGAATCCCGCGGCGCGAGATACGACCAAGCAGGACAAACTCATTGCCGCCTGCGCGGATTTCTCTGGCGTGAAACTTCCTGAGTAAAGCCAGATAGGAGGATGAATGTCGCAAGTATGGCTGGTCACTGGTAGTTCTCGCGGTCTGGGTCGCGCAATTGTCGAAGCGGGCCTTTTGGCAGGCAATAAGGTGTTGGCGACAGCTCGGGACATTGGGTCACTGCGTGAACTATCGGAGCGCTACGGTGAGCAGGTGAAGCTCTTCGCGCTAGATGTGACCGACGAGTCGTCGGCAACCGCTGCGGTCAGGGCTGCAATCGATGCGTTTAGCTCTCTGGATGTTGTTATCAACAACGCAGGATATGGCAATCTCTCGTCCGTCGAAGATACGCCTATGTCGGATTTCCGCGCCCAGATCGAAACGAATCTGTTCGGGACAATCATCGTGACGAAGGCAGCTCTCCCGTACTTTCGCGAAAGGAAGGCGGGCCATTTCATTCAGTTTTCATCGGTGGGCGGAAGGATTGGTCCTCCGGGACGCGGGCCTTATTCGGCCGCGAAGTGGGGAGTCGAAGGCTTCTCTGAGGTGCTTTCGCGCGAAGTGGCACCGCTCGGCATCAAAGTCACCATCGTTGAACCCGGTGGCTTTCGCACAGACTTCGCGGGCAGTTCCACCGAACTTAGCGAAGGTCATCCTGAATACGATTCGACGGTTGGAGCTACCGCAAGATTTCAGCGGAACTACAACGGCAAGCAGCCTGGTGACCCCAAAAAGGCAGCCCAGGCGATCGTCCAGTTGACGCAAGAACGGAACCCTCCGTTGCGACTCTTGCTCGGCAGTGATGCGTACGCCGCCGCGGAGAAGAATGATCTCGCGCGATTAGAGGAAGCACGAATTTGGAAGAAACTCAGCGTCTCCACCGATTTTGAGACGAAGTGAAGAAGCGCCAAATATTAAGCAGGAGAATCGGAAGTAAGCGTGAATTTGCGTTCTGATGGGCCACCGGTCCACGCCTGGGACTGGCGGAGATCAACGGATCGCTGGCAAGCAGCACGGCTGAGATTGGGGCCGACGCTTAGGCGAACAACGGCGCCGGTCACAGAATGGTCACAATAACTTGGCCCTCTTGACGGATTAAGTTGTTGATTGAAAAAGGGCTTAGGCCCAAAGAATACAGCCCTGAAAAGGCTGGCTTCGGGGGTTCAACTCCCTCCCTGGCCACCAAATCAATTTAATTCATGTAGTTACCCATCATTATTAATCTGTCACATCGACTCGATATTTCCCATATCCATAGTCTCCGATATTCGTAATCCTCAGCATGCATTAGGTTTAGCGATTGGAAGAGCGCAGCCCATAGGGGCATGGCGTCTACCGTTGAAACGGCAATGATTGGGGATATGTTGTGGTCGGTAACGTAGCCCGGAGGAGAGATGATTTCAGCGTCTGGCCTCTGCCTTGTCGCGACAGTGGGGAGAGTGGCTGGTTACCCTATTGGCCTTTTGTTAATCACTTAGGTTGGACTTGTTATGGCCGCGGGTTTCGTAGGGTTTGATAAAGCGTTGATCTTTGTTTTCTCGCGCAGTTCGAATTTAGCGACTCGACCCGGTGCCGCGTAGGTGAGGTGGGCAGGAGCTACGAGATTCCTTCCGACAAGCCAAATTCGCGCTACTAATCGGGGTGCAAGCGCTTCTGGATAGAATAGAGGACGGGCGATCCGCAATTGGGCGCTCTCCGAGCGTTTATCAAGGGAACGCCAGAGACTTGAGCTATGGCGCATTGGGGAATCTCCAGGTTGACCGCGCGCCCGGCATTGGCCGTTGCCTTGCGTTACGGACTGGCTGTAGCTTCCGTCGCGACAGCGCTAGGGACAACTCTCATCCTGCGGCATTACGGTTTCCCGCCTCGGTTCATCTCCCACTTTACGTTGATCGCAATCGCCATTACTTTTTGGTGCGCCGGAACGGGCCCAGGTCTGCTTGCTCTCTTGCTCTCTTCTTTGGGAGTGAGCCTGTTGGCGAGGAACCATTTCCTTCTTCCGGGTTTCCCTTTGGAGTCCTTCCTTATCTTTTATGCGGTATTAAGTATGTTAACGAGCTGGTTCAGTGCCTCACGCCGCCATGCGGAACAATTGCTCACCGAAGCGCGTGACAATCTGGAATTCCGTGTTGCGGAGCGAACCGATGAACTTATACGAGCCAACGCCGAGTTGGAGGACACTCAAGCCGCGTTGCGCAGCCGGGAAGCGTACTTGGCGCAAGCTCAAAGGCTCAGTCAAACGGGTAGTTTCGGCTGGAGGCCGTCCAGCGGCGAGATTCTCTGGTCAGAGGAAACCTTTCGAATCTTCGAATATGACGGAACCACGAAGCCGACGGTGGGACTTGTTCTGGAAAGAGTCCACCCGGAAGACACGGCCCTCGTGCAGGAGACAATCGAGCGCGCGTCGCTGGATGGGAAAGATTTTGATTTTGAACATCGATTGCTGATGCCGGATGGTTCCGTCAAGTATGTCCGCGTCGTGGCTCATGCCTTAAGGGATGAATCAGGTAGCATCGAGTTTGTCGGAGCAGTGACGGACATCACCGCAGCAGAGCAGGCGGAAGAGAAGATCCGGCGGAGCGAAATGGAGGTTCGACAGATCCTTGACCTCTCGCCTCAACACACTGCCGTATTTGGGCCTCACCTAAGTCGCATCTATTGCAATCGGGCCGCACTCGACTATTACGGTCTTACTCTTGAACAGTGGCAAAGCTCCGAACCTCTTGAGTTCTTTCATCCTGATGATCGGGAACGGATGACGAGGGAAGCTCAAAGTAAGCTCTTAAGCGCGTCCCCGTACGAGAACGAAGGGCGCTTACTGAGAAAAGACGGGCAGTATCGCTGGTTTCTTTTTCGCTATGGTCCGATGCTGGATGAACAAGGACGCGTCACACGTTGGTATGCCGCAGCGACCGATATCCAGGATCGCAAGCAGGCTGAGGAGGTCTTGCGCGAGAGCGAAAAGAGTGTTCGCCTGATCGTCGATAGCATAGCCGGATTGGTAGCCATGATGACCCCGGAAGGTGAGGTCGAATTCGTTAACAACCGAGTCCTGGAATACTTTGGTAAGACTCTCGAAGAACTGAAGAGTTGGGCGACCAGCGACGCCGTCCACCCAGATGACCTCCCTCAGGTGTTCGCCGCGCGGAGGCGCTCACTAGAAACCGGGGAGCCGTTTGATATTGACCACCGTCTGCGCCGTGCTGACGGTGAGTACCGCTGGTTTCACATACGCGGCCTGCCGCTGCGGGACACCGAAGGGCGCATTGTCCGTTGGTATACCTTGCTTACGGACATTGACGAGCGGAAGAGAGCAGAAGAAAAGCTGCACGACGAGAACGTCGCGTTGCGAGACGAAATTGACCAGGCCTCGATGTTTGAGGAAATCGTCGGATCGTCAAAGGCACTCCGGACAGTGCTCTCGCAGGTCGCGAAAGTCGCCGAAACGGATTCCACGGTTCTGATCCTTGGAGAAACCGGAACGGGGAAGGAATTAATTGCCCGTGCCATTCATAATCGGTCAAATCGTTCAACGCATGCATTTGTAAGTATAAATTGCGCTGCGGTTCCAGCGTCACTGATTGCCGCTGAACTATTTGGGCATGAGAAGGGCGCTTTCACCGGGGCAGTACAGCGACGTGTGGGACGCTTTGAATTGGCCCACCGTGGAACCATTTTCCTGGACGAGATCGGGGAATTGCCGCCCGAAACTCAGATAACTCTGCTGCGAGTGCTCCAGGAGCGAGAATTCGAACGCGTTGGCGGCGGCCAGCCGATTTCGGTAGATGTCCGCGTGCTGGCAGCGACGAACCGCGACCTGAATGGCGCCATTGATGCCGGAACATTCCGGCAGGATCTTTTCTACAGGCTGAATGTTTTTCCGATTCAGATACCCGCGCTCCGCGAACGCGGGGACGACATTCCCGTCCTGCTCGAATATTTCATCGAACGATACGCGAAAAAAGCCGGCAAGAGAATCAGGACGATAAGCAAGAAGACATTGGAATTATTTCAGGCGTACGACTGGCCAGGCAACATTCGCGAATTGCAAAACGTAGTGGAGCGAGCAGTTGTACTCTGCGATGGCGAGATGTTTTCAGTAGACGAGACCTGGTTAAAACGCAAATTGCCCCGAGAGTCGCCGTTGAGCATGCCGGCCAGCGCACTCGGTCGTTTGGATGCGGAACAAGAAAAACGAATAATCGAATCTGCCTTGGCGGAAACCGGGGGACGGATCGCGGGCCCGTCCGGCGCGGCCGCCAAGCTTGGAATTCCGCGGCAGACTCTCGACTCGAAAATTCGCACCTTGGGCATCAACAAGAACCGATTTAAGTCTGCGTGATTTGTGTGTCGTCGCCAGCTTTGCGCATGATTATTCGATCCTGCGCTGAGCTCTGATTAGAACAATTCTCTCGCTGCAACCTCCCACGTCCGCTCTTTTATTCCTTTTCAAGCTACTCTCGCGTCGGCCAACTGACGCCGAAAATCAGAAATTTCCGACGATCAGAATTTTGTCTGAGACAGGAAGCGCTGCACATTCAATCACTTACATTTGGAATCTCGACTGCACCTCTTCAGTAGTGCGATGACCTTGAAAATCGTCAAAACGTTTGAAGGTAAACGAACAATCTTACGGCTCAGCGGCCGTATTCAATCCGCAAATGTCGAGGAGATTAGGGAACAAATGAAGGGCGGCCATGCCGAGACGATCGTCCTTGATCTAGAAGAAGTAACACTCGTCGATGTGGATGTAGTCCGGTTCTTGGGTGTGCGCGAAGCGGAGGGTGTCGAACTCGTAAATTGCTCGCCTTACATTCGCGATTGGATTTTCAGGGAGCGGAACACCGAGGAACAGGATTAGCTGGGGATTCCTGGCACAGATCGTCACCACCCAGAGTGCGACAGGAAAGACAAACTGAAGGGAGAAAACTAATGAGTGCCATCAGCAACGTGAAAGTAATGGGTATTCGCAAAGAAACCGATAGCCTCGGTGAAGTGGATGTCCCAAGCAGCAAACTGTGGGGGGCGCAAACGCAACGGTCGCTCGAGCACTTCAACATCGGGAAAGACCTAATCCCGCGCGAAATGATCGCGGCGTACGCAACTCTGAAGAAAGCCGCCGCGAATGCAAACCACACAGGCGGTCGGCTCGACGACCAGCGTCACAAGCTGATTGTTCAAGTCTGTGACGAGATCCTCGCGGGCCAGCATGAGGACATGTTTCCTCTACACGTCTGGATGACGGGAAGCGGCACACAATTCAACATGAATGTGAATGAAGTTATTTCCAACCGCTGCTGCCAGCTTGCAGGCACGCCGGTCGGGAGCAAAACGCCAGTTCATCCTAACGACCACGTCAACATGTCGCAGTCTTCCAACGATTCGTTTCCCACTGCGATGAACATAGCGGCAGCAGTAAACGTGAAAGAGCGACTCATGCCGGCGGTTAAGAACCTGCGCGATTCAATCGCAGCGAAGGTCGAGGAATGGAAGGACGTTGTGAAGATCGGCCGGACACATATGCAAGACGCCACGCCCATCACGCTCGGCGAGGAATGGTCCGGCTACTCAGGCATGCTTAGCGACAATCTTGAGCGTATCGAGGATGCATTGCACGGCGTGTATCGCCTGGCGCTTGGCGGAACAGCCGTTGGAACCGGCATCAATGCGGCCCCTGGATTCGGCGAGGCGGCCGCTGCTGAAATTGAAAAGCTTACGAACCTGCCTTTCATCAGCGCTCCCAACAAATTCACGGTGCAGGGCGCCCATGATGCTCTCGTCCAGCTCTCCGGCACACTTCGGACTCTCGCGGTCTCGCTCTACAAAATTGCCAATGACATCCGGCTGATGTCCTGCGGACCGCGCGCTGGTTTTGCTGAACTGGTGATCCCGGCGAACGAGCCCGGCTCATCGATCATGCCGGGCAAAGTGAACCCGACCCAGGCCGAGGCGCTGACCATGATCGCGGTGCAGGTGATGGCCAACGACGTCGCGGTCGGCTTTGGCGGCGCGGGCGGATACCTGGAGATGAATGTCTATAAGCCTCTCATCATCTTCAATGTGACTCACTCCATCACGATCATGACCGACGGATGCACCAACTTCCGAAAATTCCTGATCGAAGGGACGAAGCCGAATTTGAAGAAGATCAAAGAGTACGTGGATCGCTCTTTGATGCTGGTGACAGCTCTCTCGCCCGTCATTGGCTACGACAAATCGTCGAAGATTGCGCACTATGCGCTAGATAACGACCTCACGCTCAAGCAAGCCGCACTGAAGCTGGGATTTGTCACGGAAGACGAGTTCGACCGCGTGGTGGATCCGGCGAAGATGGTCCACCCGTACGTGGCAAAAGCCAGCTGAGAAACAACTTTAATTTCTGCCGATACGGCACCGAAGAAACACGAAGGAGAGAACATGACGACGAATAAGCGCGGAATTGAATTGCTTCACGATCCATCCCTCAACAAGTCAACAGCCTTTACGGAGGCCGAAAAACAGGCCTTCGGAATCGTTGGCTTGGTACCCGATGTGACCGAGACCGAAGACCTGCAATTAAGCCGGGTGATGCTGCAACTGGGCCATAAGAACACGGACCTC
>Ga0307476_10000121_pt1 | contig 82272 bp, 100 predicted proteins | sample atmos_gasesECM2C_2_FD_203314 | JGI IMG/M metagenome (GOLD analysis project Ga0307476, IMG submission 203314) | Hardwood forest soil microbial communities from Morgan-Monroe State Forest, Indiana, United States - atmos_gasesECM2C_05 | ecosystem: Environmental > Terrestrial > Soil > Temperate... | reverse complement strand
ACTGGCCATGGAGAAATTGTCGACGCAGATCTCAGCAGCTACTTTGATACCCTTCCACACTCCGAACTTCTAAAGTCGGTAGCTCGCCGAGTCGTCGATGGGGCCATGCTACATCTGATCAAGATGTGGCTGGAGGCTCCGGTCGAAGAGACGGACGAGCGTGGAAGTAAGCATCGAAGCACGCGCAATCGGGATGAAGGTCGAGGGAGTCCACAGGGCTCTCCGATTAGCCCGTTGCTGAGCAATCTGTACATGCGCCGGTTCGTGCTCGGATGGAAGAAGCTGGGACACGAAAAGCGTTGGAGAGCGTACATCGTTAACTATGCCGATGACCTCGTGATCTGCTGCCGTGGCAACGCCGAAGAGGCCTTAGACACGATGCGGAACATGATGACGAAGCTGAAGTTGACGGTGAACGAGAAGAAGACGCGGGTCTGCAAGCTGCCGGAAGAGAAGTTCGACTTTCTGGGCTATACGTTCGGACGCTGCTACTCGATGCGAAGGGGCCGGGTCTTTCTCGGTACGGTTCCCTCGAAGAAACGAGTGCAGCGTATCTGTCGAGCGATCAGCGACGAAACCGGACGTGACAAAGTCTGGCAAGATTCGAAGACAGTCGTGGATAGGCTCAATCGGATGATGATTGGCTGGGCCAACTACTTCTGTCTGGGGCCAGTCAGCAAAGCCTACAGTGCGGTCGATCTGCACGCCCGCCGGAGGCTGCGTCGGTGGTTATGCGACAAACACAAAGAGCCGCGACCGGCATACAAACGTTTTCCGGAGGCGTCTCTGAACTCTGTGTATGGCTTGGTCCAGTTGCCACACCGGACCGCAAACCTTCCGTGGGCGAAAGCGTGAGTCTTTTCCGAGAGCCGGATGCGGGAAAACTGCCAGTCCGGTTCGATGAGCGGGAACAGGAAACAGGACCAAGCCAAACCGGACAGCGGTGACGCGGCGAAAGCCCAGTCGACTAACCACCGGGAGACTACAGCCACTGCGCCTGTTCTCGACTCTACTCCCCTCACTCATCTTCCTTTTGGCAGGGTGGCGTACGGAGGTGGCCCTTCGGTAACATCCATGCTGCCATTTCTCGTTGCACAATGAGTTCATGGGTTCTGCAAGGTTCCTTCCTCTCCAGGTGGCGGCGGTCTGTTATCGAAAGTGTGGTGCCTCCTTCGAATTTCTGCTGGTCAAGACTACTAGTGGAGACAGGTGGATTTTTCCTAAGGGAGCTACTGCGCGTCGGCTATCGCACAGCCAAGCTGCTGAGCGCGAGGCCTTGGAGGAGGCCGGGGCAGTTGGTGCAATCGAGCCGCAGCATTTTCACCTCTATCTGCAGCCAAAAGGCGACACCAGGCTGCGCAATGGTATCCAAGAGTTCGTCGTGAAGGCTTTCCTCCTGCAAGTCAGTCACACCCAAGCTCCCCAAGAACAAAATCGCAACCCCACTTGGTTCAGCGTCGACGACGCACACAGCGCTCTGGCAATGGGACGCGAGGCGAAGTACGCCGCCGAACTTCGCACTGTTATCGACCGCGCCGTGGAGCGCTTGTCAGGTGGGGAAAGGATTGTCCCGGATCACAGCCGGAGGCCTACCTATCGCATTTGGCGATCTCTCCTCAGGTTGATCACCCGCCGGCCCTAAGGCAGGTCAGCGTCACCAGCCATGCTTCATAGCTCCAAGAAACTTCTGCGGAGGCAAGGTGTTCAGCACGTCATCTTTGGTGAGCCAGGCCCGGCGCGCCTGCAGTACGCCGTAACGGATCTTGTCCATGTGCGAAGTGTGGTGCGAGTCGGTGTTGATAACGATCTTCACGCCCCGCTGCTTGGCCTGCCGGATATGCACGTCGTTCAGATCAAGGCGGTCGGGATAGGCGTTCAACTCCATCGCGACTTTCTTAGACGCCGCCGCGGTGAGCACGGCGTGCATGTCGAATTGATAAGAGTCGCGACGCAGTTGGATGCGTCCGGTGGGATGACCGATGATCGACGTGTTCGGATTCTCGATGGCTTTCAGCAGGCGCTCGGTCATCTTCGCCGGCTCCTGATTGAAGACGGAGTGCACACTGGCGATGACCAGGTCCATCTGCGCCAGCACTTCGTCAGAGAGGTCGAGATCGCCGTCGGCCAGGATGTCCACTTCAATCCCGGCGAAGATCGTGATCCCGTCGATGCGCTTGCCTGCCTCACGAATGCGCTGGATATGCTCCACCGCACGCTTGTCGTCAAGGCCGTTCGCGAAGGCGAGATTCTTCGAGTGGTCGGTGATCGCCATGTATTGGTAGCCGTGCTCTTTGGCGGCCGCGGCCATTTCGTCGATCGTGTTCTTGCCGTCGGTTTCGACGGTGTGCATGTGAACGTCGCCTTTCAGATCGGCCTGCGTGATCAGCGCAGGCAGGGCATGCTTTTCCGCCAGATCGATCTCGCCGAGGTTCTCGCGCATCTCGGGTGGAATGTAGTCGAGTTTGAGCTTGGCGTAGATTTCTTCTTCAGTTTTTCCGGCCACCGGCTTTTCGCCTTCGAGCGTGGCCAGACTGTATTCGTTCAGCGTGTAACCCATCTTGAGCGCGCGCTGGCGCAGGGACACATTATGCGCCTTCGATCCGGTGAAGTACTGCATCGCGGCGCCGAACGATTCGGGGGGCAGCAGGCGCACGTCAACCTGCATGCCGCTGCGCAGCCGAAAGCTGATCTTGTTGTCGCCACTGGCGATCACTTCCATCAGCGGCGGATACTTGGCGACGTAGGCGATAGCCTTCTGACGCCCTTCTTCGGAGCAGCAGGCTTTTCCAGTGACCAGGATGTCGAGATCGCCCACGCTGTCGCGTCCGCGACGCAGCGATCCGGCAGGCGTGATCTTGTCGATGCCCGAGAACTTGCGGAGATACTCGGTCAGTTTGCCAGCCTCCTCTTCGGCCGCGTCAATCAGGTAGCGGCCCCCGATGCGGCGGTAGTCCTCAATGGCCTTCAGCAATTTGGCTTCGTGCTTTTCGCCCATGCGGGGCAACTCGCGAATCTTTCCCTCTCGCGCGAGTTTCTCGACGCCGTCGACGTCACTGACTTGGTAGGCGTCCCAGATCAGCTTGATGGTCTTCGGTCCGAGGCCCTGAATCTTCAGCAACTGCAGCATCGACGGGTGGTATTTCTCGAGCAGTTCCATCTGGATGGCGAGCTTGCCGCTTTCGAAAAGCTCCTTGAGGTTGTTCAGCATTCCCTTGCCGATGCCGGGAATAGCCAGAACCTGCTTGGGATCGGCAATCAGATCCTTGATCTGCTGCGAGTGATTTTCAATCGCTTGCGCCGCGTTGCGGTAGGAGCGAATGCGGAACGAGTCCTGCCCATCGATTTCGAGCAGATCCGCCGTTTCATAAAGAATGTTGGCGATGGCCTTGTTGTCCACCGATTAAAGATAATCAAGATGGGGGTGTTTGAGCCAGCGCCGTCAGCAAGCGTCAATGGACGACGAAAACCGATTCAGACACGAAGCCTGCTAGGGCGGCGTCGAATCACAGGGGAGACAGAATCAGGGTACTTACGCAGCCTTGGTTACGTTGGCCGCCTGCGGTCCCTTTTGACCTTCGGTGATTTCGAACTCCACCTGGTCGCCTTCCTGCAGGCTCTTGTACCCCTCGGAGGTAATTGCGCTGTAGTGAACAAAGACGTCGGGGCCATCCGCGCGTCCGATGAACCCGTACCCCTTGGCGTTATTGAACCACTTGACGGTTCCTTTCAGTCGTTCCACAAACCCCCCTCTTTCGGCACGTCCCTAATGGGGGGCCCCGGGGCGTGCACCGCAGTCGATAGGATGCATTTTGTAACCGAAGGGGTGGGCTGTCAAGCAGATGAATCCCCTAGAGTGGTCAAAAGAAAGTCAAAACATGAGTAGTTGGCCGAGCGTATGCTTCACTTCATACAAAAGAGCGCCAGCGCACAATCGCGATCCTCCCGTCTCACGGGGCCCGGCGGGTTCCCATTGCAGGCGTCGTCCGCGTCATGTGTTCGAGCCACAGCACAGAGGAGATCGTCTTGGCGTCGCGAATGGTGCCCCGGAGGATCATCTTCACGGCTGCAGGCAGCGGAACCAGGCGCTTGTAGATGACTTCATCCTCTTCCGGTTCCGCCTCACCGAGTTGCAGGCCGGTGGCCAGAAAGACAGACATCGTTTCAGCCACAAATCCGGGACTGGCATAGAACTTCAGGATTCGCTTCCAAGTCCTGGCCCGGTAGCCGGTCTCCTCGATCAGTTCGCGCTGAGCGGCCTTCAACTCTTGTTCGCCAGGATCGATGCGTCCAGCGGGCAACTCCCACAGGTAATCGCTCGCCGCATGACGGTACTGCCGCTCCAGAAGGACGCGCGGCACCTTGCCAGAATCGTCCACTGCAAGCACAACAACCGAGCCCGAGTGATGGATAAGATCGCGTCGTACCCGTACTCCGCCGGGTTCGTCGACCTGGTCGGTGGAGACCCAGAAAACTGGCCCGCGATAGACCGTGCGAGAGGAAACCAGGCGGGCCCGGGAACGCTTGCTCGCTTTGTTCTGAGAAGGCGGTTTAGCCATGAAAACAATATAGAACACGGCTTCGAATCTGGGTGTCACGGAGTGTCAGGGCGAGTGGTTGGGAGTTGGGGCGCTTCTGTTATGCTGCCCGGCATGCGAGCAAGGCCGAGCATTACGATCGTCGGAGCAGGGAATCTGGCGCATGCGCTGGCTGTGTCATTGCGGCACGCAGGATACAAGATCGAGGGTGTGCTGGCTCGTTCTGGTGGAACATCGTTGAGGAAGGCGCAGAAAATGGCTAAAGAAACTGGCGCCCGCGCCGCAGTTATTCCAGCAGAGACGCAGGCCGCGGTGGTCTGGTTTTGCGTGCCCGACTCCGAAATCGCCCACGCGGCGCAGGCCCTGGCTCAAGAAATCGACTGGAGGAAGAAGGTTGCTTTGCATTCCAGCGGAGCGTTGACCAGCGACGAATTGGGCGCGTTGCGTCGGCGGGGCGCAGCGGTTGCGTCCGTGCATCCGCTGATGACATTTGTGCGCGATTCGCGGCCGTCGCTGGAGAGAGTCCCATTCGCTATCGAGGGCGATGGTGCCGCCGTGAAAGTCGCGCGCCGTATCGTGAACGACCTAGGCGGTCGCGCTTACCCGATTCGGAAAACCGACAAGGCCGCGTACCACGCCTGGGGCATGTTTGCTTCGCCTTTGTTCACCTCACTTCTGGCTACGACAGAGCAGGTGGCAGCGCTGGCCGGAGTCCAACCAAACGAAGCCAGGCGGCGAATGATTCCCATCCTGCGGCAGACACTGGAGAACTACGCGGCCTTCGACGCGGCGGGCGGTTTTAGTGGGCCGATCGTCCGTGGCGACGTCGACACAGTGAAGCGGCATCTGTGGGTTTTGAGCGGAGTTCCGGCCGCGAGACATGTCTATTTAGCCCTGGCTCAGGCAGCCTTGCAGTACCTGCCTGCGAAGAGGAAGAGCGCGCTAAGGAGGGCTCTCGATAGTTGAGGAGGCAAGGAACAGCGCGATGCCCCCTGTGGGAGTAGCTCCGGCTAGCCGGACGTGAAAAGATGTCCCATTTTTTCCTTCTTGGTCCGCAGATACTCTTCCGCGTGCGGGCTGGGCGTCACTTCGCAAGGCACACGCTCCACCACACTCACCCCGGCGCCTTCCAAAGCCGAAACCTTATCAGGATTATTCGAGAGCAATCGGACGCGGGTGACGCCGAGAGACTTGAGAATTCCGGCCGGCAAGGTGAAATCGCGGTAGTCGTTCTTGAAGCCGAGGCGTTCGTTCGCCTCGACGGTGTCGAGCCCCGCATCCTGCAGTTCGTAGGCCTGAAGTTTTGCCATCAGGCCGATGCCGCGTCCTTCCTGCTGCTCGTAGATCAGAACACCGGCGCCCTGGTCGGCGATCATGGACAAAGACAACTCGAGTTGCTGGCGGCAATCGCAGCGGAGAGAATGGAAAACGTCCCCGGTCAGGCATTGCGAGTGAATCCGCACCAGCGGCGCTTCAGACGTCACGTCGCCCATCACCAGGGCGACGGCTTCTTCCACGCGGCGGCTGCCGTCGGAACCAAACTCCGCGCGGAAGCCATAAATGCGGAAGCGGCCCCAGCGGGTGGGAAAGTCTGCCGACGCCACCTGCTGAATTGCATTTTTGTTCACACATTCATTATAGGGGACGTCGGCGGAAATAGGAGCCGGCGGGAACAGGAACCCGAAGGGCGAGCTGATTAAGAGAAGTGAATCGCTATGGATTTAGCCTCTTGCCTTGAACGGGAAAATGGCATCTTGCTTGGAGGGGATGGGGGCGCCGTTGAGCGTGGCCGGGTGGAAGTGCCAGTTCTCAAGCGCGGCCAGGCATTTGCTGTCGATGTCCGGGCCGAGGCTTTGCAGCACAACCTTGCGAATGATTTCTCCGCGCTCGTCGATGGTAATTTCGATCACCTCGTTGCCCGGTGAATCAGGCAGCTGCCATGGCCAAACGACGGGATCGGAAGTCGCGTCCGGCAGAGCCGGGCGAATCTCATCGCCGTACTGTCCGCTCTTTAGGGTTCCGTAGGGAAGGCCGGCTTGGGCGCCATGACCTAGAGCCGAAAGCGTCTGGTTTTTGGAAGTATCGTCGGCGTCTGCGCGGGAGAGCGGAACCGGTGCCGCCAATTTCGCGAGTAATGTGGGCGCCTTCCAAGTCAGCTTTTCATGACCAAGCCGCTGGTGCCGGTAGTGCTCGATCGCATCGTCGGACGAGCTATGGGTGCTATCATCCGGAGAGTTGCTGCGCCAGTAGAGCCGGGTGACCGACTTTCCGTTTTGCCCCAGCGCGATCGAATTGGGGTTGAGCCGACGTGGTTCGTGCGTATGCAGCAACCAGGCGAGCAACCCGGCATGCAGGGCAAGCGAGCCAACGCGGATCATCCGTTGGCGCCGTGCAGTCGCGAGATTCAGTGCCGCAAACATCGGACCTTCGAATACAGCGGCCACCCCGCCGCTCTGTCCTAAGTTAGACGTAAGAGAGCGACCTTCGTCAAGGTTATTTTCTTACGCGCCTTCCCGATCGGGTTCGATTGGTAACGTTCGGGGGTTTGGTGCGGATTTGGTAACGCTGCTAAAATGATGAGGTTCAGCGATTCAATTTGTGCCTGGGGCTATAGCTCAGCTGGGAGAGCGCATCGTTCGCAACGATGAGGTCGTCGGTTCGATCCCGACTAGCTCCACCAATCCTCTCAACAACTTTGGCGAGATTGATGTATCGCTGCACGATACTTTTCACCTGTTTTATTGTACCAGTACCGTACCAGCCTTCATACCAGCCTCGGCAATCGACTTCCGGTAATACGCGCCCATCTGCTCGACTGCGCGCCGCTGGCCTTCTGGTACGAACTGAGCGTAAATGTCCATCGTGGTCGAGTTGCGGGAATGCCGCGCCTGACCCTGCACGGACTTCGGATCAGCCCCACCCTGAACCATCCAGGTGAGGCAAGACGTGCGCAAGCTACGCCAGTTAACGCCGACCAGTCCAAGCTTTCGCGCGGCTGGCCGGATGAACCGGCTCAGGATGTTGTGATCGTCCATGGGCTTGCCATCCTTCACCGACTGGAACACCAGATCATCAGGGCCATCCGCTTTTACTGCTTGGTAGCGGCGAGTGCTGTGACCAGCACGAACTTCTACGGTGAGCGACTTCAGTTTGTAGATGCGATCGATCACCGCTGGGTCCAAGCAGATGGTGGCAGCGCTGGCCGGAGTTTTCGTTTCCTTCCACTCCCCACGACAGTAGCTCTGCTCGACCCGGATTGAGTCGGGCGATAGGCAGCGCCACTTCAAGGCACACAACTCCGAGATCCGCAACCCGCTCCACACAGCCACGTCAACCATCGTGGCATAAGGCTCGGGGATCAGTTCGAGGAGTGCCGCGAACTGAGCGGGGTAGATGAATGGTTTTGGTTTCCTTCCCCGCTTGTCGGGCGGGAGACGCAGGTTAGCGATTGGGGTTTTGGTTAGGTACCCGTAGGTTGCAGCAGAGCCCAGCACGCTGGAGAGCGCTTCTTTGATCTTCAGCATGGTGGGATAACCGATGCCCCTCCCCGGCATGGCGGAAAAGTAGCGCTGCAATGTCGCGGCGTCCATCTCCCCCAAGGTGAAGTTCTCGAAGGCCGGGTTGAGGTGATTTTTAATCATCCTCGTGTAGGATTTCTGTGTCGTGCTTGCCAGCAACGGCAGTGCGGTTTGCAGGTATGTGTCTTTCACATATACTGCGAAGTTAACGGCGGAACCGACAGTGATGAGGCCCTGGTTGATGGGGCGCACATGCTCTGCGGCCAGCTTCTTGACTTCCCGATCCGGCGTGGTCGCTGGTGCCAGCTTGATGCGGTCCAGCTTCCTGCTGCGCACGCCGTTCGTAATCGTGTCCCGCCACATCCGCAGGTACCACCAGTTGCCCTCACGGTGCGGCTTGGGATCTTGATACCTCCTCCTTGCCATCTTGGTCATCTCCTCGTGTGAGGGGACGCCAGTGTTCGCTAGTGAGGAGGGTAGCACACCGAGCATGAAATCTCCCGGGACGTGAGGGCCCTCGGCCATCGAAGTCCGTTTGGATTTAGGGAGAAACCCGCTCGGGGGTTCATGCGCGATTCCCGTAGGTGCCGGGGTGCGCTTACATACGCCAGTGCCTGCCCTAATCTGGGGCAACTAGGAAGTGGCCCTTATTGACTCGGATGCTGGCTTCCGCGAGTCCCCACTTACCAGCCCAACCTTCGCGGCTGAAAACCAGCCAAAAAAGTCGCTACCGACATTATACAGGAGTCTTGGCACCGGTTACAAGATCCGACTGAGCGAACTGAGCGAACCTGAGCGAACCTAGGCGGAACGCCCATAAATCCCCAGCAAAAACCCCTACACAGCCGTGCACAATTTTTTTAAGTTTCGCACAGCCGATCAACAGCGCCTGCTTTTTTCGCGGTTGACCACTTCTCTCGGCGCTGCAATCGTGAATGTCGTGGCGGTGACAACCACCAGTCTGTTAGTTTTCACCAAAACCAGGTCAGGAGATGGCGTGGAAAACTTTTGGGAACCTCGCATCAAACACCATTTCATTGCTAGGGATACAACCTATGGTGTTTGCCTCTTGACATGCACAACCGGGCGGTTTAACTTCACAATCCACCCAGGCGTTTCAGGGGAAGCCTTACCACAGCCCCTCATGCCTCCATGGGAGCGTTTGGTCCGAATGCCAATTGCCTGATCTGATCTGATCCGATCCTCCGTTCCACCTGAAAACTTAAAAGCCGTGTGCTGCGGCAAATCTCGAGGCCTTCGTGGGAAATGCCCGCGAGCGCCTAGCCCAAGGAGTGCCCAATGGTTCGTGCTTCTGAATTCCGCGTGATCCCTGCACCAAAACAACCCGAGCCCACAGAGGAACCGGAGAAGTTGAAATCGTTCACCGTCGAGCACACCGTGCTGGGTAAGGGTAAGGTCCTCGCCGTGCGCGTCGGCGAATCTGGCGGGTTGTTGGCCGACGTTGAGTTCGGTGGCAGAGTTCGGCGCACGTTGCGGCTCGATCAACAGCACTGGCTCACGCCAGTCGCGACCATCATCACCCGCGCCATGAAGTTCAAGCCGCAACCGGTGGCGAAGAAGTACCAGCGCGTCGAGGACGATGCCCTTGAAGTTGGCGTCGAAGAAGACAGCGACGCCGAACCAGGCGAGGACGAAGAGATCAGCATGGCGTTGCTTCCACCACTCTAGCTGAATCAGTGCGGCATTGCCGCAGCGCGAACCAGGCTGGGCGCTAGAGAACAACCGGCCGCTATCTATGAAAGGAAAGATATGAGTAATAGCGGCAAGAAACAGCAGAAACCGACAGTCACAGGTCTAAGCATGAAATTTCCCTTGCGGTTCAAGTGCTCCCATTGCGAGGAGGATCACGTGTCGCATTTTCAGGCCGCATTTGTCCTGGACACCGCAGGCAATTGGTTCTTCGATCTCAGCGCAAGGAAAGGATGGACAGGCGTCAGTCAAGAGCAGTACGAGACGCTCATGGATCTATTGGCCCAGCGCACGCACGCAGTCTGTACCGATTGCGTTGAGAACGCCGTGGTCGATCCTGAAAGCGGGCAGCGCGTCTTCGCCGAACGCTGACAGCAACGTGACATGCCCTGAGCAAAGCGGGCACGGGGACGTACCACCCATCGCGCTGGTGCGTTCCCCGATTTTCAATCGCGGCAGTGCTGCAGCGCGACCAAGGCTGGGCGCTAGAGAACCGGCTCACAGCGTCCCCGAAAGGGGAGAAAGGAAACACATGAAACACATGCAAAATCAAAATAGCGAAGTTCCCGTTACTGTGAGTTGTGAGCACGGCGTCGTGTCGCAACTCAAGCTGAAATTGCCGCTAGCGGTCGAGGCTATCAACCATTCCAGGTCTGAAGGCGAGCCTCTCTGGGCAGTCTGGTTAAAGTGCAAGACCGAGGAAGGCAACGACTGGTACGTGACGATTGTCAGTAAGCCCATAGATTGCAAGCCCGAAGCCGACATTCTCGTGCGCGCATTCCGGGCACTGCTGGCCTCGCCTGATGGCGAGATGGCCGCGATCAGCTTCATCCGGCATAGCCTGGAAGACGCCGACGACGTGGGCTTCGTCCTAGTTCCGGCCTAAGATGCGGCACCGCCGCAGCGGCGCACGTTGAACCGGGCGTGGCGTGGCTTTCTCCCCAGCAGGCGACGCCCCTGATTTTCCCTGCACGTCAGCGCGGTGATGTGTCAGGAGCAGAAACAAAATGAAAAGACGGCGCGAGCAAAAACCTCGGCAAAAGAGATGCAAACGTCAATGGGACGGAACTTTGAGTGATCTCGATCTGCTCAACGCCGGTCGAGACCCACGGCAGATGCACTTTGCCTTTTACGAGGAGCGAGATCCGTCCGCCTCGCCCGGCCCGGGCAAAAAGCTGCCCAGCCCGGTAAGTGGAACCCACAGCGCGACAAACCATAAAAGCGGCGGAATCGAGAGAGCATGAAGATCAGTATCACAATCGTATCGCGGCTATGCCGCAGAAGAGGAGTGCGACATGGGAGCTAGGAAGCGTGGACCGGCAGAACGTATGCGTGAGGGGAAAGCCTCCGTTGAGGTTGGGCCGCGCACAGTCGCCAACGCGGTGCATCGGAAAGCCGAAGTCTATCCCAATGCGAAGACGAGATGGATTGACCCTGACGCCCACTCGGAGGTAATTCACATGACTGCCACGTATTCGACATCGACACTGGTGCTGGAACGGGTGAGCCAGTGACGAGCGTGCATGAATTGATTTTCCAGCCCGCCGACTTTCCCGACCTCGATGCTTTCCGTCGCGGATACGCCGCGCTCTATGCCAAATCCCTTCGCGATGGCATCCCTATTCATGTCGCAGGGGAGCTGACAGCCGTGCAACAAAAAACAACCAAGTGGCTGGAAGCAGATATGCGCCGAGGTGAGCGCAGTCTCCGGCGCGAAGTGCGGACCACCACACGCGGCTGCAGCCTCAAACGCCACTTCCTGGGCTGTATGCGCGAACTGGTTGGGATGGCCGAAAAGCAGGCGGCTCGCGATCCCGAGCGCTTCGTCTACAACAGGCTTTGGAAACAAGCGAAGAAGGGCCGGGACGGAACCAAGGGCGACTACAAACAAGCCCAGAAGGCACGTTGTCAACGATTGCTGGAGGGTTACGGAATGTTCACGTCAGCCAGGCGGTTCCGTAACGGGGCCTGGCGGATCGGCTGGGACGTTGCCGAGCACGATAAGGTTAACGAGGTCGCGGATGGATTGTGCCGCCTGAAGCTAACCAGGTATGTGATCTCGCCACGGAAGCGCGGTGAGCAACTGGATGATTATCTGGCGCGGTCGGTATCAGCCGAGGACATATCCGAGGACATATCCGAGGACATATCGAAAGTTTCTGAGGGCATTTCGAATCGCTCCAACCAGTTGGTGGGGAAGGACATGGAAGGAATGAAAGATCGAACTCAGGGAGCTATCCCAGTTAGCCCAGTAATCCCAGTTGTTACCCAATACCAAAATCAACATCAACAGCAAGAGCACCCGGCTGCGCCGGACTCAAAGTTTTTGGCTTCGCCAGAGATCAACCCCAACATTACACCCGAGCCCGAAGAACTGTCGGAGAACTTCAAACCAGACGCCGTCAATAAACGCTACGCCAAGCAGAACGGTCTCAACCTCGAAGAAGAACTTATTGCCTTTAGCGAACTTCACTGGTCGATTGGAAACAAACGTAGGAACTGGCAGGCGGTGCTCCAGAGATACCTGAAGGCCGCCGCCCCATTTCGTGGACGCATTCCGTTGCCTGACTGGATACCTGTGAAGGAGTGGGGCGCGTATCTGGAGATGAGGGAGCGTATTGGGCGCGGCGCGACCCAGTACGCGCAGCGGCTGGTCGTCGAGAGCCTGGCCAAGCTCCGGGAGCATGGACACGAGATCGCCGCGATCCTGAACAGGTGTACTGCGAACAACTGGACGGACGTAAAGCGGGCAGCCTCCGGGATGACAACTGGATCATGTACCGAGAACGTGCGCGCTCAGGTTCGCACGTTCGATGCGCTCGAAGAATTCAGAACGCAGAAGTGAACGCGCGCCCGCGCCGCCACCATATGTGGCGAAAAAAAGTTGCCGAAAGTGTCCAAACGGACCAAGGAAATAGGAAGAAGAAGTTATAGAGGCAGATATGGACATACAAGACGGAACCCCGACCGTGGTGCCCCCGGTGTGTCTGCCGGTGCCCGTTCCCTGTGAGCGCCTGATCCCCTTCTTCAGGATCGTAGGCTCCCTCATGGAATGGTCTTCCGGCCTCATCACTGACCGTGAATTGAGCAAGGCGCTGCACAAGGCGGCTGCAGAGGTGGATCGTGGCGGCTTCTAGTGCATTAATCCCACCGCTGGAGCTGGTTCAACGAGTAAGCTTCCCGCCCGGTGTCCGCACTGTGGGCGAACTCTGGCCGCTTCCTGGCACTCCAGAGCCGAACCTCCTGGCACGCGGCATGACCGAGGCGCGGTGCGTCATTCAATACTTCCACGGATCGACAACCGACCGGAGGCTGGATGGTCTGCAGCACCTGGCCAACATCTGCGTTAAGAAGGCGGGGGGCGGCTACTGGTCGCCACGGCCATATCTGAAGTTCATCGGCGCTAAGACCGCGCGCAAGGACTGGGAAAACTGCGACCCCAACCTTCCGTTCCTGCACAAGATCACCACTCGCGGTTGGTTTACGATCCATCTCCCCGAACACATTGACCGTTATTCCCCTCGGCACATCACGAAGCGCGAGCTACTTGAGCTGGCCCGGCTTCGCGACGGCGATCTCCTGCATGTCTGTAACGCTCTGGTCTGCGACATGTTCAATGCGTCCGAGAGGCAGAACCGTCACGAGATCGAGACCACCACACTGCGCGAGAAAGATGGCGAAGAGCTGTACTGGGATGCCAAGCGTCAGACAACCAGACAGCCAGCCGCCACTCCGACCTTCAAGCCGGCCTACGCAGGCGCGGTCGCTATGCTGGTCAAGGACAAAGGGCTGCGAGATGCCCTGTCTCCCCGCGTCTGCCGGACTCTGGAGATGGTATTGCGCAAGCTGGCTGCCGGTGTTGATGCCGATGAGGTGATCCCCGCCGTAGCCGGAGAGATCAACCGCAACGAGCGCACTGTTAAGCGACACCTCTCCACCTCGCAGAAAGCCGCGAGGGACAGCGGAACATCGAGGGTGATGGAGATCCTTGCTGGCCACGTTCTCCCCGACAATCGAACGCCCGCAAGACCTACTCCATTCCGTCCCCAGGTGGATGCGATGGCCGAAGCTGTAGAGTCGCGGTCCACGTATGTAAACTGAATGCGCTCGGAGCTTTCACCCATTCTTGCGCCCATTCTTCTTCCGTCTCACTCGCGCTTCGATACGGTCGAACCAGGCCCCGATAAGCAGGACCAGCATCGCCACCGCCGCCAGTAGAAGTAGACGCCCCACTACTCAAGGTATCGTGCCGCACGAGGCCGGTCGAATAGCTTGCGTCAGCTTGCGTAATGGCACGGTAATAGCCACAAAGATCAGATCCGAAGGACGGTACACTCCGATTTCTAATATCTACAATTCAAATCCTATTTACATCGACACCGACACAATCAGCCAAGTATTCGGCAAGCGAGTCACCTACTACAACTGACAGGCAAGATTGAATCGCTCGCCACGAAGCGACAGGGGCGTGGGAAACGGAAGAAATCCCCCTTCTAGTCCTTGTCGGCTTTCTTCGGCTCCCGAGCAGAAGCAGATTTCTTAGCCTGCTTCTTTTTCTTTTTCGGATTAGCCTGTAAAATCGCGGTCGCGAACCGTTCAAAGTTTTCCAACGCTTCTGGTCCCTCGTTATATTCAGGTTCTTTCATGACGCAACCTTCGGACCATGATAGAGCGCCTTCTCTGTGGCCTCTCATCTTTCTGGCTCTTTTCGTTTCATGGTTCTCACATAAGAAGACTGTGACACCACAAGATAATGCCAAAAACAAACGCGGCCCTGGCCGCATAGAGGCGGCGTCCGTTGCGGAGATTGTGCCACCCCCACCAACCAAATCCAAGACCTCATGTCGCCCAGATCAAACTCCGTGGTGGAAGACTCTGCTTGAATTTGTTGCTCTTGGCGTCGCCATTGGTCTTCTGTATTTCAACTGGCGGCAAACGAAGGCTACCGAGCAAGCTGCCAACACGGCTACGACGGCTGCCAATACCGCTCAAAAGCAACTAGAAATGAGCGAACGCCCGTGGCTGTCCATAGATTTCATGCTCGACTACCCGATCGAGTTTCAGTCCACTGGGGACATTGGTGTTCGTATCCACCCGATCATCAAAAACATCGGGCATTCTGTCGCCACCAACATCCGCATCATTCTGGGAGCCACGCCAGAGGGCGGGGGATTCTGGTTCAATGACGTGCGAAACGAGCAAAAGAAGGATTGCGATACGTGGCGAAGCCTTAATTTCAATGACGACGCCAGAGTCGGTCCACTCTTTGAGGGACAGACCTATACCGAGAATACGAGCTTCACGATTTCTAAGGCCGACATCGGAAAGTACGTCATTACCATGCCGGACGGTACAAAGGCGATTACAGGTATCTCGCTCTATGGCTGTCTCGACTATCGCTTCGCCTTTGCCCCTGAGCATCACCAGACAGGTTTCTGGTACGACATTGTAGAACTTGGCTATGTTCCCAACCGAATTACCAAATTCAATGAGGCCACTGGTGGGGCGAGCTATTGGCCTCTCGGAAAAAACATCCCACCATCAAAGCTGGTAGTCCGTCGCTCGATTTTCGGAGGCTTTTACGTCGACTGACGGCAATGTCATGTGCGCCAACCCGTTCAATGCTCCGTATTCCTTGGAGAGAATCACAAACAGAGACGCTATCGTAAGAATGAGACTCAGTAAGATCCGCATCACATCAGCAGATGGAGGGCTGATTCCTCCCATTACTCCTCCAGGTGGCAAGTTCGGCGGTGCTGATGTAGGCCAAGACAGATGGCGACAAAAAAATGGAGCGACAGCTCCCAACAAGAAAAGAATAGGTCCTATGGTTGGGTATTCTCTATTCACGCCGCTTTTTCGGCCTCCACTGAACCGTGGCTTCCCAGAGGGCTACTTCTTTGCGCTGGCTCTGGGCCGCTATTGCTGCATCGTTCTCCTTCATCGCCTCTTTGACGGCACTGACCGGCTATTCTAGCGTTTGTCTGGCGTACAGGCCACCCTTTAAATCTCAAATTCTGCTGGCATACCATGACGCCCCACTGGGCTCGCCCGACAAACCAGCAACACCAGGTCTTCGACATCGTTCTTCCTGCCGGTCACATCAATCGGCTCATCCCGCGCTGACGCTAACGGCCCAGGTAAATAACGACGGGCAAACAAACGTCACGCGACAAGGCAGATCACAAAGGCCGCGTGATGGAACTCGCCTTAGCAAAAGGCGATGCCCAACAGGATGGGCAATAACCTCACAGTGCCGACGCTCTACGACACAGTAGCGCCGAAGAAGATGATCCGTATGCGGCCAACGTCTTCAGCTATGAAGCCACCACGCTTCGTAGAGAGTGGTACCTATGAGTTTTCGCGAGAGAACATCCTGTCCATGATGTGCAGTCTGCTGGCTACCTCTGCCTGCCTTTGGGTGTCGCCCGATAAGGATAGTAACTACTACGTTAACATGCTGTGGGGCTTAATGCAGTGCCTTGATTTCTGGCATCTTCATTTCAGACTTCCGAATCTTCACCCAGTTCCAACCATAGTGCATCGCACGTTCCCGTATCCGCGATGTTACGAACACGAAAGCGTTATCAACCGTTTCCTTGGCAGAGCTTCTCGCGTAGGACACGTTTACGTCTATCGTGTCAGGGTCATCATCGGCTGAGAACGTGAACTGTACGTCTCCGGAACTCCCTAAGTCGTATATGACTTTGTCCTCAACCAAAGAAAGCAGCAGCCATTCCTGCTTGGTTGGTGTATACAGCTCGCTGCCAGGATGTTGTGGGCCGGAATGTTGTCCTGGAGCCGCCGCAGAAACAATCAACGCCAGAAACGCGACGAACGTCTTCATTGTGTCCTCCACGGTCATAGCGTAGCACTGGTATCCCCACCACATTCAATTCAGTCGGAGACTCACTTATACATGACCATGACCATGACCCCAGAACAGCAACAAGCCATCGTCGCTCGTGAGAGAGCGTGGGTAGAGGATCAATTCGCCCGAGACCTCGACAAGCTGACCGACGCTGTCCCACGACAGCCTTAGAAAGTACGCCGAGTCGTTTGCCAACGCACCGGGAGTGTTAGCGTAGATGACGATCACCGACTTCGCGACAAAGTACATGCTCAAGGTGTGCCGGGACACGCACGATGGCACAGGCATCATCCCCGGCACTCCTGACGAGAGCCACATCTACGAGTGGGACGGCACCGAGCTGGGGATCATGTTTATCACGCCAGCCACCAAGCCAGCCCGTCCGTTCTTCTGGCGCAAGCACCGTGACGCTGGTATTGCAGCCGGGATGCGGCTAATTCAGAATGGTGAGGCCGAGGGCTGTCTCGGGTTCGACCCGACAAACCCCGAGCAGGTGAAGATCGCCCTGAAGCTGGCTGGGGTTAAGAGGAAGAGGCGGATAAGCCCAGAACAGGCCGACACCCTCACCAGGTTCAAGTTCACCCCGCGACAGGTGGCCTAGTTCCGAGCTAATTTCGCGCTGGAATGCCATACACCTGCTGAGACGCTGATACTTCACTTCCGCAGAGATTAGGCCCTCAGTTGACCGTCTCACGAGCCATCCCAACCCATCACCATCTTGTCCGCATCCTGGACCCTGCCGTGTCCTGCTGGCCAGGTTGATTTCCTCTCATCCGAGTCTCGTGATCGAGTCACCGCTACTTGTCCCATTCCACGCGACCATGCCGACGTGCTGGCAGAAGGTTGAGCGTGGGGAAAACAATTTGACTGGCGATAGATGAGTGCTATAGAGATATTACGCCAAATGGCCTTGGCATTATGATGAAATGGGGCTCATATCACTCCATGCCCGGACTTTCTGTGAGTGTGAAGATTCTCGGCGTTGTTACGTTCCTTACGCTGGTGGGCACAACCATCGCTCCACTAGCCTCGGATAAGCGAACAAAGGCTGCCGACGCCAGGATAGAAAGGATAATAAACGGTCTTCTTCCCGCGGCTTCGGTGAAGGGACAGGCGGTCCCACGAATGACGCTCGCAGAACGGATGAAGTATTACAATACCCCCGAAGTCAGCATCGCTTTTTTTAGAGATGGGCGCGTCAATTGGGCACGCGGTTACGGCCTTGCAGACAAAACGATAAATAAACGGGTCACGCCTGACACTTTGTTTCAAGCAGCCTCTGTCAGCAAATCTGTAACTGCCTTTGCAGCATTGCGACTTGTACAGCAAGGAAAGTTGAGTTTGGACGAGGATGTAAACCAGAAGTTGGTTTCGTGGAAGGTCCCTGATAACGAGTTCACAAAAACTGAGAAGGTTACGCTGAGGCGTTTGTTGAGCCATACCGCTGGCATGACGGTTCCTTCGGTTGGAGGCTACAAAACCGGCGAATACATGCCCACGACTGTGCAGGTACTGAACGGAGAGAAAACAAGCAATGAGCCGGTTCGCGTGGGCCGTGTCCCTGGGAAGGAGTTTCGCTACTCAGGCGGAGGCTACGTAGTCGTCCAACAATTGATGATGGATGTTACGGGCAAGTCCTTTCCCACATTAATGCGCGACCTGGTGTTTGAACCCATGGGAATGACGCATAGCACGTTTGAGGCGCCGCTTCCCAAGTCGCTCTGGCCGAACGCCGCTCAGCCCTACGACGAACCGCATAACGGCTGGTATTTCTATTCGGCGATGGCGCCTGCTGGGCTGTGGACGACTCCCTCCGACCTTTGCTTATTCGCGATTGAAGTTGAGAAAGCGTACCGAGGCCAATCTAAGCTTCTCCCTCAAGCGTTGGCTCACGAAATGCTGACCGATCAAAGCGATGAGATTTACGGTTTAGGTTTCGCGCTCGGCGGGCGCGGACACGCGCTCAGATTTTGGCATTCCGGCGCGAACGGAGGTTATCAGTCGCAGTTCGACGCATACCCCGACGTTGGTGAAGGGGCCGCAGTCATGACCGATGGCGCAGGTGGTCTACGCCTAATTCTTGAAATTCTAAGAGCAATCGCAGAGGAATATGGCTGGCCAGGTGATCGCATGGAAACGCACACGCTCGCCAAGGTGGACCTTAGCACTCTGCGGATGTATACCGGCGTGTATCTTTTCAGCGGCCTCTTTAAAATGGTGGTCACTCTGGACAACGGTCAACTCTATCTGCAGTACGGACCATTCGGTGACAAGCCGCAAAAATTGTTCCCGGAAACGGAAACGCGTTTCTTTATGACAAGTGCCCCGTTCGTAATCGAGTTCCAACGCGAGGTTGACGGCTCAGTGAAAAAAGCAAAGGGTCGGAACGGAGCAGAGGAACTCGATGGCGAGAAAATTGCGAACACAAATCCCTAACAAATTGACAAGCTATTGTACCTGTGTGTCCGAAGTTGGTTTCTTTCCGAGTAATATCGGCTGGCTCTCATTGGAAGCATCGTGAGCTACTCGGATGTCAAATGTTGCTATAAGGCCATTTCACTCATCATGGCTCCATTTCCGACAGCTCGTCCTCGGAATATGCTACGAGAAACTTCCCGTGAGTCCGAAGACCCTTCGCAATCGCAATTACGCTGAGGATGGCTCGTTTGGTTTCCGATTCGTCGGCAGACAAAATGTCCTTGGTGCCCATTTGAGCCAGTTCCTGAATCGAGCGGAAATAATCGTCCCGCAACCACTCTGGCACTTCTGGATTCCGCGATGCCGTGCGGGCCAGTTCAATGATCGCCACCATGGCATAAAGGTTCCAGTCAGCAGGACTCCCTTTGCGATGAATCCTTACAAGTTCCGGTATCGAGGCGTATGGTGCGTCCCCAACGTCCCCTTGGTGATGCAAGTCCTCCCACAATTCCTGCCAAGCGGTTGCGGTGTCCTGCTGACTCTCAAGTTTTCGCAAGGAAGGACGCGGGTCAAACGGGGTTTTGCAGCCGCCCTTCAGGTGGTTCCATCGCTCGTCGTCGAAGCTGAGCATACGAGCGGAATTTATCATATCCAGTGGCCGTGGCGGCGTAGTTGACGTAACCAGATTACACTCAAGTGCCCAGCGCAAAGCCATGATGAGTGTAATCGCGATGCTACGCCAGTTGACCTCAGAAGCTCGCCGTTGCGATTCGGCCTGCCGAAGGCATCTCTACATGGTCTATGACAAGGAACTCCTTTGGCATTAGCTGTGGCACCAGTTTCAGCCCAAGCTGCTCTTGAACGGCATTTAGGATTGCAGGTTCAGAAGAGTCGGGAGCTGTCGGCCACTGCAAGGTGACATCGTAATGATAGGGAAGTTGGGTTTTGTCCAGAACGGGGCGACCCAGTTCCTCGGACAATATCCTTGCCAGAGTGGCTATCGGAACTTCTCGGCCCATTATCCGTCCGCTCTCAACTTGAATCACGCGAAGAGCGGAATCGGCGTGGCTAGAATCTGATTCTCGAAGTTTCGGACCATCACCGGCGATGACGAGTTCATAAACTGGAATTAGTCTGGTTTCACGGTGCGCCGCCAGTTTGAAGCGGTTAGACAAAAGCGCTTGAAGGATTCGTTCACCTCGTTCCCGTACCGTCTCGCCTGCTGGAGTGTCCTCCCCTTCCGCAGAGGTGTCCACTTTGGCGTCGATATCGTATCGCTGAGAGTTCAGCCAGTCTGGTGCCCCCACGATTTGGTCGACCTTGACGTCGTAGGCGCCTTGGATGAGTTCCTGCGCGGTTTCATTCGTGACAGTCACCTCATCAGGGGCAATCTTTGTCGTCCTGTCTGCTTCAATGCGGGACTTGCTGGGCTTGATAGAAATGGTCTTATACAGGGGCGCAATTGCGGTTGCATTGTTGCCTTCCGACTGAGCGCAGGCTGGCGTTGCCTTTACCGAGAACAATACAAATGGAACTATGGCGGCTGCGAATCCGGCAAAGCTTTTGCGAAGGGACATGAGCGGACCTCCTATTTTCGGCAAGCGGCGGAACTCTGGTACCTGTGAGTCCGATACACCCGCGAAAGGTTGCTCTGTTCTGCTCCAAAGGTTAGTCCAATTCCACAGGTGGGGCAAGAGAGTCTCGCAAACTGTCGCAGTCAGATGGGATGAGAAGGTCGATCCCCGATCACGGATGGCGTTAAGCTGTGATCAACGCACTCAACGTGCGATCACATGAAAAGGAGATCGACCCTTGAAGAAGCATAGCAAGTCTTCGCAGCGGAGTGAACCAAGCTTGAAGCGGACGAAAGCGCGAGGTCCGGTGCAGCGAGATGCGAAAGAAGTACTCGCGGAGGTCCTGGAAAAGTTGACGGGAAAATTGGATGTGCCGGCGGTGTCGACGAGCGCAAAAGAAAATCGCAGGGCAAACACAGTTGGCCCCAATCGAGATCGTCTGACGGTGGGAGTGGATCTGGGGGACCGCTGGAGTCAGTACTGCATTCTTGGTTTGGAGGGAGAAACGCTGGCCGAAGGACAGTTGCGGACGACGCAGGACGATGTAAGGGAGTTCTTCCAGGCATTAACGGCGGCGCGGGTAGTCATCGAAGTGGGAACTCACTCGGCTTGGGTACAGGACGTGATCACCGAGTGGGGACACGAAGTACTGGTGGCGAACCCGCGGTTGATGGAAGGGTCGAAGCGTCGCAAGCGGAAGAGCGATCGCATCGATGCCAATAAGTTGGCACGCTTGGGGCGGGTGGATCCGCAGTCGTTGTACCCGATTCGGCATCGCAGTCGGGAAGTGCGCCAGGATCTGGTGGTGTTGCGAGCCCGGGACGCCTTGGTATCGGTGCGGACGGAGTTGATCAACACCACGCGAGGACTGGTGAAAAGTATGGGCACACGACTGCCGGGGTGTTCGAGTCCGAGCTTCACAGACAAGGTAAAGGATGCGATTCCGGTCGAGGTACGGGAAGCGCTGCTGCCCTTGGTGCAGTTGGTAGAGACGGTGAATGATTGCATTGCGAAGTATGACCAGAAGATTGAAGAGCTGGGCCGGGAAAAATACGGGCACACGACATTGCTGCGACAAGTGAAAGGGGTGGGCCCGATCACCTCTCTGGCCTACGTGTTAACCCTGGAGGATCCGCAACGATTTAGCAGCAGTCGCGAGGTCGGGCCCTATCTGGGGCTGGTGCCGAAACAGGAAGACTCGGGGGATAGTCAACCCCAGTTAGGAATCAGCAAGACCGGAGATCGGATGTTACGACGGTTGCTGGTGGGGAGTTCGCAATACATGTTGGGAGCCTTCGGACCGGACACCGACTTACGGCGGTACGGACTGCGATTGTGCGAGCGGGGAGGAAAGAATGCGAAGAAGCGAGCCGTGGTGGCGGTGGCACGAAAGCTAGCCGTGTTGCTGCATCACCTGTGGGTGACCGGGGATGTCTATGAACCGTTACATCATACCGGGGCAGGAACCAGGACAGCACAAGCAACGGCTGCATAAGCCGGACCCAACCATGTTCCACAAAAGTTAACCGAGGTAATCGCGAAAAGACTGAAACCCAGTGCACAGAAGATTCTTTGATGACGCGGAGGCCGATTCGTTATCGGAAAGCTTGGCAGCAACGACATCCACTCGCCTTGTTCGGGTGACTGCGGGAAATGGCCAGATCCTCAGAGATCGCCAATCAGATGGCAGCACCCAACCAGCCAGGCCCCGTCACGGTTGTGATGGGGCCTGGTTTGAGATCGAACCCCAACGTGCACCGGGCCCCATGTGGCTCCTTGAGAGTGCGGATAGAAGCCGGGTAAGAGTGGTGGTTGCAAGCAAGACTTTGAGAAACGCAAGGGTACGAAGCGCCGATCCATGTACTTCTGGGAACGAATGGGAATGATCGAGGCAGACAGTTCGGAAGCATTGCGGAAGGCGTGCCAATACGAACTGAAAACCGAATCCACTAAGGAACGAAGCCCAACTGAACTGCGTTGCGCTTCGTTCCCAGCTCGATTGTAAGTGACGTGGGGAGCTGTCAAGGGTCAAGATGAACGCCGCCCTTCGGCGGCGCCCTTGACAGCTCCCCACGTCACCACCGGAGGCTTATGCAGATGGAAAGCAATTAATAAGGTAGGCCGCCACGTCGGCCTTGACTTTTATGACCTTCTCATAGAAGGCCATTACACTTAAAACCCCCAGCCCATAGACAAACCACATCAACCTTCGCCCCGAACCCGGGGCGAGCTAATGGGACGGCATTAACCACGAGGCTCGTTCGCTTCACCGGGCCTTCATTTTCCGTTTCCTTGGGCGAGCCTCTCTTTTGAACTGTCCTCTCTTTTGAACTGGCCAAGCCGGTCATTCGGATGTATCGTGCTGTCGAGGCGATGATGGACGGCACGTGGACACTGATCGTAGTTGTTTTTCTGGGTATCCTGTGGTGGACTCTTCGGGCTTGTGCGATTGACGCACGCCGTCGCGGCAGGTCGCCTCTGTTAGTGATCCTCCTCGTCTTCGTCTCGTTCCCGTTGGGACTGCTGCTATGGCTCCTGTTTCGACCCGAGCCTCTCAAAAGTTTCCGCCTTGAAGACCATCGGGTTCAGTGACTTATTGACCTGCAGCGCCCCCGCCATTGCGTTTCCCACCCCATGAACCACATCCCCAGCAGCACGAACTTGGCTGCCTTATCGCCGCGACCGCTATGGTCCTGGACTTGTCTTACGACGAGGTCGCGCGAGTAGTGGCTCGTTTCTTCCAAGCCACTCGCCTTTCTGGGACAAAGATCCAATCGACCACTAACAGTCTGAGATACGGAGAGCCTCGTCTCCTAAACAGGTAAAGGAACCACACCCACAATGCTAGATCAAAGAACGAAGCAACAAATCATCACCGAAGAGACCTCACGATTTATGGATGGTAACTTCGGCCAATTAGACCTCTCTGGCTCACCAGATCTCCACAATCCTCCTGCGGAGGAAAAGTTTGAGCTGCAGGACCGGTACGGGTTCAATCGAGTCGATGAATCCGGACTCGCGGGCATCAATCAGTTGAAAGAACTGGTGTCGAACCCATCACGTGACGTAATGGAAGAGATCGCCCGCGAGACACAGAACCCAGAGCTGGTCTCCGAACTGGCGAATGAACGAGCTGAGGCCGTTGCCCACGAATTCCGGCGACTCAATCCAGGCTACATGAAATGCGACACCAACTGGCGATCGATCGTGGACACCATGGCACACAAGTTCCTGGGCGAGGACGATCTCGGTGCGGAGGAAGCGCAGGATCAGCTTATTGATGGAGGGCATTGGACGCTGCAGAACCTGACAGCGTCTTATAAAGAACTCGATAGGGTCGGGGCGCTGGTGTATCCGTCGAATCATGCCCACCCAATTAAGGAAGCTCAGCGACTGCGCGCGGAACAGTACGCCGCTAATGGCGATGTCCTCGGCGGGATCGTGGAATACGTGAAGGGAAGAATATCCGAGGAAGCGGCATTTGAAGTCGCGTTTACCTTAGAAGATCCGCTCGCCTTCACCACCAATCCCGAGATGCGACCGATTCTCGAAGAAGCTTGCTGGTTCTGCTGGGAAGCGTGGCGCAAGGACTATTGCCCCTCGTCCGAGCGACGCGCCTTTCTCCGCGATTACTGCTCTGGTCGTTTCATCACCGTAGCTCTACTCGACGCGGCCTGGGATGAGTGCAAGCGCGTCGAGAGGGATGCAACACGATCGGCGTTGTTGAATCAAGTGGGCAACGAGGCGGTGGAAGCAACTGAGGTCCCAGTCCTCGATCGCCTGGACGATGCTGGCATCAACGATCTCTACCACCGGACGCTCCGCGAGTATGCCCGAACCGTCAAGCGGCAAGCGGGCCTCCTCACCTAACAGCGACACCCCTGAAAACACGGCACGATAACATGGCAAAATTCATGGCACCCGAAACGGCCCTCGCTTGCTTAGTAGAAGACGAGGGCGCAACTATAAAAGATCGAGTCCGCGCATTGCGGATGCTGCCTCATCCTCCACTTCTGATGCTACGTCGGTTGCTTCACAGACCGCGCACTGATCCCAAGCCTCTCCCCTCACGCTTACTTGCCGCTGCAGCGCTGGCCTACGCGCGCGAAGTCGCGTACCGAAAGACACACCGGGCGCACGCTGCACCAAAGCAAGCTCCAACTGGCAACGCCCTCGGTATTTAGCTATGTCCACCCTATTCCAGCGACTGCGCGCGAAGCAGAAGGCTGACGCGGCCAAACGTGAGGCGCGACTTGAGAAGCGGCGTGGGTATGCCCGCGCCGCTCGTGAACGTGATCGGGCCAAACAGGACGGCCTTGCCGATCTGCCGGTTGAGGTGGCTGTTGCTATCGAGGAAGCGCCAGCCACGCCAGCGCCAGAACCGATGAAGCCTCCAGATGCCACCGTGGAGGAACTGGTAACCAGACTCCTGGCGGTGCGCGAGAGGTTGTTCTGGTTGGCTGCCGTGTGGGCGACGACCCTGTCGTCCGATGTTTACCAAGAGGCTGAGAGGTTCAGAGCGGTGTTTCATGACTTGAGCCGACAACTCAGGGCCAAGGATTCTGCCGCCTTGGATAGAATCACACAAGGCCATGAGGCCCTGCTCTTATCAGAGCCCGCATCACCCAAGCCTAGAATCTCGCTCGCCACGCAGAACATGATCGAAGTGATTGGCGAGATCCAGGGCGCGCGGTCAATCAGGCCCGTCCCCGATCCGGATGGCTATGTCGCTGACGGGCTGCAGAGCTGGATCTAGCCCACCTTACTACCTCGCTCTAACCGCCGTTTCAAATACAGAAGTGAGCACCAGGAAACCGCTTTGACGTGGTTGATGAGTGCTATCGGGATTTTGCAACAGTTGAGAACATGCAGCATAATTCCAACGTGACTAACTCCACGCCCGATCCGCCCCCGACACTGAAAACTGCCGAAGAGAAGTTCAGTGCGTTCCTTGCATCCCAAGAGTGTCCCAAAACAATCTGTTGGTTGACCCCGGACGACCTGCTTGTGGACACCAAAACTCACCACTGGATTAGGGTGCGGCCAAACGCTGCGACACATGCTGCACAGCGATATGCTGAGGGCCTTGAGGGCAAGTTAGGCATTGAGCTGCGTGCGATCTGTACCACGCAAGCGGAGACCTTCGCATCGGTTTTTGTTCCCGAGGATGATCTTGACGCCCAATATCACTTGATGGGACGGGGGTTGAAATGCACTTGTCCAGTCAAACGATACTCCACGTCTAGCGTACGAAATCCGCTCAAATGGCTAGCCCTTTGTTTGCGGTACCGACAGGGGCGCAACGTGCGGGATTTGTTCAAGTAGCGAATACTCGACTCGCAACTGTTGCAATCAGGCCATGTCACAAGCATGCGCCGTCTGTTCGCCCCCCTGAAGAGGATTTGAACGCACTGGGGATATTTGTGCGCCGGGATAAACCGGCATGAAGTAGAGGATGAAAGAGCCTTACGAGGAAGGCCTAGCGAGCCACCTCGGCCTCGAGTCTTGCGCGAGCCCTATCGTGAGGTAGGCCGCGAAGCGTAGACAGGGGATAGGTGGGGTAGGTATTCAGCTCCGAAAACATCCAATCCGGATGCCACCGTTTTAAATATGGGCGAGTGGCAACACGAACAGGGGCGATAGCGCGAGTCCCGGTTCGGTCCGGCGTAGTCGAAGACCCTAGACACACCTATAAACTTCATGCACGAGAACCGGGAGACCTCGGAGACACCTGCTGTCAAACCAGGCAGCAGGGTGGTGGGCGAAGGCAATAGCCGCACGGCCCGCATGTACGTCCCCGAGGAGTCACACGACGGTATAGTACCGATGAATCATTCGAACAAAGACAGAAGACCGTTGGCGGAGAGTGAGGAGGGAAGGCCGTCGATCAAGGAGAACGCAGGTCAACCTCACACGTACCCGACTCAGAGCGGGAAGGGCGTGTCCCAGGGATTGGCAGGCGTGCGGAAAGCAGCACGGGAAAATAAGGAGATGAAGTTCACCAATCTGCTCCACCACCTGACCGTCGATCTGCTACGGGAAAGCTTTTACTCACTAAAGAGGAAAGCCGCACCCGGAGTGGACGGGGTCACCTGGCAGGAGTATGAGACCGGACTTGAAGATCGTTTGGTTGATCTCCATGGCCGGGTTCATCGCGGAGCGTATCGAGCGTTGCCTTCGAGAAGAGTGTACATAAAGAAAGAAGATGGACGGCAACGTCCACTCGGAGTCGCGGCTCTGGAAGATAAGCTCGTCCAGTACGCCGTGGCTACCATCCTCAATCAGATCTATGAAGAGGATTTTCTCGGCTTCTCGTATGGCTTTCGTCCGGGGTGCAGCCAGCATGACGCGCTGGATGCGTTGTCGTTTGCTCTCCTGAAGAAGAAGGTGAACTACATTTTGGACGCTGACATCGCGAGCTTTTTCGACAATTTGGACAAAAGCTGGCTGTTAAAGTTCGTGGAGCATCGCGTCGCCGATCCTCGCATACTGCGGCTGATCCAGAAATGGTTGAAGGCCGGAGTGATGGAGGAAGGCAAATGGTCGGAACCGAAGACAGGTACGCCGCAGGGTTCGGTGATCTCACCGTTGCTCGCCAACGTGTACTTACACTACGTTTTCGATCTTTGGGTGAACGTCTGGCGCAAGAAGTGGGCGCAAGGCGAGGTGGTGGTTATCCGGTTTGCTGATGACACCATCGTGGGATTCCAGTACCGGACGGACGCTGATCGTTTCCTGGAGAATCTACGGGAACGATTGGCCATGTTTGGACTAGAACTACACCCAGATAAGACGCGCCGGATCGAGTTCGGCAGATTTGCCGAAGAGAACCGGAAACGTAGAGGGGAAGGGAAACCCGAGACGTTCGACTTTCTAGGATTCACGCACATTAGCGGGAAGAATAGTTTGGAGCGATTCATGGTGCGGCGCACGACGATTCGCAAACGCATGCGGGCCAAGCTGCGGCAAATAAAACCGGAGCTCCGCAAGCGCATGCATGATCCCGTCGCCCAAACCGGTCAATGGCTCCGGTCGGTCGTGCAGGGGCACTTCAACTACTATGCGGTACCAGGGAACAACGCTAGCCTATCCCTATTCCGGCACCGGGTGCTGGTCTGCTGGTGGCATACTATTCGCCGCCGGAGCCAGAAACACCGAATCAACTGGACCCGGATGCTTGACTTGGCGCAGCGCTGGCTTCCTCAACCGGCTGTGCTCCATCCTTTCCCCGATGCTCGCTTTGCCGCTACTCATCCGAGATAAGAACCGGATGCGCTAACAAGCGCCCGTCCGGATCTGTGCGGGGGGTACCGGGCAGACTGGTATCCCTACCGCGATCAACAGCTAACGGGTTAGCGTAATCAGGCGGCCCCATTTGTCTATTTCGCAGCCACACTTCCCGCAGGTTCCGCCACCCCAGAGGGCTTGCTTCAATGATTGCGGTTGCCGCACTTTCGGCATCGGTGAACCGCAAGCGGCGCAGTTCACAGGCTCCAGATTAATACCCCAGCGATTCTTTGTGAGCGTGCCGAACGCCACCAAAAGAACGCCGAGGAGAAGTACCGACATCGTGACGAGGAATACTAGGGTCATCACGTGGTCGGGGATCAGCACGTCTATCAGGATGTCTAACAAGACACCAACCGCGATAGTCATCAGAATGGTTTTGCGTACTTCATGCGTCGTTCTCGTTTGAATTATGCTCCTCACAGCGAGCGTTTTGAAACCTAACTGTTGAGAACAGGCGATTTCACGTTTTGACATTTTCTCTAGGGTTTATCGCCATGCCGGTGCTTTCGTTCAACCCGCTTTGCCATGAGCCACTCCGGCTTGAATAAAGCGAACACAATGACCATCAGACCTAGAACAATCGCCAAAGGTGCGAAGACGAGTTCTCCAAACCAGTTTGTGGAGAATAGATCGCCGCGCTGAAGTAGTGGAGCCGCTCCAAAACCGATAATCGCAGACCCAGCGACGACTGCGACGATGCGATACAGGAATCCGTGCGGATCAGTGTTTAGCATGGCTCACCCTTCGATCCGCTATTATCGCGGCCTCCAAGGCCCAGCACAAGTGTCGTAACCAGGCGTTAACACAAGAAACCATGAAGTCAATTCCTATTACTGCCGGTAACAGACCAGCTCGCCCGGCAGTAGCCCATCCCTACATCCTGCCTGTGGAACGAATCTATCGTGAATTGGCAAAGCCGAAGGCAGCGCCACCGCCGCCAGCTCCCTTGCGTGCCGAGGTCAAGAAGGTTCTGACCCGCGCAGACGTTGATGACATCATCGCCAGACGGCGCAGCGCCACATCAGACGAGCTGTCCCATATTCTTGCCAATGCAACGGCCTTCAGCCTGACCACCGGCGAGAAAAACCAGCTCTCCGTGGATGCGACAATTGCCATGGCGCACGCACGCCGGTCTGCGACCAGGCGGGAGAGTCCCGGTGAACAGTTCATAGCCCAGACGCTGGGCTTACTCCCTACGCCATACGGCCTGTTTGAACGCGCATTCGTTGATAGAACGTTGCGAGCGGGTTCAGACAACATCCGCCGATGCCGATCTCACCGTCCAGCACGGTGTTCATGCTGGGCCAGTCAGCGCGCGATTCTGTGGGAAGCGCGGGCTCACGGAGAAAAGACTCCGGAAGGCTGGGCCTCAGTTAGGATCTTCGAGGCGCTGGAGCAACTGGAGACCACAAGCAGGCCCGAGGTTGGTCCGGGACGCAGTTCTTAGCAACTGCTGTGTAATAAATACTTTAGCTTTTGATGCCATCAGGAGCGGAGATGAACCCATCACACAGGGGTATACCCAAGCGCTTTGCTCAGGCTTGCTAATACATCGCTCAGGCATACCGCGTTTGATGGGCCACTTGATCAAAACGCTCACGGCTCGCATTTGCCTGCTCGACTGTGGCGGCATCGAAGTGCCATTTAGGACCGTAGCGACACACAAAATCTTCAAGCGTGAGCAGTGTTGGATAGTCTTGAATCTTGCGTTCAATAAATTCAACAGCTTCGGCTTTGTGGATCAGCTTGTAACAAACCTCGAATAGGTTAGGCGCGTTACCGTACTGCGTCGCTAAGATGAAGTCTCTTGGTCGATAATGATCCTCGATGTTGCTCTCGATGACCCGCTCCACTGCCTCTTTCAAACTTTGAACATTTGGCAACCGTCGCATACTGTCGATGATTATAGTCCCCTGTCAAGACCTAGGCGCGGGCAGTCGTAGACATCACCGAGGCCGCCCGCGTTCGTGCCGTAGAAGACGTGGTGCGCCGCATGGCCGTCTGCTCCGTGTTCGAAGATCATCCCGCCGTCGCTTGCTGTGCATCAGTCCTTTTCCCTTCTTCCCTCTTCTCCGCATAATCCAAGCTCCATTATGATCCGATCATTGCGGAGGTCCGGCTTCAAGGCAAGCCAATCAGCAGAAAAATCAACACTATCGGACACAAACTATAACCAACTGAATGGCGATACAAAGGCGACCACTCGAAAGCCTACCGCGCCGATAGACAGTCCCCACAACCAGAAGTCATCCAAGCGGGACAGAAGCCTCCGCGCACCTCTCACTCCGCAGGACCAGCAACGTACAGCCACGACTATGAGTTGGCCGTTACCACCAGCGCAGTCCGCAGGTTGGAATGCGGGCGAGATGGAGAGGGGAAAGAGATGCAGGGTTACCCGGCGTAGTTATAATCTTAACACCGTATAAGAAATGAGCTAGCCAGCTCGCCACAGCAGGCGAGGCACAGCACCGACCATTTCAAAGGAGAAAACACCGTGAGTAATTCACATTCAAATCGAGAGCAGTCCACACTTTTCATCCAGACGCCTAACCAACTCAATCCTGGAGCCGCGCGTCCCGAGGATTTCAAAGTCAAGGACCGCGACGGAGGCCCATCTCAGCGACAGCAGGGCCGAGCACGCTGCACTGCTAGCCGAGGTCGAGTACCCGGACAGACCACATCCAGACCGAAACGAAGTCCCTCACAGTCGAGTCCGCACCACACCGCACGGTCAGATCGGCGGATAGCGCGATGACCAAAGCTCAGCGCCGCAAGCTGCACGCAGCGATCAATAGCCTGGGCTACCAGCGGGTGGCGGACATCGTCAAGAAACAGTTCCCACGGGCCAAAGGGCCCAAGGTGAACGTGCTCGCGAAGGCCGCGATCTCGGACGCCCACCGCCAGGTGTCTCCGCGCAAAGCACCGCGCGGCTAACAACAACCTCCACCAGAAAACACCAAAGCCGCACCAGGAGCGATCCTCCGCGTGCGGCTTTTTTGTCTTCGGGCTTACCCTATACAGCACAAGCCTTCTGGCACGTCGCCCTGGCCAAGCCCGTCTGCCTGCCAATAGCGCCCCAGGACAATCCACTGGCCCGCAGCGCACGTATCTCAGTGGCATCGACGGCAGCCTTGGGCCGTCCGAGAACCTTGCCTTGCTTGCGCGCGCGCTCCAGCCCTGCCTTCGTTCTCTCCGATAGCCGCACCCGTTCCTGTTTGGCAACCACGGCGAGGATTGAGATGACGGCGTCTCGGAACATCCCGGTGCTGTCCAGGTACTGCTCCGTTAGAGACCGCCACTGCACTCCGTAACCGGTCAGCCGGTTGAGATGCTGCAAAGTCTCCAGCGCACCCTCGCGGGAGAACCGGTCCAAGGACCAGAACAACAGCACGTCAAATTTGCGCCTGCTCGCATCCCGGAACATGAGCTGGAATTGCGCGCGGTGGGAATGCTTCCCGGTGATCTGATCGACGTATTCTGCCACCACTTGCCAACCCAGGACGCGCGCAAATTCGCGGAGCTGTGCAATCTGATTGTCTGATTCCTGCTTCGTGGTGCTGACCCTCGCGTATATTCCGCACTTCATAGTCAACCCTCCAGATCGTGCAACCCGCTAATAATCGTCCCATTACTGGCGGCCAAAACGCGGCCACGTAAGCCGCTGAAACCTTTGGGCGACGAAGACCACAATCGCGTACCCTTTATTGGCGGGCGAGTGTTACGTCTTCTTCGTCGCCTTCGCTTTCTTCCACCGCGCACGCGCTGCCTTCCTTGCCCGCTTCTTCTTCTCCTCCGCCGTCATGCTGGTGGCAGCGTGTTCGCCGCCAACCTGGCCACGGCAGGCAGGGCAAAACACTATCACCCTCAACTCGACATCGGAATGAGTCTCGCACTGCGTCTTCATGGCCTTCAGATCGCTCACAGTCAGCCGCTGAGTTTTCATAGATTTAACCATACCACTGGCTAAGCATGAAGACAACGGCAAAGTGTCCATGGCACAGTGCGTCATCGTCCCACCCTCTCGCCACGGCGGGTTGTCGCGATCTGGGATGTAGGCATTCGCGCGGGACACAGGATGCCGTTGTCCTTGGCCAGGTACACGATGGGATAAGCGCCAGGCCACGCATAGGCGGGAAGCTTGCCGTCAACTTGTCGGATCTCTGAGAGTGTTGTCATGTCAGTTCTCCGATCCGATCTCTTCCGCGCCATCCTCAAGGCGTAGACGTTCGTTCTCCCGTGCCTCGTATTCGCGCTGGTCTTCAGCCGCACGTTCGGCCATCCGGTCGGCATAGCGTGCCGCGTCTACTTCGTTGTCCCAGACGGTGTAGTCCAGGTTCGACGCCATGCCCTCGCCCATGCTCCATCCGGCAATGAAGCCACGGCCACGCGGCAAACGCATGACGAAGCCACGGATGGTCTGATCCTGCAACTCATCGGAGAACCAGCCGTGGTGACGAATCTGTGCGCCGCTTACTTCATCGCACCACTCCCAGCGCAAGCCAGGAGCAAAGTCGGAGTCGAGGTAGAAGAACGTGCCAATGGGGTTAGACGCTGGCTCAGTCCGGAAGTAAGGCCCACAGGCTTTCCTGCCGTGGTCTCGCTTGAACTCGGCCAGACGCGCGGACAGTAGCCCGCGCGGGAGGATGCCGAACGTGAACGGATAGTCGAAGCCTGCGAAGGTAGACGTTGCCATGGCTATCGCCCCTTCCCGTTGCAGGCGTTGATGAACCTGTCGGCGTTGAATCTGGGGTTAGTCGTGGCCAACGCCTCGGCGAAGCGACGGCATACCGCTGAGAAATTCACAACATCGGTGGGGTAAAGCTTCCCGTCTCGCTCATAAGTCTCGAACGACGGCAGCAGGCGGATAGTCTCTGCGATCAAGTTGAAGTCTTTCCGGGTCATGGGGTGTTGTCTCCTGCTCGCCAGATGCTAAGCACTGGTCGTGCATCTGCTGCGAACACGCCGACCATACACCCGATTCCGCAAAACGCTCATCCATTGCGCTGGCTAAGAACATGAAAACCCGGCGAGAAAAAATCGCTTGACACGAAAATTAGAAATCGCCTGCGAATTTGAACGCATTAAGCGGAGAACGGCGAGCAGAAATTGCAGCGCGAATGCAGCGCCGAATGGCAATAGGTCGGATCGATCAAGGCAGGACAACGCGAGCAGTGCGCAACGAACGCGGGAGAGCGCCGACCAGGAGCGAATTAGCAGGGGATCAGCGCGAGAATCGCAGCGCGGTTAAAACACCGACGACAGCGAGTACTACTTTACACTTTTGCCCAGGTCGGGGGTGGCCTCGCCCCCTCCAACCACCTTCTGGTGACCGTAGTCGCATGGCAGTGGGGCGATGGAGAATTATTCATCCGCCTGCATGTCGAGTACAGGGCAGCCTCCGGCACAACATTCGTCAGTTTTCCTTCTCCGGCTTGCGATCAGTGTATGGCTTTAAACACGCAGGAGGCCAAACGGTGGCTGCTTTATTCCTGCGGATAGGAAGTGCCGAAACCGGATCGGATTCGTCCGGTAGTGTTTCGGGAGGAGGCGCTTGATCGGGTGTGTCTGCCATAGGCAACAGATTTCGGTGGGGAAGGCTCCACGGGGCATGACCACCCTTTATGTGCGGAGTATAGCGACTTATGTCCCGTAGAGGTAATCACTTCTACCTGATCCCGCACGCCAGTGAACCATAACCGCAATCGTGTTACGAAACACGAACAGGCCGCGATCCTTGGCAGCCTGCACATGCGAACCGCTAACGATCTGTTCGGTGCAGCCCCCGGACGGACAAGCTGATCGCGGCGAGCGTGCAGTGGGCGCGGATGACAATGGAGAAGGCGGACAGCGTGTGCGGGCGGGATTGAGCGCATCATTCGCGTCACACTCTACCGGTACTACGGCTGTGGGTGAATCGCAGCTTCAATCGCCGCATCACACTTCGCCTGTCCTCGGTACTGGCCGTCCATAGCTGCAGTGTGGGCTTCGCTATAGCAAGCTGAGTAGGCTCGCATCCACGCCATGCGGTTATCGTCTTTCCGGGAGTACGCGATTGTGTACATGCTCCGTGCGTACTTTGCCGTCCGCAGCAAGTCGAGGTAAGGCGTGTCGCCCGCAGGGCGCTTCGATTCATTCAACGTGAGAAGGATGCGGTCTTCGAGTTCCCTCATGTTTTGATTCCACTGTGATCGATACTCACACACCGTTTCGTCCCCACAGTTGAGTGGCAGGCGTTCGACTGCTTCGAGATAGATGAGACCAACATTCCGCATGTAGTTGGACATAGGTAAGGGCTTCCGAGTCTGGGTGAATGTTGTGCTGACCAGTGCTGGCGCCAGCAGTACAGTGATGATGAACGGTTTCAATATTCTCTCCACGTGCGAGTGTTCGGGCCGGTGCGGCGAGTGAATGTTAACGGCGTGCCAGTCTAGTGTCTGTGGCACGATGGTGAGCTGCGCTCGCACGTTGGTGCCGGTTAGGCCAACACGGCAAACTACACCTACTGCGAATGGATGGCTGTGCCCGCGGTCACATCTGTCCTGCCGACTCGTGGAGATCCGCGCCCAGAGCCAGATTCAAAGTGTCGCGTCTCTCCCCGTCCCTGTTATCATCTCCACCGAGGGAACAAACACAAATGGCAAACATGCCTGGAGTGGTCCAGCGGTATCCGGGGTTTCCGTTAGTGTCCCAATTTGCCTGTTGGGACTTCTGCTAGGTGTACTTGTTGTAAGCGGGCATGTTTTTCAATGTGTGGGTGTCTTGGTCGTAAAAGTAGACACACTCTGTAAATCGTTCTTCCTTCCTGAAAACATCCGCATAGTCGATACGAACGCGCAGTATTCCCAAGCGGTCACCGGAAATCTCGTCAGTCTCAAAATAGTTCCGCATGTCAAATATCAAAGCATCAGTAGGCGCACCGACTGGCAAAAGTTGATTGAAGCGTCGGCGTTCAAGTGGCGCACCCTCCGGCAACTGAGCTGGCAAGGCTGCACCTTTCTGCAAGAAATGGTGCGTAAGAATCAGACGAACAATCTCCGCGTGGCTCCTCCCATAGTTGGCCAATCTGATGCGGTGCATGGCGGACCCTTCATTGAAGGGGACCAGAGCTACGTCTACGTGAGCACGTTCGGACATCAAGATGGCGTTGGCGGTGGTTTGGGCAGCATCCGCGCTAGCTTTAGCGACTTCGGCGGACTTAAGAGTAGCCGCTGCGATTCGACGACTGGCCTCGACATTTTCGTGCATAGCGCCCACACTATTACTCAACGCCTCCGCTTGTTTCTTGGCCTGCTCGATCAAGGCATCCGTTTGTCTCCCCGCACTCTCCATTTGCCCGATTTGGTTTTTCATGGCTTCAAGCTGGCCTCCCATGAAGATGCGCTGTTGCTTCACTTCGTCGGTCTGTCGCGTAACCAGAGTCAATGTCTTGAAGAGAAGCCATACCTGAAATCCGCTAGTTACAGCCAAGAGCAAGTTGAAAGTCCACATTTCCCAATCAGCCCAATCCCTCCTAGGGCCGTCTATCGACACGGCGGGAAGTTTAGCGACCCTTACGGATTGCTCTGCATTGTCGCGTGCTCTCCTGTCCGCGCCTTGCTCACCGTCTTGGGTGGGTTGAGACTTGACCGCAGGTTCCGTCTTAGCGGTTTTTGTCTGATCGTTGGAAGTGTTAGTTTGGACGCCCTTGCTTGTGCTAGCGGTGCCATCGGGTGCCTTCCGTGGAACTGGAGCGCTTGCTTGTGCGATGGCCAAGATCACAGCCAATACAAGGGGCTTCATAATGTATCCGGGCTTTTATCTCGGCCTTAGAGTCGTGTCGAACTCGTGCAATACCTCGGCTATCTTGGATTCCCTCTCACGGTTGACGCACTCTGGTTTCTGGCATATCCCATCCGGCGTGTTGACGATTTCGTCGCAATACTGGCACTTGGTTTGAGTGTCCACGACGCGATTATCTCACCACCAGTCAAGAGGGATTACGACAGATTCAGCCACTGCTGGGTGCAGAAAGTGATTGCGAAGGCGAAGAAACGCGCCAAGTCAGACCGAGCGCCATGGTGGGACGTGTTTGGTTGATCGGCGTCATTCTGACCAGGGGGCACTGGAATCATTGAGGGGTGATGCACGTGTCTCGGCTCCAGTGCCTCCCCGTTGCGCTACCGGCTCACCACAGTTTCGTCGTCATGCTCTATCGCGTGCCCAGCGTCCCAGGAATCGACGCGCCGATCAGATTGCCCCTTCCGTCTAACTCTTCCAGCCGTCTCGCTCTCAGCCCCGCATTTCAGCCTAGCCGTCACTTTCACCACGACCATCATTTGGTCGTCGAACTTCGCTCCTTCACCTCCAGCTTTAGAACGGTGCGCCCGTGTGAGAATACTGCCTGCACATCTCCCTTTGTTCGCAGCGCGTACCAGACCAGACCGCCAAAGACTAAAACTAAAGACACGAGAACGACAATTGCGTGCCACGACAGAAATGAGAGACCAGCAGTAATCATTTCTTCTCCCCTCTCTCGCTACGTCAATGTTTGAGCGCCACAAACTTTTCCCGTCCACTTCGTCTGATCTGGAATGTGCGTTTGTGGGCATCAATCGCGGCCTCTATTGCCTGACGTGGCGTTTTTACCTTTAAGGCGCGCATTACATCTTCCAGTTCTACGATCCGCAGTTCCTCTACTTGACGGACGACTTCGCGGATCATCTTCCAAAGAGGCATCTCTTCGCGTATATCTGTGGGGTTTTCGAGGGGTACGCCTAACCCATCTTGAAACGTAAAGGCTTCCCCGATATTCCAATCTTCCTGATCGGCCATCAAACCTAAAACGATTCTGATTCTTTCTGCACGAGAGTCGAGATGTGCGGTCAAGTCGCGGTAACGCTGGTAAGCCGACCGCAACTCTTTAAGCTCCGCTCCGGTTGTACGGATTTCCTTAGCATCTGCCTGCGCCTGCTTAGCAAGGCCGTCTATTATGTCAGGGAGTCTTGCCATACTCCTACAATACAAACTCGAAGCAATTTATATCAAGTAGTGTTTGTGTCAGTTTTGAGTTAGCGAATTCCTAAGACAGCCAAGCCGAAGCGCACAATCTCAGCGGCGGGCAGGAAGCGAGTCGCGGCGGCACAGAGGGCACGGTGGGGCGAAAGTGAGGCGGGCTGGGTGACCTGGCCTTCGGTAAGATTGCGCGCCGCGAGCTGTACCGCAAGGGTCGTGGAGTGCCAGGCCCAGGTGCTGCCTTCTGGAAATTCAGGTGCTGCTCCGCTAGGCAGTCCCGCTTAATCAGTGTGGTTGCGTACAGCCTGAATATTGGCCAGAAGGCAGTCATGAAACCCTTGCGCACGGTCGTCTCTTTCCGTCTGGTCATCTATATAGATGGGTGGTGCACGGTGATCCGTGCCATTCTCGGCTCAAAGTGGCTACCATCTTCTGTCCAGAAATCGCCGGTGCGCGTGTCCACGATCACGCCTTGGCTGCCATTCGTTGAGTATTGATAACGCTATTCTGTGCGCCTAGAAAGAGGGCAAGCGCCACGGCGAATACACCGAGAAGCAAGGCGATTCTGAATGTTTTGTCCAACATGGCTGAAGTACAGACTGTCCCACGCGCAAACCGCCGACGATCTCTTCGGTGGTCCTCAAGGCATCCCACGAACGGACAGGCCCATCTAGGGGCGAGTGTGCAGTAGGCGCGAGAGATTATGAAGAAGCTGGACTAGGCGTGTGGGAGAAACTAGGAAGGAGCAGAGGAACCGTGGTCTACCCATGTCAAGGAACGACATCCCGCATTTTCATTGTGCTGAATCTGCGTAACTCCCCAATCAATGAAGATGCTGCTCTGCGTGACTCAGAGCGGCTAAGTCCCTCCGTTCTAAAGTGCTTCGTTAGATGCTTCAGGAGCAGTTTATCCCATGTTTCCCTGAAGCCAGTGTCTCCTACCTCTACAATGACTTTCGGACGATTCGGGTTCTTCATAAGGCGGTCGTCATCTGCTTCGGCTCTGGCGAGATATATTCCCTGTCCGATCATGGCTTGCTCAACGAGAATGCCTTGTTTGACGATGTCAAACTCCAGAACCACGAAAAGCTCCACAGGACGAATGAACGTGAGAAAAAGGGCAACGGTCCCTTCGTGCCCTGCTATCTGTCCCCATTGCACGTTCACATCACCAGGCCCGTGGTATTGATGGACTCGGATGAACTCGGCAAGGTCGGGCCTGTCGGAGGTATCAAGCAGGACCAGCGGGAGTAACCGCCCTCCGTGTAGTCCACGCGCGCTCACGGCAGCATCGGCAACGATTCGAACGGGATAACGCTCGCGCGGCAGCACTTCAATTGTCTTCGTCCTCATTTGTCCATGCCCTTACCGTGATCGGGTCTGTTTCAGTGGAGAGGCCGTGCGTGTCCTCCAGGATCAGACGGTGGCCATCAACGGTCCCGTCTCCAATCGTGTCACTATCCAAAACAAACAACAGCCAGCCCGATAGCGTCTGGTGTGCATCAATTCGCGCGGGCAATGAAAAGACGTGAGCCGCGTCATTCTTCTGGTTTTCCAAGCCCTCAGCCACCTCCGTGTTGTGCTGAATTCTGAGAAACGTCTCAGCGCCATCTCGCAACAGGCACGTGATTTGCAACTCAGCGCGTGCGACCGAGTTGTTGATGTCTGTCGGGTTACTAACGGACACAAGGAAACCGAAGAGCTGCCGCTTTGACAAGAGACGCCGATAGCCATTAACAAAATAGATTTGCAGCCGAGGACTACGACGCTGCTCCTGATGCTCAGTGATCGCGAGCGCTCGCGCGGAGTTGCGAAAAGAGAAGAAGGACACGATTGACGAGCCAATCGCGACGATCAACGAAGCGGCAGCAACCCACAGTTTCGGGTCCATGAAAAATGATCTATCCACCGGCTAACCTCAGCAAACACCTGTGTCTCACAGTTCACACTCGGAGTCAATGCCCCGTCACGGCGGGTACCTCGGCTCGCAGCAGCCCGTAGCAACGTTCATTGAGCCACCTACTGCTATGATCCTCCCCAGGGAGAAACAATAAACAATGGCAACCATATCCGGAGTGGTCCAGCAGTTGAAGAGAGAGCGGGAACGCGCGCAGACACGAAGTCCAACGCATCGACGCGGCCCTTGCAGCGTTGGGTAGCAGCTCGAATGGCGCGTCACGGACTCTGTCTGCAGCCGCTCGCCAAAGGATCAGCCTGGCGCAGAAAGCGCGATGGGCGAAGCACAGGGCAGCCAAGCCCCCGAAGCGCACGATGTCAGCGGCCCGGGCAGGAAGCGGATCGCAGCAGCGCAAAGAGTCGGTGGGCGAAAGTGAAGCGCGCCGCTGAGCCAAGATCGTCGCCCATGCTCAGATACATTGAAAAAGAAACGTCTTGCCGGTGGGAGCGGGTGTGACAACAGAGCATGGACTTCGGATCCACCGGATACACTGACGGCAAGGTGGTGGCGATCAAGACTAGCGTTGGAGTCGCTTCCGAATCTCAACTAGGTTTCGCAGAGATTGCTCTACCCGCACCGCGAATTCGTTGTCGGATGTTTTTGCAACGTGTTCGGCGGCAGCGCGTGCGATCTTCAGTTCTTCAGCAAAACCTGGGATCTTCTCTTCGAGAACTACTTGGATCGTTAACAGTTCGGAGCTGAGGGTGTGTATTTGTTCTGTCAGATCAAGAAGCGAGTCTAGGAGATCGGTCATCAGCCGATTAATTTTGTGGTCATCCATGTGCGTGATACCATGCCCGCCGCTCTAAAGGTTGCCATCATAGTCCTGTTTCTCAATGGCGAGATGGGATTGCCGCCAATGGCAAAACTATGGACCGACGCAGAACGCTCAGAGTTTGGAGGTTGCATTTCGCTTTTGTCGGCCAGTGGCAGAAAGGTTTCGTCTAAAGCAAACGCTGGCATCTGTGAAGTATGGGAAGAACACCAGCGCTGGATGCGTGGTCATTCCAGAGGCATCGAAAAAGGAGGAGATCCAGGGAGAGTTTTCCAAGTGTAGCCGTGAACAATGGGCGGGCGTAGTTCAATAGCGCCATCGCGCCGGGGTAAGCGGTCTGGTTCATGCTCGGCACATTCGTCTACCACTTAAAGTTACCAGATTCGCCAAATGACCCGCAGAGCTGGCTTCTTCATCGACGCTTCGCCTTCTTTGACCGCGCCGTTTGTTTCTTGGCGGCACTCGGTTCCTTCCGGACCAATGCCAGACCCCGTTTCAGTTCTGCGGCAAGATCGGTGTCCTCAGTAGCGACATGCACCGGCTTGCCGGATTCTCTTCCGAGCCAAGAGTTCAATTCATCCGGCGTGGTGGTCACGAACCGACCTGGCGACGAACCGGCATCCCTTCCGAGGCCCAACGCTGGACGACTGCGGCGGGATGACCTAAGAAGGCAGCGATCTGGTTCCAGCCAGTGAGGGCCTCCACTTCGATTAAATTACTGGTCTAGAATCGCCCAGCAGTTTGGAAAACCCGCGAGCCGCACCCTTGTACTCAAGTCAGTCCCGTAGCTCGGAGATAAAGTCATTTAACATTGCCATCCGCGCTGTCACCTCGCCCCAGGGAACCATCATTCCCGTCCCCTGTCTGCTGATACCGACAGGATACGAGGTCACCTGGTGGCTCGGGTTCCGGAACCGAACAGCGTAGGACTCGTCCAGATTCTGCGTCAAATAGTCCGCCACTCGCTGCTGCCATTCGACCTTGGCACGAAGCGCAGTCGAGTTATTGAATTCAAGGTCGTTTTGGATTTTCTGCGCTTCCTGCAAGAGGATCGCGAGTTGCTTCCTGATCGCCTGCCTTCGCGTTCTCTCCTTCTCTTTGCTTGCTTCTTGAGTCGCGAGTTGTTGTTGGTGTGATTGGAGACTCTGAACCTGTTGCTCCAGGAAGGTTATACGCTGATCGGACTGAGCCGGAGCGGCCGCAGGCTTGCGAAGAGTATGACCGACGAAGTAGGCGATCGCGGAGATGGCAATCGCTAGGGAGATTCTCTGCTGCCAGTCAAGTTTGAGCGGATTCAAGATCGTAAGGCCAAACACAACAGTCGCGCAGATCGGCAGAACGTAGCGCTCCAACCAGAGGTGCACGGCCTCTTTATATCACAGGGTTTGGTTCAAGATGCTGGAGCCTCGTCGAATACTTGCTCTGTGGCCCCTAGGCCCTTTAACACCGCTCGCTTTTTCGCGCGTTTCGGCATGACGATCTTCACGCAAACAACTGGCCTTGCGGATGCACTTCAATCTCGACCGGCTCCGCACACTCGGCGTCGTCATTCGTGGCCTGATTGATCCGCGTGCTTACCGGATAGCAGCGCATCACTCGCGCATCGTATGGCCTCAACATCTCGGACACCGAAGCTACATCCCCGAATGCAGGATCAAGCCACAGGTCGTAGTCATCGGGGTTCAGGATGACTGGCATCCGATCGTGAACGGCTGATGTCACGGCGTTCGGCGTCGTGGTCAATATCGAGCAGCTCTTGATCCAGTTACCGCTCGCGTCTTTCCACCGTTCCCATAGCCCTGCGAACGCGAACAACTCACCCTCGTTGACCTCGAAGCAGAATGGCTGCTTGATTTTCCCCGCACGCGCCCACTCGTAAAACCCATCAGCAGGAACGAGGCACCGGCGAGACGTTAGCGCATCGCGGAACGCAGGCTTGGTGGCTGCAGTCTCCGACCGCGCGTTAATCATCCCGGCAGCACCAGACACGTCCTTGGCCCACGAAGGAATTAGCCCCCAGCGGACCAGCGACAGCTCACGCCGTGGTTCCTTGAGATGTTGGCGGATGATGGGGACGGGCTGAGTGGGAGCAACGTTGTATCGCGGGCTCCAGTCCTCTTCGCCGGAGACACTGTCGAAGTGTTCTTCGATGATCTGCTTGCGCCGCGAGAGTCGATAGCGACCGCACATGAAGAGAAGGTTAACTCAACTTATCTGCTGCCTGCGTTCACGACCACTGCCCAAACTTCGGAGGACCACTCCGCTCCTGGCGGTCACTAGACCTGATACGTTTGACTTCTTGTTCGGCGGCTTCTGCGATGCGGTGGCTCGGATCAATGTCGCCCAGCTTGAATTCTTGTTTACGCGCCGGTGCGCTATCCGCGAAGGATGTGACGGACACAATTACATCACCGGGGTTAAGCCCTGAAAGAGTCAGAGGTGCGCTGACGGGTTGCACTTGGATTACCGCAGGTGTCCTGATCAGAAATCCGAGCACCACACCCATCCCAGGATACAACGGATTCTTTAGCTCAAGCAGAACCGTTCCCGGAGTTGCCGATCGGGGAAAGTACTCGGTATCCTGCGCCAGATTGGTCGAAAGGGGGACCGTGGCGGATACTTCTAAACAAGCATTGGCCACACGCACTCTTCCTTTGTTACGGACGCCGAATCGAACGCTGATGCATAGCTCGAACTCACTCCTCAATCCAGCGAAGCGCGACCCTTGTACAACTGCACCGACGATTTGTAGATCGTGCGCTTCGAGATTTGGATGCCGAGCCCTATTGCGAATGTCTTCAATCAGCCGGTGTGATGCTGGGCGAGACTTGCCTCCGAGGCGCACGTAATATTTCAAGTCGCGTTTCGATTGGTGGGGAGCACGTTCGCTGTTTGGTACCTCAACGACATAGATGGATTTATCCGCAGCGAGCGACGATCCGATTGCCTTCGGCGTGATTTCATGAACGTTAAACCCTACAATCTCGAAGTCGGTTAAGATCGGGATCACGTCTTCAAGCCATTCCTTCGTTGATTGTCTTCCCTTGATAGAGCGCGCGACGCCCCCATTGTCCACGGTCCCCGCATTCCCGACGCCGTAGATGATCTGACCGCCTTCCGTGTTCGAGAACGCGGACAATTGCTTCGCTAGTTCATCCAGCACGGCACCCTCATTCGCGCCAGGGAGGGTTAGGTCCAAGGATCTAGCACCCTTCCGTTCAAATGAGTCATCCTCCCCAGCAGGAAGTGATAGGACATCGTCCTCCGTCCATTCGCTCACGGGCTTCGACATACGCGAGATTGTAGCCTACGGGTCTGCTCGATCACCGCCACTTCCACAGTTGTTTCCACACCTGGACCAGCGTCTGAATCTGGCGCGGGCTGGGAAGATGGTCGTAGACCAGGCGGCAGTCGCGGTGCGCCGTCTCGTAGAAATCCCGCACGGCGGGCAGGCTGAGATGGGCGAGGTTGTAACGAAGTTCCTTGAGATTCTCCTCGCTCAACATCTCCGCTTCGCGCTTATCGGGACGGCGAGCCATGCCGGGAGAAATTCTATCGCGTTCGTCTTTCATTCGCCATGGGGGTTGCGGGGCCGGGCTGGGCCGGTGGCAGGAGGGAAGAGATTGATGGAATAGAAGATGATTGCATCCGTGCTTCAGGAGAAAACCAGCAGAGAGCACTCAGACTGGTTTGATGGAAAAGGATGGGCCAGCACCGATTCGGCGCGATTGGTTGTTAGAGCTTACCCCGCCACGCGAGAATTACCGCAATCAGCAGACACAGCAAACAAATCACTTCAAGCGGCGTTGGGCGATGAATTTTGAAGCGACCAAATCTGGTATTAACCTCTATCATTGGGAGTGTCCTTCCAAACAGGAGATTAATGCAGCGACGCGAAGATGCGAAGAGATACCGTAGGCATAAGTTCCTTTAATCAAATGGGGTCGGAGAGCATATTATTCCTTAACTTTCGCTGGCGCGGGCTAAGCGTTCCCGCTTAGGATGCATCGCTAGGGAGGGCTCCATGAACCCACTCTCGAAGGAACAACGGGCTTACGCGGTAGCGAGCTTGCAACCGGCTATGGACAGCCGAGGCTTCAACCAGCAGCATTTACACAACACATCCGGCGTTGCTCAGTCCACGATCTCGCGCATCTTGTCTCCGTCTGCGGACGACCGATATGAGCCGTCCGAAGAAACATTGCGAAAGCTGTTCAAAGGCTTGGGGCTCGATTTGGACAAGATCATTGGCGAGACTGAGGCCATGCCTCAACGCATTACTGGATATCTTGCATCGCCCCTCACCGCGGTCGTCACAAGCAGCCGGTCTGAACAGTTCCTCTACAGTTTTGTAAATGAGGTCAGAGATTTTGTGTGCTCCGATTTTTTCCAAGAGCCGAAGTTTGATATTTACTGGCCGGGTGATCACACCCATCCCCAAAAGAACAAAGCGTTCACGCCCGCGCAAGTATATTTGACTGATCGTTCACAGGCGTCCAGCTTCGATTTCGTCATCCTGATCTGTGCGTTCCCTAGCTTTGGCGTCGGTCAAGAGAACGAGATCGTCACCCAAGCGGGTCTGCCCGCGATTCGGTTTGTCCCAAATGGCATTTCCAGAATGATGGGCGGCTCATTTCTCGACGCGGTTGATATTGAGTACGCTGACGATCTGAGCACGGGAGTGCAGTACTCGAAGGAGAAGTTCATTGCTGGACTAAATGAAGTGCGAACCAAAGTTTTCGAACAGCGTGCGCTCTATCGCAAAAAGGCAGACGACTTTCGCTTGCGCCTGTCCACACTGATCAAGGACCGATGCGGCAATAATTTGACCTTTTCAAGACGACTCGGCGTCAACATACGATGCGTGGACGCCCTCCTCAATGAATCCTTAGCCGTTTCGAACCCGAGTGCACAACTACTAAAAAGGATGAGCATAATTCTGCACGTGACGGTCGGGTATCTGCTCGGCGAAACAGAAGAGACCGATCCCATATGGGCTGAGAGCATGGCGAACTGGAACGAGTGGGCCTGTAATTCACGGGGACTTGATGCGAGCGTCGTCGTTGCTTTGCGTAACGAGTGGCGTGATCACTTCCGCGAGGAAAGAAAGCTTGAATCCAGCCCAATATCAACTCGACCAGTCGGACAGATTCGAAAAGCTATGTCAATAGAAGACTGGCAAATCCTCTATTCTGTTGGGATGCTAAGGGGTAAGAGTGCGACCTTCGATGACTCGCTTCCAAATACGAAATCAGCTTGAAATGGTTGTGACCTGATGGGACAGTCAACTAAGGGGTGCCGACCAAGGATAGCCAACGTGTCCATGTGTCGTTTCATCTTCTCTGTCTCGTATCCCAGGGAAGAGATGGATGACCGCAGCGGGCTGTGAAGCTGATTGGGGCGCAATGCGCGAACACTGGCGATCCTGTGCCTACCGAAAACTCGGTCTGATCTTTCAAAGGTTCCCCCACGCCGCACGTAACAATGTTACATGCGGTGTCTTCATTTACGAACGCTGTTCTCGTAGGACCTGGATGTTGTTGATTCTTTGGCCATTCGCACGCGATGACATTTTCGGCAGGCACAAACGGAATCCAGCCCGGTGCCACTGCCAACTGTCTCCGGGTTGACCAAATGAGTGCTTCCTTCCAGGAGGACCAAAGGCAGCGAGCTAGCAGCCAGAAGAGTCTGTCAGCCGTTGTGAGCTTCGGACGCGGATGTCTGCGCTTGAGGACGCTCAACTGCTGCCGCTGTGCCAAGTTCTCGGTGAGGAGCCTTCTACGGGAACAAAAGCAGCGCAAGACCAGACCCAGCCAGAGGCGGAACATGGGCCATGTTCATACCAGATAGGAGCTTGTGGACGCACTGACAACCTGTTGATTTCGTGGGCGGATAGGATTTTGGCGAACCACAGCCTCAAACGGTCGGCTTTTTGGCTTCCGTCGAGGATATAGTCGGAGCCGCTCGCAAACGCGCCGCGATCGGAAGCGAGGGAGGCCACGAATTCTGCCATCTCTTCAGGCTTGCCCGTCCGGCCAAGGGGAATGCCCCCGATCATATCCATGATCTGCTGGCTGGCGACTTCCGCAGTTACGCCGCTTTCTTGTTGGAAGTCTTTTATCGATTTCTGCACGCCCGATGTCTCGAGATGAAGCCCGGCGAGATGGCGAGATCATGTTGACGCGCACGCCCTTTGATGCGACGCCCTTCGCAAAACCCTTGCTGTAGGTTCTGAGAGCCCCTTTCGCTGTCGAATAGGCCGGTGTCAATTCCGGCAGCGGATTCCTATGCGCGATGGACCCGATATGGATGACGACTCCTGAGTGGCGCGCGATCATGCCTGGAATAAAGGCGCGGTCCAGCCGAACGGGCCGCCAGCAGGTTTATGTCGAGTATGTTCTGCCAGACGGCATCGGAGAGCACCGCAAACCCGCCGGGAGGGTCATCGCCGGCACCGACATTGTTGACTAGAACTGCACCATTTCTTACGTGACGGTCGAAGCCCCGACTCCTTGTCGCGCCGTCGGCGGGGAAGGCGGTCCATACGCCGACGCGAGGCCAATGCGGTGCACAAGGTTTTGGAAATGCGGATCGGAGCGTAGTGGGTCGAAGGCCGGCCGCAGGAGGATCGAGGGATTAAAGTGCTCCTCATAAGCTTTTTCGAGCCACTTCATTGCCTGATCCTTGTCTCCCAAACCGACATACATCAAAGCAATCTCGGAAGCATTGCCAGTGGATCGAGTCTTAAGGTCATTCAGTATTTTTACCGCTTCGTTTCTTTTGTTCGATCCGGCATAGGCATAGGCCAGATTGGACGTGCAGGGGACGCTGCCTCCGGATAACTCGACGGCTTTGTGAAATTCTGCGATCGCTTCGTTGTAACTATGCTTTTGCACGAACGCCTGGCCTAGTTCATAGTGGCCAATGGCGAAATTAGGGTCCATGATTAGGGTCTTGCGGCTTTGTTCTATCGCTTCATCATTCAAGTGCGCCACCAGAAGAATCTCCGCTATGTCGGCGCTAATGATCAGCGAGAGCGGATCCAAGTTTTCCGCTTTCCTCATTTCGGCGACGGCTTCGCTATTCCGACCCATCTCGCTCAAATGCCAGGCATACCAATGGTGAGCAGTTGCATAGCCAGGGTTCAGTTCAATGGCTCGCCTGAATTCCCTCTCGGCAGACTCCCAATCCCAGTCGAAGACGTCTAAGGAAAATGCCAATGAAGTGTGAGCTTCGCTGAGGGTGTCGTCTAGCTCCAGAGCTTTAATCGCCGCCGCCTTGGCTTTGGGGTATGCTTCGTTCGGGGCTAGAACCCCGTACTCCCAATCTCCCAACAAAGCGTAGGTGTCGGCTAAGCCAGAATAAGCTTGGGCGTATTTTGGGTCCTCTTCGATTGCCTGATTGAAATAAGCCAGGGCGGCCCTCAAACTATCTGCCGTTCGCTTATTCCAGAAGTAACGCCCTTTGAGATAGGACTCGTACGCTTCTGGACTAACAACCCTCACGTTTTTCAGCGCAGCTTGTTCCCGTGGAGTCAAATTGATCCGAATTTGATCTGCAATGGCCCCAGCCACTCTGTTCTGGAGCGACAAGGTATCACGTAATTCACCCTCATAGCTCTGCGACCACAAGTGCTTGTCGGTAGAGGCCTCGATCAACTGCGCGGTGATACGCACCTGGTCGCCGGAGCGGAGCACTGTGCCTTCTACCACGGCATCCACGTTCAGCTCACGAGCGATCTGCGGCAGAGGCTTGCGCGCTCCTTTATATACCATTACGGAGGTCCGGGAGATTACCCGCAAAGCGCCGATCTGCGCCAAATCAGTGATCAACTCGTCTGTCATGCCGTCAGCGAAGTAATTTTGTGCCGCATCGCCAGAGAGGTTCTCCAGCGGAAGCACCGCCAGGGATCTGACGCCCGTGGGCGGACTGCCACGCGAACGAAATAGCCAGACGGCGAGTATCAACAAACTCAAGACCGCTGCCAAGGAGATGATGACGCGCCGCGCCGGCCACAGCCGTCCTTTGGGCGCAATGGCCAACCCGCCGCCTTGCAGCTTATGCCCAGACTCTGTCTCCTCCCGTTCTCGAGACCCAGGCACATCTCCAGCCGCTTCCGGCCTTTTTGTGCGGGCGTCGGCGTCGACAACCGACACGTCCGCAATAAAGCGATAGCCGCGTTTTGGAAGAGTCTCGATGAATCGCGGATTCTCAGCCGAGTCGCCCAACGCACTCCGGAGCTTCGCGATGGCGATATTGACAGCTTGATCGAAATCACCAAAACTTTCGTCCCAGACCCGGCTGCGCAATTCCTCCCTCGTGACGATTTCCCCAGGACGCTCTAGCAATATCTCCAGCAGTTTCATCGGCTGCTGCTGGACTCTGACTCTCAAACCCGCTTTGCGCACTTCGCCCGACTGGAGGCAAACCTCATAAGTTCCAAATCGCACGACCGAAAGGTGCGGCAGAGGTTCCATATTGCATTTGGGCTTCGCACGGAATTCTAGCACCTCTTGCACTGACACTAGGCCAAAGATATGTGCAGAGCTAACTTATTAGCTATCAACTGCTTGAGAGGCAACGAACGGTTTATGGGGAGAAAAGCTTCGGTGAATTGACGCCTGACGACTGGCGCGTCAGATTGGGCAGAGATCACAAGATCAAGGAGATCGGTCATGGCAAAGGTGATTGAGTTTTACTACCGAAGAACTTCCAGAAACCGTTGAAGTGGGCTCCTCAGCCGCAGTGCGGAAAGGTCATCGAGTTTTGCTCGCAGACAAAGAAATCAGCCTAGCTGGGACAGGGTTTCGAACTGATTCGGGGAAGACAAATGAAGAATATTGGATCTGGACTAATAGGGATGGTCGGATTCGGTAATTCATCCTCACACGGCGATCACCGGCCAGCAGGGTTCGAAGAGTTGGCCATGCCCTTGTTCGATTCCCTTTACAACTTCGCGCGATGGCTGGCGCACAATTCGAACGATGCCGAGGATCTCGTACAAGAGACCTATCTCAAGGCTTTACGCGGTTTCGCGTCGTTTCAGCGTGGTATCAATTTCCGGGCATGGATGTTTCAAATCCTGAGGAACACCTTTCTAAGTTCGTGCTCAAAACTCGACCGACGCATGACCGTTGCGATGGACTCGGAGGAGGACGGACCTGAACTGGCAATTGAGACGGAAACTCCCGAAACGATTCTAATGAATCGCTCGAATTCCCAACTGGTGCAGCGCGCCATCGACGATCTGCCGGTCCGTTACAGGGAGGCCCTCCTGCTCTGTGAAGTGGAGGAGATGTCATACCAAGAGATCGCGGAAATATTGTCGATCCCGATAGGAACCGTTATGTCACGGCTGGCCAGAGCCCGGAAGGCAGTTCGCGAGTCATTCCTTAACATTCCCGGTGCAGCACTATCAAGAGACTTGCCTCGTCCCATCGAGGCCCGCGAGAAGGGTGTCGGAGCAGTCCAAGACATTAAGCATTGCGGGTTTGCATGATGAACGCACTGAAATTCGGCATCTCCGTCTTATCCCTTGCAGCGGTGTGCTTTGCGCAGGAGGGTTTGACTATTGATAACAAGCACAAGGAGAGAGTGTCTGCTCCAGAAGTGGAGAAGATTTACTCCTCGGCGTGTTCGGTCGTCCAACGGGAATTCGACCTCTGGCACCCGCTCCATCCCCAGGTCAGACTTGTTCTGGGCGCCGACAAGAACGAGATATGGTTTGTGGGACGAGAAGTCAGGCTTACCAAGTGGGACCGTTACGCATTCGCACAGCGAGTCGTGTGGCTGGCTTTTGAGGATCTGATGCCATCGCAGCAGAGGTTGATCATAGCAAAGCGGGCCGTGAGTTGGGCCGATTCAACTGTGGAAATTGAACGACTCGCAAAGTAGTTCACAAAAGGGGATAAGTCTTCGATGACGCAGAGCTGTGACACATAGCGTGTGAATCAAGCGGCGATCCCGCGGAAAGAGGAATATGGCAACCGCGACGTTGGCAGCAACCCTGAAGGCTCCAATCTCCGAACTGCGACCGGCTCCAATGGAGCGGATTTTGGTCATCGAGGACGATCATGCTTTGCGGAAGGTTCTAGGACGGCTTTTCTCCTCGGAAGGATATGAGATCGACGTTGTCCCCGATGCTGTTTGTGGTTTGGAAAGACTTCGCCAAGGAGTGCCAGCGGCAGTGGTCCTCGATCTACCTCGTCCGGGATCTTCAGGGTGTGATCTTTGCAAGAAAATTGCGAATTTGGTTCCTGGTCTACCCCTAATAATTCTTAGCGGGAGCTCAGATGTTGCGAAAAAGGTTCTTTTACTGGAAATGGGCGCCGACGATTACGTGACCGTGCCCTTCAGCCCAAGGGAACTGGTTGCGCGTCTGCGTGCACTGATCAGACGTGCATCGCGCGTCAGTCCAGAACCGGTGTATGTCTTTGCGGATGTGGTGGTCGATTTTTCCAAGATGGCAATTACGCGCAGCGGCGAGAAGATCACGGTCACTGCAAAGGAATTCAGGACACTGGAGTTTTTGACAAGGAACGCCGAACGCACGATCTCGCGTGATGAATTTCTCGATAAAGTTTGGGGGTACCAAAACTACCCCTGCACGCGGACGGTGGACAACCACATGCTGAGACTACGACAGAAACTGGAGAGCGACCCTTCGCACCCGTCACACTTTCTCACGGTACACGGCGTGGGCTATAAATTCGTGCCTTAAGCAGGAGGTGCGCTCCCACTATGGCAGACGCTCCCCACCTCTAATGACTCATAACAAGAGATTCTTCGGACTGTCATTCCGGCCGCCTCTAGCCGCGCTAGCATCCCGTCGCTACCGACTAAATGGAAATGGCCAGAACAACCATCGCGGGCCTCGTCTCCGGCAGCATCTTCTTGAGGCGCGGCACCCATTCACGGTTCCGATCACAACCAAGATCCCGTAGAGTTCGGGATAAAGTTGCTTGATGCGGGTGACGACTCCTGTCGCTCACCGGAAATCGCCGCGCGCCCAGTCCGCCGTTCTCAAATTGCACGTACCGAGGCTCATCAGCACTTCGCGCCTGGTCGGAGGGCAATCGTGCCGCTGGGTGTGGTTATCACCGCATTCTCCAGTTCCGAACGTTCCCGATCTATGCGGCCTTAAACAATTCTGCAAGACTATCGATGTCCGCAATACTGGCATCGCCAATCACGAAATAGCGAAGCCCGCCTTGACGCCATGTTTCCAAGTTGAACGGCAGGTTCTGCGGAGAGAACGAATTCTCCAACTTGCCAGGCAGTGATCGTTCCTGTAACACGAACACGGAAATATGGTGCTTCCGCACATAGTAATGAGATGTGCCCCGGACGTTTGCTCGAGATAGGTCATCCGGCCGCCACGCAGTGAGAGCTCAGAGTTCTGAAGGTCCGGCAAATTGAATGCGAAGGGAAGTCTTCCCTGAAACCAGGGCTTCACCGTGTGCCGATCGGTGGAGATTACATCCACAGCGGGACCTCGCGAACGCGCCTGGTAGTTGCTCCAGGGCCTGCTGCACGAATTGCCCATCCGAACACTGCGGCAGAATGCTCCCTGGCGTGTGCTTTGTGCATTAAGCCATTGACACATCCACCGCCGGGCTATGCGGCTTGGACTTTCGCCAACAGCCATTCCTTTGGCACTGACTGAAAAATCAGTTCATCTTCAGGGGCGGCGAAGTCGATTCCGCAGCGCGAACACGTGAACTCACACCAAGATTTAGCATTGATGCGTCCCGTGCGGTCTGGTGGTCTGTAGGAAATCACTAATGCACCACAGTCAGGAAGCGGGCAAATCGACCCTGCCGCAACCACTTCATCGCGCTCATCCCAGTCATCTAGCATGGGGTTCCCTCTACGTTGCGTATTTCCGCTGTTATCAAGAACGCTGGGCCGAAGAAAATATTCCCGATATTCCCTCATATGGCTGCGATTCTTGCAAAATAGAGCGCCATCGGAGCGGCTATTCGTTGCGTGAGAATTCCCGAACAACTACAGCGCACCTGATGAAACTGCACTCCCGTGCGGTCTGGAATAAAAGATCAACACTTTGGTTATCTCCAGTGAGTGGCAACCTGGTTTTCAAGCCAAGGAATTAAACGTGAACACGCTGAAGATGATGTTAATAGGACTCACGATCTTGTCTGGGGCATCGGTAAAGTTGCGCAAGTAGCTAAAGATGCAGGGACGCCGATGCGAGGAATACATGAAATTCAGGTGACGCTAAGGAAGTATGAATTTAGCCCTGGCACGCTGCTCGTCAGGAAAGGCGAGCACGTCAAACTAATCATGGCCGCCGCGGACCACGATCACGGATTCAAGCTGGACGACTTTGACATCAACCAGAAAATTCCGAAGGGAACGACCGTTGTCGTCGAATTCATTGCTGACAAGGCTGGCACTTTCCAATTTCGCTGCTCGAGTGTTTGCGGCTTAGGCCATAGAAATATGAAAGGAATACTGGTAGTAGAGGAGTGAGCGGAAGCCGCACGCATACACCTCAGGGTTCAAGCAAGAAAATAAAATATAAGGAAACGGACAAATGACGAAGAAAAATGTGCGGATTGCGAGTGTGGTAATGCCGGTAATGATTGCGATGCTGCTGTTAGTGGGATCCCCGAGCGTCAAAGCGAATGACCAGCGCTCCGCGGTAAATGTGGCGGTGAAAATCGACAATTTCGTTTTTGGGCCACAGGCGATCACGGTACCCGTCGGAACAACAGTCACCTGGACAAACAGTGATGACATTCCTCATACGGCCGTGAGCACAGACGGCATGTTCAAGTCCAAAGTGATGGACACGGACGAAAAGTTCTCTTACACCTTTACCAAGGCGGGAACGTATCCCTACTACTGCTCGGTCCATCCGAAAATGACGGGCCGGGTCGTGGTGAAGTGAGTAAGGAGTCCCTCCATTTTGCAGCGCGACCGTTATCGGAGCTCTTTTATTCACCGCCATTCCTGCCCAGGCGCGTAGCCCAGAACGGAACGGCAAAAGAAACGCTTCGCGTGCGACCACGCTTCTCTCGGGAGCCTATTTTTATAAGATTACTCCGTTGCGGCTTTGTGGGGGCGGCTGCACTCTTATTTGTCGCGCGGATTGGTGCGCAGTCGTCCACCGTGGAAACACCTGAGGCGAATCCCGGTCGTCCCACGGTTTCAACTCCCGCGACATTGACCCCGGTGGGCTACCTGCAATTTGAGAACGGCGGACTCTATGCAGAGACCTCACCTGAGTTCACAACGCTATTCGGCATTAACCAGGTCACCAAGCTCACTGTTGCATCCCGCCTTCAGTTGCTGGCCCTATCGGCACCACTTGCTCAAGCAAGTGGAGCTACCGGCGATGCTCTCTCAGGCAGTCGCCCCGGCGAGGTCTTCGCCGGATTTCAGGCGGTCGTATTGCCCGGTGAGGGGCACAAACCTACCGTAAGCCTTAGCTACATTCGCCGTCTCTACGCGAGTCCCGCACCGGAAATCGACATCGGCACGTTCAGGAATAGCGCATTGATCCTGGTGAGTGACGACCTCTCAGGTTTCCACTTCGACATCAACGGCATTGTTTCCGAACAGACTAAAGGCACGATACGCCGAGGACAATTCGGCCAGACACTCTCGATTTCACACCCACTGGGACGGCTGACGGTCGCAGGCGAACTCTGGCACTTCACGCAGCCACTCACCGGCAGAAATGCCGTCGGGAATCTGTGGGCCATCTCGTATCCGGTCAGGAAAAACCTTGTACTGGATGCCGGATTCGATCGTGGCCTCACCTCTTCCTCGACGCAGTGGGAAGGGTTTGTGGGCTTCACCTACCTTTTGCCTCACCGACTGTGGGGATTCCACGATTCAAAATAAATATCCCGCGCGACCACCTGTCACCTCCACATTTGCAAATGGTTCAAGAGACACCTCGGGGAATAAAATCGCGCGAGCGCCGTTCCTTAAACACAATCTCCAGCGCCTTGAGGGCTGATGCAGGGTAACCGGCTATGTTATAACTGTATCACTTGGTGCTATGAGCGTATCCGTTAAGCGACAGCCGCCTGCCTGGCTCTTGCTGGTCTTCACCCTGCCGACGGCGAAGGCGAGCGAGCGGGTCGGCGTGTGGAGGAGGCTTCAGAGGTATGGCGCAGTCGCCCTTCCGGCTTCGGGATATGTGCTTCCAAGTAATTCCATGAACCAGGAGCGTTTCGAGTGGCTGGCAACGTCCATTCGCAGCTCGAAAGGACGGGCTGCCGTTGCGCAGGTGTGTTCCTTCGACGAGCTTAGAAGCGAGCAGATCGAGAACATGTTCAACGAAGCCCGAACCCGCGAATATCAACTTCTCGAAAAGGAATTGAAGAAGCTCGCGAAGCTGCCGAACCGTGAGAAGTCGAAACCGGCCGTTGTGCGCCTGAAGAGGCGCTTACAGCAGATCGTTGAGATTGACTTCTTCGGCTCTCCCATACGTGCTCGAATAGAAGAAGCGGTGCGCCAACTCGAAAGCGATGACGGCAGAGAAAAAGCAAGAGAAGGAAAGAAGAATCCCAGAGACTACGTCGGGCGAACTTGGATCACACGCTCGCAACCCGGAATCGACCGCGTTTCTTCTGCGTGGCTGATCTTGCGCTACATTGACTCTCACGCGAAGTTCGCTTTCGAGAAGAATCCAGGGCGCCATCCTGACGCAATTCCCTTCGACATGTTCAATGCTGGCGGCTTCGGCCACGTGGGCAACGACTGCACCTTTGAGACACTCGTGAAGAGTTTCAATATCAAAGATTCCAAGTTGAGGCTTGTCGCGGAGTCGATTCATGACGCTGACTTGGCGGATGAACACTTTGGAAGGACCGAAGCACTCGGGATAGATCGAATATTAGACGGATGGAACAATCAAGGCATGACGAATGAGGAGGTTTTGCGCAAGGGCATCGAAATGATCGAAGGGCTTTACAACGGAATCCGATAAATAAAGGAGGAATCATGAATACGAAAATTGGTGTGGTGGTACCGTTTCAACTGTTTGTCCTGAGCTGCGCGGTGGTGGCGGCACAGACTACTCCGGCTTCGAATGATTGGAAAGCAGTCGAACAGGCTCTTGGGCGGTCGGGTCAACTGCAAGCCGATGGAGCCTACAAATTCGGACTTCCACGTGGAGACCTCAAGGTTACTGTCGATGGCGTACAGGTGAAACCTGCGCTCGCGCTTGGATCATGGGTCGCGTTCAGCAGCCCCGGCCAGGACGCGATGCTAATGGGCGACCTTGTACTCGCTGAGGACGAGGTGTCACCCGTGATGTTGGCTCTGCAAGAAAACGGCCTACAAATCACTGCGCTGCACAATCACGTTCTACATGAGACGCCCCGCGTGATGTACATGCACATTGCCGGGCACGGCGATGCTGTCAAATTAGCTGACGCCGTAAAGAAGGTGATTGCATTGACGAAGACACCTGCCCCCGCACAACCCCCGAGCGCTCCACTGGCGCTCGAAATGGATACTGCCGCCATCGACCAGGTTCTCGGACACAAAGGAAAGGTGAACGGAGGCGTGTATCAGGTTGGGGTCCCTAGAGCGGAGAAGATAACGGATGCGGGAATGGCTGTTCCTGGCTCAATGGGACTAGCAACGGCTTTGAACTTCCAGCCAACGGGTGCGGGCAAAGCGGCAATCACCGGCGACTTCGTCCTTCTAGCTAGTGAAGTCAACCCCGTGATCAAGGCTCTCCGGCAGAATGGAATTCAGGTCACAGCAGTTCACAGTCACATGCTCCAAGAAGAGCCACGCCTCTTCTTTATGCATTTTTGGGCAAATGACGATGTGGTGAAGCTCGCGAAAGGGTTGCGAGCAGCACTCGACAATACGAACCCAGCGAAGTGAGCCGATGCTGGCCACCGACTCAATGCCCCGCGCGCTCAGAACTCTGACACGTGATGGGTGGCTCCACGCGATTCATACGACTGTTCGCGTATGGCTCGTTATCTGTAGTCTTAGTCTTCTACCTGATTGACCTCGGACTCAGCGATTCCCAAACAGGCCTGCTGCTTACGCTGACGCTTGTCGGGGATACTGTCGTCTCTCTTTATCTCACTACCCGCGCCGACCGAATTGGGCGACGGCACATGCTCATCATCGGCGGCATTCTGATGGCTGCTGCCGGTCTGGGTTTCGCTTTCACTCACAATTTCTTGCTTTTGATTCTCGCGGGCACCATTGGCGTTATAAGTCCAAGTGGCAATGAGGTGGGGCCGTTTCTGTCGATTGAGCAAGCCGCCCTTTCTCATGTCATTCCTGGCCGGACCAGGACAGAGGTGTTTGCCTGGTACACGCTGGCCGGCTCGTTGGCGACCGCCCTCGGTGCGCTATGTGGTGGAACTCTCGCGCACGCGCTCCAGAAGACCGCGATGAGGCCTGTGGTCAGCTACCGTGTTGTGGTTATTCTTTATGCCGCGCTGGGCATTGTTTTGGCTTTTCTTTTTACGCGCCTTTCGTCCGCTGCAGAAGTAAATTCACCAGGAGAAGACTCTGCTCTTCCTGGGACTCTGAAAAGCATTTTGGGAATCAGTCACTCACGTCGTGTGGTGGCTAAGCTCGCAAGTTTGTTCGCTCTTGATTCCTTTGCGGGGGGCTTCGTGGTGCAGAGTTTCGCTGCTTATTGGTTCTACTTGCGGTTCGGTGTAGACCCAGCGACACTCGGCGTCATTTTCTTTTGGGCTAATATTTTTGCCGGAGCCTCGGCACTACTAGCATCGCGCCTTGCTTCCCACTTCGGTCTTATCAACACCATGGTTGTCACGCACCTCCCTTCGAACATTCTGCTGATTCTTGTGCCGCTGATGCCGAATCTCTCTCTGGCTGTCCTGGTTCTGCTGGTGCGTTTCAGTATCAGTCAAATGGATGTACCGACTAGGCAGTCATACACCATGGCTGTGGTCAGCCCTGAAGAACGATCCGGAGCTGCCGGTATTACCGCCGTGGCCCGAACCACCGGTGCCGCGATTCGTCCATTATTTGTGGGATTCATGTTTGCTCGGCCTTCTCTGATTAACGCGCCGTTCTTTATCGCGGGCACGCTGAAAATTGTTTACGACCTCTTGCTTTATAGGGAGTTCATAGGCCTTCGACCGCCCGAGGAAACCTCATAGTCGGGCTTGTGTCACCGCTGGCGAACGAAAATATCCCACCTTTCTCTAATAGGCGGAGGCCTGCAATAAGGATGTGGGATATTCTAACGTTCACTGTTTTGTGATTGGCTCCATTATTCGCAGGAGCGGATGGCCGTCGATATTCTCCAAAGGAAAATAGACAAGGTGAGTATTGGAGTCAACGGACACGGTATGGGCGTGTGGAATTGAGGTGTGCCCTTCATCGACAAGCGTCTCTCCGTTTTCCCGAAAGACGAAAACGTTGCCGGATTCGGCGGATACATAGAGCCTCTTGAGTCCGGGATCGAAGGCCAGTACGTCAGGGTCTTTACCAACAGGATGTGTCGCTAAGACCTTCATGGTATTTAGGTCTACGACGGCTAGCATGTGGTTGTCTTCTCCAGCCACGAATGCGAGCCGTCCCGACACATCTAATGCGATTCCGTGGGGGCTCTCAATGCCGGTCATAGGGTAGCGGCCAATGATCTTCAGACCTGCCGGATCGATTGCTACAACTTCGTTCTTCTCGTGAACGGCAACCAAAATGTGCCCAGAACCGGAATCGTAGACCGTGTTGCCGGCGCCGCCTCCGAGCGGAATGCTGGCCATAAGAGAATTCGTTTTCGTATCAATTACTGCATCCACATCTCCGTGTTCATCGGATACGAAGACCCGCTGAGGACCCGGCGCGTAAGCAATGCCGTCCGGGTACTTAATGGGGCCGACCTTGGCGAGCGTTTGCAGCGTTTTTGTATCCACAGCGGCGACTTTGTGCTCTCCCGTAACTGATGCCTAGACCCTCCCCAGTTCCGGAACTGCCCACACTCCCGTGTACGCTCGAAAAGCCGTCGAGGTTTGCCACGACTTCTCGCTTGTTGGTGTCGAAGACGACGAGCTGGTTGGCGTTCATATGAGAGATGTAAAGCCGCCCTTGGGCCGCGTCAAGACTCTGGTAATCGAAGCGGACTGCCGGGCCCGGCATGGGAATATCCGCGACAGTCTTCAGAGGGATGGATTTTGTATTGTCAGCGGCTGCACTCCCAGAGCGCGCGGCCCCTAGACCCACTACTAAGATCAAAAAGTCTACCGTCAAGACCTTACTCATGTGGACCACTCGTGTTCGCATTGGAGTCTCCAGAGGACGAATTCAGGTTTACCTGCTGCCAAAAAGATTAACTATAGTTGGTGGACTTGCGATTTCTGCATCTTGACCTCACGGTCGCCAGGAGTACGTGTATTTGATGGCGAAACGATTCTCATAAAATTGTGCCGGGTTCGCTGCCACCAGGCTCGCGAGGCGCTGACCGGCGGTATAGACAATGAAAAGATCACTGTCCGGACGATAGTTCCACCGCAACCGAAGGTTGGCACTCGCGGCCTGCGTGTTGGCAGTGTCCATTTGGATTAACGCGGAAAGCGTGAGAAAACGCGAAAATGAGTAGTTCGTCTGAAAACCGCCCACCACGACCGAGAAGTTTCCGCACACCACCGGTAATCGGAAGCGGTCCCACTCCTCACTGAAGCTGAAAGACAGCCGTTCATTCGCGCGGTAGGTAGTGCGAACACGCGCTTCATTTAGGTGTCCGCTGTAATAGGTCCCGAAGCGTTCGAAAAAGTTCACCATCACGCGACGATTTTGGGGCGATCCGTAGGTAAGTTGATGCCGATCCCAATGATATTCACCAGGCGGGATGAAGACGTTCTTGTAGATATTGAATGGAGTGATCAATCGCTGGATGAAGTAATCCACGAGATCGTCGTCGCTGTAGGCGCCGTTATGAAAATCAATGCGAAAGGTACCCTGCCATTCTTGTGTCTGGAGAACGTGGTGAGTGTCCGGCGCATGAAAGAGGAAGCTTTCAAAGTTGAGATCGCGCACACCGGGAATTTTCGGGCGCGGTTTGAAGTTCACATCGACATAGTCGCATATGCAGTCAGTGCGTCCAAGAAAGCCGACTTCCGGATTGAAATTTGGGCCGACTTTTCGGTGCTGAGCAAAGACTTCGAGCCAATTGGTTTGGTAATCGAAACCTGCGCCAAGATTGGTTTGACCGGAAGAAAAACCCGGCGTCCGAGTCTGTGCTGCATAGCCGTTGACTACCAAGTTATTGAAAAAGACCAGGCGGGTATCTGCGCCTGTGGTCTGGTTGAAGCTGTCTAGCGGATTGCCGGAGCGTTTGTCGATTCCCATGACGCCGACGTAAGAACCACCCCACAGCGACCGCTTGACCCGCATAACCGCGCAATTCGCGCTTGGATTGGGTCCCAATTGACGTGTGTCCACATCCATTGCACCTAGCTCGAAGTTGCCCAACGATCCTGTTACCTTGGCGCCACCGTTGACTGGAACTTCTATCCCGGTGATCGGATCAATGCCGATCTGTCGGCTAAAGAAGAGCAAATCTCCGTTGCCGCTATCCCCTCCCATGGAAAAGTTGAAGACCCCAGCATTCTCCAAAAAGAACTGTACCTTTTCAGGGAAGAAGAGCTTGTAGGGTGTGAGATTGAATTGCTGGGTGTCCACATCGGCGTCAGCGAAATCGGTGTTGACAGTGAAATTTGCGACTAGGTTTGAGCGCAGCCCAAGCTTGACGTCCAATCCAGCCGTGAGAAGAGGACTCGTTCCTGGCGTCAGGCCAGTCCCGGCGGCGCTCGGTGGCCGATGAGCGAAACCAGTAAGTGCGTAGGGCTTAACGATAAAGAGACGCCCGCTCCCAATGTCCGAAATGCCGTGCAATTCGCCAGCTTGACCGATTCTGGCAGCGCCATAGACACGCTGCCAACCGGACCAGAGATCCTCTTCGTTCCTGCGCCGGATAAAACGTTTGAAGTTGATGCCCCAAATCACGTCTCGCGACTGCATAAAATTCAGCGTCGCAAACGGAATGCCGACTGTCGCAATCCACCCCTCCTTCGTGATCCGGGCGTCCGAAGTCCAGACACCATCCCAACCGGGATCACCATCCCCGTTTTCGGCCGCCTGTTCTTCGGTGATCAAAGCCTCTCGTTGCGTGCCTAGTGGATTGACTTGAAACACGGACGCATTGCGACGATCATGAGAGGAGTCGATGATGATTTCAAAGTAGTCGTCCAGTTCCTGGCTGACATCCCGGCGCAACTCGGTCGCCACAACTCCCTTGGGATTGGAGTCCAGGCAGGTAATACCGAAATAGACTTCATGCTTGGTGTAAAGAATGCGCACCTCGGTCTTTTCGGTTGGGAGTTGCCCCTCATAGGGCTCTCGCTGCAGGAAATTTGAAATCGGGGTGGCTTGCAACCAGAGTGGATCATCGAGCGTCCCGTCCAACTTCGGGGCTCGATCAACGCGGCTTGCCTTTGCGGTTCGGAGCGGTTCTTGCTCACCTACCTGCGGCTGGAACGTTTGTGAGGGCGTTCCTGACTGGCCACGCAGGGGCGACCAACTGACCAGAAGGATCACGATCAACAAGCAGGTCCTGCGTGGTGGTGACACTTTGAGAGGGAAGCTCATTCCGATATTAGGGAAGGAGGATAACTTTGCAAGATGAAGATTTGCCGAAAAGCAACGTTTTCGTCAAAATTTCAGGTTCAATGCATATGATCCGCACGATTAATGGGCTCTCATGCGCGTGTTGATTGTTGAAGACGAAAAGGACATGGCCCAAGTGCTGAAGGAGGGTTTGGGGGAAGAGAACCACCTCGTCAGCTTGGCCTTCGACGGCGTCACTGGGTTGGAAGTGGCGCAGGCCTGCGATTTCGACGTGATCGTACTGGATGTAATGCTTCCAAAGCTCGATGGATTTGAAGTTGCGCGTCGTCTTCGCGCCAAGGGAAATCGCACACCAATCTTAATGCTCACTGCACGCGATACCGTGCCGGACGTCGTGAAAGGGCTTGATTTAGGAGCTGATAATTATCTGACGAAACCGTTTTCGTTCGCAGTGCTGTTAGCGCGGTTGAGAGCGGCCGGCCGACGACGTGATGGGCAGCCGACGAGTGTGCTACGGGTGGCAGATCTAGTTCTTAACCAGGCCACTATGGAAGTTTTCCGTGGCCGACACGAGATCAATTTGACAGCGACGGAATTTCGACTCCTTGAGTTTTTGATGCGTCGGCCTGGAGTGGTGGTTTCCCGCAACGCGATCGTTGAAGCTGTATGGGGCTTTGATGACGAGGTGAACGACAACACTGTGGATGCGTTCATCCGGTTGGTCCGACGAAAGTCGATGATCCTTTTGAAGACAAACTGGTCAGAACCGTTCGAGGCGTCGGCTACTCGCTCAAAGCAGGCGCATAGTCATGCGACCACTGCCAATAAGGGTGCGCTTAACTGCTTGGTACCTCTTAGTTCTGTGCCTCGCATTCGGCATCTTTTCGCTCCTTGCCTTCTTTGAAGTGCGGGGAAGCATTCATGCAGCTGTAGACGAAGGGCTCCGTGACCGGGCTGCCGACATTCAAGAACTCTTGGAGCGGCAGTGGCCTCCAGAGCAAGTGAAGCACGAATTGGCCGAGGGTACGAGCGTAAGAGGAGAAGACGACATTTTGCAGATCGCCGAGACACATGGAGAGTGGACGTATAGCTCGGTTTCGGCTCTCCGCTATGGTTTGCAAATGGCGAGACCAGCAAGAGTTCGCGATAAGTACCAATTTTCCACAGTGTATTGGAAACGCATGCCGCTAAGAATCCTGAACGGACAGCTCCGGATAGCTGACAAAGCCTACGATCTGCAGATCGGCGCTCCGATGGATGATTTTTATGACGCGGTCAATCGGTTCAGATTGGTCCTTCTATTGTCCGTCCCGGTACTAGTGCTAGTTGCATCGGCCGGTGGCTACTGGCTGAGCAGGAAGGCGGTGGCTCCTGTAGGGGAAATTGCCCGCGCAGCGCAGTCAATCGGTGAGCATGAATTGTCGAAACGCCTACCAATCCTCCACACGGGAGACGAGCTGCAGAGTCTTTCTGAAACCTTGAACGAAATGTTCGCTAGGCTAGAGCGTGCGTTCAAACGAGTGACGCAGTTTACAGCTGACGCTTCACATGAACTGCGGACACCAATTGCTCTCATGCGCACACGCACTGAGATTGCGTTGAGGAAGCAGCGCTCTGAAGCCGAGTACCGGGAAACGCTCTTCCGCATCAACCAAGAATTAGAAAGGACTTCGGCCCTCATAGAGAATCTGATGATCCTCGCCCGTGCTGACTCTGGCACGGAGTCCCTGCAGCTTGCGCCGACAAGTCTGAATGAACTTCTTCTCGAAATATCGGAAACAGCCAGACTCCTTGCCGAAGGAAAGTCCATTCAGTACCAGCAACAGCTTCCGGAAACGCCAGTGTGTGTCAGCGGGAACGCGCCATCACTGCGGAGACTGTTTCTGATTTGATTGACAATGCGGTCAAATACACGAGGCACAACGGCCGCATTTCAGTTGTACTGGATACCAGAGACGGCGCCGCTGTGACGGAGATTCATGACACCGGAGTGGGGATTTCACCGTCTGATCTGCCTCACATTTTCGAAAGGTTTTATCGAGCCGATGAGTCACGTTCGCGGGAGTCCGGCGGAACTGGGCTCGGCTTATCCATTGCGAAATGGATTGCTGAGGCTCATCAGGGCAAGATTGTAGTGGTCAGCAAGGCTGGTGAAGGGTCCGTCTTTCGAGTTCAGATTCCTCTGTCGGCCGGTCTTTAGCGAGGGCGGCGTCAGCTGAGGGACTATGTTCGCAGCGAGAAGAATGCTTTTGACGGGCGTCGAAACGATGAGGAGCAAAACATGAAAAGATTAGCGTCATTTTGTGTAATGGCATTGATTTTCGTGTCTGTTGCATTTTCACAGGATCAGGTCAAAAAGCCTGACCGGGCTCCGTTGCTCTTGGTCCAACAAATTCCATTACCGAACGTGGGAGGTCGTATCGATCATTTCAGGTTCGACGGAAAGCGAAAACGCGTCATTGGCGCTGCTCTCGGCAACAACACGGTCGAAATCGTAGACACGTTTGCAGGTAGAGACATACACAGCATTTCCGGGGCAAAGTTTTCCACCTGGCTGACACGCATCGCGGTGCACGAAGCTTTAGCGAGACAGCGTCGCGACAACCGATATCAGAAGTTTTAATCCATGTCAGAACAGGAGGGTGACCCCATGGACAGGGTTGCCTCGTTGGCCCGAATCCAGAAGAGCAAGCCTCAAACTCGGAGATTCGCAGGCTGCTGGAAGAAGCGGTCGAGAAGCTGCCGGACGCTTACCGAACCGTTTTCGTGCTGCGCGACGTGGAAGAAATGAGCACGACCGATACCGCGGATGTCCTCGAGATCACCGAAGAAAATGTTAAAGTCCGCCTCCACCGGGCGCGGGCGTTGTTGCGCAAGAGTCTTTTCGCGCGTGACAGTCAATGTCCTGAATGCACACAAATCGAATGGCCAACGGACGACCTGAAATGAGGCAAAACATGATCAAGCTGAAGCGCGTATATGAATCGACGGGAAAAGATGATGGCAAGACGTTTCTCGTCGAGAGGTTGTGGCCACGGGGCGTGAAGAAGACGGCGCTTGCCGATGCCATCTGGTTGAGGGATGTTGCGCCGAGTACCGATTTCGAAAGTGGTTCGGCTTCCTCGACGCACTGGGAAGCGTTTGCGGGCTTCACGTACCTTTTGCCTCACCGACTGTGGGGATTCCACGATCCAAAATAAATATGACGCGCGACCAGCTGTCCCTTCCACACTTGCAACGGTTCACTAGACACACCTCAGGAATAAAACCGCGCGAGCATAGTTATCAATAGTGACATTCAGAATATTTCAATAAGGACAAATCATGAAACATCGTATTTCACAGCCGTGCTCAGTCTGACTTGCCTGCTCGGGTTGTGCGGGAGTGTCCTCGCGCGGGACAAAGCACACTCGGTCGAGATTCTTAATGCCGTGCAAATCGGCACTACAGAACTGAAACCTGGCAACTACAAAGTGGAGTGGCAAGGGACCGGCCCTGCGGTACAGGTGAGTTTCCAGCAGAACGGGAAAACTGTGGTCACGGCACCAGGGACCTTGAAGACGAATGACGATCAAGTCACACAGGACGCAATCGTGACCGAAGAGACAGGCGTGGGTATGTCAACGCTCAAAGAGATAGATTTCGGCCACCAAAAAAGAGGCGCTAGTGTTTGACAGGGACCCAGGCCGTATGTAGTTGCCGCAACGCAGTTTGGACGTAGATTTACAACTGAGGCCTCAATGCGTTATTTGAGGTGCCAGTGATCTGCATTCGGCGGGCTGCGACCTCCTCAGAACGCAGGCTCTACGGCAGTCTGCGCGCCTACTGTTTGAATACGCGAGCTTCGGGAGTACGCCACTAGAGACGGAGGGATCTACAAATGCTGGAAAGTGTTGTTGAATTGCTGGGCGGTCTTTGTTGAGCGCTCTGACTTTGCTGATCGGTTCTTGTATTGTTGGCTCGATTGTTACGGCCCTACAAGCGGTCAGCCGTAGAAGCTAAAAAGAGAAACCCGGAAGAGCCTAAAGGCCGTCCTAATCACTGGGCGGCCTATTTATTGCGCTGGTCTGAACGAAACCGCTAGCGTTGGCGATATCGCGAAAATGGTTAGCAAACCTAGAAATCCAGTTCTGGAATAAATCTGGCTTGATGCTTGTTAACACTAACAGAGTGCAAATCGCCGCTAACGTCGAAGGACGATTGAAGGCGCTGCCATAGGTGAGATGTGTCCGACGCGGGGTCGAAGGAATACAACATGAAACGTCGAGGTATAACATTTGCGTCCGCAGCTTTCTTCGTGACTTCTCTAGCTCTTGCCAGCGATACCTGGATTCTCGACGCCGGCACATCCAATGCCAGATTGTTCAAGTGCCCTAGAGCGAATTCTGGGTTGGTGAGCCTCGGTGTCGCACGTGTGACTGGAAAAGTAAAGCTGAACACAAATGACCTGGACGCCTCCTTCTTCGATCTCACTATCTATCCTGCGGATGAGGGCTGGGGTCAAGCGCTCAGTCCTGAGGGTGCCTTGCCCATCGGCTACGTTCCAGACGCGACGGATCCGACCCTGCTGACATTCAAGTCCACGCACATTCTAAGAACATGGAGCGGCAGGTTGGAAGTCGTCGGAGATCTTACGTTGACCCACGTGGACGGCGTCGCCACAGCGTCGCCAACTGAAGCCTATGCCGGGCCGGTTTACGGCGATCCTGTCGTTCGCAATGAGACTCGCGAAATTACATTTGTATTCCCCAGTGTGAGCGCCGAGCATTTATCGGAACCGTTGACTGCATCAACGGTGCAGAAAAGAGGAGTGCTGGAGATTGTGGGGTCAGCGCGCGTCGAGCGTGAGGAGTTTTCTAAAGTGCTAGGTGCGAAAAAAGAGACTAGTTGGCCACCTGTCGTGCAGAACAAAGACTGTCACATGCCCTCTACAGTCGGAGAGGGCTATAGCGGAGCCTCGTGCACTGGAACAGTAGTCGCAGCTACTTACGATAGCAGCTGTGATGTGCCCGCCTCCGCAGGAGAAGATTACAGCGGCCCTCAGTACATTCTGGCGATGGGTAACCAAACGACGATTGTTCTGGATCTGAAGTTCCTCCATAAAGTCCCAGAACCGTCCGTAGAGGCACATTCGGGCGCGGATTGGAATACCGCTCCGGCCGATCGGCAGGTCAAATTAACAAAAGCAAGATGAAAACCGGATCACTCGCACAGAATTACAAAAGGACGAATGCCATGAAAGCGATTTTCAAGGTTCGAACTCTTACTTGCGTAGAGCTGGCCGTCGGAGCACTTTTGTCTACGCCGGGCGCTGATGCGTCTGACACTGATTCCCATCCTTCTTACTTGCCGGCAAAAGTGATGGCTCACCTGCCACTGTCCGGCGGAATACGACAGATGTTCTTGCAGCAAGAGGGCAAAAGACAATTCCTGTACGTGCAGCAACCTCTCCAGCAAGGGGTTACGGTGATTGACATCACCAAGCCAGAACGGCTCAAAGTGGTCAGCCAAGTGCCCCTGGATAACTTGACCATGGTGAGTTTCGGACTCGCGATCTTCGAAACGCCTGAGAATTCCTCGACCGTGGGCGCTTCCCTCGCAACTGGAAACGGGGAAGGCCCTCACGGAAGCGGTGTTGTCGAGTCGGTTCGCGTGCTCGAGGTAAGTGATCCCGCGCATCCGCCGACCGTTCAGAACTTTGACGGGGTCACTAGCATTTTGCAGGACTCGGCCCGCAACTTGTTTATGTCGCGAATGGAGATGGAGTCTGGATGCTGTCACACGAGCAAGTAACACGCAGGCCTGAGTGAAGCTGGTCGGACACAATATCGCCCATGCCAAACTGCGATTAGCGGCCTAACGTGAGATTCGGGTCACGACTCCGAGCGTAGACGTAAGCAGATTGCCGTCGTTGTGGTCGTGAATAGGGCCCGCATTTATCACCTGTCTTGGGCAAACGAGGTCGGCGGCGCAGAGGAAGCTATGTTAAATATTTCTTCTATTGTGGCCGGCATTGCCTTCGTCACACTGGCCGCCACCAACGTGGTGGTAATGCTGGAAGCATTCCAGCCCTCGCGCAGCGGAACGACGAGAACCCGCTTGATCGCTGTTCACCGGGCGGGTGGTTACTTGTTTGTGATTCTGCTCTGCATCGTGGCGTACAGCATGAGTCAGAGACTGGCAAGTGTGGGAATAACTGGTCATCTCCCCACGCACCTGTTTTTGCATATTGTGCTTGTGCTCGTCCTTGTGCCCCTGCTCTTCCTGAAGATATTGATCGCACGCCGCTACAAGCATAGCCATTCGTCGCTGAAGGCGCTAGGAATGACCATTTTTGTGATTTCGTTCGTGCTTGTATCGATCCCCACGTTCTCAGAACTTCTTCGTTCGGCGAACCCCGGAAGCTTGGGCCTGAGGCTCGCAACCGGCTTGCTTGTTGCAGTGTGCCTGGTCCAGTGCGCCTTGGTGTTTAGGAAGAGAAAGCAGCCGCGTGCTTCCGTGGAGTCATCTGGCGTTCCGGAGATTCCCGCGCGGCTGACCCCACTAACCAACCACGAAAACGCGAAGAGCCCGATGCGTCTTCTGCTGTCACAGATCGAGCAGCACACGCACGACACCAAGACGCTGCGCTTCCAGATTCTAGACGAAAGACGGTTTTGTGCTAAGCCAGGCCAGTTTCTGACGTTCCAGTGGACGATTGATGGCCAACGAGTACGGCGGTCTTACACCGTTTCCTCCTCGCCGGTCCACGAGAACTATGTGGAAATCACCCCCAAGCGCATGGAAAATGGATGTGTATCGGTTTTTCTTAATGAGCGGGCCAAGCCAGGCCTCGCGGTGGAAGCAAGCGGACCGTACGGACAGTTTTACTTTGACGAGACACTCCACAAAAGCATAGTTCTCATTGCGGCCGGCAGTGGGATCACTCCAATGATTTCAATGTTGCGCTATATCGACGATCTTAGGCTGGATACTTCGGTCACTCTCTTATATTGCGTGCGAACCGCCGCGGACATCATCTTTCAAACCGAACTGGTGAGACTTGAAAGGTCGCTTTTCAACTTCCAGTACGAGGTGTGCTTGTCGAGACCGGATTCAACCTGGAAAGGGCGCAGCGGGCGCCTGACTGATGAATTTGTCACCCAGTGCGTGACCGATCTGGATTCACCGTCTTTCTTTCTGTGCGGACCTAGAGGATTTATGCACAACGCTCGCCAAATTCTCTCCACTCTGGGCGTACAGCAAGGACGGATCTTGCAGGAAAGTTTCGGGGAAAGTAAAAGGTCCACCCAGTTCCATCCACAAGAAGCTTCCGCCGTCGGCACAGTCGTGTTTCTTCACTCGGAAAAGGTTTGCCAGGTTCCCTCCAGAAGCACGCTGCTGGATCTGGCAGAGCAAAACGGCGTCCAGATTCCGTTTGGCTGCCGCCAGGGCCAATGTGGTACGTGCGCTACGCGGGTTCTAAGCGGCACCGTTCAGATGGACGTGGAAGCTGGGCTGACGGCTGAGCAAAAAAATGCTGGATATGTACTGCCGTGTGTGAGCCGGGCTAAAGGAACGGTTGTCCTGTCGGCTTAGTCCGGTTCTCCGATGGAAAATCCCAACGTCCTACAGAACCTTCAATGCCAGGGCGACTGTTGGACGCTGAACCTGCACTCGTCCTGAGGGTTCGTTCGAAAAATAACGCTAAACAGGGAATAAGAGCGACTGGCGTTTAGTTATCAACCGGTGAAGGTCAAAACCGACACATCCTTAAGTCAGACTATTGAGGTGGAATCGTGAGACTTAAGCTCAGAGCGGTAACGTTTGTCGGGTTGAGTTTTGCCTTGTTTCAAGACTTGCCGGCCCAGGGACAAACGCAGGCTAGCTCGACTTTTGAGGTGGTCGCAACCCCGAATGAGAACCCCAACAGCGAACTTTTTGCCGCTTCGGCATCTTCTCCCAACGATATTTGGGCGGTAGGGCAGTCGACGATCCACTTTGATGGCACCAGGTGGACAGCGTTTTCCGCTCCAATGATCAAAGGCGACAACAACAGCTTTCTGCAGGGGGTGGTCGCTATTTCTCCGACTTTGGCCTGGGCGGCGGGAAACGTGACTGACGGAGCACATCAGGGGCAGGTGATCGAGCAGTGGAATGGAACCAGGTGGAGCCTGTTTCCGGGGCCCAAGTTCGGAAAGAGAGACCGGGCGGAGGTCTTTGCCATGACTTCCAGCTCGGCGAATGACGTTTGGGCGATCGGCAGCCTGGTGAACCCCGGTACGGGGTTGGTCTCGCCCCTTTTCGAGCACTGGAACGGCACGGCATGGGCGGCGACAACTGGGGAATCGAGCAATGAGTTTTTATTTGGTGCGTCCGCCGACGCTGCGAATGATGCCTGGGCGGTGGGATTCAACGGATCAAACAACATGGAAACCTCAGCCATGCACTGGGATGGCACGAACTGGAAGCGTGTGGCAACTCCCAACGTAGGCGAGGGCACAAACAAGTTGAACGCCGTGCTGGCGCTGGCGCCGAACGATGCGTGGGCGGTGGGTTTTTCCACGCCGGTCGCACCTCCCAAGCAGGCTGCCACGCTGACGTTGATCGAGCACTTTGACGGCATGAGTTGGGCGGTGGTACCGAGTCCGAATATTGGCCCGAATAGCGCGAATCAGTCGAACCGTTTGCTCGGATTGACGGCGAGTTCGGCAAATGACATATGGGCGTTTGGTTCCTACTTCGCGGCCGACGGATCGGGGCACCAGATGACACTACTATTGCACTGGGACGGGACCAGTTGGACAGTCGCAACCAGTCCCAGCCCAACGAAGGGCGGATTTCCCTGTGATCTCCTGTGGACTGGAGTTGTCTCATCACCGGGCGATGTGTGGATTCTCGGGTCCGTGCATGATGGGAGCTTGGCTATACATATGACGACGGGGGCGGATTCTAGTTTAGTTTCCAGTTTCTAGCTTCCGTCTGACGAGTGCTATCGGTCCACGGACCCGGTTGCACCCGGCGAGATCCTGACTGGGGATACTTACACCGAGAGTAAATCTCCTTGAAAGAAGATTCAGAGAGGGACAGCTTAGGTTCTACAGACTTTTCTGTCGTGCCAACCCGATGGCCACGCTATCGAAATCGAGGAGAAGTAGGAGGAGATGTGAGTAGGAGCGTCCACACCGAGTTGTCCAGAAACGACTGGCACCATGATCTTGTCCACGATTTTCCATCGCAGTCTCTACAGGACGATCCAAGCATCGAGGACCCGGTGAACGATACCGGGCTCGGCCCTCGGTGCGGCGATTTGCAAGTTTCGCGCGAGTTTACTTCTTAACTAAGCCTGATTTGAAATGCGAAGACCTTCATGACAAACGAGGACATTCGACTAGCCGAATCTCGCACGCGCAAAGAGCATTGGAAGCGCTGGGGCCCTACCTTAGCGAACGTGCATGGGGCACAGTGCGTGAAGACTATAGCCCGCACGGAAACGCCTGGGATACCTGCCCCACGACCATGCCCGTTCGCGCGCCTATCGCTGGAACGAAGACGGCTTGGCCGGGATCAGTGATCGCCGACAGATGATTTGCTTTGCTCTCGCACTGTGGAACGAGCGTGATCCGATTCTAAAAGAACGGATCTTCGGTTTAACTGGAAACGAAGGCAACCACGGCGAGGACGTGAAGGAATACTATTTTTATCTCGACAGCACGCCTTCGCATTCGTACATGAAGTATCTCTACAAATACCCGCAAGCCGAGTATCCCTACGCGAAGCTGGTGGAGGAAAACCGACAGCGCGACAAGCGCCAACCAGAGTTCGAACTGCTCGATACGGGTTTATTCGACGAAGATCGCTACTTCGACGTGTTCGTGGAGTATGCCAAGGCCGATCTCGAGGACATTCTGATCAAGATCACGGTCACAAACCGTGGCCCGGATGCCGCCAATCTTCGGGTTCTGCCCACAGTGTGGTTCCGCAATACCTGGTCCTGGGGAAACCGTGCCCGACGCCCGAAGCTGCACAAATGGCGCCCCGCTCCCAATCCCGTCATTGAACTGAACCTTTCTCAGGTGAGCCAAACTCAATCCGAAACCCGCTGGCTCCATTGTGAAGGCTCTCCGGAACTTCTCTTTACCGAGAACGAGACGAATGCTCGACGGCTATTTGGAACTGAAAACCTCACTCGCTTCGTCAAAGACGGGATCAACGACCATATCGTGCACGGTGTCAAGGAATCGGTCAATCCCGAACATGTTGGCTCGAAGGCGGCCGCACATTACAAATTGTCACTCGGTTCAGGTGAAACGGTTGCAATAAGGATGCGACTTGCCGACTCGAACTTCAAAGGAAAGAACGCGTTTGACGCCTTCGAGAAAACGTTCGCCCTCCGGCGGCGTGAGGCGGACGAATTTTACGCGACGGTCATTCCTCAGGATCTCTCCGCAGACGCGAAGAACATCATGCGCCAGGGCTTTGCGGGGATGCTCTGGTCCAAACAGTTCTATCACTACGTCATCAAGGATTGGCTGCGAGGCGATCCGGACAACCCACGCCCACTCGAGGAGCGAAGGAGAGGACGCAATCATCAATGGACTCACTTGTACAACGCTGACGTGATGTCCATGCCGGACAAGTGGGAGTATCCGTGGTATGCGGCCTGGGACCTGGCATTCCACTGCATTCCGCTTGCCCTGGTCGACCCTGACTTCACCAAAGAGCAGCTCACGCTGATGCTCCGTGAGTGGTACATGCACCCTAACGGTCAGATACCCGCTTACGAGTGGGCTTTTGGCGACGTTAATCCGCCTGTGCATGCCTGGGCCGCGTGGCGCGTATACAAGATCGACAAGAAGCGCACAGGCCGAGGGGACCGTGAGTTTCTGAAGCGCATATTCCATAAGTTGATGTTGAACTTCACTTGGTGGGTGAACCGCAAGGATGCCGAGGGCATGAATATCTTCCAGGGAGGATTTCTCGGATTGGACAACATCGGAGTGTTTGATCGCGGCGCCCCCCTGCCCACAGGCGGCTATCTCGAGCAATCCGACGGAACCAGTTGGATGGCCATGTACACCCTGAATCTGCTGGCTATCGCTCTAGAACTGGCCAAAGAAGAGTCCTGTTACGAAGACCTGGCCAGCAAATTCTGGGAGCACTTCATCCACATCGCTCACGCTATGAGCCATCGCGGCCACGACGGCATTGGACTTTGGAATGAAGGAGACGGTTTCTTCTACGACGTGCTGAAGCTGCCTGACGGCACACAATTTCCAATCAAGATACGCTCTGTGGTCGGATTGATCCCGCTGTTTGCAGTTGAGACTCTGGAGCCGGAAGTGCTCGATCGGCTTCCCGACTTCAAGCGGCGTCTTGAATGGTTCATCGATAACCGTCCCGATCTCACGGAAAATTTCGCCTGCATGCGCAGCGAGGGGATGGGTGAACGACGGTTGTTGTCCATCGCAGGTCAGGATCAGCTACGCTCCATTCTCAAGTACATGCTGGACGAGCGTGAGTTCCTATCGCCGTACGGGATCCGCGCGCTCTCTAGGTTCCATCAGGAAAACCCGTACACACTCCACGTCAACGGAACCGAGCACCGAGTGGATTATGAGCCGGGCGAATCGTCGACCCGACTATTCGGAGGCAATTCGAACTGGCGTGGTCCGATCTGGTTCCCGGTGAATTTCCTTCTCGTCGAGTCCTTGCAAAAATTCCACCGCTATCTCGGTAACGATTTCAAAGCCGAGTTCCCGACTGGATCGGGAAACATGAAGACGTTGTGGGACGTGGCGGGTGAGCTGTCGCGCCGGATGACAAACATCTTTCTTCGTGACGAGAAAGGCCACCGACCGGTATTCGGCAACTTGGAGAAGTTCCAGACGGACCCTCATTGGCGCGACTTGATTCTCTTTCACGAGTACTTCCACGGTGACTCCGGTTCCGGCATGGGTGCCAGTCATCAAACCGGATGGACGGGAGTTGTCACCAAGTTAATGCAACAGAGCGGCTAATTCCGCGAACGTAAGAAAACTGAGCCAGCCGTTGCCAGTGTACCGGCGAGCGGAATTGAATTGTGGGACGGCGCTGCCCAACCTACATAGATGCGTATGCACGCTGGCCCATTTCCACAGTTACCACCGGTGAAGGCAAGGACCAATTATGATTCAGTTTGAACGGGAGACATTGAGTGACCTGGAATCTGCTCTTCGCTGGGAGTGGCTGGAGACCAATGGGCTCGGCGGTTTTGCCTCGTCAACAGTCATTGGTTTGAACACCCGCCGATACCACGGGCTTTTGGTGGCCGCCACCAGGCCACCTGTCGGCCGCATGGTTCTCCTTTCCAAGCTCGAAGAGACCCTGTTGATCGATGGGAGGCGTTTCGATCTATCCGCCAACCGCTATCCAGGTGTTATTCACCCGCAAGGATTCCACCATCTCAAACAGTTTCACCTCGACCCGTTTCCAGTGTTTACGTATGAAGTAGAAGGCATCGAGATGGAGAAATCCGTGTTCATGATTCACGGCGAAGACAGCGCGGTGATTCATTATGAGCTGAGGAAGAACAATCGTCCGCAGGTACCGAAGAACTTCCGGCTAGAAATCCGTCCGCTGATTGCATTCCGCGACTATCACGGAACGACCCACGAAAACAGCGTCATTAGCCCAGCGGTGCAAGAACGCTCCGGATTGGCAAGTGTCACTCCTTATCACGGATTGCCGAGCCTGCACCTTGCGCACAACGCTATCGAGCTACGGAAAACGGGCGATTGGTATCGCAACTTTGAATATGACGCCGAGCGCGAACGCGGGCTCGATTGTTCCGAAGATCTCTTCAATCCATTTGCTCTGTGTTTCGATCTGCGCTTGCGCCGTCAGGCATCGATTATCGCCTCCACCGAGCGGCGTGATGCTACTCAAGCGGTCGAATACAGACGTGCGGAAATCACACGTCGCCGAAAAGCGCTCGTGGCATCCCCCATTGAGGATGGCTTTGCCCAAAGCCTCGCCGCTGCGTCAGACCAATACCTGGTTTCGCGTGGCGATGAGAAAACGGTCATCGCCGGATACCACTGGTTTGGTGACTGGGGTCGCGACACCATGATCGCCCTGCCAGGCCTCACGCTACCGACCGGCAGGTACGACGTAGCGCGTCGTATCCTGCGCACCTTCGCAAAGCACGTGGATCAGGGCATGTTGCCGAATCGTTTTCCTGACGCGGCCGAAACACCGGAATACAACACGGTTGATGCCGCTCTCTGGTTTTTTGAAGCGGCTCGCGCATACCTTGCGTACACGAGCGATCTGGAGTTCGTCCGTGATGAACTCTATCCCAGGTTTGCTGACATCATCTCTTGGCACGCTCGCGGGACGCGCTACGGAATCAAAGTGGATCCCAGCGGCATGCTGGATTCCGGCGAACAGGGAGTCCAGCTTACGTGGATGGACGCCAAGGTCGGCGACTGGGTGGTGACACCCCGCCGTGGCAAGCCTGTTGAAATCCAGGCTCTCTGGTACAACGCGCTGTGCATTATGGAGGATCTGGCCCGCAGATTCGGCGACGAGGGTGCGCGAAAACGCTATCGCCACATGGCCACGGTCGCGCAGTGGAGCTTCAACCGGCTCTTTTGGAACGAGAAGCTCGGTTGCTTGTACGACGTGGTAAACGGCGGTCCGCCCGATCCATCCATCCGCCCCAACCAGATCTTCGCGGTGAGCCTTCCTCACAGCATGTTGCCCCGCGACCGCGCCAGAAGCGTGGTGGAGAAAGTTGAAGAACATCTGCTGACCCCTTTCGGACTTCGCAGTCTCGCACCAAGCGACCCGCAATACCGCGGACGATACACGGGCGCGCCCACGGAGCGCGATGGAGCGTACCACCAGGGAACTGTTTGGGCGTGGCTACTGGGACCGTTCATCACGGCATATATAAAGGTGAATGGAGGAAGCGAGGACGCCAGGCGCCAAGCGCAAGCCTGGTTGTCTCCTTTTGAATCTCACCTTGCGGAAGCCGGATTAGGTCATATCTCGGAGATCTTTGAGGGTGACGCGCCTCATCGCCCATGCGGATGTATTGCTCAGGCTTGGAGTGTGGCTGAGATTCTACGTGCCCACTACGAAGATGTGAAGGATCTGCGTCCGAACCGCGACCAAGAGGCCGCCCAGCCCAGACGAAGAACCGGTTAATCGGTCTGGGGCTTCGCCCTCCGGAGGACCTATACAGGCACGGCTGTTAAGGCTGCGGCAGTCAGGTTTTGCGCCACGGACAACTATTTGGCCTGCTGTGGGAATAAAGTGATCGTCCGCTTTACCCTGCTGCTAAGTCGCGAAGATTCGTGGCTCTGGCGGCCGCCAGTGCTGCGAGCGACTTTATGGTATCCAGTCCGCCAGCCCGAACTCCGGCAGAAGATCATGGCCATCGCCTTAGACGGTTTCATAACCTTCAATCCACGGTCGGTGCTTGCGGTGGCCGAGGTCGACGGAAGTCTTGCTAACGGATATCACCGGAGAAGGCCGATGCGGCGCAGAAGGTTTTGGAAGCGCGGGTTGGAGCGGAGGGGATCGAAGCCTGGCCGGAGCAGGACGCAGGGGTTAAATCGTTCTTCGAAGCCTTTTTCGAGCCAATTCATGGCTTGATCGGTATCCCCGAGAGATGGATGGAGAAGATCATCGCTACCCCGAAGGAATTCAAAACACTGGAGTTCTTGACGAAGAACGCCCAACGCGTGATCTCAATGGATGAACTTCTCGATAAAGTTTGGGGGTACGAAAACCGCCATTAAACACGGACGGTGGACAACCACATGTTGAGGCTCCGACAGAAGCTGGAGATCGACCCTTCGCACCCGTCACACTTTCTCACAGTACACGGCCTGTGCTAGAAGTTCATGCCCTAAGTCATTCTGTCGCATTCCATAGATGGGTATCATTCTGCGCTGGAACCGGTATCCTATCGTCCGCGGGAGCAAGGCAAAAACCGGGTCAATGAGAGAGGCGGCCGTCGACTGAGGCGTTCAACGCAGAGGAAAGCCCTGCTCACTCTCCCTGAAACACAAAGATCTCCTCTTCGGCGACCAAGAAAATCGGCGCGCCGCCGGAAGAAATCGCCACTGCATTGGCGATGGCTTGTTTGCCACGGCCCGATTCGGTGCACGCTTGCAGAGGCTCCATGGTGGGGAAATGAACCTCCGCAACGCGATGGAAAGGTGGTGTCTCCCTGCGAGGAATCAACTGTTTTGCTCGCGACAATCTTGGTCTTGCCAGCCAATTGTTCGACGGCCATGGGCACATGTTCGTTCTGGTATTTGCGACACGAAAGTCTCGATATCTCTGGGACGAGGGTAGATTGCGATCAACTTAGCGCCAGCCAGCTCCAGAAAAAAGCACAACTACGCTGAACTTTGGTCAGCGTAGCTGTATCATGTGAAGAAATACTTTTCGGGCGCCACACTCAAAAGGCCTCGCCCTCAGTAGCTGCTGGCCTGTGACTTCTTCTCCACATTAAGTTCCTGCGGGGGTCAGCTGGTAGCCGAGTTCTTTGGCCTTGGTGGTTAAGCTTTTGATGCGCTGCTGGAGATAGCGATTTTCATAGGCCGCTGCGCCTTCATCAACGTACGGCTGAGCCCATCGCAGTAGCCGATAGATCAGCGTAGCCAACTTCCTGGCGGTAGCGAACACTGCAATATCTCCGCCGCGCCGTTGCGCGATCTTGCGGTAGTACGCTCCCAGGGCGGTCTGGCTGTGGCGCATAGAGAGCGCAGCCATGCGCAAAGCGGCCGCAACACGCGTGCTCGTACTGTTCCGCTTTTTCTTCTTCACCGGTTTACCGCCGCTTTTTGGCACATGCGGCGCCAAGGTGACGTGCGAGACAAACCGCTTCTCCGTGGGGAAGCGGCTCAAATCTGGGCCGTATTCGCTGAGCACCACTTCGACCGTTTCCACTCCGATGGCATCGATGTGGGTGAGATCGACGCCGCTCATTCGGTATAACGCTTGCCGCTTCACCTCTTGGCCGCGTTTTTTGATCGCCTTTGCCTTGTTGCTGTTCTCCAGAGGCGGTGCCGTTTGTCCCCGCTGCTCTTCTCGTTCCATCTCCCCGAGTCTCCGCAGGATTTCCTTGTCATATGCCGCCATTCGCTCCTGTACGGCGTCGTCCATCTTCAGCGCCTGCCGCAAGCTGAATAAGTGATCCTGCCGCCAATGCCCGCTTAATTGTTCCGCAATCTCTTGCTCGGTTTTGCTGCAGCGTGGGTCACGCAACTTCGCCAGCTTCAAGGCATCCCGCTCTCCTCCGGCGATGGCGCGCAGAATCGCCATCCCGGTCACCCCATCGATGTCGGAAACTGCACGATGCACCCGCACGTTCATCTGGTCTAGGCTCTTTTGCATCCTCCGCAACCAGTCCCCAGACTCCGCCACCAGGTTCGCCTTATCCCGCACCAACGTCCGCAGCAGGCAGACCGCTTCCTCGGGCCGGAACGACCCCCGCAGCAATCCGCAACTGTGCAACCGCTGAATCCACTCACAATCTGTCGGGTCCGTCTTCTTGTCCCGCCCCGGAACTCGTGCCAGCTGCCGCGTATCCACCAGCAACACTTGCAAACCTTGCCCTTCCAACACCTCGTGCGGTGCAATCCAATAAACTCCTGTGCTCTCTATCGCTACCGACTCTACCTGACGTTCCTTCAGCCACTTCGTCAGGTCAATCAATTGCGGCGTCGTTGCCCCGAAGCTGGCTATTTCTCGACCGCTCCCATCTAGGGTCGGAGCGCATACCCAGTGGCGCTCGCTCCCGAGATCGATCCCGGCAACGTTCCGTCGAATTACCGGCAAACCTTGAAGCTGCCGTCGCTTGTTTTCACAGGTCTCAATATCATCTCTTCCCGGCATATGCGACCTTTCTGAGCACGCCCGCCCAGGTTGGCCGTTTATGGATTCTGGCCTAGGGGAGAGCTATGGAAGCCTCGCCAATGTTCAATTGCCTTCCCGGAACCATGCTAACTTTCGCGGCATCCGCTCGAATGGAAATAGGGTCATAGCTGCGGTCGCGCTCTCTTGCACGATACCTTCGGCGTCGTCAAAAGTCACAGATTATTCAATCCGGCGAACCGGTGGCGGAGCTAACTTGTGACAACATTTACAGCGAGTTCAAGAAAGTAATCAACGCAGCTCTATCCTCAGGGCTCAATTCCTTAAATCGTTTCGCAGGATCGTGTGCTTCGCCATCGTGACGCGAGATAGCATTTTCAAGAGATAACGACTTCAGGTCATGCATGAAACGGGCTCTTGTCCGCAAACCCCAAAGTGGCACAGTCCTTAGCTTATTCGCCGTGTCTTGCGGTCCAACCTGGACAATGCCATCTCCGGTTCCGATGTCATGTAACAAAAAGTCGCCAAAGGGATGGATTATTTTATCCCCCAGGGCTTCCGGAACAGTGAACATGCCGCCATCGATGACCGTCCCAACAGGAGCCGTCGTCATAGATTCGACGTGGCAGACAATACAACCGACCTGCCGGAAAAGCTCTCCACCTTTCAAAACTGCTGGCGTTGCAGCAAGCACTGTGTCGCGTGCTGGAACCATTGTGCCGCGTATGAACTGAGCAAAGTGGTCGATATCAGCCAAGCCAAGGTTGTCCGGTTGATCTTCCGGGCCCGTCGTGATCTTTAGCACTGTCGTGACGTCCTTGGGGCGCAGCCGGTTAGTGATGCCCATCTCGTTGAGATAGGCGTCGGCAATAAAAGACAGCAAACTGCTGTGCTGGTCCTTCCAGCCGAAGCGTCCGACGCGAGTCTGTCCAGGAGCCTCGAAAATCGGAGCCTGCACCACTTCCCCATGAACCTTACCGTTGGTCAGCTCGGGTTGTTTCTCGGCAATTGCAATCAGAGTTCCGTCGTCTATGGCTTCTACAAATCCGTCCCCCAGAGTGTTGAGGGAAGCTCGTAACGTACGCATGTTTTCGGTCGCAGGTATGTGCTCTTGGGCCTCCGGACCGGTCGCGCGATCATTGACAATGGACCTGCCGGTAATCGTGTCTTTTCCGTCGTTGATGAAGATTGTCGGGTTGACAAAATTGCCATTTGCATCATTGTGCCCTACACGAAGCTCTGTTATCTGGCTGGCGGATCCACTATTTGGATTCTGATGGCAAACTACGCAGCTCGTGGCGTTGTACACAGGTCCAAGGCCATCCGCGACTGCCTTGTTGTTCTCATACACCTGCTGGTCCAGAGCAAAAGTGTCTCCGGGTGGCTCGACGATTCCGTTGCTGATGCTTTGTCCACTGTTGAAGCTGGGAGTGTTAAAGCCGGCGGGCGCTTCAGTTGCTGACTTCGCTGCGACTCTGGCGAGTCCCGTACCCAAAGCGGGCCACTGCCGCGAAAAGGCAAGAACATAGGAGAACCTTCCTCCAATGGGGCATGAGCATGAGCGTTCCTCCAAAAGACACAGCCGCTTACGTAGTTGTAGGACGTAAGCTGGCTGATTTGTTTACCTCAATTCTTCAAAGCCGTGGACCGATCGAGAACGGCGGCTTGAAGGCAGAAGTCCTTGTAATTATCCAAACTGGGTGGGCCAGAGATTATTCCCACCGCAGCAAAAAAAACTGAGAAAACGAAAGAGTGTTACCCCCGGCTAACCAGCCAGGGGCAACTCTGAACAGGAGGATCGGAGTGTGCAGTGAAACTGCTTAGAGGCACGGTGGTGGCTGTCGACATGCTGACGGCCACCCGGCAACTGTCTTGCGCCACTTAGATGGCGGATTTGGAGATCAAGTCCGGAAGAAGGGTACAGGCTATCAGGATTACCGTCGCCCACTCTATGACGCAGTTTTAAACAGTCTTGCGAGACTATCGATGTCCACAGCACTCGCGTCGCCGATTACGAAATAGCGAAGCCCGCCCTGACTCCATGTTTCCATGTTGAACGACAATTTCGCCGGCTTGAGGGAGCTATCGGTCAATCTTGCTGGCAAGGACCGTTCCTGGAATACGAAAACGGAAATGTGGTGTTTCCGCACGTCGTAAATGAGATGCGCACCCGGCGTTTGCTCAAGATAGGTCATCCTCCCGCCCAGCAGAGAAAATTCGCTATTCTGGAGCTCCGGCAAATTGAAGGCAAAGGGAATCTTCCCCTGGAACCAGGGTTTCACCGTGTGCCGGTCCGTCGAGATCACGTCGACCGGCGATGCACTGGCCAGCGTGGCCACGTGCAAGTCTGCAATCTCGCTGAACACCTGGTCTCTGTCGGATCGGTTTCCCCGATAGGTTGAAGTCAAGGTTCCGACAACGAGAACGACGGCTGCCGCCGCCGCTAGCATCCATCCCAGACGGAAAGCCCGCCGCGGCTTGGAGGCTATGCTCTGCTGGATCCGATTCCGGAACTCAGCACTGGGAGTGAAGCGTTTTCCCGCCAGGTGAATCGCGCGTCTGAACTGCACGCGTGAAAGGGCATCGGCGGAGCAGGAGGGGCAATTACGCACATGAGCGTCGAAAGTTCGCATCTCCTCGTCAGGAAGCTCTCCGTCCAGGTAGATGTCGAGTCTTTCCTTCCAGGATTCACAGACCATGGTTCGTCCCCCTAAGAATTCTCAGTCCTGCTTCTTGTTGCAACTGTGGTCGCAATTGATTCCGTAGAGTTTGCCGTGCACGCGATAAACGTGACATCACGGTACCGATAGGAACCGCAAGCGTGTCGGAAATCTCTTGATACGACATCTCCTCTACCTCACACAAAAGAAGGATCTCTCGGAAATGCAACGGGAGTTCATCGATCGCCTTCTGCAGCAATTCGTGGCCCGATCGCGCCAACAGAAGCGTCTCAGGCGTATCGCGCTCAATGGCAGATTCCGGTCCCTCTTCCTCTTCATCGAAGTCGATAGGTACCGTCATTCTAGCTTTCAGGCCCTTGCGAGAGGTCAAGAACGTGTTGCGCAAGATGCAATAGATCCATGCCCGGAAGTTAGTACCCAGCTGAAAGGACGAGAATCCTTTCAATGCCTTAACATAGGTTTCCCGAACTAAGTCTTCAGCCTCATCGCGATTCTGCGTGAGCCAGTGAGCGAAGTTGTAAAGCCGATCGAAGAGCGGGATGGCCAGCTCTTCGAACGAGTCGAGTTGGAGATTCGCTCCTGACACGTCCACATGATGAGAACTTCGGAGTCCTGGATTTATTCCCTTCAGAACCAAAAATTCTTGGGGAAAACTGAGTGGCAGGCTAGATGATTGGTGAGACAGACATTGCAATGATGGTGATCACTTCTCATGAGCGCCCCCAATAATCCCCGTTACTGTAAAGAACTACCTTTCCGCGCACATATTCCATTGAAGTATCAATTCGTCCTGCCGCTCGATAATTATTAAAATCCAAACGGAATAAAGCCGCAAAAAGTCCGTTATCCAATGGTGAAGCTCATTTGGTGAGGCTCATTTCACAGGAAGCGGATTGTGAACAGCAGGGGAAGCAGATTCGTTAGGTTCAACTCGACGGCATTGGTACTCCTTGCCACTGTGTTGCTTGTATTAGGTAGAGCTTCGGCCAAGGATCATAAAGCTAAAGAATCCGAGAACCAGGCCCGAGTGGTTGCCCATATTTCGTTCACTGGACGATCGGTCATCGACATGGCCATGCAGAAGAAAGGGAACGACAAGGTCTACCTCTATGTGCAGCACTTACAATTCCAGGGCATCTCAATTTGTCGATATCAGCAAGCCCACTGTGCCGAAGGCGCTCGGAGTAATCCCATGGCCGGATCCAGCCACGTCGAGCAGGATGAACGTGACGGGCGATCTGGCGATCATTGCCGAAACCGGTGTCCTGCCGGTGCGCAGCCGCATGCCTAATGACAGCCTTGTACTTTGGGATTTGTCGAATCCTGCAGCTCCACGAGTCGTCCAAAAGTTCTCGGGAGTAGTCAAGTGGCTTCAAGACGATCGAGAGTTCATTTATATCTTGAATGACGAAGGACTGTAAGTGATTTCAAAGCCAGTGGATCACCAGCCGGAAGAAGCTGAGTCCGCGAGCAACTAATTGATGCTCAGGACTGTCACCACGAGCACGACGATAAGGTGCAAGCATAGAAAGCATGGTCCCCATGATGACCTGCTCTTAATTGTCGTAGAAGCAAAACTATGGTAAATCCTTTCAATGTAGAGACTGCACTTTTGGCGAAGCACGCACAACATGTGGTGCTGATCCATTTTCCAATCGGTCTGTTTCTCGCGGCAGTAGCCTTCGACCTGATAGCAGTCTGGACGAAGCGCCGTGGCCTCGCAGACGCCGCGTATTACAACCTGCTCGCGGCGGCGATTTCAACGCTGCCGGTTCTCGCCACTGGGCTACTAGCGTGGCAGTTCCAACTCGACGGGCAGAAGTTGAAGGGAATTCTCTTAATGCACTTGGCATTTGCCTGCGCCTCAAGCGTAATGATCTGGCTGGTGTGGTGGGTGCATTTTCGTGCTCGGCGACGGACAGTAAACCTGCCGAGTTATCGTCTGCCGGTGGAAGTTCTGGCCGTCGGTCTCGTCGCTTTGACGGGGCACTTGGGCGGATTTCTAAGCGGCATAAACGGACCCGGCTAGACTTTGAGAAGTTGTGATGCTTTTGAGTCGCCGAAAATTCATGGCGCTGTGCCGCTGCCTCGGCTGCGGGCGGCACAACTTGCATGACTTGTCGACTGTTGTAGGCGGGTTGGGAAGGTTTCAACAGGAATGGACGCCGATTTTCTCAGGTTCGTCGCAGCGGGCCTTCCATACGCGTATCGCCATGGACACGGACAAGTTTTCCTCATCGATACTTCACTCGGCCTAGATGCTGCTTCGATTATTCAGGTCCTAACCCTCCTCTGACAGCCAATCCTCCAACTTATGAAAATTCAGCCCACACAACCGGGGAAGTGTGGTCGCCTTTCTGGGTTTAGTCGGTTATTGGGGCCCCAACGAGAACTTTGTTCTCGTTGGAGGATTGAATCAAGCAGCAAGTTTCAGCCCGACCGCAGCGACCAATTCATCTAGAGCAGCAGCGACAGATTGGTAGAGCTTG
>Ga0307476_10000120_pt1 | contig 82303 bp, 80 predicted proteins | sample atmos_gasesECM2C_2_FD_203314 | JGI IMG/M metagenome (GOLD analysis project Ga0307476, IMG submission 203314) | Hardwood forest soil microbial communities from Morgan-Monroe State Forest, Indiana, United States - atmos_gasesECM2C_05 | ecosystem: Environmental > Terrestrial > Soil > Temperate... | reverse complement strand
TGGAATGTTCTGGACGGTGCGCGGAGCTAATACCATCATCGCCCTCCGCTGTTGTGAGTTGAGTGGCAGATTCGAGGATTACTGGGAATCTCGCCGGGCACAGGCCTAACTTTTAAGTCGCGCACCCCACGGCGGTAGCCACATTGCCCAATCGAACTCTACACACGGTCGCACTTGGCAACGCATCGGGTAGCGCCCTGGTTAAGCTGGTAACGCCACACGAGGAACCGGGCGGCAAATGCCCGGATATTACGTGGCAACCGCAGCAACCGGTTCAGGTGGAATCGGTGCCATCGAGCGAAATAACCGAGTTCTCGGGCACCATCCTAATCACCCAGGGTCAGTTCCTGATGACGCTTGAGCCGAGCACCAACAGCTACGACGGGCACCAAGTTACGGAGAAAAGCCCGGTCATTGGCTCGAACACTTGTTGGTGGAGCGGGTCGGGTATTAACCAGTATCCAACCGTGCAGGGTAGCACTTGGCTCGTGAATCAAGGTAGCGCCGGTCACAATCAGTACGGCCTAGACACTGTAGGATTTGAGAGCGGGGTCGTGAATCTCATTCAGCAGCAGGGCGCGGCCCACGGCGTTGAATTTCCATGCGTGGTGAACATTTACCAGTCGATGACCTACGATACCATCGACCTCTACGTGACCAACCTGCAAACGCAGACGATAGGCTCCAATACTGTGAAAGTATGCCGGGCTGGCGTGTGCAGCGGCACGATTCCCTTCTGAACCGAGGCGCCTGAAATGCTGAAGAGAGTACTGACGGTAACAGGGTTCGCTTTTCTATGCGTAGCCATTTCGGCCCAGTCGACGACGCGCCCGAAGTTTCTTGATCGCGCGCGCATCCAGCGCAGCGGCTCTGGAATCATGGTGACTGCTAATGACTCGATACCGCTGTTCCAGGCGCTCTACGCCCTCCGACTAGAATACGGTTGGCAGGTCGATTGGGAATCTGCCCCGGGTTACAGTCACTTTGATGTGGTCGACGATACTGATCCAAAATGGCGGGCCGCCCATGTCGGCGAGAAGGGAGTCACCAGGCCAGCTGGCGGTTTGTTTACGGCCACCCTGCCAGAGGCGAGTGATCCCTCAGATCCCACTGTTGAGCGGGAAGTTCTTTCCGGGCTGATCGGCGAGTACAACGCGACGGACAATCCAGGCAAATACGCCCTACGAGCGGCGGAACCTGACGGACGGTTCGCCGTCGTGGGAGTGCAGGTTAGAGGCGAATCGGGGGAACTTCAGTTCGCGTCGCCGCTACTGGACACTCCTGTTACTCTCACGAAGACCCGGCGCAACGTTTATGACACCGTCGAATCAATCTTTACAGCCCTGCAGTCCGCCACTGGCAAGAGGGTAATCTTCGCAGCCGCATCCAGCAGTCTGTTTAGGATGACGGAGACAACAACGGGTGGTGAAAAGGTGGCAGCCCGCGAGTTACTGACGCAAGCTCTCGCTAGCACGAAGCAGCCAATACAGTATGATCTATTCTTCAATCCGGACGTGCCGGTCTATATATTGAACGTCTCCCCAGCGATGAGAGAAGAGGACGACGGAAAGGATGGCAGGAAGCTAATCCCCACCGACGGCCATCGCTAGACCGCTGCTCTTCCCTAGATTCGCCTACTGCAGCGTGTGGCTCGACGACGATTCCGGCGTCCCGACGCTGATGTTGTAGCGCTTCAGCTTGCGGTAGAGAGTGGCGCGGCTGATGCCGAGCATCCGTCCGGCGAGGGCTTTGTCGGGGGCTGGCGCAGTCTTGCTGCGTGGTACGCCAACCAAGTCGGCTGCCCCACGCTTCGCGATTTTCGAAGCGTAGGCACCCCTGCTGCTGGCATCAAGAGCCTGCCCTGATTCGTAACTCCGCCTTCTGCGGTTTGTTCACCACGACGGGACCTGACTCATCATAGTAGTAGTGCCGGAAGCTGCTCCACGCCCACTGTTGCGGGTGATTGCGATGCATATATCGCAACTTCTCCACGCGCTTGCGCTCCGAGAACACAACGAGATCGTAGAATCGAGGCTGCCAGATGCGGCCGCGCGCAGGGCCAAATTTGAGCGCTAAGGCCAAATTTGAGCGCTAAGTCCTGTTAGCGTCAGCGGAGACTCAGGGACGCAGGTTTTCAGAAATCGACGGCTGGACAAGCCTTGGTCCGGCCGACGGACATACACCCGGGAATTCAGTTTTTTCAAACCGTGTCGCATTCTTTGGCTCAAATCTCTTCAGCCAGTCAACCACCTTAGGAACTGGGCTTGGAAATGGCGTCTCGCCGTCTGCGTTCAACCACTGCAGATGCCGACTTTCAGGTTCAAGCCATTTCGTACCGTGTCCATCATCGTGCCATCGGCCGTCCACCGCAATCTCGGCCGCAAGGGTCTCAGCTTCCTGGCGAACCACACCCGGCCAACCATTCCCCGACAGATTTCGGAAGTCAGCCGCTTCCAGCAGATTGGACAACTGGCGAAATTCTTCCTTCGGCATATTGCCACGCAGCCTCTGGGTGTAACCGTCATCTAACGACCGCACAATTCGATAGTCACCATCCTTAGAAACGGCGAAGCACACGTGCAACACGCTTCCCGGTTGAGCAAACCCGGAATTGTCATAGGAAAATCGGGCCATCAAGGCGGAATCAGCGGAAGGCGCGGCTTCCTGAGCTATTGAAACGGAAGCAACCAGAAGAATCTCTACCACCAGCAGTGTTTTCGGGGAGGGATGCATCCTAGAACCTCCAAGAAATGTAACTTCAATATTCTAGTACGGCCCGACTCGGTGCGTACTTCCAAACTTCACATATCTGGAGACCGGGGTAAAGGCATTTTTTGCGACAAGTACGCACTGCATGTCAATTACGTTCATTTGCCTAGTTTGACAATGGTACCCGTTGAAATCATGCCCGAAATCATGCCCGACGCCTCGCAACAGGTCGTCACCGAACGTCATCGAATGCACCATCGGCAAAATGCAACGTGCTGAAAACACTGATGAATAGCGGCTAAGAACGTAGGCCCGGAGGTTTTCTAATCCGACGGTTGCAGGTTCGATTCCTGCCGGGCCTACCAGATTGTTCTCCGGTTGAAAATCCATTCGCGATCGCTCAAGTCAAAACTGCAGCCCGAGCGCGCTGCTCAGAAACGCAGCGACCGGAGACATTGTTCGGCACGCGGCGGCGAACGTCGCATAAAACTTGGGGCTACAGACTTGCTTGTCGGTGAACTCCAGGGCAACGCCGAGGTCGCGAAGCTTGAGGTCGTCCACGAATTCGTGATCGCTTGGGAATCCGCGTGGAGGGCGCGAGAGCTTGCTGGCATCGTCCCAGTTCAGAAGCTTGCGGACGGCGCGCCATTCCTCCGGGCGCGACACCATGGCGCTCCGCACCTTCAGCAGCGTCGGCGGTTCCGGATGCCACAGGCCGCATGCCGCAAAACATCCTCCCGGCTCGAGGTGGAGATAAAAGCCCGGCGAGTGGACGTCTTTACCGCGGTGCGAAAAGCGCATGGCCAGGTGAGTCTTATAAGGACGCTTGTCGGAGGAGAAGCGCGTGTCGCGGTAAATGCGAAACAGCGAACCGCGCGTGGGCCGGGCGTCGGCCACGAGATGAGGAGTGATTTCGTATAACGGCGCAGCGAAGGCAGTAATAAAGGTCAGGGCAGGCTGGCGCACCCAGGTTTCGTATTCATCCTTGTGCGCCTGAAACCAGTCACGATTGTTGTTGCGTTTGAGGCGGGACAGAAAGCGGAAAAGTTCATGTGTGAAATAAGCAGGCATAGAGATCGATATACGGTACGCAGTCGAAGGTGTGGTTGTCGAATTTTTGGCGTCAGGCGACGGTGGATAAAGGTATTTCTTCGGTTGCGCCGAGTTCAGTGTCCCAGATTCCATCGAAGTCGACGAAGTATCCTTGCACCTCGACGCCGGGGATGCGCGCCTTCAGGTTTGCGGCAGCGCGCTGAAGTTCTCGTTCGTGATGCGCGGCCTCCGCCGCCGAGTCTCCGCGGAATCCTCCCGCCAGCCCGCCATAGGCGCCGCAGTCGGAATGCAGCATCAGGATCACGCGCCGGGTGCCGTGCAGCCGCATGGATTTGCGGATCTGCTCCAACACAAATTCCCGGTCGGTTTCGTGTTCCGGCGAGGCTAGAACCTTGGCTCCTCCGGCGATTTTGATGGGGTCAGAATTCATCACTCCAATGCGCTTCAGGAATTTGCGAAAGCCCAGTTCAAAACGGTTGTCGAAGCACCACAGGATGGCCGCGTCGCAATGATACTTCTCGCGCGGAGCGTCGAAGTGGAATACCTTTTTCACAAATGCCTCCTCGACGAGCGAAATCTTAATGCCATCTTACCTGAGAAATCGTACCGGCAAATCGTACGGCTCTCAAATCGCTCAAATCGCCTCAAATCGTGACGCGCGTTGCCATTCGCCAGCCGGCACGATAAGATACTCCGTACACATCTTCTCCGCTTTTATCCCAGTTACCTCTTGCGAAGGAATCCCCGCGGGCGAGGAGTGTGCGACCCGGGGGCGGCACAGTCATGGGCCTGCCCGAAATCTCCCTGATGGAGCTGGACGTGAAAACAGGCAAGACTGCGGTGATCGTAGGCGCCCAGTGGGGCGACGAGGGCAAAGGCAAGATCGTCGACGTGCTGTCGGAGAACTTCTCCGTTGTAGCCCGGTATGCCGGCGGACACAACGCCGGCCACACCGTCATCATCAACGGCAAGAAATTCATTCTCCAGCTCGTGCCCTGCGGTGTGCTGCGTTCGGGCTGCCGCAGCGTGATTGGCAATGGCGTTGTGCTTGACCCGCTGGCGTTCTTGAAAGAGGTCGGCGCGCTGCGGGAAGCCGGCGTGAAAGTCGACGGCAACCTGTTCGTTTCCAACCGCGCACATGTCATTCTGCCGTACCACCGGATGATCGAACTAGCCGCGGAAAATGCCCCAGGACGGGTGAAGATCGGCACCACCTCGCGCGGGATTGGCCCCGCTTATGAGGACAAGATGGGCCGCCGCGGCTTGCGCGTGGCCGATCTGCTCGACTTGCAGTTGCTCAAGAAACACATCGAGAACGCGGTGCGCGAGAAGAATATGATCGCGCATGCCCTGTTCAACTCCGAGCCGCTCGACGCCGACAAGATGTACACGGAATACGCTCACGCTGCGGAAAAAATTGCGCCCTTTGTCTGCGACACGGCCGTCCTGTTGAACCAGGCGCTCGCCGGCGGCGAATCGATCCTGTTTGAAGGCGCGCAAGGAACCATGCTCGACATCGACCACGGCACCTATCCCTTTGTGACTTCCTCCAGCGCTACTTCGGGCGGCGCTGTCATCGGCACGGGCGTGGCTCCGAACGCCATCAACTCGGTTATCGGAATTACCAAGGCCTATTGCACTCGTGTGGGCGAGGGACCATTCCCGAGCGAAGAACAGGGCCAGGGCGGGGAGAACCTGCGCAAGCGCGGCAACGAATATGGCGCCGTTACCGGTCGTCCTCGCCGCACCGGATGGCTCGATCTGCCCTTGCTTCGCTACTCCGGCATGATCAACGGCACATCGTGGCTGGTGGTGACCAAGCTGGACGTGCTCGACGATCTCGCCGAGATCCCGGTTTGTGTAGGCTATAAGATCGACGGCAAAGCCACGGTGAGTGCCCCGGCTCAGGCCAGTGGCTACGAGAAGATTGAGTGCATTTACCAGAAGCTGCCCGGCTGGAAGACTCCCACCGGGGGCATCACGGAATTTGAAAAGCTGCCGCAGAAGGCGCAGCAATACCTGGCATTCGTCGAAAAAGAAGCCGGAGCCAAGGTCGGCATGATTTCCACCGGACCAGACCGCGACCACACCATTCTCGTGGACGAGTTCGTTGCGGAGTTGAAGACGGCCGCGAAGAAAGCCTAGAATGTCCTCCCCGGCTGACCCGCAGTGAGGGGAAGGAGCGAACGATGGTGGTGTTGGCGGTTACCTGGATGGCGAAGGTTGGGCGCGAAGCCGAAGTTGCCTCACTGTTTGAAAAACTGACCGAACAGTCCCGCAAGGAACCGGGCTGTGCCATGTACCAGGTGCATCGGCACAAGACCGAGGCGCGCCGCTTCTTCATCTACGAGCAGTACAAGGACGATGCCGCCCTCGAGGCGCACCGCACCGCTCCCCATTTCCTGCAGTTCGCCCGCAAGGACCTGCCCAAGGTAGCCGACCGAGTGGAAGGGCATTTGTTCGAGCCGCTGGGGTAAGTGTCGCGCGGGCACGCCCGCCCGCGGCTCCTAGCCTAGGCGGAGCCATCACTTAGTTTTGTCGATCATCAACTCGCCGCCCGAGGCGTAGCTTTCCTTCGACACTTCTTGGAAGGCAACCACAATCGCTTCCCGCCGCGCACCGGCCTCTTCAACCAAAGCGTCAGTGATGCGCTTCGCGATCTTCCGCTTCTGATCCGCAGAGCGACCCTCTAGCATCGTGATTTGCACCATCGGCATAAGACACCCAATCTTTATTATTCGTGAGTATCCGCGGAAATCCGTGGCCTACTTTGCCAGCTCGTATCCCGCAAAGAAGAAGCTCAGCTCGAACCGAGCCGTATCTTCCGCGTCTGAGCCATGAATGGCGTTGTGCTCGATGTTGGTCGCCCACTTCTTGCGGATCGTCCCTTCGGCGGCTTGCGCCGGGTTGGTCGCGCCCATCAGCGTGCGCAGATCGGCGATGGCGTTCTCTTTCTCCAGAGCCAGCACGACGATGGGGCCACTCGACATGAAATCCGTCAGCGTACTGAAAAATGGCCGGCTGGCGTGCACAGCATAAAACTGCTCGGCCTGATGCTTGGAGATTTGAAGCATCTTCATGGCCAGGATGCGGAAGCCGTTCTTCTCGAACTGCTCGATGATGTCGCCGACAGCATTCTTGCGCACGGCGTCAGGTTTAACGATGGTGAATGTACGTTGCAGGGTTTTCATAGGTCGGTCGTTGGTCCTTGGTCGTTAGTCGTTGCCATGAATCGTCTCTCTATCGCAACAATTCTCAGCCTTGTCTACAGAATGGATTAATCATTCCGAGCCCAGCGAGGAATCTGCTTCGTCTCGGTACTCTCTGCTCGCGCTAGACGTTGACTCCAATTGCTGCGGCCAGCGTCTCCCCGATCGCGGCCGGCGAATTCGCCACGCGGATTCCGCAGGCTTCGAGCGCTTTGATCTTCTCCGCGGCCGTGCCTTTGCCGCCGGAGATGATCGCTCCCGCGTGCCCCATGCGGCGCCCGGGAGGCGCGGTCTGCCCGGCAATGAACCCCACCACGGGCTTCTTCATGTGAGCCTTCACGAATTCGGCGGCCGTCTCCTCGGCGTTGCCGCCGATTTCGCCGATCATGATGACGGCCTCGGTCTCCGGGTCGCGATTGAACAAGTCGAGCGCGTCGATAAAATTCGTGCCGATAATCGGATCGCCGCCAATGCCGATTGCGGTCGATTGTCCAATGCCGCGCTGTGTCAGCTGGTGCACGGCCTCGTAGGTCAGCGTGCCCGAGCGTGAAACGATGCCGATTGCCCCCTCTTTGTGAATCGAAGCCGGCATGATCCCGATCTTGCACTTGCCGGGCGACATGATGCCCGGGCAATTCGGCCCGATCAGCCGCGAGCGCCGGTCCTGCAGAAATTCCCACGCCTTCACCATGTCGAGCGTCGGAATGCCCTCGGTGATGCAGACGATCAGGTCGATCTCTGCGTCGGCAGCCTCCATGATCGCGTCGGCCGCGAACGGCGGCGGCACAAAGATCACGCTGGCGTTGGCGCCGGTTTTGTCGGCCGCCTCGCGCACGGTGTTGAAAATCGGCCAACCTTCGTGCGTGGTGCCGCCCTTGCCGGGCGTCACTCCTCCGACGATCTGCGTGCCATAAGCCGCGCTGGCCTTCGCGTGAAACGTGCCTTCACGGCCGGTAAGGCCCTGCACGACGACCCGCGTATTCTTGTCGACTAAGATTGCCATAAATAAAACTCCTCGTTGCCGCTCGTCCGTTTTCATCCGTAGCTTGGACCAACCACATTGTCATCCCGAGCGAAGCGAGGGATCTAGGTTCGTCCCTGCACTACAGTGTTGACGCTGACCATAAACATGGAGATCCCTCGCTGCCGCTCGGGATGACGGATCACTGGGATACCGCAGCTGCGAACCTCCTCTACCGCCATTCCGTCACGCCAGCAGTGCCCCGAGCTGCGGCCACAACTTTATCGGCTGCATCCTTCATTGTGTCGGAGACGACGAAGTTGAATCCCGAGTTCATCAGAATCTTCTTGCCCTCGTCGACGTTCGTTCCTTCCAGCCGCAGCACGATCGGCAGCTTGATGTTGGTCTTACGCGCGGCCTCGACCACCCCGGTCGCCAGCGTGTCCACGCGCAGGATGCCGCCGAAAATATTGATCAGCACGGCCTTCACGTTCTTATCGCTGAGCAGGATTTCGAAAGCATGCGCGACCTGCTCGGAACTGGCGCCTCCACCCACGTCGAGAAAGTTCGCCGGCATCCCGCCGGCGTACTTGATGATGTCCATCGTGGCCATGGCCAGGCCCGCGCCGTTGACCATGCAACCCACGCTGCCGTCCAGTTTGATGTAGTTGAGGCTGTACTTCGAGGCTTCGACTTCCAGCGGATCTTCTTCGGTGATGTCGCGCAACTCACGCAGGTCGGCATGCCGGAACAGCGCGTTGTCGTCGAAGTTGATCTTGGCGTCGAGGGCGAACAGGCGCCCGTCGGTGGTGGTGATGAAAGGGTTGATCTCGAGCAGGGAAGCGTCAGTATCGAGAAAAGCCTTATAAAGACTGGTCAGAAACTGCACCGCGGGATTGATCTGTTGTGCCTTGAGCCCGAGCTTGAAAGCGATCTTGCGCGCTTGAAAAGCCTCCAGACCCATGCCGGGATCGATGTGCTGCTTCAGAATCGCGTCGGGATTCTCCGCCGCGACTTGCTCGATCTCCATTCCGCCCGCGGCCGACGCCATGAAAACCGGCTTCCCCTCACCGCGGTCCACCAGAATGCCCAGATAGAGTTCTTTCTCGACCGGCAGCGTTTCCTCGATCAGAAGGCGACGGACGATGCGACCTTCCGGCCCGGTCTGATGCGTGACCAATTTCATTCCCAGCATCTTGCCCGCGAGTTCGCCGGCTTCGTTGACCGATTTCGCGATCTTCACGCCGCCGCCCTTGCCGCGGCCTCCGGCGTGAATCTGTGCTTTCACGACGACTCCGGTCGCGCCCGCGCTGAAAAGCTCCTTGGCCACGGATTCGGCCTCATCCTGCGAAGCGGCCATCGACCCGCGCGGCACGGTCACGCCATACTTCTTGAGAATTGCCTTTGCCTGGTACTCATGAATTTTCATAGATGATGACTCTTCAGTTAAGAATCGGAAGGACGCTGCTTGCGGCGACGCACTGCGGGCAGCAAACCCATGATTCTATAGAAGAGAGTGAGACTAGGGCAAACCTCGCCGCCGTTGAGGCCGTTGAGTGCCGTTGAGACACGGTTTCCGTGCGGGACGGGATTCGTATGACAAGAGATTCGTATCAGGGCATGCCTTTAGGCATGCCGCGTGGAGCCCACCCTTGACGCCCGGCTTTAGCCGCTGCCTCTCTCGGACAACCCCAGCGGCTAAGGCCGTCGGAGCGTAATGCCCTTCGGCGGCATCGCTAACGCGATGCCCTGATGCGAATCTTCCTTCCCAAACTGTACGAATACCTGTCCTCTTACCTTGTAAGAGTCCCGAAGCAGAAGGCGATCTGGATCCATCAATCCTGCGCCTTTTCGATGCGCGAATCATCCAAGTCTGAGGTCGATTCAGTTCGCCGATCGTGAGGGAGTGATGAAGCTGATCTCGCTGAACGTTGCGCGCCCGCGCCTTGCGCTCTACAAAAGCGCCACGATTAATACCGGCATTTTCAAGCAGCCCGTATCCGGACCGGTTCCACTGCGCACGTTGAACCTGGACGGCGACCGGCAGGCCGACCTCAGCGTTCATGGCGGCCCCTACAAGGCGGTGTACGGATACCCGTCGGAGCACTACGATTTTTGGCGCAGTGAACTACCAGGCATGGACCTGCCTTGGGGCATGTTCGGCGAGAATTTCACGACCGAGGGTTTGGCTGAAAGCCAGTTACACATCGGAGATCGTCTACAAATCGGCTCGGCGATTGTGATTGTGCGCCAGCCCCGCCAACCTTGCTACAAGCTGGCGGCGAAGTTTCAGCGCGACGACATGCTGGAACGCTTTCTGCACAGCGGCCGCAGCGGCTTTTATTTCTCCGTGGAGCAGGAAGGCACGGTAGCCGCCGGCGACTCTTTCGAGTTTCTGAGCCGCGATCAGGAAGCGGTTAGTATTGCGGAGATGAACAGGCTGTTTGTCCTAGAAAAGTACAATCACACTCTGCTGGAGAAAGCGCTCAACTCCTCGGCGCTGCCGGAAGACTGGCGAGACTATTTTCTTCCGCGACTATCTCGAACGGACGCTCTGAAGAGCTAAGGCTCCTTAGAAAAATGTCGGTTGATAAGTGCAGCGGCGATTTGTCGCCAGCAACCGAACTCCAGTTCTCCAGATGACGCGCGGCACGTGGACCAGCAGGCCTCTATGGTCTATGATTGCAAATTAGTTTCTTCTCTCAGGAAGCGCAGGAGCGAGGATGATAATTCAGCGAACCATCGCAGCGGCTCTCACTCTGGGCGCACTGTTCTCGGTGTGCCTCGGGTTTTCTTATGCCCAGCAGGCAGGAGGCTCTAAGGCAGGTGTCAGTACAAGCGAGTCCGACAAGGTGTTGTTTGACAAAGCCACAAGGGCCATGCAGCAATCCGAATACGCTACGGCACGCACCTTGCTCGAAAGCCTCATCAACAAACATCCCGACTCAGATTATGTGCCTCGTGCGAAGCTTTCCATTGCAGACGCATGGTACGCGGAAGGCACCTTCAAGCAAGCAGAGGCGGAATATCGGGACTTCATTACATTTTTTCCGAACCGGCCGGAGGTGGCGGAAGCGCGAATGAAGATCGAAACTATCCACAAGAGAGCAAGAATCTGAGATGTTGATTGCTGCAGAACTCGCAGAAAGGAGCGTCGAAACGGCGCTCCTTTGTCGTTTCCCTACAACCGTTGAGAACAGGCGCCGATAGCGCCATCTGCCGTTCGCGACGCAGCGCCTACCTTGTGATCCGGCATGGTGAGGTGGCGGAAGCTATGCCGTACAATGCCACCTGACGAATGATCCTCGACGCACTCCATCGTCTTGCCCACCATAGCCAGTCGCTTGGCCGCGACGAGGCTCGCGACGTGATGTCCGAAGTTCTGACCGGCAAGTGCACGGACGCGCAAATCGCGGCGCTGCTCATCGCCTTGCGCATGAAAGGCGAGACGGTTGAGGAAATCGTGGGCTTCGCCGAGGCGATCCGCGCGGCGGCTTCAGCCTTGCCGATTGAACCCACAACCGCGATCGACGCGCTCGCGGTCAGCGGCACGGGCCGCGATGCTCTGGTCGAGGAATCCCCGGCGGACTCCTCTTTGGTCGACACCTGCGGCACCGGCGGTGATGCCAGCGGGACTTTCAATATCTCAACCGCGACGGCGCTGGTCGGCGCCGGAGCGGGCGTGCGGGTAGCCAAGCACGGCAATCGCAGCATCAGTTCCAAGAGCGGCTCCGCCGACGTGATCGAAGCCCTGGGAGTGAATATCCAGCTTTCGCCCGAGCGCGCCGCGCAATGCCTGCGCGAAGTCGGTATCTGTTTTCTTTACGCGCCGAATCTGCATCCCGCCATGAAGCAGGTACAGGCGGTGCGCCGCGAGTTGTGCATGCGCACCACGTTCAACCTGCTCGGCCCGCTCACCAATCCCGCCCGAGCTTCCGGGCAGGTGGTCGGTGTCTATTCGCTCGAACTGGTGGAGAAGCTGGCGGAAGCTTTGAGTATGCTCGGACTGCGGCGTGCCCTGGTCGTGCACGGACTCGATGGCTTGGACGAAATCACCATCACCGGCACTACGCGGGTGGCCGAAGCCCGCGAAGGCTCAGTCCGATCGTACGAAATCGAGCCAGAGGAATTCGGGATGAAGCGCGCCGCGCTTGAGGACATCGCCGGCGGCGATGCGATCGAGAATGCAGCCATCATTCGCGCGGTCCTGGGTGGAGAAAAGTCGCCGCGGCGAGATGTGGTCCTGCTCAACGCGGCCGCCGCGCTGGTAGCCGCTGGCAGGACCGATCACATCGCAGCGGCGATCCCGCTGGCGGCAAAGTCGATCGACTCAGGCGCAGCCGCCGGGAAGCTGCAAGCCCTAGCGCGCTTCAGTTCGGCAACCTGATGAGTCCGAAAATTCTTAGCGCGGGTGCCCCATTTCTCGCGCGTTCTTTGCGCGAGAAGTGGGGACTTTCGGACTACTGCACTTCGACCTTCTCCAAATACTGCGCCACCTGAACCTTCCATCCCAACTCTTTCTCCATCAACTCTCGCAGTTGCCCGGACGCGTCGGGTTCTCCGTGAACCAGATAGGTTGTTGCCGGCCGATTTCCAAAAGTACGGAGCCATCGCAGCAGTTCCGGTGGATCGGCGTGGTCGCTGAACTGCTCGAGCGCGGCCACTTGGGCGCGAATGGGAACAAGATCCCCGTAGATCTTCACTTCAGCGGATTTGCTCTTGATGGCGAAGCCGCGCGTGCCCGGTGCCTGGAAGCCGATGAACAGCACCAGGTTCTTCGGTTCGGGCAGGCGCTGCGCCAGATGATGCAGAACGCGCCCCCCGGTCACCATGCCACTTGAAGAAATGATGATTGAGGGAGTCAGCACCGCGTTGATCTTTTTCGATTCTTCCGGCGTCGAAGCAAACGTGAACCCGGGCCACTCGAGCGGCGAACCGTACTTCCGGATCATGTTGCGCGTTTCTTCGCTGTACTCTTCGTCGTGCTTCAGAAAGATCTCGACCGCTTTGATCGCCATGGGACTGTCGCAGAAGACGGGCAAGCCTGGGATCTGCCCGGATTCGATCAGATGCTTCACGATGAACACGAATTTCTGTGTGCGCTCAATGGCAAACGCCGGCACCACCACGCTGCCGCCTCGCTTGGCCGCCGCCGTGATCAGCCCCGCCAGTTCTGGCAGCGGATCTTCCTTCGGATGCGCGCGGTTCCCGTACGTCGACTCCATCACTACCAGATCGGCGATCTCGCCCTCCTCTGGGCCGGAATGCACCACCTTCCCCGGCGCGACTTTGTGATCGCGCACGCGGCCGATATCGCCGGTAAAGAGCAGGCGCCGCGTTTGTCCATTCGCCGAGAGGGAAACCTCAGCCATGCACGATCCCAGAATATGCGCCGCCGGTACGAAGCGGAACGAGAGTTCGGACGAGAGCGAAACCGTTTTTCCAACCTGTGCCGGCCGAAAGTACTGGAGCGAACTCTGCGCTTCTGCAAAGGTATAGAGCGGGAGCGCAGGATCGTGTTTCGACTTCTTTTTCTTGGTGTAGAAGTTCGCGTCTTCTTCCTGCAAGTGGCCGGAGTCAGGAAGGATGATGCCGCACAAATCGATGGTGGGCGGCGTAGCGTAGATGGGTCCGCGGAACCCTTCTTTCACCAGGCGCGGAATCCAGCCGCAGTGATCCAGGTGCGCGTGGGTCAGAATGACTGCGCCGATTTCTTTGGCCGGAACGGGCGTATCGTGCCAGTTACGTTCGCGCCAGTCTTTCTGACCTTGAAAAAGACCGCAATCGATCAGCACTTGCAATCCGCCCCGGCCCGAGGGGTCTCCCGTGTTAATCAGATGCTTCGAGCCAGTGACGGTGCCCGCAGCGCCAAGAAACTGGATGTAGGCCAAGTATTTCCTCCGAAGTAGGAACCATAGAAACGATCACGGAGTGTGGGGCGGCTATCTCTGCGCCTTGGGTCCCGCCGCCTTCACTTCGGGGGGCGCGTCGAAGTGCTCGAAGTTTTTGGCGAAGCGGTTACGCAAGTCCTCGGCGGCCCGGTCGTACGCGGCTTTATCGGGCCAGGCATTGCGCGGGTTTAGCACCTGCGGAGGCACGCCGCGGCACGCTTTGGGAATCGCAAAACCGAAAGTCGGCTCGACTTCGAATTCCGCTTTAGTCAACTCACCTTCCACCGCCGCATCGACCATGGCGCGGGTATGGGGAATCTCCATGCGCTTGCCGACACCGTACGGGCCGCCCTGCCACCCGGTATTGACCAGCCAGCACTGCGCGCTGTGCTCCCGCAAGCGGCGACCGAGCATCTCCGCGTAAGTCTTAGGCGGCAACGGGAGAAACGGCGACCCGAAACAAGTCGAGAACGTTGCCGACGGTTCTTTCACGCCCGCTTCCGTTCCTGCGACCTTCGCCGTATAGCCTGAAAGGAAGTGATACATCGCCTGCTCTGGCGTCAGGCGCGAGATCGGTGGCAGAACGCCGAACGCGTCCGCCGTAAGAAACACAACATTCTTCGGATGCCCGCCGATTCCGGGGATGACCGCGTTCTCTATGAAATCGACCGGATAGGCGGCGCGCGTATTCTCCGTCTTGCTGTCGTCGTTGTAGTCCGGAACCCGCGTCTGCGGATCCAGGGTCACGTTTTCCAGCACGCAACCGAAGCGGAGCGCATCCCAGATCTGCGGTTCGTTCTTCTTCGACAGCTTGATGCACTTGGCATAGCATCCGCCCTCGAAGTTAAAAACTCCGTCGGCGCTCCAGCCGTGTTCGTCGTCTCCGATCAGTTCGCGCGAAGGATCGGCCGAGAGCGTGGTCTTACCCGTTCCTGATAGTCCGAAAAACAAGGCACTCGCACCGTCGTGCCCCACATTGGCCGAGCAGTGCATGGGGAACACATTTCGTGGCGGTAGCAGGAAGTTCATGATGCTGAAGATCGACTTCTTCATCTCGCCCGCATAAGAGGTGCCACCGATCAGCACCGTGCGCCGCGTGAAGTTCAGAAGGATGAAAACCTCTGAATTCACTCCGTCGCGCCGGGGATCAGCTTTGAACTCCGGAGCAGAAATGACGGTGAACTCGGGATGATGTGCTTTCAGTTCCGCCGGAGTCGGGCGCAGGAATAACTGGCGAACAAAGAGGTTATGCCACGCATATTCGTTCACAATTCGCACCGGAAGCCGATACGCCGGATCGGCGCCGCAAAACAGGTCCTGCGCGAACAGTTCGCGGCCGCGCAGATGTTCCATCACGCGCTCGTAGAGTGCGTCAAATTTCTCCGGCTCAAACGGCGTGTTGACTGCGCTCCAGGCCACCGTGTGGGCGGTGGTCTGGTCTTTCACGATGAACTTGTCTTTCGGGGAGCGGCCAGTGCGGTTGGTGTAGCCGACGAGCGCTCCGTTCGATGCCAGCTTCGCTTCGTTGCGCCGGACCGAGTGTTCCACCAGGACCGCCGGGGAGAGATTGAGGTGCGTCCTGCCTTCGCTCAGCAACTCGGCAACATCGCTGACATGCAATGTAGTGGCCATAACGATCTCCTGGAAGAGCCCAAAATAACGGCATAAAGCAAAAACGCTCTATTCTGCCTCAAATATCCTTTCCTTGCCAAGGAATGCCGTCATTTTGTCAGATGCTTCGCGGCTCTCTGGTGGATAGCAGAATAGTTGGAATCTTCTGTCAAAAGGGCTCAACAAAAGTGTAGCAGGACCGACGTTATTCCGACGTCCTGTAGTCGCAGGCTTTCCGGCAGGGTTCGCAATACATCAGGCCATCGGAGCATACGCGGATATCGATGACCGACTGGCAGAGGCAGCAATACTTTTCGCAGTGGCAACTGTCTTCGGGCTGTTCACATTGCGCGCAACGATATTTCGCGGGGCTGGCTCCGGTACTCATGGAGCTAATGTACCGCGCCCTGGCGAGCACGCAAAAATGACCATGGTAATCGGGGTTATGCGAAATCACACGCCGCACCTGATCCCTGAGCCACGTCAATCTCTGCGGTGACCTATAATTTCCAGCAATGACCTTCCAACATTTGCTGGATGGCGCAGAGGTTCTTGTGCAGAGCGGGAACCCGGACGTCGATAGTGTGGAATACGATTCGCGCCAGGTGAAGCCCGGATCTTTATTCGTGGCCATGCACGGAGAGACTTCCGACGGCAACCGCTTCATTGATCGCGCCATTCAAGCCGGCGCAGTTGCGGTAGTGACCGACTTGCCGGCAGAGCCGCAGCGCGAGGGAGTGGCGTGGGCGGTCGTGCCGCATGGCCGGCGTGCCCTGGCGCGGCTGAGTGCGAATTTCTACAAACGACCAGCCGAACGGCTCGCAGTAGCGGGAATAACCGGCACCAACGGAAAGAGCACGACGGCGTTTCTGATCGAGGCCATCCTGACGGCGGCTGGGCGAAAGAGCGCTCTTATCGGCACCATCGAATATCACGTGGCCGGCCGCGTTTGTCCTGCGCCGCACACCACGCCGGAAGCACTCGAACTGGCGCGCATTTTCAACGACGCGCTGGGACACGGCGCGACCGACGTGGTCATGGAGGTTTCCTCGCACGCCCTGGTGCAGCAGCGCATATTCGGAATTCCGTTTGACGTAGCCGTATTCACCAACCTGACGCGCGACCACCTCGATTATCACAAAACGATGGAGGAGTACTTCGCCGCCAAGCAAGCCCTTTTTGAAGGATGCGGAACCGATGCGCCGCGCGTCGCCGTTACGAACCTGGATGACGAGCACGGCGCGAAGCTGGCTGGGTTCAGCCGGAAGCACGGTTCCTCGGTATTAACTTACGGCTGGGATCGCGGGGATTTCCACGCAGCGAACGTCGTCATCAGCCCACGCGGTTCACGCTTCGACGTGATCACTCCCCAGGAGAAAATCCCCGTTTTCTCTCCCCTGATTGGGCGGGTAAATGTCTACAACATTCTGGCGGCGGCTGCGGCGTGTCACGCGCGGGGTTGTTCCCCGAAAGCGATTGCCGGCGGAGTCGACTCACTCACGCACGTCCCGGGCAGGTTTCAGCGCGTCGACTGTGGGCAGCCATTTACGATCGTCGTGGACTATGCCCATACCGACGACGCCCTGCGCAATCTCACGGCGTTGGCCCGCGAGTTTGTCACGCGTGCGGGCCCCAGAGGCAGGGTGTTGACCCTGTTTGGCTGCGGCGGAGATCGCGATCGTGCCAAGCGTCCGCTGATGGGCGAGGCGGTTGGGCGCGGCAGTGATTTCGTAGTGCTGACCTCGGACAATCCCCGCACCGAGGATCCCCTCGCCATCATCAACGACGCGTTGGTAGGGCTGCAGAAGACTGGAGTGGTCTATCGTGTGGAGGTGGATCGCCGCAAAGCCATTGCCCTGGCGATCGGCCAGGCCAGGCCAGGAGACATCTTGCTGCTCGCCGGCAAGGGGCATGAGAAAGTGCAGGTGACGCGGGAGGGATCGCTTCCATTTGATGACGTCGAAGTGGCGCGCGAAGCTCTGCACACCGCCGGATTCGAGTGTTCCCCCACAGGGGGCCAGCCGTGAAGCTAGCGCTCTCCAAAATTGCTGAATTCATTTCCGCCCGGAGTGAGTCTCGCCGCGAGGAAGTCGCGCAGGGCTATTCCATCGACTCGCGTACGATCGGCGCCAACGACCTCTTCTTTGCGGTCAAGGGAGACCGGCTTGACGGCCATGACTTCGTCAGCGAAGCCTTGGGCAAAGGCGCAGCCGCAGCGGTCATGCGCAAGGACCAGTTGCATCGTTATCCCGATGCCGCCCGCCTCCTGGCCGTCGACGATACGCTCGTCGCTCTGCAAACCCTAGCCACGGCGGTGCGCAAGCTTTGGGGCAAGCCGCTGATCGGCGTTACCGGATCAGCAGGGAAGACCACGACCAAAGAAGCGATCGCCCACGTTCTCAGTTTGCGGCTCCGCGTGCTCAAGTCGGAAGGGAACTTCAATAACCATTTTGGTCTCCCGCTCATGCTGCTGAAGCTTGAACCCGAGCACGATGTCGCGGTGATCGAAATGGGGATGTCGCACGCCGGAGAGATTCGCGCGCTGGCGAAAATCGCTCAACCCGAGATCGGAGTGGTCACCAACGTCGCTCCCGTGCATCTCGAGTTTTTCGATTCCCTGGCCGGAATCGCCCGCGCGAAATACGAACTCGTCGAGGCGCTTCCCCCCGGTGGAACTGCCGTTCTCAACGCCGACGACGAATATGTTTCGCAGTTCGGTCGCGACTTCGCAGGCAAGGCGATTACTTACGGAACGCGAGCCACAGCCGATGTCAGGGCGGAAAATGTGGAGTCCCGTGGAGCGCAAGGCTCAAGGTTCGATATCGTCACCGCTAGCGGGCGTGAGCATGCTCTTTTACCCTTGGTAGGGGAACACAACATTCTGAACGCGTTGGCAGCGGTGGCCGTGGGCCTGGTTCGCGGTCTCCGATTGTCCGAAGCCGTGGCTGCTCTGGCTACTCTCACACCCGCAGACAAGCGCGGCCAGGTTCTACAACTGGGTAACATCACCGTCATCAACGATTGCTACAATTCCAATCCGAAGGCGCTCAACGCCATGGTCGATGCTTTGGTCACGATGCCAGGGCGGCGCCGTATTGTGGTAGCCGGAGAGATGCTCGAACTCGGGCCAAGCGGAGAAGAAATGCATCGCGCCGCCGGTGATCATATCGCCGAACGGAAGATAGATGTTCTCGTAGGAGTCCGGGGCCGGGCTCAGGCGATGGTCGAAAGCGCGCAGCGGGCCGGAACTCGGGCCGTTTTTGTAGCAACGCCCGAGGAGGCCGGTGAGTGGCTGGCCCGCGAAACCCAAGCCGGCGATCTGGTGTTGCTGAAGGCATCTCGAGGTGTGAAGCTCGAAAAGGCGCTGGAAACCTGGGAAGCGAAGCTCAACCACAACTGACCACCATGCGGGACGGAGGCTGATTGCTCTACTGGCTGTTGTTCGTCAAGCTGCAACATTATGTTGCGCCCTTCCGCATTTTTCGTTACGTAACCTTCCGCACTGCATTCGCCAGCCTGACCGCCCTGTTTACCGCTTTGATTGTGGGCCCGTTGGTCATCTCCCGTTTGCGCGACTTCCAGATCGGGCAATACATCCGGGAAGAGGGTCCCAAGGCGCATCAAAAAAAGGCAGGCACGCCCACCATGGGCGGATTGCTGATCGTCATCGCCATTGTCGTCCCGACGCTTCTTTGGGCGGACCTGAGCAATCGTTTTATCTGGATTGCGGTGTTTTCCACCTGCGCCTACGCCGCCATCGGATTCACCGACGACTACACCAAGGTGACGCATCGCCGCAACCTGGGCCTTACGGCACGAGCCAAGTTAGCCCTGCAGATCGCTGCCGGCATTGTGATCGCTTCCATGCTGATCGCCATGCAAGCCTATGGAATGTACTCCACACGGCTGATCGTGCCGTTCATCAAACAGTTTCATCCGGATTTGGTGGTGCAGAGTTGGGAACATCTGCCGCATCTGTGGCCGCTTGCGTTTTTGCCCTTTATCGGATTTGTAGCGCTGGTGATTACATTCTCGAGCAATGCAGTGAATCTCACCGACGGTCTCGACGGGCTGGCCATCGGATGCACCGTAATCGCAGCGGGCGCGCTGACGGTGCTCACCTACGTCAGCGGCCATGCCACGTTTGCGACCTATCTGGAACTGCAGCGCATGCCGCAGGTGGCCGAGTTAACCATCTTCTGCGGAGCAATGGTGGGATCGTCGATCGGATTTCTCTGGTACAACGCGCATCCCGCCGAGGTCTTCATGGGCGACGTGGGATCGCTGGCCCTGGGCGGCGCTATCGGAACCGTCGCCGTGATCATCAAACAGGAACTGCTGCTGCCGTTCATTGGCGGAGTGTTCGTGATCGAGGCGGTCTCGGTGATCCTGCAGGTAGGTTCGTACAAGCTGCGCAAGAAGCGCATCTTCAAGATGGCGCCGATCCATCATCACTTCGAGTTGCTAGGATGGTCGGAGTCGAAGATCATCGTGCGCTTCTGGATCGCGTCGCTGGTGTTCGCACTATTCGCGCTAACGACGCTGAAGCTGCGGTGACTATTCACCATAGAGTCACAGAGACACAGAGAAGAACAAGAAATAGAATTTGATTTTCTCGGTGTCTCTGTGACTCTGTGGTGAAATGGGTTTAGATGGAATTGAACGGAAAACGCGTGCTGGTAGTCGGCCTCGGGAAGTCAGGCGTGGCGTCGGCACTGTTCCTGAAGAAGCACGGGGCGCGGGTGACGGTCTCCGACACCAAGAGCGGTGACGAACTGCGCAACGAAATTCCGGTGCTGCTCGATCACGGCATTACCGTCGAGACCGGTGGCCACGGCGACCGGACATTTCGGGGACAAGACCTGATCGTGGTCAGCCCCGGCGTTCCCGTCGATGCTTCACCGCTGGTGCAGGCGCGCGCGTTGGGTGAGAGCGTGATCGGCGAAATTGAGTTAGCGGCGCAGTTTCTGCCCGGGCCGATCGTCGCCATCACCGGATCGAACGGCAAGACCACAACCACCACGCTTGCGGGTGAGATCATGACTGCCGGCGGATTTCCGGCTCTGGTCGGCGGCAACATCGGAACTCCCGCGATTTCTCTGGCCGAACGGGCCAAGCCGGAAACGGTGATTGTGCTCGAAATCTCCAGTTTTCAACTCGAAACCATTCAAACCTTTCGCCCGAAGATCGCCGTCGTGCTGAACGTCACTCCCGATCACTTGGACCGCCACCGGACGTTCGAAGTCTACTCAGATGCCAAAGCGCGCGTACTTGAGAACCAGCAGGGAAGTGACTTCGCCGTGCTCAATGCCGACGACCCGACCTGCGTCACCATGGGCACACGAACTCGCGCGCAAGTATTCTGGTTCAGCCGCCAGAAAGAAGTGCAGCGAGGGGCATGGGTGCGCGACGGGATTATCTTGTTCCGCGACCAAGCCGGACAGCGCGAGATTCTACAAGTTTCCGAGATTCCGCTCAAAGGCGCGCACAATCTCGAGAACGTTCTAGCGGCGGTGTGCGTCGGCGTTCTGATGGGTTGCGCTCCCGAGAAGATCCGCGAGGCGGTAGGCAACTTCAAGGCGGTCGAGCACCGGCTCGAGTTTGTGGCCACCATCGGCGGCGTCGACTACTACAACGATTCCAAGGCCACCAACGTGGACGCGACCATCAAGGCGCTGGAATCGTTCCCGGCGAACATTCACCTGATTCTCGGCGGCAAAGACAAAGGTAGCGACTACACGGTGCTCAACGAACTGCTGCGCCAGCGGGTGAAGCGCGTGTACACGATCGGCGCAGCGGCGGCAAAGATCGAATCGCAGATTAAAGCCGAGGTCGTCCACGCCGAGACGCTGGAAAACGCCATCCGCAAAGCCAACGCCGTGGCCCAGCCCAGAGACGTGGTGCTGTTGGCCCCGGCCTGCGCCAGCTTCGATCAATTCAAGAACTACGAGCACCGTGGGAAGGTCTTCAAAGACATAGTGCGAAGCCTGGCGGCAGAGGGCGGAAAGGCCTAGCCCTTCCTTCTGTTTTCGTATCAACAAACGAGGCATGAAAATGTCGGACGCATCAAGCCGACCCCTCCTGGAAGCTCTACTGGATTCCTGGGACCGGAACAACACCATCCTGCTCAACCTGCTCCGTGCCCTCCCGGAGGGCGGACTGGAGGCCAGGGCGATGGAGGGCAGCCCATCCATCGGGCAGTTGTTCACCCACATCCACTATGTGCGACTTGTGTTCGTCTTCGAGGACGCCCCCGAGTTCGCGCGAGACCTGCCCGAGAAAGAGTGGGTGTTCGAGCGAGACCCGAGTCGCATCGCGCAGATGCTGAACGACAGCGCCAAGGCGGTGCGAGACTCAGTAAAGAACAGGCTGGAGGCTGGTCGGGACATGAACCTTCACTACGACCACCCGATCCTCCTGCTCCAGCACATGATCTGGCACGAGGGCTACCATCACGGTCAGATCAAACTGGCCCTCAAACTGGCGGGCCGCCCAATGACTGATGACGAAGCAGGGCCGGTCACGTGGGACGTCTGGATGCTTAAGAAGTAAGCGGCCGTATCGAACCGTTAGCCGGAACCAACACAATCAACAATCGGCAATCAACAATCACCGATTTCTCCGCCCACTCCATGGTGAAATGAATGTCCGATGGCGAAGCGCGTCAGTGTCGATCGCTGGCTATTTACGGTCACCATGCTGCTGGTGTTTGTGGGGCTGGTGATGGTGTTTTCCGCCTCGGCGGTGATGGCGCAGGAACGGTTCGGATCGGAGTATGCCTTCCTGTCCAAGCAACTGATTTGGGCCGGCGCCGGACTGGTCGCGATGGTCGTCACGATGCGCCTGGACTACCGGCGCTATAAGCATCCCGCGATGGTGTTTTCGCTGATGGGACTGACCACGCTTCTGCTCATCTCCGTCTTTTTTCTCGACCGTTCGCATAACACTCATCGCTGGATCCATGCGGGAGGGTTTTCGTTCCAGCCATCGGAATTGGCCAAGCCGGTGCTCATTCTGTTTCTCGCGTATTTCCTCGAGACACGGGCCAAGACGATGGACGACGTGCGCAACACGCTCGTGCCGGCTGCCGCACCGGTGCTGGTGTTTCTGGGCCTGATCGTCCTCGAGCCCGATCTCGGCACCGCGATTGCCTGCGCCGGAATTGCAGCTTGCATCTTGTACGTGGCGGGCATGCGCATGCGGTATTTCGCCTACGCCTTCGGAGCGTCGCTGCTGCCGCTCTATTTCCTGATTTTCCACGTCAGCTTTCGGCGCGACCGTATTCTGGCATTTCTGAATCCCTACGCCGACCGCCAGAAAGCCGGTTTCCACATTATTCAGTCACTGATTGCCGTGGGCACGGGCGGGCTGACCGGTGTCGGCCTGATGGAAGGCAAGCAGAAGCTCTTCTACTTGCCCGAACCTCACACCGACTTTATCTTTGCCTCCATGGCAGAGGAACTCGGCCTGGTGGGCTCCCTCTTCGTTGTAACCATGTTTGCCATCTTTCTCTGGCGCGGCATGCGGGCGTCCTGGCGCACCGAAGACCTCTTTGGGCGCTACTTGGCGGTCGGGATCACCAGCATGGTGGTACTGCAGGCGTTCATCAACATCAGCGTGGTTCTGGGGATGATGCCGACCAAAGGGATTCCCCTGCCTCTGGTGTCCTACGGCGGCTCGTCACTTTTTGTGACCCTGGCCTGCGTCGGCGTGCTGCTGAATATTACGAAGCAGGCGGAATAGAATATTTGCCACGGATTCGCGCGGATTTTCACGGATTATCCTGAAATCTTTGGATTCTGGTTCGATCCGTGTAATCCGCGCAGATCCGTGGCTGGTTTTAGGTGTGGTTTATAGTCACCTCATGCGGGCCATTCTGGCGGGCGGCGGCACCGGCGGACACGTGATCCCGGCGCTGGCCATCGCCAACGAACTCAAGAAGAGTTACGGGGCCGAGGTGCTGTTCATCGGCACGGCGCGCGGCATCGAGAACCGCCTAGTTCCCGCCGCGGGATTTCCTCTGCAACTGGTGCGGGTCGGGGCTCTGAAGAACGTGGATCTGATGACACGCGCGAAGACCGCCTTCGATTTGCCAAGAGCAGTATGGGATGCCAGTCGCATGCTCAACCAGTTCGCGCCCGACCTGGTGATTGGCGTCGGCGGGTACGCATCAGGCCCGGCCATGTTGGCGGCGGTGATGAAGCACATTCCGACGCTGGCGTTCGAGCCCAACGTCGTGCCCGGATTCGCGAACCGCCTCGTCGCCCGGTTCGTGTCCGCGGCGGCGGTTCATTTCGAAGAAACAGCGAGATATTTTCGCCACGGAGAAGTCACCGGTGTTCCGGTGCGCCAGGCGTTTTTCGAGATCGCGCCAAAACGCGGCGGCACGCCGACACTGTTGGTTTTCGGCGGCAGCCAGGGCGCACACGCCATCAACGAAGCGATGATGCGCTGCTTGCCCGTTTTGCAGCGTGAGGCTTCGGGCATTCGCATCATTCACCAGACCGGGGAGCGTGACTATAATGACGCGCTGGCGGCCTATCGGTCTTTGGGCGAGTCGGCAGAGGTCTTCAAGTTCATCGACGATATGCCGGCGGCGTTTGCGCGTGCCGACCTGGTGGTATGCCGCTCCGGCGCGAGCACCGTTGCCGAAATTGCTGCGGCGGGGAAGCCGGCCGTGTTTGTCCCGTTCCCACGCGCGGCCGATGATCATCAGCGAGTCAATGCCGAGGCCCTGGCGGGGCACGGAGCCGCAGTCGTGGTCGAAGAGTCAAAGCTGGAAGGCGTATGGCTGGCCGAGACCATCGCAACCTTGTTGCAAGATTCGACACGGCTCAAACGCATGAGCCAGGCGGCGCGAGAGTTGGCCCATCCCAATGCCGCCCGCGACATCGCGGCGATGGCGGCGCGCGTGGCGGGAATCGAAGAATCGGCCACAGATTAATACGGATTTTTTCAGTTTTGTCATTCCGAGCCGCTCGTAGCCGCGTCAACGGCGCGAGCGAACGAGGAATCCGCTTTTCTTGCTCCGTGCAAATACCTGGCCAGGAAGTTGACTTATGTTCGCCAAGATTCAGCGTATCCATTTCGTAGGCATCGGCGGGATCGGCATGAGCGGCATTGCCGAGGTCTTGCTGAATCTCGGCTACAAGGTCTCGGGCTCCGATCTGAGGAATTCCAGCGTCACCGAGCGGCTCGCCGGTCTCGGAGCAACAACCTTTGAAGGACATCGAGCCGAAAACATCACCGGCGCTGAGGTCGTGGTTACCAGTTCCGCAATTTCCCTAGACAACCCCGAAGTCGCCGAAGCCCACAAGCTTCACATTCCGGTCATTCAACGCGCCGAGATGCTGGCCGAATTAATGCGGCTCAAGTACGGCATCGCCATCGCGGGCATGCACGGCAAGACGACTACAACCTCGATGGTGGCCGCCGTCCTTGCCGCGGGCGGACTCGATCCCACCGTCGTAGTCGGCGGCCGCGTCGACGCCATGGGATCGAACGCACGTCTCGGGAAGTCTCAATATCTGGTCGCCGAAGCCGATGAGAGCGACCGGTCGTTTCTGAAACTGTCGCCGATCTTGTCGGTCGTGACCAACATCGACCGCGAACATATGGACTGCTACCGCCACATGCGCGACGTGAAGAAAACGTTTCTCAAATTCATGGACCGGGTGCCGTTTTACGGGATGGTGGTTGCGTGCAACGACGATCCCCTGCTCCGGCGCCTGTTGCCGGAGGTCCAACGGCGCACTGTCACATACGGAACGAAGCGTGGCTCGGACTTCCTAATCAAGCTGGATGGACCCAAGACAGAGGTCGTCAGCGATTCCCAGCCACTGAGCCGTTTCAGCGTTAGGTATCGCAAGCAGGATCTGGGCGAATTCACGCTGCACGTACCCGGGGTGCATAACGTGCTCAACGCGACCGCGGCGATCGCCGTGGGCCTGGGCCTCGAAATTGGCATCGAGTTCATCCGCACCGCGCTCGACCACTTCCGCGGCGTCGACCGGCGATTCCAGTTGCGCGGGCGCGCAGCCGGTGTGAGTGTGATCGACGATTACGGCCATCATCCCACCGAAATCAAGGCGACGCTGGCGGCCGCCCGGCAATGCGGGTTTGGCAAGGTTCACGTCATCTTCCAGCCCCATCGCTACACCCGCACCCGCGACCTGATGAGCGAGTTTACGACCGCCTTCCCCGACGCCGATTCGCTGTTTGTGCTCGACATTTACGCGGCCAGCGAAAAGCCGATTGAGGGCATCACCGGCGAAGTGCTGGCGCAACGGATTCGGGAGAAAAGCGGAAAGCCCGTCAACTACGTGAGTTCCTTTGCCGAGGCAGTGAGTGCAGCCACGGCAGCGGCGCACGACGGCGACATGATTTTGACCCTCGGCGCGGGCAGCGTCTCGCAGCTGGGGCCCATGATTCTCGAAAAGCTGAAAAGCTGAAGAGCTGAAGAACGGTGAGCCCGTGCGAGTGGCGAACAGATTACCTTAGCCTCTGAACGAAACGAGGGGACGGAACAGTGGCGGACAACAAAACCAAACCCACCAAACTAAGTGTGGCAGCCTTGATTGGTGCCCTGACGGACCAGACCCGGCGCACAGACGCCAAGATGCTCGTCAAGTTGATGCAAAAAGCGTCTGGGGAGAAGACGCGCAGATGTGGGGCCCATCGATTATAGGCTTCGGCACCCACCACTACAGGCACGACAGTGGACGTGAGGGCGATATGCCTTATTGCTTTTTCGCCGCCTAAGGGCGCAACCGTTCTATATAACCTGACCGGCTTCAGCGGCTCGAATGGGCTGCTCGCAAAGCTCGGCAAGCACAGGACCGGTAAGGGCTGCGTCTACATCAAGAAGCTCGCTCATCTCGACCAAAACGTGTTGCAGGCGCTGCTCGCCAAATCCATCGCCACCCAACGAGCGCGGTACTCCTAAGCTCAAGAATCGTGGCCGGGGCCGCCAGGCGCCCCGCAGTCTTTCCATAGCTTTTCCCAATTCCAGATCCCGTAAGCCACCGCCTTCGGCAACGGGAGTCCGAGCTGATGCGCCAGCATACACACCTGCCCGCGATGGTGGGCTTCGTGGGAAAGCATGTAGCACAGCATCTCCGGGCCAACTGGCCAAGGCCGAGCCCAACCGTCTCTACGAAACTTTTCGACGCGGCCCCCGCCACCGCCGAGAGCTTCGGCGAGCATCTCCGAGCAACGAGCTGCGCTCTCGGCCAGTCCCGCACGGGCCTGCTGCGGAGTGCAGTGCGCGCGGTTGAGCTGTCGTGGAACCTTCAGGTGCGGAGCCGTGAGCCGGACCCACTTGCACCGGACGTTATGCATGTGCGTGAAAATCGCCACAATGCTGCGAGCCTTGCCCTCCGGTTTGGCTCTCCAGGCTGCAGGGTCCAGATGTTCGATAAGCATCTGGTTAATGCGATCATTGGCGGCAAAGATCTGGACTGCGGCGCGGCCGATTTGAGTCTGAACCTTCTGTCGACCCGTGGTCACGACTCCAGCTCCTTGGTCCAATAATACGTCCACGCTGGCGCCAAACCGGAAGACATCCAGTTGGTGCCGAAAAATCACAATCTCGTTCATCGACGGCGAGCCGGGAACTATTCCAGCCTCCAGCTCGTATCTTTCCTTGCTAACCGTTCGAAAGGCTGTTCGTCTATCTGGCATAAGGGGTTAAGACGATGAAAACACAAGCATGGGGATGGCTGGCGGCGGCGGTGGTAGCGGCCGGGTTAAACGCAAGCTACCACGACGGCGGCTTGGAGTGGGCGCATCAGGTCGCGGACCGGATCGGATACAACTCGGCAGCCGTCTTGGCGCTGGCCAGCGGGCGCGCCGACCAGTTCGTAACCGAGGCGCGGCTGGCTACGGCCCCTGACGAAACGGCATCCTGCCGCTGGTCGACAGCCCTAGCCCGGGTCCAGACCCGAGTTGCTCGCGGGGAGAACGCATTCGCGCAGGTCCAGGCCATGTCAGCCCGAGAGGAAGCGCAGTTGGCGCGACTGGAGGCAAATCGGGCGCGCATTGAGGCCCGGGTTGCAACCCAGACTGCCCGCCTTCGCGTACCCGCGGTAGCCTTTCCGGCCGCTGACATGAAGATGCTGGACATGAAAATTCCTTCGGTTTGTCCGCGGGTTCGCGTCAACCTGCCGCGGCTCCCGATGGTCAGGGTTCCCGTGGTTCACGTTGAGCCGTTTGGCTCCGGTCCCGTCTAGCCGCCTCGGCACAAGATCAGTTTGCCTCCTGGAAACGGGCGCGGAAAACAAGCCGCGCCCGTATTTTTCTGTCATCGGAAGCGCCAGCAAACACCCCCAAGTTTTGTCAACCCGAAGCGTCCCGAACCGCCCCTAGTTTTGTCATTCCGAAATGTCCCAACACCATCCATAATTTTGTCATTCCGAAACGTCGCAGGCGTTGAGGAATCTGCTTTCTCTGTCCCCGGAGTCTCTCTCATGCCCAATCCGGTTCCTGCCCGTGTAAAAACCAATTTTCCATCTATCTCAATCCGAGAAATGCGGCTATAGTGAAAAAGCTCAGCGATTCCTCACGACAACTGCCCTGAACTGATGGCGCGGAAAGCCAGTGGCACCATCTTGCAGGAAGAGTTGTACCCATCCAGCGCCGAGCACTCTCGTACCGAGTCTGCGCGCGAGGAACTTGACGACGCGCGCCTGGTCGACCTGGATGTGAACGAGGAATCTCCGTTCTTGCGCGGGCAAAAGCGGGTCTCCGCCCGCCGCAGTTCTCTTCCCAGAAAAACCGCGAGTCGCCTGCTGTGGGCCTCCATTGCGGCAGCAATTCTGTGCGTCTTCGGGCTGGTTGCGGCTGCTCTCTGCCACTATGGCGAGCAATCCTGGCGCTTCCGGGTGGAGTCCAGCGACAACATCGAAATTACCGGCATGCAGAACGTGACCAAGGCCCAAATCATGGAGGTCATGGGCGCCGACATCGGCCGCAACATCTTCTTTGTGCCCCTGGCGCAACAGAAGGCGCAACTCGAGCAGGTTCCCTGGGTGGAATCGGCCAGCGTGATGCGGTTTGTGCCCAACCGGCTCAAGGTCGAGATTCACGAGCGCACCCCGGTCGCATTTGCCCGGGTCGGGCCGCGCATCGCCTTGATTGACGCTGGCGGTACCCTCATGGAACTGCCGCGCAACCACAAGTACTCCTTCCCCGTGATCCTGGGCATGAATGCCGGCGAGCCTCCTTCCACCCGCGCCCCACGCATGAAGGCCTACAACCAACTCGTGCACGACTTGGACGCAGGAGGCGCCCATTACTCGCAGGACTTGAGCGAAGTCGATCTCACAGATCTCGATGACTTGAAGGTTCGTGTGAACGATGCGGCGGGCGACGTGCTCGTGGAACTCGGTTCATCGGATTTTCTGAAACGGTACCGAATCTACGTGAGCCACGTGCAGGCGTGGCGGCAGCAGTTCCAGAAACTGGAATCGGTCAACCTGCGCTACGACAACCAGGTCATCGTCAATCCCGACCTGGATGGCAGGCCGAAGCAAGCCCTGCTTTCGGGGACCGCGGCCAGAGCAGCAGAAGCTGCCGGGGTCAAACCGGCCGCGCTGGTGACAGGAGTCGGCACGCACAACCGCGCCGTGCCCAAGCCTGCGTTCGAAATGTTTCCGAAAAAACTTGAGACCAAGTCGCCGCCCGGACACAAGCCGGTCGCGAAACCAAAAACGAGGAGATTATCGAGGTCGGGCAAGCCATCTGCCGCGAAGAGACCGGTAACCAAGGCCCGCGAACCTGCTCCGAAGGCTGGCGCAGGATCGGGGAAGCCCGCGCCATCCGCGAAGACTGCGGCGACCAGTCCGAAGCCGAGTCCGGGGATTGCGAAGCAGCAGGCGAATACGAGTCCGAACTAGCGGGAGTCAGGGAACGATAAGGCGGAATTCGATAAGACATGGGGAACCAGCAGGGAAGTTTTCTTACAGCAATTGACGTCGGCAGCGCCAAGACCTGCGCGCTGATGGCGGAGGTCACCGACATCGGACTGCGCTATCGCGGACACGGCGTCGCGGAGTCACGGGGCTCGCGCAAAGGCGTGATCGTCGAACTCGACAAGGCGGTGGCCGCAATCCAGAAAGCCTGCGAAGCCGCGGAAGACATCGCCGGCGCGCCGGTCGAGCATGCCATCGTCGGCATCGGGGGAGCGCAGGTGCGCGGTGTGAATAGCCACGGGGGCATCAGCCTGGGCACGCGGCCGCGGGATATTGGACGCGACGAGATCAAGCAGGCCGTCGAGCGGGCGCGCGCCATTCCCTTGCCTACTGATCGCGAGATTCTCCACTTGCTGCCCCAGGAATTCATTCTCGACGATCAGGCCGGAGTCCACGATCCGCTGGGCATGATGGCGGCGCGGTTGGAAGTGCGCGTCCACATGGTGACCGCCGCCACCAGCGCCACGCAGAACGTTATTACGGCGGTGAACCGGGCTGGAGTTCACGTCGACGATACGGTCTACGAACCGCTGGCCGCCGCCGATTCGGTCCTGCGTTCCGACGAGCGTGAACTGGGCGTTTGCCTCGCCGACATTGGCGCGGGTTCGACCGAACTGATTGTTTTTCAGCAGGGGGCAGTGGCCTACACGGGAGTCATCCCGGTTGGCGGCGATCATTTCACCAGCGATCTGTCGGTAGGGCTGTGTACGCCGCTCGCCGAGGCCGAAAAAATCAAGAAAGTGTATGGCCATGTCATCGTGACGCTGATTCCTGAGGGAAACGAAGTCGAAGTTCCGTCGGTCGGCGACCGGCCCTCGAGGCTGCTTCCGCAGCGGTTGGTGGGCGAGATCCTCGAGCCGCGCGCCCGCGAACTGTTCGAGATGATGCGCGACCACCTGCGCCAGAGTGGCATGTTCGAAGTCTGTATTGCGGGCATCGTGCTCACTGGTGGCGCCTCGCGCCTGCCGGGAATCTTCGACGTGGCCGAGTCGGTGCTGCGCCGCGCCGTCAGACTCTCATGGCCGGCGCCGTTGGCCAAAATGCCTTCGACCTTGTCGGAGCCTGAGTTCGCCACTGTCCTTGGCATGGTCAACTACGGTCAGCGCGCCCGCATCGCCCGCGGCCTGCAGGAAGATCGCTGGGGAACGAGATTGAAAGCCCTTTTGGTAGGAAAAGGAGCGTAAAGGCAAGGTTTCAAAAGCTTCAATGTTTCAAGGTTTCAAAGACCGTGAAACTTCTGAACCTCGAAACCTTGAAACTTTGTTTTGAGGTGAACAAAATGAGCAACGATTCCAAAATTCGCATCAGCTTCAACGAAGAACCCCGCAACGACGCCAAGATCAAAGTCATCGGCGTGGGCGGCGGCGGCGGTAACGCAGTTAACCGCATGATCGATGCCGGCATGGACGGCATCGAATTCATCGTCGCCAACACCGACCTGCAGGCGCTGCGCATGTCACATGCTCCGGTGAAGCTGCAACTCGGCGTGAAGCTGACCAATGGCCTGGGCGCCGGCGCGAATCCCGAAGTCGGCCGCAAAGCGGCGCTCGAAGACTCCGACAAAATCATCGAGGCGCTCGAAGGCGCCGACATGGTTTTTGTCACCACTGGACTCGGCGGCGGCACCGGCACCGGCGCGGCTCCCATCATTGCCTCCCTGGCCAGCGAAATGGGCGCGCTCACCGTGGCTGTGGTCACTAAGCCGTTTTCCTTTGAAGGCAAACGCCGCATGCAGCAAGCTGAGCGCGGCATCGCCGAACTGATGGAGTCGGTCGACACCACCATCGTCATCCCCAACGAAAAGCTGCTCGCGGTCGCTGAAGATGCGGGCTTCTTTGAATCGTTCCGCATCGCCGATGACATCCTGCGCCAGGGTGTGCAGGGGATCTCCGACATCATCACCATCCCCGGCATCATCAACCGCGACTTTGCCGACGTGAAAACCATCATGGCTCGCATGGGCTATGCCGTCATGGGTACGGCCTCTGCGACAGGAGCGAAGCGCACCCTCGAAGCCGCCCAAAGGGCCATTGCCTCGCCGCTGCTCGAAGCCGGCGCCATCGACGGCGCGCGCGGCATCCTGATCAACATCACGGGATCGACTTCGCTCAAGCTGGCCGAAGTGCAACAGGCCTGTTCGATCATCCAGGGCGCCGCTCACGAGGACGCGAACATCATTTTCGGCGCTGTCATGGACGAGAAGATGAAGGACGCGGTGAAGATTACAGTCATCGCCACCGGCTTCCGCGAAGTCCGTTCGATGACCCACCGGCAACCGGAAACCCACACCTCCTTTGCCGCCGCTCACGACGATGCCATGGATTTTCCCGACGCGCTCGGGCCGCGCGACCCCATCCCCGAACCCATGCCGAAGCGCATCATGTCAGAAGAGAGAACCATAGACGACCGGGTTCACGTGGACGCCCCTGCCCCGGCGAACGTGACTCCTTCCGATCGTGTGGCCGCGGACGTGGTTTCGCTCGACACCATGCGCAGCGCAATGGTGACCAACTTTGAACAGGACGATCTCGATGTTCCCGCATTTTTGCGCAAGCGCAACGACGTTATGTAGTTCTGCACTATCTTGCAGGGGGAGGGATGCTCCCTTCTGTACGAGTGCGCAAGAGTTTACACATGAGGGGGTACCTTCGGAGTAATCGATAACGAGTTACTAAAGGCACTGGAACCGAAGTAATCCCGATGTATGTGCTTGTTCCGAAATGGGTTAAATCGAAATCAATGTTTTTCAGGATCGAAACTTTTCCGTTGCCAGGATTGTGCTAAGTCTCATACTATCGAAGAGTTGAGCGAAATCGGCGAAGTTACCCGCCGCCTGGCACGGTGCGTGCACTGTACGTACCAGGTTCCGAGTAGAAGAATTAGAATTAGGGGAGTTAGCAAGAAGATGTTCAAGGGAACGAGCCTACTTCGTCTGGTTTTGGCCTTCCTTGCGTGTCTGCCTCTGGCGGGCGTGAGCTGGGCGGCGCACATTAGTACCCATGCTCCGAAGAAATCCCAGCCGAAAATCAGTGAGAGCCAGCACGCGCGGCGACGCCTGCACCACCTGGCGCGCAGCCGCAACGTTTCCGCCACTACTGTTTCTGCGACCCGCCGCCGGTATCACGAACGCTTCCACATGAGTTCGTTCGCCGAGGACATTTCCGCCGGTGACGTTACCACCGGTGAAGATCCCATCGTCCGGCAGGCCGCTGTCGATGCACTCGGCAACATGAACGGCACGGTGGTTGCGATCGAGCCGACCAGCGGACGCGTGTTGGCCATGGTCAACCAGAAGCTGGCCCTGTCCAGCGGCGCGCAGCCCTGCTCGACCATTAAGCTTTCCGTAGCCCTGGCTGCATTGAACGAGGGGCTCGTCTCAAAGGATACCCAAGTTGCTCTTGGCGGCCGTAGCCGCATGAATCTCACCACGGCACTGGCGCATTCCAACAACGCCTACTTCGAGGCGCTGGGACGCAAGCTCGGCTTCGAAAAAGTCGCCTATTACGCCCACGAATATGGACTGGGTGAACTCGCCGGTTACGACATTTCGGGCGAGCAAGTCGGCGCCTATCCGGACGAAGCGATTCCGGAAAAACTCGGCGGCGTGGGCAAGATGTGCTCTTACGGCGAAGGCGTCTCCATGACCCCGCTGCAATTGGGTGCGATGGTTTCGGCCATTGCCAACGGCGGAACGCTTTACTACCTGCAGCATCCCACCACGCCGGAACAGGTGGCCAGCTTCCAGCCGCGTATCAAGCGCCAGCTCGACATCGCTCCGCTGATTCCTGAAATTTCCGACGGTATGGCCGGAGCCGTGCAATACGGCACCGCTCGCAGTCTGCGCCTCAACTTCAACGAGGAAGAGATCCTGGGCAAGACCGGAACCTGCTCGCACGACGGAACCCGCTTCGGATGGTTCGCCTCCTATGCCAACACCAGCGTAGGACGCGTCGTGGTCGTAGTCTTCCTGCAGGGCGGACGCCCCACCTTCGGTCCCAAGGCCGCGGAGATTGCCGGGCGCATGTACCGCAACATGTTCGATCACAACTTCTTTATCGCCGGACCCGGCTTGCCGGCCGACACCGCGACGGCGAATACGGTCAGCACGAACCCATAGCAGATGTTGTTAGTCCACGACCTTTTCGTCGTAGAGACGTAGCTCGGCTATGTCTCTTCATTCTTTTCAGACCATTGTTCTTTCGTTCTTTGATTCTTCCCGCGCCACCAGCTCACCCGTTTCGCTCCAGGCTCAATTAACCATTTCTAATACGAGAGACGCCCACCCTGCCGATGTTTAGGCATCCTGCACTTTCAGGCGACCGACGAAGCTTCCGACCGACGAAGCTCCCGTCATGGCCGATGCCGAACTATCTTTCAAAACGACCTTCGCCGGGCAAGTCGGATTGTCGGTCGCCAACATTCGACTCTGCGAAGCCTTGCGCGCCCAGGCGATCAGGGATCCCCTGACTGGCTTATACAATCGTCGTTACCTGACCGAAATGCTCGACCGCGAAATCCGGCGCGCGGTGCGGCCGAGCCATCCCTGGGCATCCTGATGCTCGGTGGAACTCGGCTTCAGTGCCGAGGCCTGCGCAAAAAAGGTGTAGCCTTTACTCGTGGGCAAAGAACAAGCCGCAGAGTTGCTTCTGATCGGGGGACGTGAGGTCCGCGTAACCAACCCAGGCAAGCCCTACTTTTCCAGGCAGACGAAGCTCTCGAAGCTCGACATCGTGCGCTACTACCTGTCGGTCGCGCCGGGCGCTCTCGCTGGAATTCAAGATCGTCCGATAGTCCTCAAGCGGTTCGTGAACGGTGCGGAAGGAGAGGCTTTTTATCAGAAGCGCGCTCCCACCGAGCGTCCCTCGTGGCTCCGAACCACAACGTTGTCATTCCCTTCCGGCCGCACTGCGGAAGAGCTCGTCGTCGATGACGCGGCCGGGCTCGCCTGGATCGTCAACCTCGGCTGCATCGAACTGCACCCCCACCCCGTACGCTCTGGCGATCTCGGGCACCCGGACGAGTTGAGGATCGATCTTGATCCCGGCCCCGGCGTCAGTTGGCCCGACGTGCGCCGTGTCGCCCTTGAGGTAAAGTCCCTTCTGGAGGAATTGGGCCTTCGTGGCTGGCCCAAAACCAGCGGTTCGCGCGGGATGCACGTGAATGTGCGGATCCAGCCGCGCTGGACTTTCAGCGAAGTCCGCCGATCGGCGCTCGCCCTGTCGCGCGAAGTCGAACGCCGCGCCCCCACCCTGGCCAGCTCAAAATGGTGGAAGGAGGAGCGTCACGGCGTCTTCCTCGACTACAACCAGAACGCGAAGGATCGCACGACGTGCTCAGCGTATTCTGTCCGTCCGTTGCCCGATGCGCGAGTGTCCACTCCACTTCACTGGAGCGAAGTTCCCGACTGCGACCCCGCCGACTTTACCGTGCTCACGGTTCCGACCCGTTTCACGGAGAACGGCGATTCGAACGCTGCCATGGACGGCTCACCAGGTTCGCTTGAAAAACTGCTTGAGCTTGCGGCCCGAGATGAGGCCGCCGGCCTTGGCGACGCACCCTGGCCGCCGCACTTTCGCAAGATGGAGGGCGAAGCCCCGCGCGTTGCCCCGTCGCGCTCCAAGTCCCCCAAGAGCGCCGCGAAGAAGCCGCGCAGCAAGATGCCTCTCGTGGTGGTGGCGAACTCACCTGACAAAGACGCTGCGTTAGCCGGCCTGGAACGGTGGAAGAGCAAACATCCCGAAGTAGCCGGGCTTCTCGCCGTCGATGACGTCTTGGTCGACTCCATGCGAGGCAGGTCCTCCACGTGGACCCGCATCCGGGTGAACCTCCGCCATGTGCCCGAAGACCAGCGGCCTCCGCAAGAAACTCCCGACCCCGACGACGACCCGACGCGCGAATGGCGCGCCAGGTGGCGTCCCAAAAAGGACGCATGAGCAGCACGGGCCGTCCCGCTAGTTCACCTTAAAATTGGTGATCCTTTGAAAGGCGAGGCTTCACAGCTTGCTGAAAAACTCAGATTCGTATCAGGGCATCGCTCAGCGGATGCCGTAAGTGCCACAGAATCAGTTCGGCTTCCGCCGCTGTGGGCGCGCCACGCTGCCGAGAACGAGTTTTCCGCAAACTGTTCAGCCGCGCCGCCGGCGGGTGCAGCGAAGACTCAGCGGCCCCGAGCAAAAATTTCCATCAACTCCTGTGGGGGAACAACTTCGAGCTGAGCGTAAGTGCAGTCACCCGGTTTCTTGTCGGTGCGCCACCTGCGAAATTGCGCCATGTGACGGAACCGCGTACCCTGCATGTGCTCGTAAGCGACCTCCACCACAAGTTCGGGACGCACCGGCTCCCACGATAGATCCTTCCCCTGGCTCCAACGGCTCTGCCCTCCCGGCATCCGATGCCCGGCTTCGCCGTCGGCGGCGCTATGCTCGGCCCATCGCCTCCAAGGATGGTCGGTGAGGGCGTTCTCGCGATAGGGGGCGAGGAATTCTGCAAGCTGCTTGCGTTTCTCTTGCGTGAAGCTGGCGCAGACGCCTACGTGCTGCAGCGCGCCTGAGTCGTCGAAAAGGCCAAGCAGCAGTGAGCCAATAAGTGTGCCTTCGCCTTTTTTGTGCCATCGAAAACCGGCAACGACGCAGTCGCAATCGCGCTCGTGCTTGACCTTCAGCATGACGCGCTTGTCCGGCTCATACGTGCCTGAAATCGGTTTGGCCATGACCCCGTCCAGCCCCGCGCCTTCAAAGCGGCGGAACCAATCCGTCGCTACGCTCGACTCGTAGGTGGCCGGTGTTAGGTGGATCGGCGGCGCGGCAGATGACAGTATTGTTTCCAGCTCCTGGCGGCGGCTTTGAAACGGGACGCTCCTCAGATCCCGATCCCCCTCGCACAGCAGATCGAAAAACACGATGGATGCCGGGCTTTCTTGCGACAGAAGCTTTACCCGCGACGCAGCCGGATGAAGGCGGAGTTGCAATGCCTCGAAGTCGAGCCCACCCTTCGTCGCGATAACGATTTCGCCATCCAGCACGCATCGAGTGGGCAGCTGCCCCCGTAACGAGTCGAGCAACTCGGGAAAGTAGCGGTTCAGGGGTTTTTCATCACGACTCTGGATCAGGATCTCGTCTCCGTCGCGGAAAACCAAAGCACGAAACCCATCCCACTTCGGCTCGAAGATCCAAGCTCCACCGGTCGGCAATTCGTCAATTCTCTTGGAGAGCATCGGTAAGATCGGCGGATTCACGGCAAGCTGCATGCCCTCATGCTATATCGCGAGAGGAAAAGTGTGTATGCGGGGACAGCCGCCCCCGGCTGTCCGGCGAGCGCAAGCTTGCCTGCGGGGTTGGCTGCCGCTCTTGCTGGATCAGTCAAAGCGATAACGGAGAGCCTCTGCTACGGCCTTATATCCAATTCGCCGGTAAATGGAATTCGATGTAGGGTTGCCCAAGTCAGTGTAGAGAATGCACCGATACCCACGGCCGCGAAGATGTTTCGACAATGCATGAACGCAGGCTGCCGCGTAGCCTTGCGTTCGCTTCTCGGGTGGCGTATAGACCCCAGACAAACGAACCACGCCTTGCGCCGGTTCACGGCTAACCGCCATAGAAGTTATCTCCCCGTCTTGATCCCACAGCCAGATCTGCCCGGCCGCCAACGCCCGGTCTATGCGAAGCTCGATGTCGTTTGCAGGCTCCCCAATTTCATCCTGAAACTCGCGGGTCCAGAGGATTATCAAACTGCGATCTCTCGGACCTGCTTGCCGTAAGTGACCTTCGCTACGGGGAACTTCTCCCACTTCTAACAGTTCATAGAGACGCGTTCCCTGGAACGGTACGGCTGCCGACTTACATCGTTCACTCCATTGCCCAGCGAAGCTGGCTGCTGTTGCCGCGTCCCCATTGACACCAGGTAGAGTCGCTCCGGCGTCGGCAATTGCATCCACCATTGCCATCACCGCTCGCGGTCCCATGGGTGTCAGGATCGCCGGATATTCCAGCGGTGACTGAACGACCACGCCGACAGTTTCCTCTCCGTGCAATGCAATCCAATACCGACCTGGATCGCCCTGCGTGACGCGGGAGTGCAGAATCGACAGAATCAGATTATGCAGCACTGGTTCCGACGACAAGAACTCGTCAGCCCTCCTTAAGACGAATGCAGGATCTTCCGTAAACAGCACCGTGAATTCCATTCGTCAGATCTTATCGGATCGGAGCATCGGAACGAATGCCTCAACTGCGAGGCGCACAAATTGGGAGCCAGTCACGGGCAAAACGGAATAAAAAGGCTTTAAGCGCCTGTGGGGCGGCGTCCACATGGGCGCAACTTAAGCAGTCTAACGTGGAGTCTCGAACCGTGTGGAAGCCAGTATCAACGTTCTTTGATCGTCTCTTTACTCCGCCCGAATTTCGAGCATCCGGTAGACGCTGTAAACTTGGTTTCTATACTATGGACTGGTTCGAAAACGAAGACTTTTGGCGCGATTTCTATCCTTACATGTTTCCTCCGGAGCGGTTTTCTGCCGCCAAGGAGGAGGTCAACCGGATCGTGACGCTCACCCAATGCCGTGGAGGCAGCCTGCTCGATCTCTGTTGTGGACCAGGGCGGCATGCGGTAGAGTTCGCGCAATGCGGCTTTCAGGTCACGGGGGTTGACCGGTCCCCATTTCTCCTGGATCGGGCACGCGACCACGCATCGCGAGCCGGCCTGTCGATTGAATGGATCATGGAAGATATGCGGAATTTCGTTCGTCCCTCGACGTTTGACCTGGCATGCAATCTCTTTACGTCCTTTGGATACTTCAAGGATGAGCACGACGATCTTCGGGTGCTGAGGAACGTTCATAAGAGTCTCAAAGACACCGGTGTGCTGGTCATTGAAGTTGTAAGTAAAGAAAGGCTGGCGCGAACCTGGCAAAGCACGATAAGCACCGAACTGGCAGACGGCTCGTTGTTGGTGCAGCGTCCTCAGATTCGCGACGACTGTTGCCGGGTTTACTCGGAATGGATCCTGGTGAAAGACGGTTGCTCTCGAAGCTTCGGCTTTGAACACACCATCTATTCTGGCCGTGAACTCAAAGATCGCCTTTCGAGCTGCGGATTTGAACCCGTGCAGTTGTTCGGAGACTTACAGGGCTCCATTTACGATCTGGAAGCAAAGCGTCTGATAGCTGTTGCCCGCAAATCCAACGCCTGAGTCAGCTAATCGCCGGATATCGTTCGCCTGGCCAAACTAGCGGATCGTAGCGGGAGGAAATTCTGCCCTGAGGTAGCGCCTATGGGGCGGCTGTTCTCACATCGCGCAGCACAAGCAAAACGCCCAGCCAACAGGCTGGGCGTCTCGATCTAAAACGGATTCGAACCTCAGCTTCGCTGCCCGCGACCTTTCAGGTCGCTGGCGATGACGCCATCCTTGATGTGGATGACACGATGCGCATACTCGGCGATGTCGCCCTCGTGAGTGACCAGGATGATCGTGTTTCCTTCCGCATGCAGGCGGTCAAACAGCGCCATGATTTCGACGCCGGTTTGCGAATCCAAATTGCCCGTGGGTTCGTCGGCCAGGATGATCGAAGGCTTGTTCACGAGCGCGCGGGCAATCGCCACGCGCTGCCTCTGACCGCCGGAGAGCTCGTTCGGCTTGTGGCTCATGCGCGCTTCCATGCCCACGGCTGTCAGCGACGCGCGAGCCCGCGCCAGCCGCTCCTCGGTGGGAATGCCGGCGTAAATCAGGGGCAATTCCACGTTGTGCAAAGCCGTGGCCCGGGCCAGCAGGTTGAACGTTTGGAAGACGAATCCGATTTCCTTGTTGCGGATCCGCGCCAGTTCGTCGTCGTCCAGTTCACTGACCAGTTGGCCGTTGAGCCAGTACTTTCCCTGCGATGGTGTATCCAGGCAGCCGATCAGGTTCATCAGAGTCGATTTGCCCGACCCCGACGGTCCCATGATGGCGACATACTCGTTGCGCTGGATGCGCAGATTGACCCCGCGCAGGGCGTGTACCTGCTGCTCCGAGCCCATGTCGTAGGTTTTCCAGAGATCCTCCGCCGCAATCATGCACGATTCCGGAGCTGGCTGTACTTCTGGTGTAGGCATACTGATGACTTCTGCGGTTGCCATATTTTTCTCCTGGTCCGGTGCCACTGACCTCTCCGATCTTTAGGGTTCAGTACGTTGGTACAGGCTCCGTTTCCGAGACGCTATTTCCTGAGACCTTGCCGGCTTTCCCTTTGGACGTGTCAGGCCAGCCAAGGTTATGACGATTCTTCCTCTTCCTTCTTGGGAACCGTATTGTCGATCTTGACGCTGCTTCCCGGCCGCAGCGTGCGCAAAACCTTGTAACTCCCGGTGATGACCTCATCCCCTTCTTTCAGCCCGTCCAGGACTTCGATATCGGTCGTACCGGTAATTCCCGTGGTCACGGGCACAAAGAGGGCTTTCTTATTCCGGACCACGAAGACGCCCTGCATGTCGTCGTCTTTCTTGGTCTTGGATGCGACTTCCTTGGGCGCTGGAGCCGCCGCATGAACCGAGCCGGGCGGATTATTTTGCTGCTCGACCTGCTGCTTGCTGCGCAGCGTCAAGGCTTGGATGGGAACCGCCACCGCATTGCTTCGAGTCGCGGTCGTGATCTTGGCCGTGGTAGAAAGCCCCGGACGCAGGTCCGCCGGCGGATCGGTCAACGTCACCACCACTTTGAAATCCTTGGCCTCTTCACTGGCCGTCGTCTGCTGGGATGTGGAAACGCCGCTGGAGCGCACGATCGCGTTATCTCCGATTTCGGAGACCTTCCCGTGGAAAATTTTTTTCGGAATGGCGTCAATCGTCACATCGGCGGGCTGTCCCAGATGCACGTTCACGATGTCCGTTTCGTCGACCTTGACTTCCGCGGTTATCACCGACATGTCCGCGATCGTCATCAGAGTGCTGCCCATCGCATTCTGGATTCCGATCACCACCGACTCACCCTCGCGTACCGGCAGGTTCGTGACCACGCCCTCGTAGGGCGCGTTGTAGCTGGTCTTCTGCAGCACATCGGTCACGCGCGTCAAATTGGCCCGGGCCTGGGTCACATGCCGATCGGCGGAGTCGTGCTGCGCTTGAGCCTGGGCGACGCGCGCCTGGGCTTGAACCAACCCAGCGTCGGCCGTGGCCCACGCGTTCTTTCGGCTATCGAAGTCAGACTTGGAGATGAGTCCATCCTTGAACAGACTCTGCGCCCGGTCCCAGTCGAGCTTGTTGCGGTCGTAGTCCGCCTGCGCGCGCTGCAAATCAGCCTGCGACGTCTTCAAGGCCGCGTCCGCTGCAATCGTGTCGGTTTGCGCCGCTTGCAGGGCAGCTTCGTTGGCGTTTACGTCGGCCGATGACTGCACGTTTTCCAGTTGCACCAGCAATTGACCCTTCTTTACCTGATCTCCCTCCTTCACGTAAAGGTGGGTGATCTTGCCGAATGCGTTAGCTCCGATGTTGACGTAAGTCTTCGGTTTGATCTCGCCCGAAGCGCTCACGATCGTCGCCAGATCCTGCCGCTGTACTTTCCCGGTCTGCACCGTCACTACGTTCTTGCTGCTCTGGTGAACGGTAAAGCCGACAATAATGGCGAGCACAACGACTACGCCCAAGCCGATTGCAATTTTTTTCCAGGCCGTCATGATTACCGTCACTGTCCGGGGAATTTATCTCCACGAAGAGGGCCAAGTCCTGCCACAGGCTCAACTTAAACCGAAAGCCCAAGTTCCGATAAGGCCCAGAGTGACGGACACACACTCTCTGTTACGATCCTGTTGCCGAGAAAGTTCCAGCCAGAAATACAGGAATAACCAATAACAGAAGTGGCCGAGACCCTTTGCGGTTGAGAGGTACTACTACTGCCCCCGGAACTTGCCATTATAGCCCCGATTCCACCTGCCGTGGAGTGTTCGATTGGTTCGTCCCTTAGGCAACTCGAGGCTGGATTCCCAGCTTCTAACAAAGACGGCGGCAGTTCGTTTTAATCGGTTCTCGGGGCACGACTCAACCTTGCTTTCGCCCAGCGAAAGGGCCTAAAATACGTAGACGACGGTTGTCTGGCAGGAGTCCCTCTCATGTTCCCGGTGGCTTGGAAACAGTCCTTTCTGCGAGTTTTGCTGGTATCCGCGGCGCTGGTTACCGCTGGTGCCTTCGCCCAGACGAACGACAGCCAAGATCAGAAGTCTGCCCAGAAGCCTGCGGATGCTTCGGCGGCCGACAAAGCAACCGCCGACAAACCAGCGAAAGACACGGCCAACGCCTCTCAGGCCCAGCCCACCGACGAAGCTCAAGATCCGCTCAAGCGCCCTCCCAATGCCAAGCAAAAAAAGAAGAATGAGCGCGCCCTGAAAGTGGAGTTGAGCAAGCCCTACAAGAAATGGCTCGAGGAGGACGTGGTCTACATCATCACCGACGAAGAGCGAGCCGCCTTCAGGCAACTCTCAAACGACGAAGAGCGCGACAACTTCATCGAGGCTTTCTGGCAGCGCCGCGACCCCACGCCCGATACCGAAGAGAACGAGTATAAAGAGGAGCACTACCAGCGCATTGCTTATGCCAACGAGCATTTTGCCGCCGGTGTGCCCGGTTGGAAAACCGATCGCGGCCGCATCTACATCGTCTACGGCAAGCCCGACGAAATCGACTCCCATCCTTCCGGTGGAACCTACGAGCGCCCGATGGAAGAAGGCGGCGGAGAAACTTCGACGTACCCCTTCGAAGACTGGCGGTACCGCTACATCGAGGGAATTGGCCAGGAAATCATCATCGAATTCGTGGACACCTGCATGTGCGGCGAATTCCACATGACCCTGGATCGCTCCGAGAAAGACGCACTGTTGATGACCCCGAACGCCGGCCTCACCCAGTGGGAGCAGATGGGAATGTCGACCAAGGCGCAGCGCTTTCAAACAGGCGGCCTTGAGCGCCTGGGCCTCGGCCCGGATAGCGCGACCTTGCAGACCAAAGAGTTCGACCGCCTCGAACAGTTCGCCAAGCTGCAGCAGGCGCCGCAGGTAAAATTCAAAGATCTGGAAGAGATCGTCAATTCGAAGGTCATCCTCAATCCGATGCCCTTCGATGTGCATGTCGACTTCGTAAAAGTCACCAGCGACACCGCACTGGTGCCGATCACGATTCAGATGAAGAATCGCGACATTACGTTCGTGAACAAGGACGGCGTGCAGCGCGGAACGGCCAATATTTTTGCCCGCCTGTCCACCCTGACCGGCAAAGTTGTCCAGACCTTCGAAGATACGGTGCAGGTCGACGTCCCCGCCGAACTCTTACCCCGCACCGCGGAAAACGCCTCGGTCTACTACAAGGCACTGCCGCTGCGGCCCGGGCGCTACAAACTAAACATCGCAGTGAAGGACGTTAACGGCGACCGCAAAGGTGCCTGGAGTCGGAGCATCGTGGTTCCTGATTACTCCGACGACAAGCTGTCGACGTCAACTCTCATCGTGGCGGATCAAATGGAACCCGTTCCCACCAAAGCGATCGGCACCGGCAACTTCGTCATCGGTACCATGAAAGTGCGGCCCCGCGTACCTCCCGCCGACGGCAAGCCGGCATTGTTCAAGCGGGACAAAGATCAGAAGCTGAATTTCTGGATGCAGGTTTACAATCTGGGCTTGGACGAGAAGACGCACAAGCCGTCCGCTACTTTTGAATACGACATCGTCAACGTGGCGACAAACAAAGCGGTGGTCCAGAAGACCGAGTCCACCGACACAATGGGCAACATAAGCGAGCAGGTCACGCTGCAGAAATCAATCGTGACCGCCAACTTGCAACCCGGCGTTTACAAAATTGAGATCAAGGTGAACGACAATATCTCCAAGCAGACGATTGATCCGTCTGCAGTTTTTGCAGTAGAGTAACTCCCTGCGATTCCCCCCGGGGGGGTGGGGTGGTGTGAGACTGCGCCAGTTCGGAATTTGGGTGATCGTGTTGGGCCTTTGCCTGCCGGCGACGGCAGTCGAGCGGTCCGGTGCTATCTCCGGCTACGTGCGCAATGCCTCGGGCGACCCGCAGATGGGTGCCGTCGTGCAGATCCTCGGCGCGGCCAATCGTACTCTTACGGTCTTCAGTGACGCCGCCGGATTCTACAACGCGTCCGGCTTGTTGCCCGGCCTCTACACCCTCAAAGTAACGGCGCCATCCTTCCTGCCGGCCCTGCGCGAAAAGGTTGGGGTCCGTCCCGGCATCAGTCTGAATATCAACGTCACATTGAGCACTTTGCTAGACGTCATGCAACTCGGGCCGGGCCGCGTGCTTCCCGATGAAGATGACTGGAAGTGGACTCTGCGCTCGGTCGCGAATCGCCCCATCCTACGGGTTTTTGACGATCCCAGTTCGCCCGCCGAAAATCAGAGCCACGAACTGCGGGGCTCGTTGTCGTTCCTGGCGGGTTCGGAAGCTGGTGGTTACGGCAGCGGCTCCGACATGAGCACCGGCTTCACGCTCGAGCGCTCAATTTTCTCCAACGGACGTCTAGTCTTCAGCGGCGACGTAGGCTACGGCCAGAGTCTGCCCGCGGCGGTTCTGCACGCTGGCTATTCCCGCCAACTGGCCAATGGCTCAGAGCCTACTGTAGGTTTGACCGTACATCGGTTCGCCCCTTCCGATCCCAACCTGCATAATGCGGCCCTGCAGGCGTTGGCGCTCACTGCCAGCGACAACCTCACGCTCGGCGACATTCTAGAACTCAAGTTCGGCAGTGAATTGCAGACCATTCAGTTCCTCGGCCACGTCAGCGCCTTTCGGCCATTTGGCTCGGCGGACCTTCATCTTTCTCCCAACACAGTTTTGGAATACGACTACGCTACCTCCCGGCCTGATCTGCGTAGCGAGAAAGGTTTCGATTCCGCTCCCTCGGACTTAAGCGAATCGAACCCGCGGGTCAGCCTCCTCGGCTATGCCCCCAAGGTCGAGCGCGCGCATCACCAGGAAGTCAGCCTGTCGCAGCGGATGGGGAACACCAACCTCCAACTCGCCGCCTTTTACGATCGCGTCGGCGACACCGTTCTGACCGGTGCCGGTGAAGTCACCTCGGCGGGCGGATTCCTGCTGCCCGACGTCACCTCGGGCACCTTCAACTACGCTGGCAAGAACCTCGATACTTCGGGCATGCGGCTCGTGCTGCAGCACAAATTTTCGACCGACCTGACCGCCACGTTGGACTATGCGTTCGGCGGCGTTCTTGATCTCGCTCGGCCCGACGTCCCTCTGTCGGCCGCGCAGCAGTTCATCGGCACGCAGCGCCGTCATGCGGTCGCCGGCAAGCTCAGCGGCACCGTCCCGCGCACTCACACCCGCTGGATCACCTCGTATCGATGGGTAAACGGCCCAGCCCTCACCCCGGTGGATATGTTCAACTCGTCGCCGGGACAAAGCGATCCCTTCCTGAATGTCTTCGTGCGTCAGCCCCTCCCTAGCCTGGGATTCCTGCCCGGCCACATGGAAGCGATCATTGACTTGCGCAACCTGCTGGCCCAGGGATACGTTCCCGTTCTCGGCCAGGATGGTCAAACCGTCTACTTTGTGCAAGCCGCGCGCTCCGTCCGTGGCGGCGTTTCCTTCACGTTCTAAACTTCAATCACGAACCAAACATGTGGGGACAGCCGCCCCAGGCTGTCCGCCGGGCGCAGCTCGGCCGGCTTTGTGTGAGACCAGTGTCCGCACTCCCCTCATTCGCAAAATCTATCCTCCCCATTCATAACTCCATGGTTGACTGTGGGGAACGGGTTTCGTTAATGTTTCCCGTCTAACATTTTACGTGCGGGATGATCATCTCGTTAAAGCACAAGGGATTGTGCGCCTTCCCAGAAGCGGGCTGAAGGCATCCTTGCCTCCCGCAAGTAGAACTGCTCACCCTGAACATGATCAGTCTCAAGGAGACCCAATGAGAGCGCGCAGCATCCCGATGTGGATCGGTTTGGTATTTGTCCTTCTGGCCGCCGTGAGCCTGTCGGCCCAAACCTTCCGCGGAACCATTCTGGGCACCGTGACCGACGCCTCTGGCGCCGTCATCTCCGGAGCCAAGGTCACCGTGAAAAATACCGGCACCGGACTGGAGCGCGCCACCCAAACCAGTGGCGACGGCAGCTACTCCCTGCCAGAACTGCCCATCGGTGCCTACAACGTCACGGTCGTTCAGCAAGGCTTCCAGACCTTCATTGCCACCGGCGTGACGGTTGACGTAGCCGGCGAGCGCCGTGTGGACGCCGCCCTAAAGACTGGCGAAATCTCGACCAAGGTCGAAGTCTCAGCCGATACTTTGCCCCTGGTGGAAACCACCACCAACACGCTGGGAGGCGTGTTGACCGCCCAGACCGTGGAGAACATGCCGGTCAACGGACGTGACTATACCAAGCTGATCTACATGAATCCCGGCGTCGCCGGCTCCCCGGACGAAATTTCTGATTCTCCTGGCTCCTTCGGTGAGTTTTCGATGAACGGCGCCCGTGGGCGCTCCAACAATTACCTGCTTGACGGCACCGACATGAACGACGGCTACCGCAACGATCCGGCCATCAACGAGGCTGGCGTTTTTGGTACTCCATCGACAATTCTGCCCATCGACGCGGTTGCCGAAGTGAATGTGCTTTCGAACTTTCAACCAGAATATGGCCGCAGCGCAGGCGCGATCGTCAACATTGTTACCAAGAGCGGCACCAACGCGATCCACGGCGGAGCCGCCGACTACTTCCGCAACAGCGCGCTCGACGCGCGCAACTACTTCAATCCTTCAAGCCAGCCAAAGGCCCCGTTCCACAACAATCAGTACGGAGCCTCGCTCGGCGGACCGATTGTGAAGGACAAGACCTTCTTCTTTCTGGACTATGAAGGCCAGCAGGAGCCCGTGGGAGTCGTAACTCTGGCCAACGTACCGACAGGTACTGCGGCCGATGGATCCTTGCAGCCGAGCGACTCCACTGATCCGTCTGGCGTAATTCAATCGTTGATTGCGCGGCACCCGTGGCCGGCGCCGAACTTGACCAAGGGCACCCCGGACGTGAGCGCGGGAACCGCCTCAGTGGTTTCGCCTTCGTTCAACCGACTGACCAGCTTCATTGCCAAGATTGACCATAGCTTCAACGCGAACAACAACCTTACCGGCCGCTATTTTTTTGGAGATAGCATACAGTCGTTTCCGTTGGCCCTCACAGCTTCGGGCGGTCAGTTGCCGGGGTTCAACACGTTTACCCCAACTCGGGTGCAGCTCGTCTCCCTTTCTTATGTACGCACGATTGGATCGAATAAGGTGAACGAATTGCGCTACGGATGGAACCGCTTCGCGGAAGGGTTTTTCCCCGCGGACCAGAATTTCCACCCCAGTTCGATCGGTCTTTGCGCCGCGATAAGTACCACCTTATGTAACGGGACCTCTCCGTTTGACTCCGGCCTACCCATCATGTTGGTGGGTGGGGTTGCCCAACTTGGAGCTACAAGCAGCCTGCCTCGCCATCGCGTTGACAGTAACAACCAGGTCCTCGACGGCTTTTCCTGGAAGCTCAACAAACACGACATCAAGTTTGGCTTTGACTATCACCGTACTTCGATCCAGCAGTATTTCGATAAGTACTTCCGTGGAAGACTGAGTTTCTCTGGCGGGGGGGCCTTCACCGGCAGTAGCGGGATTCAGGACTTCCTTGCTGGCGACATCACGGGCGGCTTCGAGTACTTCGGAAACTCCACTCGCCACACCTACGAAAACAACTTTGGCTTCTACGCCCAAGACAGCTACCGCGTAACGCCAAGATTAACTTTAAATTACGGCTTACGTTGGGACTACTTTGGCGTGGTGCAGGAGAAGAACCACCTGCTCAGCAACATCACCAGTCTTGATCTCGCCGGCAGTAACTTCACCCTCACGCAAGTGGGTCAGCCGGGCTTGAGCAGTCTCTACAACCCGGACAAGAAAGACTTCGCCCCGCGCGTGAGTGCTGCCTGGGACGTGACCGGGAAGGGAAAGACCGTGATCCGCGCCGGCTTCGGCATGTTCTTCGATGCCTTTTCCCAGGACATGGCGCTCGGCCATCTCCCCTATTCGCCCTTTTTCGATCCCGGCCCGGCGTATAACAATATTGGTCCTGATCCGATTCTTTATGCCGGCCTCTCCGGCAACACGATTACTGCCGGGAGCCCTTTATACGCTCCTCCTAGCTCTCCAGGGAATTGCTTCGAGTGCGACGTCTTCGCCTTCGACCGCAACATCAAGACGCCATACATGGAGAACTACAACCTCAACTTCCAGCAGCAACTCTCCAGCAAGGCTGTGATCCAGGTAGGCTACGTTGGATCGCAAGGGCATCGCCTCTGGCGGTTCTTCGACATCAGCCAGCCCAGCCAGGCGCAAATCACCGCGTCGGACTGTCCTAACGGAATTGCGACATGCGCCACGACCGGTGCGATTACCGGCGCCTATAGCGTTCCGCGCAACTACATCGGCAGTAATTTCCCTTACGGTGCTTTCTACATCCTGAAGGAGAACTCTACCGGCAAGTCGAACTACAATGCGCTGCAGGCGAGCCTGCGTATTACCGGATGGCATGGGATCACATCTGTCGCGAACTATGTTTGGTCCAAGTCCCTCGACAACTCAAGCGACGGCGAAGACTTCGAGCCCAATGCTGCCCAACCGAACGACAGCTTCAACCCGCAGCTCGAGTACGCTCCTTCCAACTTCAACATCCCGCAGCGCTTTACTTGGAACTTCGCCTACGAATTCCCAAAGGTGACTGGCGACTGGCAGCGTTTGAAGAACGGCTGGGGTCTCAACAGCATATTGACTATGCAGGATGGCCAGCCCTTCCAGTTCAATTACAACTTCGAGGACGATTACAGCGGCAGCGGCAGCGGATTTGATCGGCCAGACCTTGTGGGACCGATCACTTACCACCCTCACGATCCGCTGAACTACGTGGATCTCAGTTCGTTCGCGGTCCCCTGTCAGATCCCTGTCGGACTGGCTGCTACCGGTTCGCGCAACGACTGCATACCAGGCACGCGGCACTTCGGCAACATGGGGCGCAACTCGCTACGCGGTCCGACGTTCAAGGAATGGAACTTTGCTCTCTACAAGACCACTGCGCTCACTGAGCGCGTGAGCATGCAACTGCGCGCCGATTTCTTCAACATCGTCAATCACCCTAATTTTGCTAACCCGTTTCTGCCGGCGTTCATTGCAGACCCGGCCGTGCATGGCTTCCAGAATGTTAACGGACGTGAAGTGGGTCTTCCCACCGGCTCAACCGGCGTTATCACCGCAACCGGCGACGTGGGAATCGGTAACCCATTCATCGGCGGCGGCGGACCTCGCGGTATCCAGCTGGCGGTCGTCTTCAAGTTCTAAGGATCGGGCGGGTCTCAGTCCAGCCCCTGCTTCGGCAGGGGCTTTTCTTCTGCGCCACCTCAGTCTTTCGAAATCCACAGGGCTTTGTGACATCCGACCTTGCGCACAGCTCGCAACTTGGCAGATCATCACTGTGGGCGTCCGCGGCTAGCTCCCCCGAAATAGCCCGACCGCTCACGCCGTAGATAAGTTCTTTGATCTCAGGATTTTGCCCGTAAATTATTGACCCACAAGACATTGTGGACGATTTTTTGCTAACGTTATAATTCCAATAGATCGAGGGGAAGGGGGTGGGGGGCAGGGGTTACCAATCAGCGCACTGCCACCTATTCATCACGCCCCTTTTCTTCGACGACGCAAGACGGGTCACGTCAAATGGCCATGCCCTAAAATCAACCTCGTTCTTCGTACCAGTCCTAGGTCTTCCGTCATCTGCTCCCCGATTACGTCGATGTTACCCTCTTCTCGTACTATCCCCTCCCCACAACGCTCTGTTCCGGAGACTTTTTCAATGCCTCGTTGCACGTTGACGAAGACCCTCGCCGTCCTAACTCTCGGTCTGTGTCTCGCAGCCCCGCTTTATGCGCACCACGGCAAAAAGGGCGAGTCAGGCACGCTGCCAGTGACGACCTCCTCGCCCAAGGCGCGCGAGCTGTATGAAAAGGGAATGGCCGACTACGAGAATCTCTATCTGGAGCGCTGCAATGAAGATTGGCGCGCCGCCGTCAAAGAAGATCCCACTTTGGCCGTCGCGTGGGCGTGGATCGCCTTCAACAGCGGCAATCCGGACGAAGTCAGCGCGGCTCGCGCTAAGGCCAGGGAACTCGCGCCCAAACTCACTCCCGGCGAACAGCTGATGATCGCCTGGATCATCAAAGTGCAGGAGGGCGATTTCCTCGGCGGCATCACGGCCATGAATGACATGCTCGAGCTCTATCCCAAGGATAAGCATCTGCTTTATCTCGCCGCCAACTGGCTCATGGGAGAAAACGGCAGCGACCAGGCACAGCACCTCCTTCAAAGGGCGCTCGCCATCGACAAGAACTTTCCCGCCGCGCTTAACGATCTGGCCTATGTGGAAGCCCGCAACCGCCAGTTTGACAACGCATTCACAGCCATGGACCGCTACGTCGCCCTGCTGCCCAACGAGCCCAACCCGCACGATTCCTACGGAGAACTTCTCCGCATGGCGGGCGACTTCGAAGGCTCGCTCAAACACTATCGCGCCGCGCTCAAGATTGATCCCGACTTCATGACTTCGCAACTTGGCCTTGGCGACACCTACGCTCTCATGGGCGATCAGGAGCAGGCTCGCATCGAATACGACAAAGCAATCCGCTTCGCCCCCAGCGAAGCTGAGCGCCTTACCTACAGCATGCAGGAGGCGATGACCTTCGTCCGGGACGGTAACTACGCCGAGGCCGACAAGCAATACCTGGAAATCGCCGAGACAGCGCATGCCAAAGACCACGACTTGCAGGAGGCCCAGGCACTGCGCCACATGGCCGAGTATCAGACCGATGACCATGTTGCCTTAAAGCATCTCAAGCTCGCCGAGGAATCTCTCGGCCATCGCTCGACGATTTCACCCTCCGACCGCGATGAAGAGCTTTCACGCATCCTCCGTAACCGTGCCCTGCGGGCTGCCCGCTCCGGCAATCAGCCCCTGGCGGATCAAGCCCTGCATCGGCTGGAGTCCCTGGCCAACGGCAGCCGCAATCGCGTGATCCAAAGTTCATATCACGGTGCGGCAGGCACAATGTTGATGGATCAGAAGAAGTACGAGGACGCCATCGCGCAACTCGAGGAGGATCAGGACAATCCCTTCACCATGGAACTCTTGGTGCAGGCCTACTACCAGACGATGCAGACTGAGAAGCTGCACGAAGTAGAAGCCAGGCTGCGCGGCACCAACGTGCCGACCATGGAGCAGGCTCTGGTGGTTCCCGGAATTCGCGCCAAGCGGCCAAACATTTAGAACAATAGGCAACACATCCTGCGAAATATCACCCATCTCCCTGCGGATCTTGACGCCTGGTGTACATTAGGTGGACACTTCTGAGCCGATGGACGCCAACACCGAGCGTCGCGCTGGATCAAGAATCGCAACCCGCGTCACCACCCGCGTGCGAACGCCCGAGGGCACCGATCACACCGGTCAGACCCGCGATGTCAGCGCCAACGGCGTCTTCCTTTACACCAAGACTCGCATGGAGAAGGGCACCGACGTCGAATTGGTGCTGATCCTCCCCCCCGAACTCACCTCCGGCGAAAAGTGCTGGGTGTGCTGCCAGGCGACCATCGTCCGGGTTGAAGAAGAGGGCCCGGAGTTCGGGGTGGCGGCCCAGATCCGGCGAATGGACATCCTGCCCGAAATCACGGTTTAACCTGACCAGATTGCATCCGAAGAGGGGCATCGATTCAGAACCAATTCAGGAATCTTTTCCAGCCCGATGTCCCAAAAGTTCACCCTTGGAATGCGACAAGTCAGGATCTGGGTCCTTCTGAGTGGGAATTCGTGAAAAAAAGCTTCCCATGGCATCGTCCGCAATGCAATAATGGCGGCCCTAGAATTGCAATCATACATTTCGGGTTCCGGGTGGGCCATTCTATGCTGATCGAAAAACTCGCGGGCGGCGTGGTGCAAGTGCAAACGCCGATTGGACCGCGATGCGTGATGCCTTCTTTCCTGCAGCGTGTCTATCTGCTCTGGATGTTCCGCAACTTTCCTATTCTTCCGCACGCCGTGCTCTCGCGCCGCCAGCAACGCCTGATCGACCGATTGTGCAGCGAGCAGAAGTTCGCATCCACCGCCTACTTCGTCGGCATGTATGAAGCACCGGTGATCGGTACGATTGAGCACCGTCCTCCGATCGTTGCCGGCCCCACGCCTGGCCGCCGGACTGCCGTGAGTGAAGATTCGCGGGTGCTGTCTGCAGAGGTACGGCAGCGTCTATGAGTCCTGTTGATTTCGGCGACTGGTACTCCATGATCGGCGAGACGGCGCTAACGTCTGAGGTGCGTCCAGAGAATGCCCCGCCAATGCAGATCAGCTTCTCCGGTTGACCTCAACCGGGAGGGCGCCCTAGCTGCGATGAAAGTTCACCCTCGCTAGCGTCCGATTCCAACTGCAAACGCACGGACGGATGCTATAATTTTGGATTGTCCCTCCAGCTGAATCCCCACCGTGGGCGCGTAGCTCAATTGGCAGAGCAACTGACTCTTAACCGCGTGCTAACGCAGCGCGCGGTATATTTTTGTAGCATTTACGCGGGTTGGCTAAGGGCGACTTAGGCGGTTTTTGAGCGCTTTAGTGCAAAATTAGTGCAAAACTCAGGCCCTCCAAACCCCGCGCAACCGTGCGCTGGGTTTGCTTGCGCGCGGGGGCGGCTAGAGGTTTGCTTTCTTGGTAAGGCGAATGCCCAAGCTATGCTGGGGCTGGCCAACAATCATCGCGGTCCCGGTCAGCTTGTCGTCTTGAAGCTTGGCGGAAACATCCATCTCATAGTCGCCCAGAATTCGAAAACCACTTGGAATGGCAGGGTCAAAGTTGCGAATCATCGCCCGCGCCTTGACCATTTTGCCATCGGATTCATAACTGCCGATGTAGTAGAAACCGGTTTCGCCGCCAAACAGCTTGCCATTGCTGAAGACCACAACGCCGGTGCCAAGAATTTCCTTTCCCGTGAACTGCACAATCCATAATCCATCTAACGCCATTGTGGCTTCTCCCGCGTGCTAGTATTGGGCAGATTATAGCGCTATGTTAACCCCAGACCAGTGGCTCGGAGTTGTGAGTGTACTTGCCGTACTTATCAGCCCGATATTTGCGCTGGAAGTACAGAAGCGGCTGGATGATAGGCGCGCCAGCCTTGACCGAAAGATGACCATTTTCCGCAAGCTGATGAATACACGCGCAACGCAAATGTCGCCAGCACACGTGGAAGCGCTGAATGGAATCGAAGTGGAGTTCTATGCCACCAGCGGAGCTGATAAGAAGGTGCTGGATGCGTGGAGGCTGTACATCAATCACCTGAATAAGCCTACCGGCGATGGTGATGCGCTTGTTCGCTGGGTAGAGGCGAAGAATGGCCTGTTGATTGACCTTCTGTATCAGATGGCGCAGCGTCTGAAATACGATATCGACAAAGTGGCCATCGAAAAGAATGTTTACCATCCGAAGGGCTTTGTAGAAATTGAAGCCGAGCAACACGCTTTGCGAAAAGCTGCGCTTGCGGTTTTCTCCGGTGAACAGCCAATCCAAGCAACGGTAGTTGGTCGGGTTCAAACATCGCAGCCGTTGGAGCTGCCGGAGGAGCTTGGCCCGGCGCAACCCGCGCCAAGACAGCCCGCACTCGCCCCGGCTGAACAACAGCGGCGGCCTGCATTACCGGTGCTTCAAGGTGAGGTGATTTCTCAGCCCGAAGACCGATAGAAACTGCTGGCTCAATAGCAGGGCTGCACGCGCTGGCATCACGTCTCCCTTGGCAGCCGCTTACAATTAAGGGTTACAATCAACAGTTTGGAGGCACTCCCCGCTCATGAGCGAACACACCCACACAGCGCAAGAGGCAGCGCAAAGGGCGAATGCAGAGTCGCCTAACCCCGTGAAACCGCCAGACTTTGACGCGCTCACAACGATACTCACTGAGATTCTGGCTGTTTTCAAAAAGGCTCCTCCGGAAAGCCGCAAGACGTTGCTAACTACGGTAGCGACCTTCTTTGGAATTGATTTGGGCGTACAAGCAGCGACGCATCCGGACTCCAAAACTGGGGGACGAAACGCGTTTTCCGAGGACCGCTCCATTTCGCCAAAAGAATTCCTGCGTCAAAAGCAACCACGGACAGACGTCGAGAGAGTTGTTTGCCTTGCCTATTACCTCACACACTACCGGGATACGCCGCATTTCAAAACTCTAGATATCAGTCAACTGAACACCGAGGCCGCTCAGATTAAGTTTGCCAATCCGGCGGTGGCAGTAAACAACTCCGCTATGTACGGTTATCTCTCCGCGACTACCAAGGGCAACAAGCAGATAACAGCAATGGGCGAGTCCTTTGCTGAGGCGCTCCCGGACCGCGAAGCAGCGCGGCAGGTAATATCAACTTTCAGGAAGAGGAGGCGGCGCAAACGTGACAAGAATGAGGAGCCAGAAAATGTCGCGCCTCCACAACAAAGCCGCGTTAGCTAGAAACGGAATATGCCCGACCAATTGAAACGCCACAAAGCCAAGCGCCTTGCTGTTTTCAACCACAAAGGAGGAGTTGGAAAGACCACCCTGACCGTAAATATTGCTGCGGCGATTGCTTCTTCTGGGAAAACCGTACTGCTTGTTGATTCAGACCCACAATGTAACCTTACTTCCTATTTAGTCGACCCTACGGTAGTTGATTCCATGCTGGACAACTCGGATACTGCGGAAGGGCGAACTATTTGGTCTGCCCTGAAGCCGCTGGCGGAAACCAGTGGCGAGTTAAAAGTCGTTAAACCTCAGGCCGTGCGCGCCCTGCTCCTAATCCCCGGCGACATCCAGCTATCGGCGTTTGAACAAGACCTCCACTCTTCTTGGGCCGAGTGTTTTCAGCGGCGTGTAAGGGGGTTCAAGGGCACAACTGCACTAAGCTTGCTGGTAAACCGATTGTGTGAGAAGCACGACGTGGATTTCGTTTTCTACGACTCGGGACCTAATATCGGCCCACTTAACAGAGTGATTCTTCTCGACTGCGACGACTTTATTGTGCCAGCGGCCTGTGATTTGTTTTCAATTCGAGCCTTCAAGACGTTGGGGCAGACCCTTGCTAGCTGGATTAAAGATTGGGACACCATCCTCAAGTTAGCGCCCGATGATGTTTATCTCCTCCCCGGTCGCCCCCGCTTAATGGGTTTCATAGCGCAGCGATTTAGGCAGTACGCAGGTGACGTGGCACAAGACTACCGGCACCTTATCCCGAGAATTCAGAGGCAGATTGTTGCAGACGTTGCCAACGTATTACGCAAAATTGACGACTCCTTGGCTTCTTCTTCCATTACCGAGAACAAATTGGGTATGGTCAAGGATTTCGGTCGCCTCGCACCTGCTGCACAATCGAAGGGGGTGCCAATCTGGGAGGTAGGCAACGCTAATGAGAGAGCGGCAGACAAAGCCATCTTCGACGATATTGCGAAAAACATCATTCATCGCTCACGCGAGTGAACGGCCCCAAAAGGACCAATGCCAAAAGCGAACCTCACCAAGTCTGATAAGCGCCTGATTCGCGAGTTGGTGAGGCACTATTTAGAAAATAAAGATGATTTGGAAACGTTTCTGAGAGGCCTTGTTGGACAGGTACTTGGTTCGAAGGCACTAAGAAATCATTTCCATTCAATCAAATCGCGCATGAAAGATGCTGAGCACCTCCGCGACAAACTGGAGCGGAAGATACTCGAATCAAGAAAGTCCCACAAACATTTCCCAATTACTCCCAAGAATCTGTTTCTTCGAATCAACGACCTTGCCGGTCTTCGGATTCTGCATCTCCACACTCAGCAAGCAGAGGAAATAGATAAGGGATTGCAGGCGCTGTTTAAGGAAGAAGTTTACACGGTCCTCGAGGGTCCAACAGCTCGTACATGGGACGACGAATCACGAACTTATTTCAAAAGCCTAAACATCAAGACGAAGAAGAGCCCCTCCATGTACACCAGCGTGCACTATGTAATCAAGCCAAAGAAAGTCACGAAATACACCTGCGAAATACAAGTGCGCACGCTCATGGAGGAAGTTTGGGGTGAAGTGGACCACGCACTTAATTACCCGCACAAGACTCGCAGCCTAGCATGTAGGGAGCAAATAGCCACGCTGGCGCGTTCGACCTCGGCTGCTACTCGGCTTGTAGATTCAATTTTTAGGTCGCACGCCGACTACCAAAATAGTCTACAAAAGAAACGCCGCAAGCCTTCAAAGAGGCGAGCCAACAAGAAATAGTGTTAACAGGAGACGCGCGCTGCGCGGGCTAACCAGCTCCCGGGGCGTTGCCTGACACTGCTTCCGCAATGGATTTGCCCGCAGCGATTGCATCAACAGCCTGAATGATTGCGCGTGGTCGGAAGATTGCCGCCCCCGCTTTAAACGCCTTCACGATTTCCGCGTCGTACGCCACCACGCGCGGCGCAGGGGCGCTTTAGGGCTAGCGCGGGCAGAGTTGAGTGGGCGGGCGGTAGCACGTTAGCTTAGTGGAGGTCGATGTAATTGATTTGGAAATCCGCGTGGCTGGCGAACACTGTGCCTTTCGGCAGTGTTTCGGCTTCGTCCAGCTCCAGCTTCAACCATGCTCCATGCACTTCGCAGCTCCCGGCGGCCATCGTGGCGTCCATACCCAGCACAGCGTCGATGATTGCCTGCGCGAGTGCCTTGGCCTGTTTGTATGTGCTGCCGTAAGCAGTGTAGCGCCAGCGCGCCGTCTTCAATCGGCCAGTGCCCTGCAAGGATTCCTGCAAAGGATTGCCGCTGACTTGCTGAAAGACAATCCAAGGGACGAGGGGTTCGTCTGGGGCTTGTACCGGCCAAATGCCAGTCGTCTTATCCGCGCGCGTGGCAATACCAAGCTGTGCGCGCACGCCAGTGTCAGCGGCTAGGTAGGTTTGAAGTGATTCTGCGAGCATGAAGGGACAGGCCGCTGTTACGTGGCCTACTGTTGCGCGGCCTCAGCCTTAAACGTGCCGTCGTGGGCGCGTTGTCTATCTGCGCGTTGGTACACGCCAACCCTTTTCAACATCGAGTAGATAGCGGACGTGTGGACTCCAAAGTGCTGGGCAATGCGCGGGCACGTCCAACCCTGCTGGCGCAGCGCGATTGCTTCGGCCTTATTAACACGACCCTTGTGCAGCTCTTGCTTAAATGGCGACGGCGTATCCCTGTGGTATTGCCTCAGGATGCGCATCACGGCTCTGGCAGGTACGCCGAAACCCGCGCCAATGTCAGCATACGACCGGCCCTTTTCGCGCGCGGCTGCGGCGCGCGCAACAAATTTTATGAAATATTTCACGGCTCCGGTGCGTGGCTGCCACATGCCGTACTTCTTAAGTATCCTGCGGAATTTGTTGTTGTGCGTATCAGGCTCGCCCATCGCAGCCTTGGCCTTCTCCCAAGTCATGTACTTAAGCAACTCCGCGAACTGCCGGGCACGTTCGCGCTCGGGGTTTTTGTCTCGTTTCTTCCCGACGCGCGGCGCTGCGCCAAATCCAAGTTGATGGGCAGCCTTGCGCATACGCCACAAAGTCTGTCTGACGTGAGGCGGTTTCAGGTCAAGCTTCTGCGCCGCAGCGACACTATCAAGCCCGCAGCGCCAGCAGTGGTAAGCACAGCCCGCGTATAGCTGATATGCAGCGGTAGGAATGACGCGAAGGCGGGTATCCTGCTCTTCAATTTTCTGTGCAAGGTATTCAGTGCGGGCAATGTTGGCCGCCTTTTTGGCTGCAACAAATTCTGCGCACAGGCGGTCAAGGATTCCGGTAAGCAAACGTCGACTGTGGTCTATTCTCTTTTGCGCGCGGGCCAGCCGTTCGGCGTCTGTGCCCGGCTGTGGCTTGCGGAAACCTGCGCGGCACTCCATCGCACGTACGATGACAGCCCTTAGCTTGTCTGAGTTGAAAGACCATTCGGGCGCAGTCCGGTTCACACTGAGCTTGCGCTGCTCCGTGTGCATTCGCGAATAATCTTCAAACGCGACACCGTTGCTTTGGAATTCGCGGCCGTCGTATTCGGCATGGACAGCATAGTTGCCCCTGCCGCCAAAAGCATATTGGTCAGAATTGAGGTTGCTCACACCATGCCCCGCGAATGTTACGCGGAATAAAAATGGGCCGCTGGTTGGCGGCCCTGCGCCCAAGGGACGAGCTTGGACTTCGCGCTGCGTTGAGGCAGGCCATGTCGTAACCTGTGCGCTACGCAGCGCGCTTCCCTAGCGCATGGAGGAATCTTGTTAGCTGTGCAACCTCGCGGTCACGATTGGTGGAAGTGCGCCGTCCGTTGGGTCTTGCACCGCAGCATCAGCCATCATGAGGCCAGTGAACAGCGCCTTGGCAGCGTCCGGCAGCAGCAACCTGCGGCGGATGTACATAGTGCTGGTATGCACCGTGTAGTGGCTGAGGTCGCCAAACACGCAGAAGCTACCGGCGGCCTGCGTACCCAGCGAAGCGTTGTAGGCGGGCAGGCTCGGCGCAACGTAAACCGGCTTGCCGAGAATCTGTGTCACGCCATCAACCACGGGAAACAGTGGGCGGTGCTGGTCGTCAACGCAGTTGCTAATCATCTTCGCAACGGCATCGTTTACCAGCCACGCGGCTTTGTCGGACTCGCGATAGGCTTTGTTGACAGAGTAAAAAACGTCGGTGAAGTCGCCCAGCACGAGCTTGCCTGCGTTGGCAGTGGTCACGCCTGAGTCAGCCGCAGCAGCAGCAATGCCTTGCGGTGCAGTAACGCCATCGCCCAGCACGAGGTCAGCGCCAATGCCGCGCGCAAAGCCTACGCCAAATGCGCGGCCCATTGCAGCCATTGCGCTGTCAAAGGCGCGCTGGTCTTCTTCCCACTCAAACGATGCGCTCAGCGACACCCGGTAGGTGTACTTGTTCAAGAGCTGCTGCGTAAGGCCGGGGGCAACGGAGACGCCCTGCTGCGCAGCCTCGGTTACTTTGACGGCTGACAGTGTGCTGAGGTCCCAGCCCGGCAGTTGCAGCGGGCGCAGCGTAAAGTCTGGCTCCTGCACGACGTTGCAAATCTCGGGGCTGAGGAGTGGGTCAACCGCAGCCAAGCCTTCGGCAACGGACTTCTGGAAGCTCATCGGCACCGTGAAGCCGCCAGCAGTGCCCTGCGTAAACGAGGGCGTTGCTTGGCCAGCTTGGAAGTCGCGGTTCTCAGCGATGGCCGCCTTAATCTCTTCCTGCGGCTTGCCGGTAACGTAGAGGCGGAAAATCTTCTCGTGTGCTTCGCGGGCGCGCAGTTCGCTGCCATGGATTTCCAATCCAAGCGCTTCGGCCTGCGCACGGTGGTAGTCCAAGTCAGTGATACCAGCGTCGCGGATGGCGGCCATGCGCGCGATGATTACGTCAGCACGTTTGGCTTCGCCACGGGTAAGGCCGGGCGTGGACATGAGTTTCTGGAGTTCGGTGTCGAGCTGGCGTAGCTCGAGCATCCCGGAGGGGGAAATACTTTTGAACAAACGGGTAGTGGTAGACATATTTGCGTTTCCTTTTCTGCGACTGGTTGCGCCGTCGCCGCGCGTGAGGTTGGTTACAAAAACTTGGGGTCGGCTTGCTCGTAATCGAACTCGCCGTTAAAGCCATTCAGCAACGCGCGGCGCGCGTCCGCCTCTTGCTGCTTTTTGGCCTGCGCAATGGCTTTCTCGCGGGCCGCGTGGTCGCGCCGCGATTGCGGCAGCGCTGCCGCAATCATGCGGTCAATCACGTCCTGGTCTTTCGGCTCCGGTTTGACCGCAGGCGCAGGGGCCGGGGGCCGGTTTTGCAATTCACGAATGCTTTGTTCAATCAACTGTCCAAGATTTGCCATAATGTCTTTCCTCCTCAGTAAGTCTGTGGGCTGTTACGCCGCCCTATTGCAACTTATCCGTCAGCTCTTTCGCGTATCTAATTGGCTTTCCGCTTCGATGATGGCGACAGTGCAGCTAACAATTCGGCTTCGCTTTCTGCGCGCGGCAAATTTTCCAACAGGTAACCATGCCGCTTGGACACTTCGACAAACACGTCGGATGCCTTAAGGAGTGCATCGTCCAGTGACGTACCGGGGTTTTGAATTACCATCCACGCCGCCAGCAGGCGCACGCCAAGGTCGAAAATGTCCGCGCTTGTTGCTGGGCAATCCTTGGCCGATTTCATAAGTCGTCTCCTGATTTCCAGCCACGCGGTAACCGTTTCGCCGCTGCGCCGGGGCAGCCCCCGTGCGTGTAGGCGTACAGCTCGCAGGCGCAGGATGGTCGGTGCCACTGTGCGCCGTACTCAGCGTCTTGGTCGACGCCTGACGCAGCGCTTTCAGGCAGCGAATGTACGCCGTGCGCGTAGTCCAACATGCGGTTGACATAATCAAGGTCGCTCATAGCGTTGACGTTGAAGTAGCCCTCTCCTCCAAGGAAGTAGCTCATTGCTGTAACCCCCGTGCCGTCGAATCAAGGTCGGCAAAGTATTTGTCTTCGAAGCTTTGCTCCAGCTCCGCAGGTTGTGCGTCGCCTGTGGGCTTTACTTTCGCGCGCGCGTTGGGCGTCAAGCCCAGCCTGTCAAGGCAGGCGACCATTCGCTGCGCGGAGGATTCCGCAACCTTCAACCACAAGTTCGGCTTCTCTTGGTCGTGCGGCTGTCCGTTGCTATCGAGCCGAACGTAAGTCCGGATTTCACCTTCAATGGCCAGCTTGGCCTTCGCGCGCTCCCAGCGCGCTCGCTCGGTGGCGTAAACGTAAAGCAGTTCTCCGTCGCCAGTGGAAAGGTGCCTGCGCTCTTCCAACTGTGCGCACAGGCTTTTGAAAATGCGCCGCTCCTCTGGCGACAATCCCTTTGGGAAACGTGGACGGCCCGGCAGTACCGGCGCGCCTTCCACTTTGGGGCTGGGCGTTGGCTTCGTACCTTGCAGCCGGTGCAGGTCGTCAGATTTCTTGTAGTGTCCGCCTCGCATTTGCGCTCCTAATGTTTGCCCGGTCGCAACCACCACACGGCGAGCCTTACTGCCCACATTTGCGGCTTGGGCGGGCCGTCGCTGTGGCCCGGCAGAAACTTCCTTTTGCGCGAGGATTTGCGTTCGCCGCATCCACAGGCGCACACGTTGCCTTTATCTTGCTTCGCCACTTAGTTGCCCTCCTGCGGCTGCGCTGCGCTTGGGTAAGCCATCTGCCCGCCGGTTGCGAGGTAATCTGCCGCTGCCGCTTCTTGCTTCGCGCGATAACATGCCTCATCCTCGGCCAGTGCTTTTTTGGCAAGGTTTAATTTCGCTTGCCAATACACGCGATGGGCATGGCGTGTAACCCCCAACGCGGTTTGAACTGCGCCGATTGCGAACAGAAAAATCAACATCGTGTGGTCGGTCATTGGCCCTCCTTGGGCTGGGACGGAATCAGCACGCAGGCAGGGAGCCGCACACAGCCGCAGTTCGGCTGCAAGTCTGCGGGCTGCTCGCTGGCCGATTTGCGTGGCCTGCCGCCCTTTGCGCCGTTGCGCCGGGCTGCCGCTGCTTTGCGTTCGCTACGGACGCTTCCAAGGGCGCGCGCGGCGTCTGATAAGGTCGTCGTCATACAGAAACCCAACGCTCTGTTACGGGTACTAAACGTTGGGTTATCTCGCCTAAAAGCAGGGCCGGGGCAGGGCAAAGCATAAGAATGTCGGCCCGGTTTGCCCCACGCACACGCATTCAGGCGGCAAGCGCACGCCACGCGACGGTTGAAATCAAAAATGGAGCCCCCTCGGTTGTTTCCCGCGCGCCGCTGCCAAGTGGCTGCCAGTGCAGGCGGATGCGCAGTGCTCCGTGCCAGATACTTACGTCTGCTTACAGGGCTGTGGGCTGGCCGGGCCAGTGTGCGCCGGTCAGCACGATAGCGGGCCAAGCCGGGGTGATACTGCACACAAACACGTCAGAGTCACGTCGGATTCGGGGCAAATCAGCACGTCAATTAGTGAGTAGGCTGCCAGTGGGTAGGTGTGATTCTCGCCTGTGTGGTGGGCTGTTGCTGTTTGCGGGGTTGCCTATCTCTAGCGGACTGGGGTTTGTGGCAGCGCTTCTGCTCCCACGTGCGCGGCTGGTACGGCGTGCTTGGTATCCGGTTGCCGTTTGCGTCGAAGTGCAGGACGCCGGTTGTGGTTGGTTGGTAGCGCTCGCGGTCTATGCGTCGAAGGTCTAGGATTTCCCCGCGTGTGTGGCCGTGCCAATCGTGCCCCGGCTTGCGTGTGGAATGCTGGAAGGATTTCACGACTATGCAGGTGCGTGTTATGCCCACTCGCCCAGCGCCGCATCAATAGCTGCCGCGCCTACTGCGGTCGTGGTTGTACCGGCCAGCCGTGTGATGCTGGTCTTTGGCAACGGTTCATAATCGTCGCGCCATGCGGGCAGCAAGTGGATGCCGTGAAAGTGGATGGTATGTGGCCCAATCGTGGCACAGTAGCGCTCGCCTTGCGTTTCGCCGGGTTGGCCGCCTGCGTGATGCTTCAAGCAAACTGCGACCAAGTTGCCCCAGTCTAGAGCTAGGTTGGGATTCTTGTCCGGCGGTATTAAGTGGTGCACTGCTCCGGACTCGTGCGTGCATTGAGTGCCGTCTTCGTTCAAGTGCTGACAAATCGGGTTATAACTGCGCACGTTTTTGGTTGTGCGGTCGCGCCAATCACGTCGGTTATAAAAGGGGTTGTTCGGTCGTCTCACGCGCGACCCCGCAGAATAAAGTTAACCCACGGACGACCTGCCGGGCCAATCTCAACGGCTTCTCGCAGCAGTAGGTCGGCAACGTCGGCGCGGATGATAAGGGCTTTGCCGTGGCGGATTGCGTACGGTATGCGCAGCGCTGCAATGAGTGCGCGGACGTAAATCATTTGCCCACCCTTTCGAGCTTGGCCTGAATGACGGCAATCATTTTGTCGAGGATGTTTTGCTGGTTCGAATCAAACGCGCTCGTCATGACGGGGTATCGCTGACCGCGATACGCGCCACCACCGCTGCCCAATTCAAGCAGCTTCACAAGGTATGCCAGCGAACGATGGTAAAGTCTGTCTTTTGGCTGGATGCCGCGACCCGTGCCCTTGTGCGTTTCAGGCAGCGTGCCCGTGGCGCTGATTTTGACGCTACCGGCCAATGCATCGCGGATGCTTTTGTAGCGCATCTTCCAAGACATCGGATTGCGTAGCATTTCGCCGGGCTCGCCATGCACGCCGCCAGCAGACTGCACGAACGCATCGACGGCAGCTTTGCCCCCGGCGCGTGTAGCATCGCGGACAATTGCTTTTGCTTGCTTATCGCCAAGGTCTTCAAGGGCTGCTTGCAACTGGTCCAGCCCTTTTACTTCGCAGGTAACTGCGTCGTTGCTCATTGCAGCACCTCCTCGCGGTACCCGTAAAATCGACCGATTGCTTTATCGTCGCTCTCGGGCGGCTGCTCTCCCCAGCAAACCATATGACAGGCATCACGATAAGGAGAGTATTCAATTCGTACGCTGGGAAATCCTGCGTGGCCCTCCAATTGGTGGTACGCGGCCACTGCCCAGCGAATGCTCCCGCAGGAAATGTATCCGCCACGCCGGGTCCCGCCTACTGGCACCGCGAGGTCGATGAAGCGCCTCTCGGCACGTATCGCAACGGCACCGTCAAGCAGCGTCGCGTCCGCGAGGCGTTCGCCGTACCACTCTCTTTGGTCACGTTCGAACTTCGTCATACGCGCTCCTCCGGCTTCGTAACCGGCAGCGGCTTTACGCCCAGCGCCGCATACAGCGCCATTTGTCTGTCTGCGAGCAGCCTGCAAATACGCAGCGTGTCCACGTAGTCGGCATACAACGCTTGATGCGCGGCCTTTTCAGCGGCCTTTTTTTCCGCGCGGCGCTGCTGGCCTGCGGTCAGCGGTTTGGGGCCGGGCTGTTTTGGCGCGGCTTCGTAGCTGTTGGCCCGGCCAAGATGCCACATGGAGCAGTTTTTGCATCGGTACACGTTTAGACGCTTCCAACTTTTGCCGCCCCTGCCTGTTCGTTTGTGCTCTTGCACGGCGCGGTCTAGCGCGGCCTGCGCTTGTGCGTGTGTGCTGTACGGCGTTTTCTGACATGTACTCATCCCCATCCTCCATCCAATCTATCGGTCCAACATCATCCGGTATGCACATACCTGACGTGTAGCTCTTGCGTGTATTGCTGTTGTTCAATCTCGCTCCATCAAGGCCGCTATATTGCCGAAGGTTTCGGCGGTGTTTCTACCGCGCGTTGGCTCATCCAGTTTTCGTATCACGTGCCATCGGCCATCCGGCGCAATGATGTGGCTGCACGATTTGCCGCATCGTTCACGTGAAATGACCTGCGCCTCGATGGGCGTAGAAACGAGCACCACTTTCCGGCAGCACTCGTGGACGACGCCAATGCGGCCAGCGCCGGTGATTTCATATCCGGGCCAACGTAACTTCGCCGTCTCTTGGTCTATGTCTGCCATACAGTCGCACACGTCTGTTACGCCGCCTTACGTTTCCCGCGCAGGTTGTTCATGATTGGCAACCACCAGCGCGGTACGTTGGCCTTGTGCTTTTCCCGGAGCACGGTCATCACGTCACCCATCAGCTTTGCGTTTGTTACTGGCCCCCAATATGGCGTATCCAGTTCGCGGTGTGCTTTGAGCACGGAGCGGCAAGATTCATACAGCTCCGGCCAGTGCGGGTAGGCTGTGAACAAGACGCGCTTGGCCGCATCCTTAAAATCGCCGTGAACTTGTGACCACATAATTGCGCCGTTTGTTAGCTGCGAAAAATCATGCCTTGCCACGTGCGATTCTGGCGTCCCATAAGAGCCGCCGTAATTTGGCATTTCAAAGAAGCCTTCAAATTGGTCTTTTACTGACATGCGTTTTGTATCTCCTATACTGGCCACATGGCCGGAAGCGCGAAGCGCGGTCAGATGAAGAGTTAGAAAAGAAGCGCCAGAGGCGCGCCTCCTTGCTAGTGAATGTTTTCTTACTCTCTTCCTGACTTCAAACCTTCAGACTTGTCAAAGGATTTCCTTTGACGGGCGGTCAAAGGATTTCCTTGCGGGCCGCCCAAGGATTCCCTTTGGCCGTCCGTCAAAGGGTTTCCTTTGGCGGCTCCAGCCTCGGCGGCGCGCATGGCCAAAAACTCCTCGCGGGTAATCTCTGGGTACACTGCAACCGTCAAAGGAAATCCTTTGACGGCACCGACCTTTTTGGCCGCGATAGCATCAGCCACGGCATCCGCCCAGCTATCCGGCAGCAGCAGCCCGGCCATTTTGCGTACCCTACTGCGCTCCAGCCCCTTGGCCGCGCGGCCCGGCTTTAGCGGCGCGCCGGTATCTGGGTTGTAGCGCAGCGCCGGGCAATCGTCGGGATGCTTGGCCACGTAATCAGCGTGCTCCAGCATGACGTACGCGTACGTTGTGAATTTGCCGCCTGCTTTGCGACGTTGGTCATCTGTTGTTGGGATAGCCCACTTTCCCTCTAGCTTGTCGAGGGCCTCGTCAACCTGCGTGGTGCTGCGGTCCGTCATATTTGCCAGCGTGTACACTCTTGCGTAACAAATCAGCGGGTCGGTTTCAGCCCACGGTCGTCCGTCGGGCCACTTGCCTTTTTCTTTGGCCTTATTCCATCCAGAGATTGCCACGGCCATCATCGCGTCATAGACACGAAACTCCGCATCCATGTGGCGGCGTGCATGGCAAGCGAATTCTTTTTCGGTTGTTGTATCGAGCATGATTGAAGTTGTCCTTTGGACACTGACTTTTGCCGAACCCGAACTGTTACGTCGCGCTGTCAAGCGCGGCCACTTAGTTAACCGTTCATCGCGCCGGTACCTTCTGCGCTTCCAAAAAGCGGTCGAGGTCTAAACGGTCAAACGCATAGCGATGGCCATGCTTGAGGTAGGGTATCCGCCGATTCCAAATCAGCGTGCGGAGAAACCAGACGGTGGCCCCAATATAGGAGGCTGCTTCTTGTATGTTGAGTGCGCGCGGTTGGATTGCGGGCGCAGTAGTTGAGGTCTTGTTGCTGGATTGTTTAGGCACGGCAAAGCATCCTTTTGTTGCAGGATGCCCCTTGCCCTATCGGTAGGTAGCTAGCCACGCGCTGAGACGCCGGGCCGAGTAAGGTTGCTTGGCCGCCTGATTTGCTGGATAGCGCAACCACCTCCCAGCACGGCCCTTGGTGTTATCCAAGTAACAAAAGTCTAGCACGGTCTCCCTAAGCGGCCCCAACAAATTCTTGTCCCATCCTCGAAAAAGTTGCTGGGGCATACTTACTAACACTTACACTTACTCACGCAGTATCCCAAGCCCGTCCGGGATGGCCCTGTGATTCTGGCCCTTATAAAAGATGAGCACGTTTTGATGGCCCTTGCCCAGCTTGCGGTAGTGGGTAAACTGCGCTTCGGCCACGCGCAGCGGCAAGCTACCGGCGGGCGTCACGAGGATTGCCTCGTTGTAAAAGTGCAGCCCCAGCCGCATGAAGCAGGAGACGTTGTCGCCCACAAAGTTGCGATAGTATCCCTGCTCGTCCCGTATCTCCCCCACCTTCACAATCAGAAAGCGATTTTCCTTGAGGCGGCCCACTGCCTGCCGAAACACGCCCTCGTACCACGCCATGAACTGTGGGTAGCTGCGCAACGTTGAGCCGTCCTTTTTGTTGTCGCCGTACACCTCAAGGTCGTAGTAGGGCGGGCTGGTAAAAATCAAATCGTACCGTCGTCGCACGTGGTTGGATAGCTTCGCACTATCGCCGCAAATCCACGAGGCCGCAACGCCAATCTTTTTGGCCTGCTTGCGATTGGCCGCGACCTGCTCCGCTCGTATCTCTATGCCGGTGTAATCGTAGCCCAGATGTGCGGCCACAATTCCGCGCGTGCTGCCGCCTGCGAACGGGTCAAGTATCCGCCCTCGCTTGGGTGCAAACCAGCGATACATGATTTCGCACAGCACGGGGTCACAAACGGATGTGCGCGGCAGCGGCATACCAAAACCAAAAGTTGAGTTGGTCTGCTCTGGGCGGCCATCCTCGCCCTTGATACCCAGCGTCTCCCATGCCCGCTTGCGCTCCTGCCAGTATCCTTGGCGCGCATCGAGCACCGAGAATGGCGGCGCGCCAAATCGAACGGCCAACTCGCCTCGGCTGTTTACTTTCTTATCGGCCTGTTGCAGTGTCATCTCCCGGTCGAGCATTGCTGCCAACGTACCGGGGCATTTCCTTTCCAGCGCGATTGCCTTCTCGACCGACCGGGTCGATACTCCCGTCGTCTGCGCAGCGTGCGCCGCAGCCTTACCAAAAACCCCGCGCACCGTTGCGCTAGGTTTCTCGCCCTTGAGCGGTCTGCCACCTTTGCGCAATCGCGCCTGTTTTGCCAGTGCAGGCACAAGCCGGGCCGCCAGTGCTACGCGCTGGTCAAACGTAAGGTCTCTTCGGTGCAGGTTTTGTGTGATGACAAAATCCAGCGCGGATAAACCATTCTCGTGGAAGCGCGTAAACGTCGGCGCAACGTTGGCCTTCGCGCAGGCCAGCAGCCGGTTGCGGCCATCCAGTACCTTGCCGCCAAAAAGCACAACCGGATTTTGCAGTCCCTTGGCGCGTATGTCGTGCGTCAGCGCCTCCAGCTCCTCGGCGCGCATCAACGGCAGCAGGTTGGCTGTCTCGTGCCATTGGGTTGGAGCGCAGTACCTTTGCCAAGCTGCCATGCAGGTACAGCTTAGGAGTGGGGTGCGGTTACCGCCAACGGTACCGAGGTAATTTGGCCTCTTTGCACTTAGAGCAATAGATTCATTAGTGCAAAGGAGGCTACATGACGCGACGCGCAAAAGGGGAGGGTAGCCTGATACGGCGCAAGGGCTGCCGCTACTGGTACGCATCTTTTTACGACGCATTCGGCAAGCAAGTACGCACTAGCACTAAGAAGACGGGCAAGATGGAGGCACTTGCGGAGCTGCGCCGGTTGATGGGGGACAGCGAGCGCGGCCTGCCTGTGGCCAACGGTAAGGTGCGCTATGCCGAGCTGCGTGCTGCACTGATACAGGATTACGTGGACAGCGGCAACAAGACGTTGGAGCTGCGCTCGGACGGCACAGAAACGATTGTGGGGCTGCGCCCGCTGGACATGGCCTGCGGGTACAAACCCGCCAAGGATGGGCTACCAGAGGACGCCGGTATGCTGGTTAGCGCCATCAATGTTGATTGGATTAACAAGTTCAAGGCAAAGCGCGTAGATGATGGCGTCGGCCCAGCCATGATTAACCGCAGCCTGCAAGCACTGCGGCGCGGCCTAAACCTGCTACGCGAGAATGGCAAAATTGCCGTCGTACCCAAGGTCAAACTGAAAAAGGAGCCACCAGCGCGCAAGGGTTGGGTTGAGCAGGCGGATTTTGAAAGGCTGCTGGCTGCGCTGCCCACATACTTACGGCCCCTGATTGCGTTCATGTACTACACGGGCGTGCGCAAGGGTGAGGCGCTGTCTATCGAGTGGCCCCAAGTAGATTTGAACGCGGGCACAATCACGGTGGAAGAGGAGCAAGCCAAGAATGAGGAGCCGCGCGTGCTACCATTGCCCAGCGAGGTACTGGCAACGCTGCGCGATAGGGAGCACAAGCAAGGCAGAGTGTTTGACGGCACCAATTTACGTACCGAATGGGAAATCGCGTGTGCTGCCGTGGGCTTGGGGACGCGCACCCTTAAGCAAACAGAGCATGAGCGCAAAGACCGAAAGAAGCCACGCACAGTAAGCTACAAGTGGCACGAGTACCGGGGGCTGCGATTGCATGACCTGCGGCGCAGCGCAGTGCGCAACCTGATACGCGCGGGCGTATCGCAAAAGGTGGCGATGGATATTTCCGGCCACAAGACAACCAACGTATTTCAACGGTACAATATCACCAGCCCTAAGGATGTGCTGGCGGCCATGCGCTTGGTTGAGGTAGCAGCCGCAAAAGCACTGCCGCCGGTAAGTGCAAAATCAGTGCAAAAACGCCAACCGAAATCCATCAAGACGCTGCAAGTTGTTAAATCCAAAGGCACGGGCGCGTAGCTCAATTGGCAGAGCAACTGACTCTTAATCAGTAGGTTGAAGGTTCGATTCCTTCCGCGCTCACCACCTTAACCCCTTGCAAGCCCAGTGTTTTCGCGGTGTTTGAGGTTTTTGTCGTCTTCCGTCCGTTACACCGCCAGTCACAAAAAGTAGCACTCAGTAGCCCTGAGTCCCCGAAAATCCCCCGAGTTTTCTCGCTGGGGTCCCCGAGTTTTGACCTCAGTGAACCGCATCAGATGCAGCCGGATGATCCCCATTTGAGGCAGTCATCCTGGCCAGGCGCTTGCGAGTCGTGCGCCGGTCTCGCCGCTCATTCTGCACCTTTTTCTGGAACGCGTCCTTCATCGTCGGCGGCGTCGGATGGACGTATTTCCGCGTCGTCGTGATGTTGGCGTGACCAGCCGCCCGCTGCAGAGTGAACGCGTCCACTCCGGTAAGGCCGAGGTTGGTCAGTGCGGTATGACGCGCGCTATGCACGCATGCGTCCCATGGCAGATTCAGCAGGTTTCTCATGCGTTCTTGCTGCTGGATCAGCGTAAAAGCTGAAATCGGGCTGATTCGATCCTCCCGGGTGAAAACGAGATCAGACTTTGATTTCGCCATCCACGCCGTGAGGATGTCCTTGGCACGAGCAGTGATCGGCAGGCCGCGCTTGCGGAATTCGGTCTTGCCTTTCCGAATTTGCAGATAACCGTAGTGCCCCCACTCATCAGCCTTGTCCGTCATGTGGACATCGGCTTTGACGAGGTCGATGATCTCGCCCTCGCAGATGCCGATTTCGCATGAGAACTGGATAAAGCTATTGAGCGGCTCGGGTGCCAGGTCCTGATATTTTTTTCGAAGCGCTTCCGTGAACACGAATGATCGTTCCCGTTCGCCCTTCAGTCGCGAGATCTCCGGCACAGCCTGGATCAGCTTCCAGCGACGCGCCATGCGAAGAGCTTTGCGCAGGGTAGCCCGCCAGCGGTTCACCGTGGCAACGCTACAAGTGCGCTCCTCATCCCTTTCGCAGTTGCGCGCAAGCGCCCAAACCGTGAACCTCTGCACCAGCCGATCGTCGATCCCATCGAGACGGGCCTCCGCGAGCGCCTCGTACTTCAACAGCGAATCGAACGAATAGGTGTAGAACTGCACAGTTTTCGGTTTGTCCGGCTTTTCCGCTCGGACGGCCGTAACAAAGTCCTCGCGGAACGCCTTGAGTGTCGGAACGGACTTCGGTCCCCCGATGCCCGCCTCGCCTTTCACCAATGCAGTGAATGCCGCGTTGGCGATCTTCAGGGCCTCACGCTCATTCGTCATCTTTGTGCTTTTGTGGTACCGCCTTCCATTGAGCACGAACTCGTAGTACCAAAAGCTCGAGCTGTTTGATCTGTAGATCCGCATTCCTCCTTCTTTCCAGAGTCAGAGCATCGCCATTTTAATCGACAACGCTACTGAAGGGCATGGACGGTATTGCGCTCAATAAAGTCCCAAAGCGTATCCGGGCGGAAGAGCACGCGGCCGCCGATCTTGACGTAATCAATACGGCGGTGAAGGACGTGATCGCGCAGCGTCTTCGGGCTTATTCCTAGCACCTTCGCGGCTCTCGGGATATCGAGCAGGCCCTCAAGTTTCTGCCCGCTCTGCGTTGACGTTTCGGCGCGGTTTGTCGGACTTGGCTGGGTTGACATGGAGTCCTCATCGTCGCGGGGATCTTCGCGGTCCGCGACAGACGCGCGTCAGACCTGGGACGTGGTTTGCGGGCGTGAGGTGGCGACCCGGTTAAGACGGCCGCGGGCTGGAGCGCGTGATAATTGGGTTCTTTTAGAACGGAAGGGGATTTCGGTCAAACGGGGGCCGACTTAGCCGCTCTCGATGTGACTCGACGATATTGTTGCTGTTCGGAACTTCTTCTTGGGGTTCGCTTTAGGATTTCACGTTAGGATCGCTGGGGCTCCAGTCCTGTTCACCACCCTCGCTGCGTACAGCCGGGAATTCCTCAAGGTTCTCTAGTACTACTCGCCGCGAGGACGAAAGGACGGTTGGTTGGGGCCTGTCGCACTTATCAGCAGTGCGATGCTAGTTGGGAAGCGCAGAACCGTGACCCGCACCGGTGATGCCTAAAACGCTGACCGGCCATAGCCTGCCGAGGTTTCTACGGGAAAACCGGATCTAAAAACGCTGCTGGGGTACCTGATCGCTCAGTAGAGAATTCACCGTCTGCTTGGCTTCGGCTAAACTGCCGCCGTAGAGTTGTCGAGCGGCGTACGTGGCGGTGATAACTTCGCCCCTGGCAGCGAGTTCGCGCAGTTGTTTCTGTTGGTCGTCGCGGCTGAGCGATTTGAGACGAGTGAAATCCTGGGTTAATGAAACCGGCTCGGCAATGACTGTGTAGGGGCGTAGGATGTCAAGGAATTTGTGCGCGCCAGGCACGACGTCCCAATGGATACGAATGAACTTCAGTGCAATCATCCTGACTGGATAATCCCGGTAAAGAGTCGAACTGCTGCCATACCAGCGTTTTTCCGGTGGGGCTTGTTCGGAGCGCTCAGCCTGCAACGCCTCCCCAAGAGGCTCGGGATCAGTGGATAACTCAAGTTCGATATGGCGCAGGTATTGGGTTTGCGTAGCGCCTGGCTTTGCCGGATCGGGCGTTTCGACGCTCTCTTTGATCAGGCGCGCCGACGCGATCTCGCCGAACGAAAGGAAGAAGACCGAAGGGTCATCGGCTGGCAGCTGATAGTTCAGATAAGAGCGAAATTGCACGTAAATTCCCGTCTCGTTCATCCGCACGAGCCAATTGGACGGATGGAAGCGCGCCGTGACGAATCTCGCAGTCAAAAGCAAGAAGAGCAATGAAAACGGGCCGAAGAAGTAGCCGGGCGGCCACTTCTGATTGAATGCCTTGAAGAATAAGGCCGCGGTGGCGGCGAATCCGGCAAGCCACACGACTAAAGCTCGCAGGCGCGCGTGGCGAAATACCAGCTCCTTGGGGCTGATCTCGACGTCTTGAAGGCGTAGCAGGCGCATAGCAACTCGGATAGACGAGACGAGTCTACTTCGCCCGAACTACTGGGGATAGTTACTTGCGTTAGATCGGAAGGTCACCTGATTTGTACGGTCAGCAATTTCCGCTCGAACGCTTTCTTTAGCTCTCGCGAACGCTAATTGTTCAAGTCCAGGGCACGATCCCCAGTTTCTCTTATGCAATGACCAAAGTAAGGAAGGTCACGGACCCAGGCCGCTCTACAATCGAGAATTGCGAAGGTGGCATCTGGTGATGGTCCGCAGGACAGCGTTTCAGCTAGCTCGCGATGCGGCTCTGGCGGCCGCGGTGCCGAGTCTCGCCTGGGCCTACCTATCATGGCGGCACAAACTTGGCGTCGGAGTGATCTACGTCTGGCCCTGGGTGCTGATGACCACTCTCCTATACGCGTATCGCGGCGACAAATTGGGGCTGAATTCTTCTCGCCTTGGAAAAATCGCCTACGATCTTCGCGCGATCCGCGTGGCCAGCTTGCCTTTTCTAGCCGCCGTTGTATTGCCCCTGTTGAACTTTGCCATTAGCCCGCAGGCTCCTAAGAAGAGTCTGCCCATCATACTCGTTGCCTCAGGCGTCTCCTGGTGGCTGCACGATCTCATCGCCTTGATGTGGAGGCTCCGTAAGGACGCAAACCCTTAGTATCCGTTGAAACTAGTAACTGTCCGGTGGAAGAAGTGGAGGCTTGGCTTACTCTGGCTGCCCCGAAAGCGCCGTGCTGATCAAACTCAACCGGAGCCCCCTTTGGAAATGGGTGCCGGGCCGTTGACACGTACTCCCTGAGTCTGGACGACGCTGAAGAATTCAGGACTCGCTATATCCATTTCCTACAATCTTACTTACCGTCTCGATGTTGCGCAGGATTTCGTCAAGTGCTACCGGTGTGTGGCGCTCGGCATGAGTCGCATGCAGTTTGGGAAGAACGACAAGCCGATGAACTCCCGCGGCGGCAAACCCCTCGACGCTGCGCTCGTCGAAGCGTCCTATCGGGGTCACCGAAATTTCTAGTTCTCCCAGTTCGGCTGGGCGTTGATGTTGCTCTGCTTCGCGCTTCAAACTGGCGATTCGCTCTTTCGCTTGCTCCACGGTCAGCGCAAAACCGTACCAGCCATTGCCCATCGTGACGGCGCGCCGCAAGGCAGCCGGACTTTCCCCTCCGATCACGATTGGCGGCATGGGGCGCTGGACCGGACGCGGGTAGGCCGCCACCTTGCTGAAGGAAACGAACGGACCATGATGCTCAGGATGCTCCATCGTCCAGAGCGCACGCATGGCACGCAGAGTGTCGTCCATGCGCTCGCCCCGCCGCTCCATCGGAACGCCGAGCGCCTGGAACTCCGGTTCCAGCCAGCCGACGCCCACTCCGATAATGAGGCGGCCTCCGGAAACAACGTCGATACTCGCCAACTCCTTGGCGAGAACTGCAGGACTACGTAGCGGCACAAGAATGATGCCGCTCGCCAAGCGGAGGCGCTGCGTATGAGCGGCGATCCAGGTCAGTGCCACCATGGTGTCGAGCATCGGCGTTTCGGTGGCGAGTGGAAAGGCAGGAATCGGCGGATCAGGCAGAACGATGTGCTCGCCGGTCCAAACCGATTCGAGGCCCGCAGCCTCGGCCGCCTGCGCGACCCTGATTGCGGAGGCAGGATTCCCGCAGGTCCCAAAGTTGGTGGCGAATAGTCCTGTCTTCATGAACCGATAGATGTGATTCGCGCGAATTCGATGCGCGTATCAATTGGCCCTGCGCTTATCGAATTCCGGGAGATCTTCCGAGACCGCGAGAACACAAGGTTGGCCATCGAAGTGGATTCTGTCAGCCGAGTAGACGGTGAGTTTGATCTCGCCCGATTTCGTTCGAAGCCAGGTAATCTTATTGCGCACGGCCACTCCTTGCCGCAATTGCTCGGTCATGAACATCCGATCTGCCGGGTCGCACCACATGTGCAGTTCGTGGACGGTACGGCCCAATACTTCTGTCCGCGAGTAGCCATAGCGACGCTCAAACGCTGCATTGACATCGATAAACCGACCCTCTCTCAAGGTGGTGATCGTGAACGGCGTGGGGCTGGAGCGGAAAACCTTTTCGAACTTATCGATCGAACCCGAATGCTCTCCCTGCACCTCGGCCAACGCGGTCTCCGCTTCCTGAAGATCAACTAAGCGTTTTTGCAGTTCAGAGCCATACATGTCGGCCGTTGAGTAGAGGCGAGCGTTTTGAATCGCCGCCGCGGCAGGTATCGCGAGTAATTCAGCACGTCGGAGATGGTCTTGGGTGTAGCGATTCGGTTCGGTGTGACCGATCGAGAGAAATCCCAGATATTCATCGGACGCTTTGAGCGGGACCGAAAGCCACGATCGCAGGTGCGCATGGCCGTTGAAGGTTTGCCAGTCTTTTTCTCCGCATGTGTCAGGAAGAAGGACACTCTTTTGTTCTTCCAGGATCCTCTTCAAGAATGGGCATTCATCGGCAATGAGGGTCAGCGGATGCCCGGGGCGATATTTCGGTAAGGCTTTCGGCTGCTCGGGGATTTCTCTCTCCCCCAATGCCAACAGGTGGGGACCGCCTTCAGGGACGATTACGCGGGCCGAAGTGTAGGGGACCAACTCTTCCAGAGAGCGAAGCAGTGCCTCCATTACCGAATCCATGTGGAGATCTTGCGTTAGAGAAAGTGTTGCCTTGCGCAATGCGTCGGCTTCAGCCCGAGCGGACTCGGCTATCTCTAAGTTCTTAACAACTTGATCTTCTGCCTGTTTCTGTTCGGTAATGTCCTGGGCTGTGCCGACGAGCCGCCAGATTTTGCCAGCGGGATTGCGCATCGGAAATCCGTGAACCCGAACCCAACGAAAATCCCCGTTCGGGAGCGTAATCCGGAAACGTTCGTCGAATTTTCCCGTGCGGGTGGCCTCATCCAATCTGGCGAGTACATGCACACGGTCTTCCGGATGAATAATCTCCTCGTAAGAGGTTGGATTGTCCAAAAGGCTCCTGCGCGTTCGTCCGGTAATCGTCTCGTACGCCTCGTTCACCTCCAGCACGCGCTTCGACTCGGCGTCCAGCATCCAGAAAATCTCCTGGATGTGGCTGGCCATCTGGCGATAACGCTCTTCGCTCTCCCGGTGCTCCCGCACACCTCGAATCAGGAACCATGTTCCAGCCAGTATGACGACGACAAAGCCCACCGCTTCGACGAAGATCACGAAGTCAGGCAGTTGCGCGCCGCGAAGCTTCGCCTGAATGACAACGAAGAGAAGAATTGCCGCGAGCAGAGGTATGAGAATAGAGAAAACCACGCCCGCCTTGTTCCGTGGTCTAGTCTCTTTCTCGAGGATGCCGGATCGCACCATATCGCCGCCGCTGCCAGGGTCGGATGAAGCCAGTGAACGCCTGCCCTGCCGTAGCGTAGCGTAAACCAATTGCGCCGGTTGTTCTACCGGAAGCCCTGGGCGCAAAGGCTGGCCTAGAATAGACCTATGCCGGTGATTCGAAATTGTCCTTCCTGTGGGAGGCCCAATCGTATTCCAGCAAGGCACCTTGCCGATGTCGGAAAATGTGGAGCATGCAAGGCAGAGTTGCCTGCGATTGGCGAGCCCATGGAAGTCAACGAAGAGGAATTTCAGGAGATTATCCGCGAAAGCAAGGTACCGGTTCTGACGGATTTTTGGGCGTCCTGGTGCGGACCGTGCCGCATGGCCGCGCCTCACGTGGCGCAAACGGCGCGAGATCTCGCCGGGCGCGCAATCGTGCTGAAAGTGGATACGGAACGGTTCCCACAACTTGCAGCTCAATACAACGTGCGCAGCATTCCGAATTTCGCTGTGTTCTCGCGTGGTCACCTTCAATTCCAGCAGGCGGGCCTGGTTGACGCAACCACCATGGAGAATTGGCTTACACGCGCGGCATGACTGAAAGGCGAACAAGAAAAGCACAGACGAAGAATTCCCTTGAGGTTCGTCCGATCGGGGTGATCCGCTCGAAGATCAAAGAGCGAAGCAAAGCACCCAAGCAGGGATCAGAAGGCGCTCCCGACGTTTGGCTCGAGGTTCGTCCATTCGCCACGCCAGCCCTGGACGGACTGGCGGTAGGCGACCAACTCATCGTCTTGACCTGGTTACACCGGGCGCACCGAGACACTCTGAAAGTCCACCCTCGGTCAGACCCGAAGCGACGGCTTACAGGAGTGTTTGCGACACGCTCTCCCGACCGGCCCAATCCGATCGGCCTTCATCAAGTCACGGTTCGCAGGATCGTCAAGAACCGTCTCCGAATCGGTCCCATCGAAGCGATCGATGGCACGCCAGTCATCGACATCAAACCAGTGCTGTGCGAAATCCAAAAGAGTTAATTGGAAGCGTAGATTGTCGGCATTTTAGGGATACGAGCTTCTACTCAGTGCGCTGGCAGGCGCGGTCGTCCGATTTGCCGAAGAATGGTCGAATCAGTGATTTTGATATCCGCGGCCAGCAAAAACGCTTTGCTCAGGATGATGGCAAGCGTGTGGTCCCCATCGAACGGCAGGTAAAGGGATCCCCTCTGCCACTGCGCATGGCTGCGATCTGGAACAATACAGAGATAATGACTTCCCGGTTCCATCAAGACATTGGCGCTGCCCAAGTGGATCTTGTAAGTGTGCAAGTCACCACGGACAACCAGGAATTTACCGTCCAGGCTACATCGAGACCCAATCTTTAGTTGCGGCAAGAGCTTCTCGAGAATAGTGCGCCTCGTCTCGCCACTCTGGTTCAAGTCGCCGAAAGCAAAACTCTGCCAGTATTGGTGTCCGAATGCGCCGTCGCCTCGATCGGCCCATGTGGGATCATTGCCGATGCTCGTGACACCTACAAATAAATCAACATCCCGCATGATTTCTGAGAAGACCACTTGCGAAATCTCGGCCAGGCGAACCGGTGCCCGGTCCCGATAGAAGCGGACCTGGTCGGTCAGCATATACAGATTGATGCCGGCGCCCGACATCTGGTCCGTCGCTTCCCGGGGGTTGCCCATATTCACGTCCGGCACATCCACCCAGAATTCAGCTTTCACGAACCGCCTTGGGACGTCCAACGTGGGTACGTTATGACCGTCGAAGCCGGATCCCATGAGGCGGTACTGCCAGCCACGTTCACGGCAAAGGCTTGCGAATTGGTGCTGGCGTATGACATGCGCGGCGAACCGGTTGGAATAAGTCTCAGTCTGTTCCTCGGCCGGCGTCAGGAGATACACCTCGCGGTGAGCTTGTTTGAAGGGCTGGACAACGTGGTGATCCTCCAGCCAGCAACGCCAGCTCAGAATTGTCTGTGGATCGGATTGCAAGGGATGCCAGAGCTCCACCATCGTGCCCGGGCCTAGGTCGGCGACCGGCTCATTATTCCAACCAACTATCTCGCGGTCCAACCACGCACCCAGAGTTACGTTGCTCCCGTTCTCAAAGCCCCAGATCAGACGCTTCGCAACCGCGCTCAGAAGCGGGTGGTCGAGAAAGTGCTTCGACCAGTGCTCGTATTTGATTTTCCGCTCGTTAATGAGGAATTGCTCGATACGGAGCCGCTGAGCTGACAACATTTTCTGCGCGTCCACTGCGGTCCGCTTGATCTCCTTTAGCCGGGGTCCGTAGTTTTGCTTGACCTCGGCAGGAGGGGACTTTACTAATTTGCCGGCGGCGTTCTTCCACTGAAGCTCGACTTCTCCTGCACCGGGAAGCAATGTGAGATCTACCTTGCATTCTCCAAATTGCTCGGAAAGCTGCCCGTCCGCCGCCAGTCCATAAGTTGGTACGGCCATATCTTCGAGGTCATCACGGCTCAGGCCGGCTCGTTCAGCTGCGCCGTTCAGAGCCTTCTCGATGAGTTTCAAGGCGACGGCGTATTTCACTTTGGCTCGCATCCGTGTGAGCTGCGCCACCGAGTCCATTCCCGGCATTTCGGCCAGCGTGTTAACGCAGGCGAATCCGACGCGTGCGGAAATGGGGCCGATGTTCGGGATCTTTCTAAGACATGTCAGTCCGACATCCGCGACCGCCTGGCAGATTCGTCCATCGGAAATACTCGCCAGCATCCAGACAAAACCCTTGAGATAGTCGGCGTCTTTGTCGGAAATCTGAGTACCAGGCTTCGCAGTCACAGGCACGACATCGCTGTTCAACCAGCGAATGGCAGAGTCTCGGACCTTGCTGACACCAACAGTGGCAATCAGATCTTCCGATCGTTTACGCCATGCCTTCGAAGGAGTTGATGACTGTGCTGCAAGACAATGCGCAAAGACGTCTGCCCAGCCACTTCGATCCAGTTCCGGCTGTTTCTCGATTTCGGAAAAGACAAATGCACTCCATGGTCCGCCGACCACGAGTTGTTGGTTTTTTCGCGGTTCGAGGTAGTGATCAATCCGTTCCAGCAATTTCCGGTTTTCTTTTGAGTTGGACCTTTGCGATAGATGGACGAGTGAGTCCCTCAACCCTCGCATCGCTCCTTCGATCTCCGCTGTCCGTGTCCCGGAGTCGACTGCGCTGATGAGCGATGTCAAAGGGAAGCAGTAGTGGATGACTTGGAAATAACGCGCGTATGAGCAAACGAGATCAGCTAAGTCCTCAGGATGAAACGGGAGCTTTCGGCGCAAAAGGTTGGAGGCCACGCTGCCCAAAGTCCTAAACTCTAGCCAGTTGAAGCGCTGAGCCACCAGTTTGGAGCCAAACAAGCTTGAAAACAGCTTCCCCACGTCAGTGGTCTCGATGTTGGCAGGCGCGGGAGCAAGGGCTCCAGCGTTGGCAAGCACTGTTTTGAGGAAAGCAATTTGGAATTCGGGAGGTTCCGCCTCAAGATCGTTAACAATCGCCGGCTTTCGCGTCTGCAGGATTGCCCACTGCTTTTCGTGGCACTCCTTCTGCAGTTTTTCCAGGTAGCCCGAGATTACCGATTCAACCTTCGGCGCCATTTATCCACCAACGAGCGGCACGAGTTTCAGAAAGTGGACTTCGCTGGTTTCTCGTAGCGGAATGATCTCATCCAGATCCTCGACCTGCTGGCCGTCCACGATGACAAAGAAGCCGTTCTTCTCGAACGCCTCAAGGGCCTTCGCGTATTGATTTTCCCAGCTTAACTCGCGCCGAGCCTTGAGACGATACCCGTTCAGAACTCGCTCGGTATCTGTGGGCTGAATGAGGCCGCAGAACACATCCGATTTGTCGCGGTTGAATTCCTCGACTTCCTCACGGATACGCTGGCGAATCAACTCACGGAGAGAGACTTTATCGGTGGAGACATTAAGTCTGCGCGTTCCGGACTTTTCGCCCGACGCAGCCTTGTCCAGGATGGTGACAAATCCCATGTTGTACCTTCCCAACGGAGATCATCATTCTATCTGCCTGCAAATGCACAGCGGAAGTTACCTTTGTGTCTTGGAATGATGACGCAAGCTAGTTTCGACCTGGTGCCCGCTTCGTGAAACAGCCGAAACCATGCTATACTCGCCCTTGAAATGACGATACAGACCAAATCCATGATGAGACGGCGCGTCAATCGCGCTCGGCCCTCGGGATCGGTCTGATTATTCGCTAGATTTCCAAGTTCAGATTCGATTTCCGAGGCTCCGACCAAAACGTCGGGGCCTTTTGATTTTTACGAATGTTTTTGGCCGGTAGCCAAGCTGGAAAGGCACGTGACTGTTAATCACGCCATGCGCAGGTTCGAATCCTGCCCGGCCAGCCAAATTTGATACGTTGGCTCGCTAGTTCAGTAGGAAGAACGCGGCTCTCATAAAGCCGTCGTGGATGGTTCGAATCCATCGCGAGCCACCACGGAGGGGCCTCCGGGAGGGGCAGTGGTTTATACCCACTTCGGCGCCAGATTAGCGCGGCTAGGCAGGTTCGACTCCTGCACCCTCTACCAAACTTTTGCGCCGGTAGTTCAACGGACGAGAACAGTTGGCCTACACCCAACAGATGCGGGTTCAACTCCCGAACGGCGCACCATTTGATTTGTGATTTGCAGGATTAGCTCGAAGGTCGAGCCCGCGATCGATAATCGCGAGGTGCTGGTTCGATTCCAACATCCTGCACTAAGTTTGTATTGAGTTTATGGGTGACTGGCAGAGATGGCTGATGCACTCGCCTCTTAAGCGAGACCAGGCTGGTTCGATTCCAGCGTCACCCACCAGGTTCGCGGGATTGGCAGATGTGGATATGCACTCGACTTTTAATCGAGACGAAGCAGGTTCGATTCCTGCATCCCGCACCAAGTAAGATGAGGCGGCATAGCATAACGGACGAATGCGCCGAGCTTCTACCTCGGACGATGAGAGTTCAAATCTCTCTGCCGCCTCCAATGTGGGGATGTGGTCCAACGGATGAGGGCGCAAGGCTACGAACCTGAGATCAGAGTTCAATTCTCTGCATCCCCTCCACGTTAGTTAGGCGCGCGTGGTCTAAAGCATGATGACGCTTCGGTCCTAACGAAGAGATCCGGGTTGGATTCCCGGCGCGAGTTCCAGATGGGTGGGTAGTGTAACCGAACAACACGGTAGCGTCCGAAGCTGCAAATCCGGGTTTGACTCCCGGCCCGCCCACCAGAATCTGAAACATCAACAGCCCAACGGAAGTAAGATTTACGATGTTCCGCGAAGGGCGAACGGGCCGTATTGAGTGCAGGTATCAAGGAAGGTCATGACCGAAAAAAGCACCATTGCGGGACTCATCTCCAAGGCTGCGAAAAAGCTTCGCGACGATTTCGAACACGTGCGCGACACGATCTCGCACTCCGGCGAAAAGGGCGGTGAAACCGAGGACAAAGTAAGGGATTTCTTGAACGGTCACTTGCCGAAGCGCTTCCACGCAACCAAAGGGTTCGTGATCGATGTCGACAACCAGATGAGCGATCATCAGGACGTCATTATCTACGATCAACAATCGAGTCCCGTATATAGGTACGACGGTGCCAACCAGATCGTCTCCGCCGATGCCGTCGCTGCGATCATGGAGGTCAAGGCGGTGCTCAACAAAGGCCAGCTTGCAGAAGCTTTTGCAAAGATCGAGGAGGTCAAGCGGCTAAGAAAGCGCCCGATCAGTGGGATGGATCAGAAGGCGACCGAAAGCACACTGACGACAACGGGTACTCTCGGAATAATTCTAGGTTTCGGATCGGACGTTAGTCTCACGAAGCTGGCCGAACATTGCGTGGAACTAAATGAGAAGTACGAAACGGCTCATCGTCCCGACATGATCGTCCTGCTTGACGTGGGCGTGATCAACTATACTGTGCAATTCGTCGGCACGCGGAACATGGGTGATCTCGCTGTTGCCGCCGACGATGAGTTCGTAATCCCTCCATGCTATGTTTTCTTAGTTGCCCGTGAAGATGGCGCATTCTCGCTGAATAGGCTTTTCACCCACTTGCTTTCACATCTCGCGTTATACCCCCGACGCCCTAGTATCCCCCCGTTTTCGGTGCTACTGGAGGGAACTTCATCCATCGTCCACGGTTTAGGGACGTACCAGTACAACACCGAGAGACGATTGGTTCGCTACGAACAGCCATCGGCGGCACCTGGCAAGCAAAACCCGATTATCCGGATTAGGGATAAGGTGTCGAAAGAGGAACTGGCGTCGATGACCTATATCCCGTGGCAGGACGGCGGCGTCATCCGAAAGAAAGGTAAACTTCCGTTGATCGGCTTGCTGGTGTGGTTCACAAAAGGTGAGCCGCCCCGCACGATGCAAGTAGAAGATGCCGAGCTTTCCATGGTCATGAAGGTGACTCGACCGGAATTCGAGAAATGGCCGGCGACCATTGAGAGGCAGAGCAACATGGCCGCGACGCTGGAGATTCCTCCTCCGTTCGAAGCACTAGACCTGCAAATGGAGGGAACTGGAGAGCCCTTTATCGCAAGAGTCTTTCTCGGGCTAATGGAAATGGCGAGGAACACCTTCGCGGGGCCGGACAAAAATGCGTTCGACGAGCGGTTCAGCGGCACGTTAAGCGCTGCTCTCGAAATGCGAAAGACTCTGGTTGCTATTCGAACGCTGATGACAAATCACAAAGAGGCCCTTCAGAAAGGCACGATTGTTAAGAAAGCTCAGGCTGATCCGCTGCTCACGGAGCGCATCGACAGTCCCCTCCGTTCACACGCCGTGCGCTTCCTCGAGATGGCTGATGCCATCGTTAAGAACCTTCCCCTAACGATGAAGTTTTTTGGGATCAATGTCGAGCACATGGCTGATCGAGAGCAGCGTTTTGTCAAGGACTGCGAACGCAACGAGGCCAAACATCCAGAGCTCGTGGCATATCTCAGAAAGCTTCGCCCGCTCCTGCTCGATATTGTCGAGCAGTACAGGAAAATTCGAGTGGAAGGTTGGAATCTTGCGAATGTCAGGTACACGTTTAGTGGTGGCGTGGTTGCAATGGTCGATCCGTCGATCGGAGGCGAGCCGATAAGTGAATACATCGAGCGGGTTTTCAGCATCCTGGCGCTGGCCATCGAGGAAGTGATTATGTACGGCTTTCAAAGGAGCATAACTGGCTCCATCGGAGTCGTTGAGATTCCGCGCGATAAGCGAGATCCCGTCAATGCACAGCGGTTCAAAGGCGGGTGGCGTGCGAGTGAGCCGATGTGGCAGTTGACGTGGACCGGCAAGAGTTTTTACGAGAGTTGACGATCGACTGACACCTGAGTGACCGTCTGTCCAATCTATCTAGGGAACCTCTGAAGAACTCTCCGATCCACAGGCGAAGCGGGTAAGGTGTAAGTCGGAGGAAAAAGGCGGATGAGGCAACAGACTTTGGCGGCGCAGACGGGTTTCGAGAAGTACGGGCGGAAGA
>Ga0307476_10000119_pt1 | contig 82626 bp, 86 predicted proteins | sample atmos_gasesECM2C_2_FD_203314 | JGI IMG/M metagenome (GOLD analysis project Ga0307476, IMG submission 203314) | Hardwood forest soil microbial communities from Morgan-Monroe State Forest, Indiana, United States - atmos_gasesECM2C_05 | ecosystem: Environmental > Terrestrial > Soil > Temperate... | reverse complement strand
CTCATTAACCGGCCAATCTTTGTCACGCGCGGGGAAGATCTCAAGCTGCGTCAATTGGTTAAGCGCGCGTGAAAAGATTGGACCGGTTAATGAGCCGTTAACCAGCCAATCGACTTGTCTTTTCAATCGCTTCGCTCCTCTTTTGGTGAAGTAACGATTGGCCGGTTAACGGAACAAATCCCCGCTCGCTCGCGCCCTCCCGCGATAGTCATCCCAGGAGGGGAAAATTGTTGTCAATCAGGTAATCAGGTTACACACGAACTTCTCCGTCCTGCCGAACATCTTCTTCTTCATTCTTGGCAGCAGTGCAGTGCCTGGCCGCCGATTGGTCTAAGTCCACGTTTTGCACAATCTTCCTCGTTGTACGCATGGACTCGGGCAGGTATTCTGAAGCTCTCCGTGGCCGCGAACCAACAATTGGCATTGCTGGAAGACTTCGAAACCTCCAGGCCGCCCAACCTTCTTTTCTGTCACCAGGAGTTTCTTGAAAAGCTCGCTGAGCATGGCCGCGATGCGATCGGGAGGCGAGCTGCTTTTCTGATGCAGCGTCTGTCGGTGGATATCCGCCGCTTGCACTATAAGGCAACAGCCGGCATTAACCGCGGCTGGCGCCGATCGCGGCTCTGTGGTAATCACGGCAGTCATTTCTATGCATGGTGGGCTCCGAAAAACGCTGTACCGCTGAAGGAAGCTGGCGAGTTTTCCGACATCCCCGACGGCGCGATTTTCCTGCGCGACATCCGCCATCATGACGATCATTCCCGGTTGACGCCGCAGTCGTTCCGTACGCACTACATGCCGGTGACGGTCCGTGATCTGCGGCGCGAGGAGTACGCACCCCTACCTTGGACGCAACCGCAGGAGCGTTTCGCATCGAGCCGGCAAGCAGTGCGACTTCTCAAGGGTCATCCGGGTTCGGGTAAGACCAGCGCTCTTTGGCACGCCGCCGATTCGGCTGCTGCGGAGCACGTGCTCTACGTGACATATTCAGGGGATCTGGCCGCGCTGGCTCGCGAGTACTTCGACCGGTTCTGCTCCTCGCACAAACGCTTCTCTGTGGTTACCTTCTCCAATCTGATCCGACAAATACTCGGTTCGGACGCACCAGTGGTCCCTGGCGGCAAAGCCAGGCAGCGCTTTATACGCGACTTGGCACCCTTTGCTCGTACTTTGGGTGCCTGGGCCTATTGCCAGACGGCTCTGTACGACGAACTCCACGCGCATCTCGCTGGAGATGCCCTTCCCGTTGCCGTCGGTCGTTTCGCTGCCTGTAATCACGCGCGCGTGCCCGACAAGGCATATCGGGAGCGGCGCACGCGGTCGCTGGGTCAAGCACCGGTTATCGCCGTGCTGGAAACCGCAGCTCGCCTTGAACGCTTGGATGCGAGCACTTTGGCGGAGCGCTATTTTCCCGAACTTGCGCTTGCCTGGCAGGCTGTCGAAAGACTACGGAGTAACAACTCAGACGCGCACCCCACGGCTGATTCCGGGCTGCTCGATTACGACTGCATTGCGGTCGACGAATGCCAGGACTTAACACCCCTTGAAGCTTGGTTGATCGTCGAACTCACGAGCATCGCCCGCCGGCGAAAACGCGCGCCTGTCCCATTGTTGCTCGCGGGCGATGAAGCGCAGACCGTGCGTCCCACGGACTTCGAATGGGGTTGGCTTAGCGATCTCCTGCATGCGCAGCTTGGCACGCCAGCAGACTACAGACTCTCCGCCAACCTGCGCAGCCCGCGCCGTATCGCCGCGCTGGTGAATCGGGTTTGGGACCTGTACGCTTGCGTGGAGAAACAGGAGCGGCCGAGCGGGTCTGGTTATGCAGAAATCGAAGACGACGCCACCGACCAGATGCTTTACTGCACCGCCACTGTGGGGCCTGAGTTGAACGACTTGTTGACTGCGCTTTCCACATGCGAAGGACTGGCGATCATCACGTTGGAAGAGGGGGTTCCGGACTACGTTCCGGAAGCAGTGCGCAAGGCTGTGCTTACAGTTTCCGAGGTGAAGGGGCTGGACTTTCACTCCGTGTGCGTGCTCGACGCCGGTCGTCATATCGAGCGTGTGCTGCGCCAGGATTGGCGTCAGCGGGCCGACTCGGATATTGCGGATCTCCGGAAACGACTGGCGATTGACCAGCTCCGTGTGGCTGTAAGCCGTCCGGCGGAACGGTTGATCTGGCTCGACCTGGACCCAAGTGACCAGATTGTCCGCCAGAGCATCGCGTTTCTCAACGGCGGGCCGGTAGAAAGCGGAGTTTCGTCGTGTGTTCCTGCGGCTCTGCTCAAGGCTCTCGAGGAAGATGAACTGGATCTTGAGGAGCGCGTGCAACGTTGCCAGGCGGATGCCCGGCAATATCTCCAGGTGAAGCCGGAGATCGCCTGGTCGCGCGCGCAGCAAGCCGTCACCCTGCTTGGACCGCTCAGTTCACCGGTGGCAGTGACAGATCAGGCGGCACGCGATGCCGCTCATCTCACGCTGGCCGAAATCTGCTTCACCTTGGGTCTTCGCAGCATTCGCCTGGCTCCTGAACTGGGCAGACCGGATTCGTTCGCAGAGGCGTGCCGGGCTGCAAATAACGCGCGCCGCTTTGGGCTGGCCACGATCATGGACGCGATCGGACGCCTTCATCGCTCGGGGCCAGACAATCGTCTGCAAATGCTGGGAGAGTTGGCCCAGGTTCTTCCCAGGAATAAAAGCGAGATTGAGCCTTGGCTTATGATGGAGATCAGCCCCAAGGCCAAGAGTTGGATTGAGGAATTGGAGTCCGCCCTCTGCAACGGGCACAATGCGGCTATCCTTCTGCGTGTGTTGCCGCCATTGTACGAAGCTCTGGATCTGCCGGACCGCGTTGCTCGCACGCGGCGTCTGCGACAACGCGCGATCCAGTTGCTCATCAAGGACAAGCAGTACGCGGCCGCACTCGCCGAGTTGCGTGCGCAGCTCGAGCGTCAGCCGAAGCTGGAGGCTCTGTGCTTGCAAGGTGTGGGTGATTTACGCGGCGCTGCGCAGTGCCATGTGACGGACGGAAATCTCAAAGAGGCGTTGCTCTGCTACCGTACGATCCCCGATCTGGATGAGGCCCTCAAGCTGGTCGGGGAGATTGGCGAGCACCCTGCGGCAGAATCCCTGCAGTGGATCGCCAAGGTGCAGCGATTAGTGGCGGAGCGACCGGAGAACTTCACCAAGACGGTGACCGCCGCGGAAAAGAAGCTGCTGCAGGAATTGTTGGAGAAATCTCTGGGTGTCAGCCGGCCGAAAGCAGCTCCGCGCAGGGCCGCCAAGAAATCCGAGGTTCCCCGAAGGCGAGTTCCAGGGAAAATCAGAGGTGATGGGAACTCCCCCTTCTGATCAGTCGCTAGTGCATCTAACCAAGTTCTTGTCGCACAGCTTTTACCGACGCACTGATAGTCCGCCACTATTTGAGCCCTGTGTTAGGAAGGAAGGCTGTCCCGCGAGAAACGGAAGGACACTTGCGCTCAGATTGAAGGTTCCGCACAATGCGCCGAATTTCTTGAGACATTTGCTCTTTTCTGCGCCTAGAAGTTTCGCTTCGGTTCCGTACATACCGTGAACAGATCGCAGCAGATTCGTCGGGACACGTTTTCGTGAGAGTCGCAGACCCAAGTCCGAGCCGCCTGCAGATGGCAGAGAACGATGGAGCAGGTTCTTCGAGAAGGCCGGCCTGCGATGTTCTTCGTAGCTCGGCGACCCGCTGACTGCGGAGATCGCGCTGGCGTGACAGCTCGTCGCCGCAGCTGCGGAATTTTTCGTCGGTTGGGAGCCAAACAGGTAATCGTGGCCGAAGGACCCGGCATCAGCGCGACACGCAGTTCGTGCTCTCCGAGAGCGGCTCCGCGTCGATTCTTCGCGAGGGCGGAATCCGATTCATGGACCTGAATCGCGACGAGTTGATCCGGGTCGATCTCCGCGCCAACTACTCCGAACTGAAGCGTCTATGGCTGCCGAAAACGGCAGTGGAAGCTGATTCTCTAGTATCCATGGCCCAAGGTGAAAACCCATCACTGGTCAGGCGTCACTCTCAGCATGAAGAACATGTTTGGCATCGTCCCGGGAACAAATATGGATGGCCGAAAACATTCTCCACTGGAACGGCATCCAGCAGAGCATTCTCGACGTCTGCGCCACTAGGAGAAATGTGCCTTCCGATATGGTCCCTGTTCCTCAGTTAGCGCAAGTCTATCGCTTTCAACGCCAAGCCGCGAGCTACCGAGGTAAATTCGTTTCCTCCCCGAATTCGCTCCTTTCCAAATCGCGTTTCGAAGATTCTCCTTACCGCTGGTACAAATGAAGAGCCACCCGTCAGGAAGACCCTATCGACATCCTTGGGCAGAACACCCGAAGAGGTAAGTAGAGAATCGACGCACCCAGCGATCTGCCCAAGTTCCTCAGAAATCCACTCCTCGAAGGTGGTTCGTTCCACCGCGGCCGCTAGATCCACAAACCCGTCCGAAAACTGGAATGTGGCCAGAGGAGCATTCGACAAGTCGCTCTTAACTTTTTGCACGGCGCGGTGGAGGTGAAACCCGAGATCTTCTTTGATGAAGTGGATCAGGGCACCGATCTTCTCTGGTTCGAGCGATTGTGAGTGAACGCCTCTGAGCATCTCCAGCACGTCTCTGCCCCTCAACAGCGATAGATGGTGCCAACGCTCCAACTTTATGTAAACCCAGTTTGGAACCGTCAGGATCTTACCGAGTGAACGCAACTGCGATCCGGCTCCAAGAGCTGGAGACACGAGGTGCCTGATAATCTTCGCATCGAAGGCATCTCCCGCTATTCCCACTCCGGCATTACCGACGATGCTGCCTGAGGCTCGATCCCTTCGAGCGGTGGGGCCAAGGTGAATCAAAGAGAAGTCGCTCGTGCCGCCTCCGAAATCCCCAATGAGGATGAGCTCGTCGTGATCGAGCGTGAACTCGTAATAGTGTGCGGCTGCTATGGGCTCCATCTCGAAGTCTACGGATTCGTAGCCAGCCGCGCCGAAGGCCGATCGAAGTCGACCCTCCGCATAAATGTCATCTTCCTGGTTCTCGGCTCCCACAAAATGAACTGGCCTTCCGACTACGGCAGACCTGACGTTGATCCCAAACTGATTTTCCGCCATCTCTCGGAGGTCCCTGAGAATCCTTGCGATCAGCTCTTCAAGCGTGTGCCTTCGACCGAAAACCTCTGTGCTGTGAAGGTTACGACTGCTTAAGAATGACTTGAGTGATTGGATCAATCGACCCTTGACGTCCGCGGAGAGATATTGCTCAATGGCCTCAGGGCCTGTCCACGACTTCAGAGTATTCACACCGCCTTCCTTCGCCCGCTGAAGATAGAGCAGCGACCGATACGCATCAGTCAGCCCCCCCAAGTATGAGAACGTGGCAAGCTGAACCTCACCTGAGCGGTCGGCACAGGCGATGGAACTGTTCGTTGTCCCAAAGTCGATGCCGATCGTGGCTTTGCCCTTCATCCTTTCGCGATCCTTCCTGCGGTAATGCTAGTGAGGTCACGGTCCGGTAGCAATGGGAATCGGTCGGAGCCATCAAGACCACAAACTGCAAGGCGCGGTCCCCGTCAGTGGCGTAACGTGTATGGTCGGCCGCCGAACTGCAAGAAGAATCGGTTGCGACGAGAAGAGTCTGCGAAAGTGCATCCGGCCTCCGAGTGGAGAGTGGTCTCAGTGCGCATGATGATGATTCGCGGGGGCATGATGATGATTTGCGCGTGCCTGTCCTTGCTAATCGCCACGCTCGTGAAAGACCTCGTTACGTCACAGGTTTTCAGGCGCGTCGTCTGACTGTGTTTTCGTCTCCTCTTCCGCTGCAGACTTCTGCGAAGCGGACTTCAAAATCCACTTCGTCTAGTTGGAAAAGACAAGTGCTTTGTGCCTTGGATGATAGTCGTTCCGGCTGGCTAAAACTGCCCAACTGATCCTGGCCAGCTTCTTGGCGGTCGCGACGATCACCACGTTGCCTGCGGCCTCTGGTTTCCAATCCACTCATCCACTGTCCCAGACTAGATCCTTCGCGTTTGACGCGTAAGACCGCAGCCCGCGCTCCATGAATCAATGCATTATAGAAGGGCGCCCCGCTTCAGAAGGCGGAAGCAATGTGTGGCGCCAGCGCGGTTGCGTCTCGCTGCACTGCAATCGAAAGACTGAACGCTCCGGCTGTTTGATGGAAAGAGAGCGCTGGGTGGTATCCAGCGGCGGCGGGGGCTTTGCCCCCGCACCCCCAGGATTTGGCGCTTTGGTGCCTGTCCCGATGAGGGGGATCTACCCACAGGTAATTAAAAAGGGATGCAGTGGCATCCCCCCTCGATCGGTCGAGGCCACTGAGTCGGGCGCTCGGGTTGCTTCCCAGCAGAGCCCTATCCTCCCGCTCAGTTCGCGCTGATTATAACCGCAGTCAGGCGCAGGATGCGACCTTTGTGGTGGGAACTGGAATATGGCACTTTACCTTGGGGGAAAGATCCACGTTGGCACGAATCACCTTTCCCCCAAGGAGGCAACTCGACATGAGTAGCGACATTAAGTATATCGGCTATGTGGATCACCACGTAGCCGATACCATGTGGCCCTCCGGACTATGTCGAGCATGAGGTCGGACCGACCCCAGCGTACAGTGCCCGAGGTGGTTTGGCGAATGCACTCCGCCCCACTACTCGACATAGCCTTGAGGTTTGGCGGATGCTAAAGGCTCTTGAGAAAAGCCATGAGCTTATCATCCGGCTTGTAGTGGCAGGGCTTGCCGCCACGCGATGACTTACACTTGGCGAGGATGGACTCCTTCAGGGCAAGATTCGCGTGGAGATAGATTTGTGTAGTTTCCACGGATTCATGTCCAAGCCAGAGTGCGATCACAGCCCGATCAACTCCGGCCTGCAAGAGTTCCATGGCCATCGTGTGGCGCAGCACGTGCGGCGTCACTTTCTTTGTGAGCAGCGAAGGGCAGGTCTTCGAAGCGGTAGCGATGTGCTTTGAAAGAATATATCGTACACCGTCACCGCTGAGATGACCGCCCCGTGCATTGGGAAAAAGGATCTCAGCATTCGCCTTTTCGAGTTCCTTCAACCAGTTTTTTAAAACAACCCTGGTTTGCTTAGTCAGTGGCGTACATCGGTCCTTCCGCCCTTTCCCTCGGCAGCGCACATGAGCTCCTGTGCCGATCACGACATCGCCTCGCTTCAGTCCGCTGAGTTCGGATAAACGTAATCCGGTCTGCACCGCAACCATCAGCAGAGCCTGATCGCGACGGCCAGACCAGGTATCGTGCTCTGGAGCCGCGAGAAGTGCGTCCACCTCCTCGCGTGAAAGGAAGTGGATCAGTGTACGGTTGAATCGTTGGCTGGGAATCGCCAGCACCCGTTGGATCTGGTGTGAGTGTGCCGGCGCTTCAAAGGCGGCATAGCGAAAGAAGGAGCGAATCGCAGTCAGGCGGAGATTGCGGGTCCGCGGTGAGATAGATCGGCTCTTCTCGAGATCCTTAAGAAACGACGCAATCAAGGGGGCATCGATCTCTTCGAGGGTGAGCCGAGATGGAGGTTTGTGCAGTCGTTTCTCGGTAAACCGAAGCAGGTAGCGAAAGGTGTCACGATAGGAAGCAATGGTGTGAGCGCTTGCTTGCTTCTGCTGCATCAAACGCTCAGTGAAGAAGCCCTCTAGAAGACCTGGAAAGTTGGTTTTACTTTTCATTGCAACGTCCTCCAGCGCCTCTCCAAGCGCTTAACGGCCTGTCCCATCAGTTCTGGACAAGCTGTCAAATACCAGTACGTATCGTCGGGGCGAACGTGTCCGAGATAAGTAGAAAGGACGGGAAGACGTTGCTCGACATTCTGGCCCGAACGATACCAGCGCAAAAGGGTCCGAATAGCGAATCGATGACGAAAGTCGTGCAGGCGCGGTCCATGCCTATTGGACTCACCGCGCAGCCCAATCTGCCGTGACAACACATGGAATGTCCCGCGCACATTGTTCTTGTCCAAGCGAGTTCCTCGTGTGGTCACGAAGAAAAAGTCCGAGGCCGGACAGCCTTTAAGGTAGTGATCCCGACGCGACCTATACCGCATTAGCACTCTGCGTGTCGAATCATGGATTGGGACCAGCCGGGACTTACCAAACTTGGTACCGCGAACCGTCAACACAGCGTTCGCTAGGTCTACATCACCCAAGCGCAGCGAAAGAACTTCGCTCAGGCGCATACCAGATACGGCTAGCAGACCCAACAAACCGTGATAGGTCCATTTTCGGAGTGCGTCATTTGGTGACAAACGCAGACACGCGTTTAGTAGTAAGCGCACTTCATCGTCTGTGTACAAGTACGGAGTCGCTCGTTTTGCACGAAACGGCAATAGCCTTGGCGGAGGCACCTCCGTTCGCGGATCAGTGGCACTGCGATATCGGGCGAAACCGCGAACCAATGCCAATCGATTCTTCCACGTTGCTGGTTGAGCGCCCGCCTTCTGTGCCCATTTCACTGCCATTTGTATCGTGATGTGGGATGTTCGCTTGCGCCGCAAAAAGGAAACAAAATCTGCTAAAGCAGGGCCAGCGTTAAGGAGCTGGTATCCCAGAGCCCGGCGCATCGCCAGATAATCTTGCACGGCTTTCTGTAACGTGTTCATCGAGCACCTCCCGCCCATGGGAGTGCCAGCATTCGTAGGGAAGCGATATCGACTTTGGCATAGATAGAGGTCGTTCGCAGATGACGATGCCGCAAGATCTCCCCGATCTCGGCCAATGACGCTCCCTGGTGCAGCATCTTCGTCGCTAGGGCATGTCGGAACTGATGCGCCCCTTTTGTAGACCAGTTGATTCCTGCGCGCGCTACAGCTTTGTTAACAATTTCGCCTATGGTTCCACTGCCGAGACTGGCGAGCGGTGCACATGTTTTCAAGAACACGGAGCGACATAAGGATCGCGGTCGTCCATTTTTTAGATAAACAGCAATCGCTTTCCCGACATCCGCTGGCAGCGGAAGTTGGGCAGTGGAGCCACCTTTGCCGCGGACAGTGAAACTGCCGGCTCCCCAATCGATATCTTCCAACTGGAGCGAACATACTTCTCCGGCCCGCAGACCAAGTCGTGCCAACAGCAACAAGATCGCGTAGTCGCGGTGCCCGATAGCACTCTTCCGATTACAACTGGCGAGTACTCGTTTCACATGCTTGATCGGTAAGGCTTTTGGAATCGATGCCACCGACCAGTCCGCTACGCTGGGTACACACGCTGCGAGATTCGATTGGATAAGGTTCTGATACCGCGCGTAGCGCAGGAATGCCCGTAGTGCACTGGTCATCACTTTTGCTCGTTTCCGGCTACTCGAGGATGCCAGGCGCAGGACCGATTCGAAGACCTTGGAGGCTGTCAGCTCGGCGAGATTTATCGGTCCAGTTTTAAAACAGTATGTCAAGAACTGCTTGGTAATCAATAGGTAGTTACCGATCGTCCCTGGCGCGAGCACACGTTCTTGTTGGAGGTACAAACTGAAATCGCCGAGTACCTTGTCGATCTCTGTCTTTTCAATCGTGCTGAGCGGCGCAGCTACCACGCCCTTCCGATTTAGCAATCTGAAAAAGGCTTTTAAGCATCCAGCAGAGCCGGGCTTGATGGGTTGAGGGCGTGCTCTAGCTCTTAGAAATTGCTCCACCTTCGTGGCGGTGATATCCCGAACAGTCAAGTGGCGGCTACATAGCCAGTGGCTAAATTCAGCGATCAGTCGAAGTCGCCGCCGGGCGCATTGTTGGTTATAGCCTTGCTCGCTTAGTAGTTGTGCGAAATCATCGATGTATGGGCCCAAGGGGCCTTGACGTTTTTGCCATATGGTGCGGGAATTCCTGAAGAATCGTTCCATGCAGTCCTCCTTGTGCACTGCTCTGTCGCAGTGGGAGGACAAGTCTATGACGAGTCGAAAGTCTGCTAAAGCCCTGAAGACGGAACCTCCAGACTGCTACTCGACATAGTCCGGAAGGCCACATGGTATCGGGCTCGATGTGCACAAAGAAGCGATCGCGATTGCCGTTCTGAATGGCGCGGGGAAACCGGTGATGGAATCGATCATCGAAACCAAAGCGGCTACCCTTGTGCAGTTCCTGCAGGGTCTGCGGGGAGAGCTGCACGTCACTTTGGAAGAAGGGGCCTGGGCGGCCTGGCTGTACGATGTGCTCCAGCCGCACGTGCATGAACTCGTGGTCTGCAATCCACGTCGCAACGCTTTATTGAAAGAGGGCAGCAAGAGTGACAAGGTGGATGCGCGCAAGCTGGCCGAACTGTTTCGCGCCGGAATGCTGCGACCGGTCTACCACGGAGAAAATGGACTGCGAACGCTGCGCGAGTTGGCGCGTAGTTATCAGACGATCAGCAAAGATTTGCGTCGGGTGATGAATCGGCTCAAGGCGCTGTATCGAAGCTGGGGCATTCCCTGTGCGGGTACGCGGGTCTATGCCCCGCGTGAGCGGGAGCAATGGCTGAACAAGATTGCGCACGCCGGCGTGCGCCGCCGCGCAGAGCTGTTCTATCAACATCTGGATGGACTACAGGTTTTGCGGCGCCAGGCCCGAGGTGAGTTTTTGGTGGAGAGCCGGAAGCATAAGGCTGTGAAAGTCTTACGCCAGATTCCCTGTATCGGCCCGATTCGGGCGGCCCTGTTGCTGGCCCTGATGCAGACACCGCATCGCTTCCGAAGTAAGCGGCAACTGTGGACCTATAGTGGTCTGGGAGTAAAGACGCACGACAGCGCGCAACATTGTTATGTGGACGGACGACTGCAACGTTCCAAGCGGCCACAGCAGATTCGTGGTTTGAATCAAAACCATAACCATGAGATGAAGGAGATCTTCAAAAGTACGGCCACGAACGCCAGTCGTTGTGGTGGACCGTTCGGCGATTTCTACGCGGGTTTGCTGGCTAAGGGGATGAAGCCGGAGATGGCTCGTCTGACGCTGGCACGCAAGATCGCGGCCATTACCTTGACACTTTGGAAGAAGGGAGGACGTTTCGACGCAGAACATCTGAAAGCGCAAGCAGCTTGATCGTCAAAGAGAACCCCCCAGGCGATGTCCCAGGGTTTCGCGACCCCGTGGTAGCGGATCGGTTCTTGCGACGCTCGGGTTCGAGGGAGAGTATCTAGTAAGTTGTTAGGCGCTCTGTGTGCCTGTAATTCGGCACCGAGTCTCCGTTTCAATCCTATGCCCCCTCGTACGATCCAAAAAAGCTGTAGGCCTCGAGTCTCAGATAGGATCATGGTTGGCACTTGAGCCAACACTATCGAATGCTTGCGCAGCTTCCGGAGCCGAACGCCGTCGACACCATCGCGTCATGAAGCCCTCGAGTCGGAACCATCAACTGGGTTGCTCTCGCTACCGAGGTAGCCAAGACGAAAACCCCTCCAGGTTTAAGGCGGGACTGGATGCAAGCGACAACATCCATGTCCCCACGGAGGGGGAGGGGAGAATTTTTTTCTTGACATCCCCTTCTATAGGACATCTTACGCAGATACGGATTTCCTCGTTTACAGATGCAGCAGTTTCGCCTTGCCTCCGGTTGACCCTTGGCGCGGTACCAGTTCCCAGCCAGGCCGCAAACTCGCGTCCCTTTTTGAAAGCAGCGCCGTTTCCGATGGCCGATACGACCGCGGTTGACACCATGGGACCTACTCCCGGGATCGGCTGTAATCGAACACAAGCGGCGTCGCTGCCTGCAATCTGTTCGAGGTCCGTGTTCAGGCTCTCGATCTGCACTTGTAAGCCTTTCCACTCCTGCCAGAGAAAATCCAACAGCCGACGCATGCCGGTGCTCAGTTTTTCATCGGCATTCTCTAGGAGTTCGGGCATCTGCCGACGCAGGCTGGCCGGCCCCTTGCGGAAACTTATTCCCCTCTCCAGTAAGAAGGCTCGAATCTGATTGATTACGCGGTCCGTCGTGCCACCAGTCGGTCGCGCACTCGATGGAGGGCTTGCAGATCGAGCCGATCCTCCGTCTTGATAGGAACGAAACGCATGTGCTCTCGTTCCACGGCCTCGGCGATCGGTTCCGCGTCACGGTAATCGTTCTTGTTGGACTTCACGAAGGGTCGCACAAACTGCGCGGGAATCAGGCGCACCTCGTGCCCTTGTTCGCGCAGGGCTCGTCCCAGAAAATGCGATCCGACTCCCGCCTCCATCCCGATCAACGATGAAGGCAGCTTCTTCTGGAATAGCCGAACTATGGTATCGCGCGCCCTGGGGACATCATTAGGTGCGAGCGGCAACAGCGTCGATGCCCTCAAGTCGGCACCCGGCAAAACTCGTTCAGAGAACTGCTACGACGACTTGTGCTTCGGCGTCTTTTCGTTAAGGGTCGCGATCAGGCCCTCAGCTGCGGGAGGAACATGCGTCTCGTGAGCAATGACAACATCCTTCGCAGAAATCTTCTCGCCGTAGATTCTCTTGTTTGCGTCGTTGTCCGGTCGGATGGTCGAACCCTCTAGCGAAATGCCTGCAAACAAGCCGCGTGCGCGTGAATAGCTCAATATTTCAGCCCGCATCGAGACATCGGTTTCTGCCGATGCATCGCGACCGACTGGTCCGGCTGCGACCGACGCATCGGCTCCGAGCTTCACTTTGCTGCTTAGAATTCCATTCGCACCGCGGTCATTCATTACGAGAAGGACGAAGTCAGTCGCTTGCCCGCCGATCTGGAAGCCTACGCTGCCCCCCTCAAGGGCCATCATTGAGGGCGCGCCCCAGGGGCCGTTGAAGTTTTCGCCCGTCCGGCACGTCATCGCACCGCGGCCATAACTCCCACCGACCACAAACGCGGCCTTGAGAACCGATGGAAAAACAACCACACAGTCGGCTTTGTCGAGGAGATCTTGAGGAATGTCGTCTGGAAGATTCAGAATCTCGGTCAGCACCGTGCCCGCATTCTTTAGACGATCCTCGTCTTTTTGTTTATCTTCTGCCCATGCCCAACTGGTGGTTGCGAGCAACAGTACGCTCATTGCCCACGAAAATATCCTTTTCTTCTTCTTCACGATGAGGTCTCCTGGAAGGGATGCTATTGCAGCAACCACCGGTCGGAATCCACACAATGATTCGACTTGATTCGACCTTGACTCCCGGCAGTACTGCCACGCAAAGGGCCCCTCTGTCGCGCTGCCTAGTGGGCGACACTCCCACCAATTTTTCAGCACCCACGCTGAGCCAGCTATACATCGAAATTCGTAAAGGACATGAGTTTTTTCCTGTACATCTTCGTTGTCGGTCTGGCAGCCAGCGCCGGATTTGAAACTCATCCTAGATGATTCCACGGTGGCTATCGGACAGTCCTTTGATGGCAACACCGGATTTTCAGCCTCCACGGCCATGCGACGCATACGCATCTCGTGCTGTTCGCTCTGCCGCGTGTCGTGCTCGCAGTCTGTCTGGAACGCTTTGCAAGAATGGGTGCTTTTCCTTCTGTGGCTATTGAATATGAGGTTCTCTGGCATTTTCACCGCAGCTTTCTGGAAGAGAGTAATCCGGAGGCGTCCTCTTTGTAGCATCGTTCCGCGACGCGGCCTGTTTGCTCGAAGTCCTCCTAGGGGAATCCTAAAGCTGCTGGAGTATCAAGGCCATCGCTGTGCAAGAGAGGGAGTATCGCAGCGATTTCCGAACTGTTGCCGACGGTTTAACGCTTGCCGAAGCCGCGGAACTGTTGACAAAACAAGTCATTGTAGCTGCAAATCGATAGGTCTTAGAAGGGCATGCCCGCCGCCGGTCGCCGCTCGCGAAAGAAGGACTGAAAGCCTACCTTCGAGGCCAGACTCACACCGCCTCGGACCGCGCCACCGCAATGCGCTGCCACTCAGGCCGAAGATGTTTTGCAGTGTTCCCATGAGTTGGAAACCAGTAGTCCCTGTGTCGATGACACCCGAGCGTGCTAGAAGTCCAGAAAATGCTGCTTGAAGAAAATGAATATCGGGTCCGAACCGCGACCAACGGCAAAGAAGCGGTGCAAGGCTTCACGTCGCATTCCCTGGACTTGGTGCTACTCGACTACCACCTGCCAGAAATGAGTGGTGGCATTGCCGTGGTGCGCTTGAAGGATTCCAAACCGGAGGTTCCTGTGGCGCTCTAGTCCAGCGATGAGTGCCTGCCGTCGCGCGACCTCGAAGTCAGTCGATTGCTTCATTCCGAGGTCCGAGCCCATCGTCAGCCTTTTGGAGAAAATCGATTATTTGCTGGAGTCCACTCTTTCTGATCCGACCTTTCGACGCCCTGAATCCTCAGGCCGCCGGAGAGCGCGTAAACGCGCACCAAGTTGGACCAGAGTCGGAAAGACCGAATGGCATCTCTACGAAAAAGGACGGCACCCAAAAGACGCTGTGAATTTGGAAGACATGGCCAGAGAGACTTAACGGCCGTCGAGCCGTTACCGGAGATTATCACGCAAATCTGGCGAGCGTGTTCACATCCTAGCTCTCATCGCGATGTCTCCTTTGGCGGAAGGGGAGGCGGGTCCAGATTTCGGGACCCGCCCGTTGTGGCGAGGTTTATTCAGGCCGCCTTGCTTGCGGCAATTTTGTGGGTGGTTGAGGTATGTACATCAAAGGTACGAATCTCGGGTTCGGTCTCGAGGAGATGCCGCACCGTATCGTGGATCTTCTGGTACTGGTCGCGCTGGTATACATCGGCATCCTCTCGCTCGTTCCAAAAGCTCAAAGCCAAAACCTGATCGGACTTGCCAGACGAAACGAGTACGATCTCGTCCACGAAGCCTCGTTGCTTTTTCAGGATCGGCACCGCTTTGTCATTGATGGTGTTGGCAAGCTCTTGCGTCTTCCCGGATTTGCTGGTCATTTCCACTACGCGTGTGAACATGTCCTTGCTCCTTTCCTGGTTGAAGGGTGAAAGGAACCCGCCGCGGGCGCGGCAGCGGAAGGGGTTATTGGCACTGAAAATATCACGTTACCGCTGCTACCTAGTCGGAGTCAATTGCCAAAACGTGCTGCCACGTGCTGCCAACAACGTGGTGCAGTCGGCAATTCAAGCGGTGTCCTGTGGTGGTGGCACTAAATGCCGAATCATGGGCAGCTTAGAAAAGCGATGAACGAAAGCCACATGGGACATTTGTCCCGACTCCGCCTCATCTTCTCCCGAATCGCTTCTTTCAACGACCGAGAAATGGACATAATCGTAGATGTCAACGTCTTCTATTCGGACCCGCAAGCCCGTTGAATCTCCGCAGATATCGCCTCTGGCAAGCTGAAAATCGCGTATCATTGCATAACCTCCAGTTCTGTTGAGAATGCAGCGACCAAAACTCCTCACGAGCGACAGCTGGTGGACAGAGACTGAGACCTTCGTAATTCTTGGGGTTCTAGTGCGCTGCGCGCTTTGCCGAGCAAGATAGAAATGTGCGCAAACTTTGAGACGAGAGCCCATGCGCCTGCCGAACGGGCCTCTTTCTCGGTGGAGGTCCCACTGTACTCACTGAACAAGATGACTGGCACTTTTGGCATCATCCGTTTCAGAACACGTGCTGCATCTAGGCCGTTCATCACTGGCATCGAGAGGTCCAGCAGAATCAAGTCGGGGTGCAGTTTTTTCGCTCTCGCAATTGCCTCTTTTCCGTTTTCCGCTTCTCCGCAAACCTCGAAATCCTCTTCCCGCTCGAAAAGCGTACACAAGGCCTTCCGAATGAAAATACTGTCATCCGCGATCAGAATGGTGTGAGACATCTGCAGCCTCCGGAATCCTTGGCGGGTTGCTGGGCCGCGGCGCAAAGTCTAGGCCGAGGGCCACACAAGGGTTATCTGAACCTTTACGCCTTTGAGCTGTAAGAGGACATCCGGGAGACACCGTAAGAGAAAACCGAACTTCGAAGGCCCATTACCGGCAAGTTTTCCAAGCAACACGCGAGGCATATTGTTCTTTGGATTCAACAAGTTCTGTCTGCGACTGGCGATGTTTTCGAGGCTGGAATCCAATCCCGACTGCCCCCCCGACCCGTGATCAGGGTGCTCGAAGGCCTCACAAATCTATCGATTCGACAGGGTTCCGCAAAACTCTGCTTTACTTTGGGGTTATCACATGATTGTTTCACTCGTTGGGTCCTCTCCCGCATGTTTTCCGAACAAAGTTGGGATCATGGACAGGGACTTTTTGCATCTGGAACTGGTAAGTCATAGTTCGGCCGCTTATGCCGTCGCGGTCGTTACCGTTCTGGCAGCTTTTCAAAAGCCCGAGGCGGCCGGATGCTAGCCACCCTGGCAGCAACGCCTGATAATCATCCTCACTATTGGGTTGGGCCTCGCCCTCGGGGTGGTTGCGTACACCTACCGAGCCGCCTTGGGCTATGATCGACTCAACGATCAGGTTCAGAGAAAACCACGAGGTGAAGAAGAGTTGAGTGCCGTTCTTCGCCTTGTGGTCGACGTGGAAACAGGCCACCGTGGATATCTGATTACGGACGATCCGGTCTATTTGGAGCCCTACCAAGAAGCGATTTCTCAGATCGATGCCCGACTGGCTAGGTTTGATGGCCTAACGAAAACCAGTGCCCTCAACAGCAGAGCATGTACGAGCTTCGGCGGCTCGCAAAAGAGGAGCTCGCCCTTCTGCAACAAACCAATTAGACAAAAAAGGCCGAGACCTGGAAGCGGGCCAGATTGTGATGTCCGGCGTTGGCAGACAGCGGATGGACGACCTTCGCCATAACGTAGCGGAGATGGAGAAAGAGGAAGATCTGTTGCTTGCGATACGGGCGACCCTCGCCAAGCGCGGCCAGTCGGCGACAGTGTTTGCGTCTTAGCGATCGCGGTCTTGTCCATCGTCGTGTATCTACGTTGCTCGACGATGTTGGGCTCGCCTCGGCTCTGCGGTCGTACCTGGATGGGTTTACAGAACGCACCAAGATCAAAGTCGATTTGGAGCTGCCAGAGGATTTGGGGCGTCTCCCGTAGGATTCGGAGACCGCCATTTTCCGGATCGTTCAGGAGTGTCTCACGAACATTCACCGTCATTCGCAAAGCCCGGTTGCCAGAGTTCGTATTACTCGTTCCGACAGCCAAGTCAACCTGGAAGTGGAGGACAGAGGCAGAGGCATAGCGCCAGAGAAGCGGCAGGTCATGGACTCAGAGGGCACGGCGGGAGTCGGAATCAGGGGAATGCGCGAGCGACTCCGACACCTTGGCGGCAGCTTGGAAATCAATTCTACCGAGATGGGAACGGTTGTATTAGCTCGGCTACCAGTTGCCAGCCCATCCTTGATCACAGCGTGAAAGCGATTTCTCGCAGTTGCTTGCTACGGGCCTTGTTTGAGCCCGAATCGCAACTTGGTTTGGGGTCAGTCCGTCGCCTGACCACATATAACCCTCTCGAGGTCCCACCCAGACCTGTTGCGAGTTTGGAGGCAGAGCGTGCGGGGCGGAAACCAAAGGACTTTGGCTTGACCTTTGTGAACAGGTCGCAAATGAACAAGACGGGCGATATCCACGTGGCCTTAGAGTTGCAAATCGGACGCCTCAATCAAGCCGGTGCGCAGTTTTTGCGGGGTGCATTGGACCTTCCACGGTGCGTTCTGTGTGACAATCCAGTGCTGCTCGGCAGCAGCAAGACTGATGAAAACGGAAAGGCCCTCAGAATGCGATTGAAGCGGGCCTACGCGGACATCCGTGTATGTTGGATTCTTCGCAACTCTGGAATCAAGTCGCTCGCTGCATTACTCTTCACCACGTATCCGCTTACGCCAGCCGCCAATGCGGCCCATCGAAACCCCCGAGAGTCGTGTTGGCTGACGATAACAATGTGCATGGCAGGAAATTCCTGCTTGAAAACCTGAGCCGCTTCGAGGCCATTCATCGTGGGCATAGTCACATCGAGCAAGACAACGTCCGGCAAGTGCTCTCTTGCCTTGATGACGGCATCAGCTCCGTCCACAGCCTCGCAAGCAACCTCGATATCAGCTTGGGATTGGAGGAGCTGGCAAAGACTGCGGCGAACGCTTTCATTGTCATCCACCACTAGCACGCGAAGGCTGCGTGGAATCATGGCATCTCCAGTGACTGGGGCGGCGAGCGCCGCTCAATGAAATCGGTTGCCCCTGACAGCTTGGCGGCAATAGCGGCACGAAGACTCGTCGTGTGTTGGCGTAAGAGGACCCTCAGGTCGGACAGAAACAACCGCGCGTCGTTATCCTGGGCGGTCACTGCGAGCGCGCACACGAATTGAATCTTGTCTTCCAGCCGGCGACATGGCACAGGGATGACATTGCGGCCCTTAGTCCAGTTTGCTCGTCTTAATCCGCTCTTACCATACAGTCTTCTTGGTAGGCCATCAAACGTTACGTTCGAGAGTTACGATCTTGTGAGGTTCACATGAATTCCCAGGTGATCTGAGATTGGCCGTGTCCCCCAAACCTAGAAATGTTCAAGGCCGCTAGCGGTGTAAGGTTAATAGATTCTCGGCGTTGGTACGACATGCACCACAGTCATCTAATCGGCCTCTCAACGCCCCGCCCCTAGCTAAAGGGCGTTGCAAAACCCAGGGCTCAACCCCTTGATTGACGCGGGTCGCTGATGTAGCTGTTTCGGGGCCTGCTGGGTGTTACTGCGCGTTCGGCCTGCATGACTCGCCGAGTCGCCTGAAGCGACCCTCTCCATCAGAGGCTTCGGTAGCTTTGTCACCTCCGCTACCGCTCCGATTGCTTCCGGGTGGAGCGATCCAGTTCCCGGGCGGGAATTTCAACCCGCGGTGGACTAACGCCTTACACGGCACACCAACGGCCTTTAGCTAGATGCTTGAGCTTCGTTCGCAAAGCGGTCTTCTGTGGCTACGGCTCCGTGGCTCGCCACTTTTCGCCAAAACCCGTTGCTATCATTATCCGCGGAACACGGCAGAATCCTTGGCGGTGGTTATACCTGGTTGTCGAGCCTTTTTCAGCTTTAGCTTTCGGTACACCTCAGTAACCCCACTTCCGAGCCATTGTCCAGGAGCGCGCTTCGTATCAAACTGATCGTAACCTGGGAGAAGGGCAGCGTGCGATCGAGCAAGCGAACGAAGATAGCCGACGTCAGCGGAGACCTGTATTCCTGGTTGCTGCCTAGTCTGTGCCTCATTCTGCTCGCCGATCTCATATTGAAGTATTGGTAGCCTCTGAGGAAGCGTGACGGCCCGCTTAAGCAAGATTGCTCAACGGCTGGGCACTTTGTGAGCTATCAACATTCTCTCACCATGGTGTGAACCGAGTACGAGAGCTCTTATGCGGGATCGCTGAATCAGCCACACCCACTCGCGCGCTTAAAGAGTCGATATATGCTTTCCAAATGCAAAGGCGGTGGCATGTTCGTGGGAAAGTGGAGTGTCAGCGTGCGCAACACTACCTCGTGCCCGGTCTGCAGTGTGCCTCAACCAGTGAAACCATATGGGGGGCGATACAAGATCGCTGACCATCAGAAACCAGAAAATGAAAAATGCACACCTGCGACAGACGAGGGCGATGCTTGCTCTAGCACGTAGAACTGACCGAGCCTCAGAGTTCTAACCGAACCTCAGTGAAGATTTTCTCGATGTCTCGCGTCCGGCTCGCCGGCACTGCCGAAAGCGATTCCAATACTCCCCTTTGTTGATTTGACCGTTTCATAGAGGCGAACAACGCCGCGACGCTGCTGGCATCGGCCCTCCACGCTGGTGATGTTTTTGCCGATTTGGTTCACGGCCGCGTCCAGGCTGCTCCTAGCGTCGGCCGGTAGCGAAGACATAAGCGCCTTCCTCGACAAACGGATTGGTAGCTCTCGCCAATTCCATTTCCAGCGGTACTAAAACGCAGCATCCTCACGCCTAGTTGGCATCTTGGGAGTTCGACTCCCCCTGCGGCACCAGTCCAAAGTACAATCGATCGAAGTAGTTTGCGCGAAAGTGGAATTCCATGAGTCGACTCCGGATTCGAGGTGCTCTCCGACGAGGACTGGCAAAGAATCCTGGAGCTCAACCTGCTCACCGCCGTTCGCCTGGACCGCGCCTTCCTTCCGCATACTCGAACGCAAGTCAGGAGCCGTCATTCATATCTCTTCTGTCGCTCATCGTCTGCCGTTATCCAATTCGACTCTTGCCTACGCGGCAGCCAAGGGAGCCCTTACTACTTACAGCAAGGGGCTGGCCAAGGGTGTTGCTCCGAAGGTAGTGCGAGTCACGATGATTTCGCCCGGTTTCATCGAGACCTCGGGCGCGTACGGAATGATCGCCGACATTGCAAGAGGTAGCGGCATCAGCGAGGACGCTGCACGGCAACGGATTGTCGAGATGCTTGGGGGCATTCCCATCGGCCGGCCAGGCCGACCCGAGGAAGTGGCGGAGCTGGTAGCCTTCCTCGCCTCAGACCGAGGCGCGTTTATCACCGGCGCTGACTACATTATCGACAGTGGCACAATCCCCACGACCTGATTGCGCGCCTATCCCGGACGGCGGATTAGCTCCGCGGCCTGGCGGATGTTTTCTCGTAGCTGCTCCAGCCGAGCCGTCGGCAACCCTTCCGTTACCCGATTATGGAAGGTTGCCCGTGATGCGCTCGGAGTTTGCAGATCGGCGGCCAAAAGCCGATAGCGGGCTGCTCGCGAGACGGCTTGCAATGTGGCGGGTGGTGCTTCTTGGTTCGCGCGGGCAAGCGCAGCACAAGGTTCGGCAAAGCCCTCCGCTTCCTAGGGCTAACCGACGCCTCGCACTGGCGCCCTAAGGGTCAGTATCTGGCCTGTTTGGGCTCCGTCAGCCATACGCTCGGTGCCACGCCACTCGGTTGCCCCCAGGAACAACGTACTCCCCTCAACGCCCCGAGCATGCAAGCGAAGCAGCCACGATCAAGCGAGACTGTCTGCAGCACCTCACCGCCTTCGCGAGCACGCACGCATCGCTTATTGGGAACGTCGGCGTACCAGACGGCATGGTCGGCATCAATGCAGATGCCGTCAGGCACGCCATCACCAAGGTCGGCCCACACACGCCGGTTCGATAGGCCGCCGTCGGCCCGATGTCGAAGGCCGTAAGCCTCTTCCCGTAAGATTCGGCGACAATCAGTGTCAAATTGTCAGGCGTCACGGCCATGCCATTGGGAAATGCGATGCCATCCGCCGGCAGTGCCGGTAAGGAGGCCGGACATAATGCTCGTCGGGAGATCGAAGTTGGCAAAGCTGAAGATGTTGTAGAACCCGACTGACGGTTTGACGGTTACTCGTTCGTGGACGGAATAGGTCCACGACAGCGTTGTGTCGAAGACGGGCAGCCAACCCAAGTTCACTTGATTGGGAGGCGCTTTTGGCAACCCGGAAATAGAAAATCGAAGCTTCAGATAAAATTCTGACTATCATCTGGCGATGGCACGCTTTCTAAGCCCAAATGCAGATGTGATTTAGCTTATTGTGCAGTTCCACTTGATGCGGAGGGTTCAGGTCGCGCGTCGCCACGAGTACAATTGCCGAACCGCCCCCAGTGGATGACTGCCCGGGCGGGTCACTTATGGGCGCGCTTCCCGACAATGAGATTGTCCCGCCGGCGATATCGATCGAAGACCGTCTACGGTTGGTCATCAACACGATTCCTTGCCTGATCCTCCGTGCTACGCCGGACGGCGCTTTCGATTTCATCAATCAGCAGTGGCTGGAATTTACCGGTCTAAAGATGGAAGAGCTGAAAGGCCAAGGCTGGCGCACCGCGCTCCATCCCGAGGATGTCAGACGAGTGATGACCACGTGGCGTGCGGGGCTGGCGGCTGGTGAGCCGTTCGAGAACGAGGCACGCGTTCGACGAGTGGACGGCGAGTATCGCTGGTTTTTGATTCGGAATGTGCCCTTGCGGGATTTTCGAGGCAGGATCGTGCAGTGGTATGGAACTGGGCACGACATCGATGAACTCAAGGGGGCCGAAGATCGGCTTCGGCTCGTGATCGACACAACGCCCGCCCTGCTGCACAGCGCTCTTCCCAACGGCGACATCGATTTCTTCAACCAGAGGATGCTGGATTATCTCGGTGCTCCTTTGGAAGAACTTTGCGGCTGGCGCTGGACCAACTTCATTCATCCTGACGATGTTGAGCAAATCGTAAGCAAGTGGCGGTGGTCTCTAGATACCGGCGAGCCTTTTGGGAGTGAAGCGCGGGTGCGGCGGGCGGATGGAGAGTTCTGCTGGCAACTCCATCGGAAGGTGCCCCTGCGCGACCAGGCCGGAAACATAGTGAAGTGGTTTGGCTCGAGCATTGACATTGACGACCGAAAGCGCGCGGACGACGCCCTGCGGAAGAGCTACGACGAAATCAAAGCTTTAAAGGATCAGCTTTACAAAGAGAACCTTGCGCTGAAGCAGGAGATCGACCAGACCTCGATGTTCGAGGAGATCGTCGGGTCGTCGGAGAAGTTGCGCCGGGTGTTGGTGTTGGTAGCCAAGGTGGCGCCGACTGATTCGACGGTACTGATCACGGGCGAGACTGGGACAGGCAAGGAACTGGTCGCCCGTGCCATTCACAAGCGATCTCCACGAGCGGCACGCGCATTTGTATCCTTGAATTGCGCCGCGATTCCACTGTCGCTGGTTGCCGCCGAGCTGTTTGGCTACGAGAAGGGCGCTTTCACAGGGGCGACCCATCGGCGGTTGGGCCGCTTCGAGTTGGCAGACGGCGGAACGCTTTTTCTGGATGAGGTCGGTGAACTCTCGCTCGAGATACAAATCACGCTGCTGCGAGTGCTGCAGGAGCGAACCTTCGAGCGCGTGGGAGGCAGCCAACCGATTACAGTGAATGTAAGAGTCGTCGCTGCCACGAACCGAGACTTGCGCGCGGCGGTCGAGGCGGGGACATTCCGGCAAGACCTGTTCTACAGGCTCAACGTCTTTCCCATCCATGTACCGGCGCTACGCGAACGTGTTGATGATATCCCGCTGCTGCTCGAGTATCTGACTGAGCGATATGCCAGCAAGGTCGGGAAGCGGATCGGGAGCGTCAGGAAAAAGACGATGGACTTATTCCAAGCGTACGACTGGCCGGGAAACATTCGCGAACTGCAAAACGTGGTGGAGAGAGCTGTAATCCTGTGCGACGGAGATACGCTGGAAGTGGATGAGGCGTGGCTGCAGCGCGAGTCTCCCAAGGCAGCAGTTGCCACGCGAGGATTAGGCAGACCAAACGAAAAACAGGAAAAGGAAATCATCGAGTGTGCGCTAAGAGAGTGTCAGGGACGCGTCTCCGGTCCGCTGGGCGCAGCGGCAAAGCTCGGCCTTCCGCGTTCAACGCTGGAATCCAGGATCAGAATCCTGCGAATCAACAAGCACCACTTCAAATCTAACTAGAGTTGGTCGGCTGGCGACTCGACCACATTCTCTTAACCTTCCCTGGTGGTAAAGGGACGCCCTAACGCTCCCTCGCGCATGCGTTGCGCTCCTGTCGTTGCTCTATCTCGCCAATTGCCGAAATTAACCACGGAATATGCCAGCGAAGCCGCTTGATGTCATCAGCTTACGAGTGGCCCAGCAGTTGCACTCCTTGCCAGTGAGATCTGCAAATGGTTCTAAGGGTCGAGAGCGTGTCGGATGGGTCGGACACGGTTCTCAGGCTGAGCGGGCGAATTGAATCAGAAGATGTACAGGACTTGAAAACACAGATTGGCGGGAGAACACGCGGGCTCGTGTTGGACCTCGACCAGGTGCGACTCGTGGATCTCGATGCGGTGCACTTCCTCGCAGTTTGTGAAACCAAGGGAATCAAGCTTCGCCATTGTCCGCAGTACGTGCGGCAGTGGATTGTTTCCGAAAAGCCGCGGATTCGTGAGCTCCAAAATGAGGTTCGGCGCGGACAGTAATTCAAACCTAAAAACAGGAGATGACTATGGATCGCATGCTGGTAGTGATCTTTGACAACGAAAATAAAGCGTACGAAGGAAGAAAGGCTCTTCTCCAACTGGACGGCGAAAGCAGCATCACAGTTTACGCCTACGCCGTGCTGGCGAAGCACGCAGATGGCACCGCAACCGTAAAGCAAGAGGATGACACCGGGCCGATCGGCTCGATAGTCGGCACCTCATTCGGAAGCCTCATTGGATTGCTGGGTGGGCCGGCGGGAGTAGCGATCGGGGCTGCAGCCGGGTTGGCTACCGGCGGGGCCGCTGACTTGCACAATGCCCGCATCGGCGATGACTTCATTGAAGACGTCACCAAATTCCTGCTGCCCAACAAAGTCGCCCTAGTCGCCGAAATCGAAGAGGACTGGACCACGCCAGTCGACACGCGCATGGAAGCGATCGGGGGTTCGGTTTTCCGGCGCGCTCTTTCGGATGTAAAACACACCATCCACGAAGAGAATGTCGCCGCTATGAAGGCCGACCTCGCGCAAATGAAGGCAGAACACGCGAAGGCCCACGCGGACCGCAAGGCGAAACTCCAGCAGAAGATCAACCAACTCGACTCCAAGATTCAAGCGCAGCTGCAAAAGGCCAAAGACGGACGTGAGGCTGCGGAACGTCAGGCCCAGGCCAAGGTCCGGGTGCTCGAAGCAAAAGCATCAGCTGCAAAAAGCAAAGCGTCGTAGCGCGAGGCTCTCTAGCCCGGCTGGTTGATGCTCTGTGGAGGGGAGGTCGAAACCCGGCCTCTCCTCTTTTTTAAAAGAATACGAAACTGAGGAGGATCTAATGCCTGCACAAGACTCAGCTGGGGAACTGAAGAAGCGTTCTGCGTGGAGCATTTTCATGGGCGTTTTGACCGCAGCCCTTGGGGTGTTCCTCATTGCTTACCCGTTGGCAACTGCGACGATCACGACTGTTCTGCTGGGTTGGGTCTTGATTTTCGTGGGTATCGCCCTGTTTGTTTTCGCGCTTCACTCGCAAACGGTCGGGAACTTCTTCCTGAAGATTCTCCTGAGCCTGCTTTATGTAATCGGCGGTATCGCGTTGGCATTCTTTCCGGTCGCCGGAGTCGCGGCCTTGACCCTGATGCTCGGAACTCTATTGCTGATTCAAGCAGGAATGCTTACTGCTATAGCGTTCCAACTGAAACCAGTGGACGGTTGGGGTTGGTTTTTGGCTGATGCCGCAACCAGCTTACTGCTAAGCGTTCTGATTTTCGCCAAGTGGCCCTCCAGTGCGATTTGGACAATTGGGACGCTGGTTGGCGTGTCAGTGCTGATGAGCGGAATTTCCAGGATCATGATCGCAACCAAGATACGGAGTGGCGCCGCCACCATGGGACGACTTTCTGGAGCGGCGTAGCCGCAATCTTCGCGGCCCCGGGACACACGCTGGCTTGCCAAGCCACATAGGGTGAAAACGTTGGGGCTTGAGTCTTCTCCGCTTTTGTGCGGCGGGTGTGAAATAGAGTCCAATATCCTAAGCGAAGAGAGCGATTATGAATGTGTTCAAACTAATTTGGGTATCGGTGCTTTCGCTTGCGGCCCTGACGTGTCTGGCGTCCTGCGGAGTCGGAAGTGGAGGACGAGCGGCCTCGGATAAACAGCCGAGCCCGGACCAGGACGAGGAAGCGCAGATGGGCCAGGAGGTCTTCAACCAACTGAAGGCCAGGGGAGAAATCATCGCATCATCCCCACTCTACGACCAGCTGAAGCCGATTGCCGATGCCATTACGAAGGCTGCACAACCGCGTTACAACCACCCTTTCAAGTTTTATCTGGTTCACGAGGCGCAACCGAACGCTTTCGCAACTCCCGGCGGCAACGTGTATGTTGTCGATTCGCTCCTTCACTTCGTGAAGAACACAGAGGAGCTTGCCGGAACTTTGTGTCACGAGGTCTCGCACACCATCCATCACGACACCGTCACGTTGATGGAGAAGCAACAACAACTGGAAAAGCGGGAAGTCGGAGCTGCCGTGCTTCTGGGGCCGACTCGTGCGCACGTGCTCGCCATCCTTCTTCTCGGCAAGCTTCATTCGCTGAGCTACTCGCGAGACGTCGAATCGCGCGCTGACCTTACTGGCTCCGACGTGTGCGCGGCTACGGGCTACAACCCGTGGGGACTCGTATGGCTGTTCCGGGATTTTAAGAGGGCGCAGATTGGCCAGATACCGCAGCTTTTATCGGATCACCCCGATGACCAAAATCGAGTTCATACGCTAGAGGAGCATTTTCACAAGAACTCGGCGGTGTTTGGAAAGTTCAACCCGGACCCAAAGTCCGCGACCCCATTTATCGTTCCCAAGAATGCTCCTGAGGTTTTCTTGCAGTGACAACGGACTCAGTGTCGGCTCGTCCGCCGGACTAGTACGGTAACGTCGCCATAGCGATCACATTGACCGAGGCGAGGGGTCCGCAAAACGAAAACGATCCAGTTGGAATCTTCGTCGGTTTCGCGATCTGGTTTCTTGTCCGCTAACTGGCCGGTGGTATTTACACCGTCGATCAGAACCAACGTGGCGTGAGAACCAACTTCGGCCGGGCGCAGCGTATCCCGGAGCCACCACCCTCAACGATCCCATCTCAGCCGGCCTCGACGCCGACGAAAAACAACGCTATCAGTATCCTCAAGTTCGCGTCATCATGCCAGGCGGTACTTATTTCAAGTGGCCATGGCAAGGGGCTTACAAAGTCTCAATCGCCACCCAGACGGTGAACATGGCCTTCGATCCCGAATCCCCTGGCGCCAATCAGTCCGGCACGATCGTAGACGCGGTGACAAAGGATCAGCTCAACACCGGCTTAACCGGGCAGATCCGGTACCGCATCTCGGAGTGAAATCTTTACGCGTACAGCTTCGGAGTCAAGAATCCGATCGCGCACGGGATGGGCTATTTCGTTTCCGTCTTGCGCGAGCGCATTGCCACCTTCGAAGCGCCCGCCGCTGCCGGCTCCACGGAGGCTGGAAGTGGCGGCATTTCGATCAATGATCTACGCAAGAATCTCCGCGACCTTAGTGAACACATGCACCGGGAGTGCAGTTCCTCGAGGCCCGCTAGGGCATCGTGCTCGACGCCTCGCTGATCGCCGGTATTGATCCGCCACCGGAAGTCGAATCGGCGCTAGCCGCGATCAACACCGCGCACAACATGGTGTCGTCCGACATCAGTCTCGCCCAGGCTACGGCCGACCAGCGCATCGAGCAATCCAAACGTGCCGCCAAGATTGAAAGCCTTAAAGCTGAAGCCGAAGTCCAGCCCCGCGTTTCGCTGGCCAGCCAGTTGGCGGAATTAAAGAGTGCCGGGGGCGGGGCATTGCGAGCTTACGTGCGCAACGTCCGCCTCGGCGTTCAAAGCGACCAGGAATGGCGGGGTGTACTAGCACTGCGCAATTGAGGCTTGGATGCCCTCAGGCCGCCATCTTGCCAGCCTCAGGCTTGAGTATTTTCGTGCCCGTTTCGGGGCAAAGTGTCTGTCGGCTCAACGCGAGGGCCAAAAGGACCGGTTGCTCTACCGTTGCAACTCGAAGTAGATCAGCGTCAACTGGTTGGTATCCGTTTCGATCGCCAGTACCCTGGTTGTGTCGACAATGTAGTAGGTGAAGTTATCAATGTTCGCGTTGTGGGAATCGATGTCCAGGCCGGTGATCGTGCCGGTAAAGATGCCGCTGGCAACGGGAGTGAACGCGCCCGAGACCGACAAGCCCGGCGTCGGCGTCGCCTGAGGTGTCGATGTCATAACGTTCTCGTCGATCGTGTGCGTTGCGACCAGCGATCCAGTCCCGGTTCCAGGGTTGGCCGAGACCGAGCCGACGTCGTCAAACTCCAGTGTATTGGTCATATGGAACCCGCTCGCATTCATGCCATAGGTTCCGGAGAAGGAGGCGCCGGCGGTTTGCTGAAAAGCGAGACCAGAAAGTACATCGGTAGCATCCATTGAAATCACGGTTCCTGAGCCACTCCCGGTTAAATAAAGCTGAAGGGTGTTCGCGTTGCTGGTCAGGTTCGTCAACGTGACCCGGCCGGTTGCATCCACCGTAAGAGCTCCTCCCGTGAAGGTGACAACGCTCGTGCCTGTCCCGCTCAGATCGTTGCTGCTAAGCGTGCCGCTCACGGTACTGCCTGGGTTAGCGGTTAACACTCCGGCCTCCTGGAGAAAAGCGTTGCTCTCCGAGCCCGTAGTTCCGAACACAAAGCTGGAGCCGAGGACAGAGGCGGAGTTGAATTTTCCGGTGTTGCTACCCTGGCCGAGCGCTACTCCGCCCATACTGCCACAACATCCTCGGAACGTATCGGCGGTTTCCACCAGGTAGATTCGGCTGGAGTCAACGATATAGCCAACGAGGGCGATTGGGGAGACAGTGGAGGCAGCGCTGGGATTCAAGGCGAAGGTAACTCGGCCGAACCGGTCGGGAGTGGTGACACTGCTAGCGTCGAAAGACTGATTCTGTATGGGTGCAAAGGCGTTTAGGTCATTAATGTCGAAGACGCTTCCGGTGCCTGAAATTGAGATGGTCCCGCTACTTGCGTTGCCATCTACATTGATAACGCCCCCAATGCCAACGAAGAAAAAATTGGGATCGATTCCGGACGTGAAGAACGCATAACCTTGCGCCGGAGCGGGGACCTTCGCAACTTGCCGGTCCAGCGATCCGCTGCCGGTCGTGGAAGCATCAAACTCATTGATCAGCGCCCTGGACGCCGAGACCAAGGTTCCGTTGAAAGTCTCAATTCCGACTACCCCGACGTTGGTATCGGTGGTGGAGCAGTCCGTCCCATTGCACGTTTTCAGCGTAATTTGCAGGTTACCGTCGGCGGTGGTGGAAATGCCGCTACCGGCGCTGTTGATCAGATCGCTGCCAAAAATACCGTCGACGTTACTAAAGTCCTGTTCGCCTCCGGTGATCGCTCCGCTGGCTACCTGGAAAGCGCCCGCGACAAAGTAGCCCAATCCGAAAGTAGTGGTATCTGCCCGGGTGAGCGAAAAGACGTATGTCCCATCCGGCAAAGCATGCGGCGTGATGGCGATGTTTGCCGAGGCTGACGAAGAAACGCTCTTCACTGCAGTGGCGGTAACAGTCACCGACCCTACGCTGGGAATAGCAGTCGGCGCAGTGTAGGAGGTGGTGGCCGTGCTGCCTGTACTGCTAGTGGGATTAAACGAGCCGCAAGCCTTCAAAGGCGTGCACGACCAGGTCACCCCCGAGTTGGTGGCGTCGCCGACGACCAGAGCGGTAAGTGTCGTGGTGGCGCCGGGTTTCAGGATAGGGGGTGGCGCCGGGTTCAACGTAACGGAGATCGCGCCGGCAATCATAATGATTATTGTTGCTGACGCCGATGCGGAAGGGTTCTGCACGGATGCAGCACTAACGAGGACAGAGCCCCCCCTGGGAATGGCCGTCGGCGCCGTGTACGTTGTGGTGGCCGTGCTGCCTGTGCTCGTCGTCGGATTAAACGAGCCGCAAGCGTTCGCAGGGAGACACGTCCAAGTCACTCCCGAATTAGTCGAGTCGTTGGCGACCACCGCGGCGAGCGTCGTGGTCGTGCCGGTCGCCATTGAAGCTGGACTCGGTTGGAGCGAGACCGAGATGGGGGGCGGAGCACCGATCGTAATGGTCGCCGTGGCCGACTGCGTCGAATCTTTGATTGACGTAGCGGTGACGGTCACCGAGCCTCCAGCAGGAATAGCAGCTGGAGCGGTGTAAGTCGTGGTGGCGGTGCTGCCCGTGCTCGTCGTCGGATTGAACGAGCCGCAAACGTTCGCAGGGAAGCACGTCCAAGTCACTCCCGAATTAGTCGAGTCGTTGGCGACCACCGCGGTGAGCATCGTGGTGGTACCGACTAGCGTTGAAGTCGGGGGGGGCGGGTTGAAGATGACGGATACCGGGGCCGCTGTGTTCGCGAGATTGAAGCTGGCTGGGGTTGATGCCCCGGAAACTGCCGCTGTCACCGCATAACTGCCGATCGTGGCATTGGCGGTGAACACGGGCGAGGCGGCCACGCCCCTATCGTCGGTCATTGCCGTGTTCACTCCGCCAGCGAACCTGCCGCTGGCCCCCGACGAAGGAGCCGTGAATGTCACCACCACACCGCTCATCGGCGAACGGCCCGCCGTCACCGTAGCTAACAGCCGCGCAGAGAATGCCGCTCCAACGAATGCCCTTTGCCCTGATCCGCTCAGCGCTGCGATCGAAGCGGCTGGCGATGCGGGCGTCTTGCTGCTAATTCCGCTGCACGCGACGAGCGTCGCAATCATGGCTAGCGTGGTCAGCAACAAAATCAATTGGCGAGTCTTCATCGCCCCCCTCCATCCCCGTGGGCCTGGGAGCTTGCGTTGCTTTCCCCGCCGCCATTAGCGTCGAGTGGAATAGCTGAGATCGCAAACGAGAGGGCGCTCATCAGCCCAGCGTATACTCTGGGAATCGTCAATCGACTACGGCGCATCGTTCGAACTCCTTAATTCCGTCTTAGTGATCGTCTTGAACGCGAGCTGCGGTCCCAGAGGCTTGCGCCAAAGAAGACTCCGCGGCGTTGCGACCTGTAGTTCGTTCAACCGGTTCGACCTCAGCGTCTCCGCTTCCCGGCTGGCGGCGTGGGTATGGCGGCCACGTTGCCCTTCAACTCCATGAGGAAGCGGCCAGTGTCGGGTTCGGAGCTGTTGATTTGCAAAAAGACATCGATGAGTGCGGTGGTTTGGGGCGTGAAACTGATCCCAACCGTGCAAGTATCCCCGGGATATAGAGTTTTGCCAGAACAGTTGTCGGGCTGAATCGTGAAGTCTTGCCGGACCGTCCCCACGGCGACGCCGTCGCACGCCCCAAAAATGAAATCGACTATCTGCAGTCCGGAGGGCGTCCCTGGTGATGTCGGGTACGTGCAGGGCTGGCCCGTCGACGGATTGATGCTCGTGGGCAGGATCGTGACCACCTCCCCCCCCGGAGCCTGAGTCTGGTTGGTGAACGTGATGGTCTGAAGCGTGTTGGCTTGTGAGGGCAGAAAGTCGACTTCTCCCACGGACGGGATGATCGCACTTTGGCCGGCCCCTACCAGACTTACAGCATGGGGGTTATTCGGATCCGTGCTGGGATCAAGTGTGTCTGCAAGTAGGAGTTGGGCGGTCCGTGGCAGCGGACATTTTGCTGGCGGCCCCACCGTGGGATCGAGTGGGCAGGATCCACTGGGCACAAATTTGATGCCCAGGGTGCAGGTTGCTTGGCTTGCCATTATCACTTGAAACGGGCCTTGCGGTGGTGGTGTGGGCTGAGTGGGGTCACAGTTTTGACTCACGATGTTGAAGTCATTGGGTGAGTCCAAACTGGTGAGGCCTCCAATCGTCATGCTGACACTGATGGGCTGCGCAGCAGGTCCCGACGTCTGATTGGTCACGGTGAACATCTGCGTCGGTCCGGTTTGATCGCCCACGAGCAGTGCCGAAAAGGTGAGATTGTTGGGCGTTGCACTCAGCGGTTCAACACAGGAGGTCGCACTCCCGAAGTTCAGACAGAAGTTGCCATAATCGAAGGACTGGTTTACGAACGGACATGCCTTGGTGTCCGCCATGAAATAACCCGTGCCGAGTGTATTCAAACCCTGCAGTGTGAGGCCGTCGGGTGAGATTGAGGCCCCGCCGGGCGCTTGCGACCCGACCGCCGCACCCATTTCGCCAACCTGCAACCCGCTGGTCCCGATGATGCTCATCCGCACTCTCGAACCGCTGACGGTTCCATTGAGCGCCGCGGTGCTGAAGCACTGATAGTCCGTTGTGGTGATTGTCCCGGTAAGGGTAGCGCTGGTCGCGCCCGTGTTTGCGCCCTGCGTGAGAATGCCAGTGACCTGAAAATCCTTGTCCTGCAGGCTGTAGCTGTTGGAGCTAACCGAGTGCAAGACTCCCTGGAATGATCCAACGATCGGTTTGATGAGACTAGCTGTCCATAACCCGTTTTCTGCGGGTTCACAAATGCCAGCCGGGGACGTGTAGGTACCGCTGAGCGACGAAACATCCGACGAACTTGTGCCCGTCAACGTCAACATCTGCCCATTCTGATTAACCGAAAGATTCACATTCTGCCCATCAAACTTGCCCGTAAGGGGAGCGGCTCCGGCACACGGAGGAGCGGAGGGGTTTGTGACATTTGGAATTAAGAACGAGACACTGCCGTTTACGCCGCTGCCGGCCTGCTGCGCAAAACCCGACAGCGTTCTTGGCTGGAAGGTCACCTGGTCATTGGGGGTAAGCGCGATCTGCCAATTGCCCGCGAGGGAAGGACCGCTGTTCTGAGGAGACGGACTGCGACCACACGCCGTTAGTAAGGCCAAGGACGCGAGCAGAACCCGCGCGATAATTCTCACAACTCTTCCTCCACAAACTGCTCCTGGCTAAAAGCTCAGTTTGACGCCGAGCTGAATCGTTCGTGGCCGATGCGCGTTGATGGGATGAAGAAAAGATGCGCCGGTCACGCAGTCGCTGCCGCTGCCCTTGAACCCCGCCGAATACAACGGCCCGGCATAGCAACTGATCACGTTATTGCCGCTGCTGCCCGGATTATCCGGATCGTAGATGCGGAACTGCGTCGTATTGAAGATATTGAATCCTTCGGCACGGAACTCGAGTTCTCTACCCTCGCTAATCCTGAAGTGTTTGAGCAGGGCCATGTCGAAGTTTAGGCGGTGTGGATTGTTCAGGAAGTTCCTGCCTGCGTTGCCGAAGGTCAGTCCGCGGGGCGCGACGAACTGCGTCGGGTTGGCCAACAGCGGACCGAAACTCTGCGCGTTGTTTCCTGGACTGAGGGTGCCGGGGATGACATCCGGGTACGAAGCGACCGTCCCGATTCCACCGAGGACACCGGCATTGTCCGTCAGCCCGATACCTGTGTTGCCAGCCTCGTTCACCACGCTGAAAGGTGTACCGGACTGGAACAGCGTGATCCCCGACCACTCCCACCCGTCCAACAGAGTTTTTCCCCAATGGGAACTTCCCGTTGAAGGCGCGTGCAGGTTGGCGTTGGAATTAGGCGCGGGCGCTTTCGCGTTGGAGTCAGCCGTGGACTCTGTGGTGCCGGAATCAGGCGCCTCTTCCTCCCAGAGCATGTCTCGAAGCGTCGCCGCCCAGCGCAACGTGGGGAGTTGATAAACGTAACTGACGTTGAACAGGTGCCGTTCATCGAAGTTCGAACTTGCCCGATTCGAGCGGAGATCCAACGAATTCACCAAAACGTTGTCATTGCGGTCGGACGAGTTGTCGATGGAATGGCTGTAAGTGTAGGAAACACCGACCGTCAGCGGGCCTCTCGTCCGGCGCAATGTCGTTTGAAACGCGTGGTAAACGGAATTTGCGACATCCTGGAGCGCAAAGATATTTCCCAGGCCCAGGTATGGGCGCAGGGTGTTTACGTTGGGCGTTTGCTGGTTGGCACAGGCAGCCAGAAGGTTGATGTACGCAGGATTATTCGGCGTCACCACCGTGCCATTGCTAAGGGCAAACGGGATGGTTCCAACCGAAGTGCCGCCGCCCTGGCAGTCCAGGTTGGTGATTGGCTCGTTCGGGCCGAATGGATTGTACGCGGCGGCGACCGGGCTCAACTGGTTCCGCTGGGTCTCGATTGACAGGTGGGTGCCTTTGCTGCCGACGTAAGCAAATGTGCCGACGAGCCCGCTTGGCAACTCCCGCTGTACGCTCAAACTCCACTGCTGCGCGTACGGCCATATCGCCTTGGTCGGGACCGAGGTCACATTCAGCGGGTAAGCACCCACCAACCCAGGCGTGCAGTATTCACCCGTGGGATCTTGCGCGGTTCCGATGCCAATGTTTCCGATGCAGGCGTAGTTCTTCGGGAAGGTCTGATTCATGGTCAGAACAAGCGGAGCGCTACCCTGCAGAGATCCAGTATTTGCCTCGTTGCCGGTGCCGTGTTCGAAAAATATCCCGTAGCCACCGCGGATCGAAGTTTTTCCGTCTCCCATGACATCCCAGGCAAAGCCCACCCGCGGGGCGGGATTAAAGAGGTGGCCACTCATGCAACCGGCCGGCACACCATTCACCCCGCATTGCTCGACGCCGTTGGTGATGCGCGGATCAAGGTTCGCGGATCCAAAGTTACTTGGATTAAAAGGAATTGGAACGGGAGCACCCGGCTTCGACAACGCGGGATCGATCAGGATTCCGGTTGCTGGGTCGACCGCGATCCTCTGCGCGAGCGCAGAACTAAATCTCGATGCTACCCAGTTGTAGGCTTGGTGATTTGCTTCGCGGTAAGTTTCGAAAAGACTCAGACGCAAACCTAAGTTGACCGTCACCCGGTGGCTGACCTTCCAGTCATCCTGGAAATAGGGCTCCGCAATCTGGTACCGCTGGTGGTAGCGTAGCTGGGCACTGTCCTGCGTATAGGATTGGATGTAATCCTGCGACAGACTTAAGAAGAGGTTTCCATTTTGGCCGGCGCCTGAGACGCCGCCGTTCGCATACAGAAAATCAGCAAAAGCATTGCCCGTGCTCTGTACCAGATTGCTGAACGTTAACAATCCCTGCAAATCACCAGTAGCGGTGCCCACAGCGGCGTTGGTCTCATTCCGCCGGTACAGGATGTACTGCCCTCCGAACTGTAAGGTGTGTTTCCCCATTGCCTTACTGACATCGTCTCGCAGGCTCACGATCGGATTGCTGTGCTTCCATGGCATATAGGAAGGATCCGCAACAAACCCTTGTCCGCCGTAGGCGGCGTTGGTACCGAGGACGGCAATGCCCGGGACCTTTCCCCCAAATCCGTTATTGAACAGATAGCCTATCGGGCACTGCGGCACGCTGGGGACATTGGGATCGGAAGGAGTAATGGTGCCGTCGGACTTTAAAGCACACGGCGCCTGTAGCGAAGCAGGAAGTTTGAAACTCCCCCCCGCGCCGTTTTGGTCCGACAATGTAATGGTCGAATTGGAGTAACTGACGCCAAAATCATTCACCAGCGAGGCGGAGATCGCGTCTGTAAGGCGAACGACCAGGCTGCGCCCCGGTCCGACGAAACGATTCTGTACCGTCGGGAAGGTGTCGCGCACATAGCCCCACTGCGGAGTCAGTACTGTCGTATCCCAATCATCGTGGACATAATGAAAAGTAGCCTTCAGCCGGTTGGTGACGTTGTGATCGATCCGGAACAATTCCTCCCGCCAGTACGTGGAGGGAGACAAGGTTGCGTTGTAGCAGTGATTCGGATCGCTGGGGTCGAGGTTAGTCACTCGAAAGTTGCACCCCGTAGCTGAATTCGCCAATGGGATCAGGTTTGTGTTGAGAATGGCGAGAGCATTGCTGTCAACTGATGAGCCCACTCCACCAAGCCCGCCGAATGGATTGATGAGGTTGTTGTCTGGAAAAGTGATGTAGGGAGTGGTGGGACTGCCGCTCAAGGCGCTTAGAGGACAATCGGGATAAAGAGCGCGACTGAATTGCTGGGCGCTCCCGGGCGGAGTGACTGGGCAAACGTCGGTGAAGTCAAAATAGCGGAGCCCGGTGTTGGGATCTATATTGGGCTGCAGGCCCTGCGCTGTCGTCACCATCCCGCGCTCCTTCAGGGATGGAACCGCCTGGTTGTACTCGATGGGGGACTTCTCCAATCGGAACTCTTCGGAAAAGAAGAAGAAGGTCTTCTCACGCTTAATGTTGTACACGCCGGGAATTGTGATCGGGCCGCCGATCGTCCCGCCGAAATCGTTTCTCCGGTAAAGCGGGGCATGCTTGGTTTGATCGAAATAGTTGCGCGCATTGAAATCCTCATTGCGCAGGAACTCATACACGTTGCCGTGAAAGCTCTTGGCTCCAGACTTCGTGGTTACCTGGACCGTGCCGGACGCGGTGCGGCCGTATTGCGCACCGTAGTTCGAGGTTAGAACCTTCACCTCCTGGATCGCGTCCAGACTCGGATAGACCACCAGCGTGCTGGACGCTCCATTCAAACCGGCGTTAAGAACATCGCTGCCGTCCACTTCGAAGGTGTTGTATTCCACACGGCCGCCATTGACGCTGTACTTAACACTGCCGACCACGCCGACCTTGGCCTCGTCCTGGCCAGTCTGGTTGCTCACGCCCGGTGCCAGAGCAATGAGCTGGGTAAAATTCCTGCCGTTCAAGCCGATCTTGACTACTTCTTTCTGAGTGATCGTCCCCGATACCTGGGAGGTCTCTGTCTCAACCGCTCCCGCGTTGCTGCCTTCCACGTTGATCTCAGTCGAGGTGCCCGCGGGGAAAAGGCTAACGTCGATCGTCAACGGTTCTCCGGCGGCAACATTGATCGCGTCTGCCTGATAAGCCTTGAATGCCGCTGCAGCAACCGAAAGGTTGTAGACGCCAGGCTCGAGCCCTCGGAACGCGTAAATGCCCTTGTCATCGCTGACTGTGGTCTTCTTCACACCTGCGGCGTTCGTCACGGTCACAGTTGCGCCAGCAATCACCGCTCCCGACTGGTCGGCGACAGTACCGGTTAGCACAGCGCCACGCTCCGTCTGTGCCCATATGGCCGGGGGAAAGTGAAGAACAAGGATCAAGAGACAGAATAATCGTACAAATTTCACGTGGCAGGACCTGGCGTCTGAGAAGTTGAGTGGCAAAATATACACTCTTATTGTTAACCGCAAATTAAAACTATCGGTCGCACGAAGCTTACCCAGGTTTCCGAGTCAACATTTCCGGTCACAGTTCTCAGAGTTGAATGTTCGAGTTGCTCACAAGTTGTTGCTATTGGTACATCGGACTGGAGTGTCTGCTCGAAGTCCTGTGGAATGACTCCTCCACTCGTACTGTCACAGACTGTTAACTTTTACTTCATCGTGATTTAACACTGTGTTGGGATACTCCGCACTTACGTAGCTCGAATTGACTTGCGTTGCTCCTGGTTTCGAATCTGGGCCGTTCCTCGTGAATTCCAGTTCCTTCACGGGTGTCCGGTTTGAAGTCAACAGCCAACCCCACATGGAACCCCTGAGCCGGCGGCTCGAACTCGTGCCTTGCGATGGATGGAGAACCCATTCAACAACTTAAATCTTCGTATAAGGAGAGTTTTCCAATGCTTCGTATGAAATGTCTGTCCGCGACACTCGTGGTGTGCGCGGTGATCTGTGTGATACCCGCAGCCAATGCTGCGGTCAACGTCAAGTTCGTGGCCGCGGGATCGTCGGCGATGTGGCAGTCCATGGGCATCGCAGCGAACAGCCTGTGCGGCACCGGTTGCGCCCATTGGACCGCAAAAGGCAAAACCACGGCTGGCAACAACTGGGGTCAGCTCAGTGATCCGCGCAATAGCGCCATCGTCGTGGAGCCCGGAAACCTTTGGGTGGTCTGGAATAGTGCTCAAACCGAGGCGTGGGCCTATCTATCCGTGGACTCGGTCGTGGGAAACCGCTGCTTCTTCGCAAACCCACGCTGCAAATTGCAGGTCGATTCTACGGCGACAACCAGTGCCGGGCAGGGTCTGATTGCATCGGCTCTTTGGGGCGCCGATGCGGCGTCGATCCCGTCCGCAATTTACGCCGCCGTCAACAATGCCGTGCTCACAGCAGCGGGCACGGACATCCGTCCGGAAGATGCCCAATTCGAAGAGTGCCGCGTGAATTCGATCCTCGACACGGTCAACTACACCGGCCTGGGTTACAACACCTCAACGCCCGCAGGAACTTGCCCGTCGTTCAGCAGTCCATTGACTGAAAAGACCGGGACCGCCGTCCTTAGCGCTGTCACCGGTAGCTCGGCCAAGGCAAACCCAGTGGCCTTCAACATTATTCCGGGAACGGCAGATCCCTTCGACTCGACCGGTAAGACCTTCCTGGTGAAGAAGAGCATCACCATCCCGGTTGGCGCGCAAGCGATCGTTTTCGTGGTAAATCGCACGAATACGACGAACGGCCTGGGCACGCCATCGGGCTCTACGTTCGCCGTGACCGGCGTTACCGACAGCCTAGTCCGTTCGGTGTTTGAAGGCAAAAACTGCAACGGCAGCGTTCTTTCCACTAGCTTAAGTGCCCCGATTTTCCCCTGGCTCCGCGAGCCTCTCTCAGGAACGTACACCACAACCGAGTTCAACGTGCTTCGCAACACCGGGAAGACCCATCCTTTCGTCACCTCGGACACGATGGAAAACGGGGTGAATCCGGCGAACGCGAACAATAACCCCTTGAACCTGAATTGCACCGGATCGGGCTCACAAGGGAAACGCCAGCGCGGCATCGGTACCGGCGAAGTCATGAACGGTGTCGGAGCGGCAGGCGGCGTTCTCAATACTAAGGACGGAATCGGCTACACCTTCTACAGTTTCGGGAACGTTTCGAAAATGGCGGGCAGCGCTAGTTATGGGTACCTCACCCTCGATGGAACCGACCCGATCTTCCTGAGCTACACGGGCAGCGAACCTGGCCAGAACGGCAAGGGTCAACTCCCGAAGTGCACCGCTCCTTGTCCCGTTTCCACGTTCTGGAACAACTCGACCGGGTCGTTTCCCAACCTGCGGAACGGTAAATACCGCGCTTGGTCAGTTGTGCGGATCGTGACGGATGTGCAGCCGTCGGGAACTTGCACCTCCAATCCCAATACGAACTTCTGCAATGCGCAGGCGGTAGTTACTAAGGCGCAAAGCAACGTTAGCAGCACGGTGCCAGACTTTGTTCCCTTCACGCAGTTGACCAAGTATCGGTCGCACTACGCCCAGTCCGGTTTTAGTCCGAACAACGGGCTGAGCGGCCAAACTGAGGCTGGAGGGGATGTGGGCGGCTGTATCGAACCAAAGGGAGCCGCTCCTGGCGTCCTCAACCAGGTACAAAAAACGTTTGGTGCTAGTCCGGCTTGCGCTGCGAAGTAAACGGGTAAGCGCAACGCCGTGATGGCTGAGATGCGGGTGGATTGGCAGGACTTGCCGTTCCACCCACTTTCTCACTGCCAGGTGGCCTACTACTGGGGAGTGGTTCACCGCTAGTGAAAGGCAAGTGCCACAAGCTCGATGAGTGCCGTAACTGGCAAGAGTTTTCAGACATAGGTCGCTCGATCATCCACTTTTTTGTTGGCAGCAACATCGGATTCTCAAATTGAAGATGGGTTTCAATGCTCCAGAGGAGGAGAGCAAATAATGAAGAGATTCAATCTGTTGGCGATCGTGGTGATGGTTGCCCTGGCATCTGCCAGCCAAGCTCAACAGTATAGAGTAGCGGATTTTGGGACGCTTGGGGGGAGCTTCAGCGGCGCGACCTCCGTCAACAATAGAGGTGTGATCGTAGGTTTCTCCACACTATCGGGTGACGTCCAATCCAATGCCGTCACCCGGACCAAGGGCTCGATTACCTCTCTTGGAACCCTGGGAGGAAGCAACAGCACGGCAAACGGAATCAACACCTCGGGTTTTGTGGTTGGGTCGGCGGACTTGGCTGACGGCGTTACCACGCATGCGTTTCTGTTCACCACGACGATGAATGACTTGGGATCGCTGGCTGCCGGCGAGGGCATCAATTCCGTGGCGAACGGAATCAATGGCCGTGGCTACGTCGCCGGGACTAGCTACCTCAGTGATTTCACAACTCAACATGCTTTCCTGTGGTCTCCCAGGACCAGCACGCTTGCTGACTTGGGGACGCTACCTGGTGGCACTAACAGTTACGGTAACGCCATCAATGGTTCGGGAATCGTTGCCGGCGCCTCGGACACCTCCGCTGGGGGTACGGACGCGGCGCTGTGGTTTGTGCGTGAGGAAGGAATCACAGTAGTGGACCTGGGCACGTTGGGGGGACCAACGTCGCAGGCTCTGGCTGTCAATGGTGAGGGCCTGGTAGTGGGCTCGGCAGACACCACTACCGGAACCGACGCCTTTCTGTACGCATACGGCAAGATGATCGACCTCGGAAATCTCGGAGGCAGCTTTGCTTCTGCCAACGCAATTAACGGGTATGGTGTGGTCGTAGGTACCTCCAACACCACCGGTGACGCTGACACCCATGCCTTTATCTGGACCAGGAGAAGGGGTCTGCGCGACCTCAACAGCCTGATTCCCACCAATTCCGGCTGGGATCTGCAAAGTGCTTCATCGATCAACGACCAAGGAAGGATCGTGGGAACGGGAATCTACAACGATCCCGTGAACGGGCCCGTGGCCCATGGGTTTGTACTTACCCCCCGCGGGGATTAGGTTTAGGGATTGTCGCGAAAAGGGGCGAGACATGTTCTCGCCCCTTTTCTCTTGGTCGGACAGGAGTTCTGCTGACGACCTTTAGTGCGAGGACTCTTTGCCGCCAACTTGATTGCGAAGCGAGGCCGGGGTGCTCTGCAGCTGGCCCTTGATCCAATTCAGCAACTTGCCCTCAGCCAAATCCTCGTTGAATTCCTCAGACGTCGCGTACCGGGTAACGGTTCCGCGCCCGGGCATTACCGACTCGATGCGATCCTTGCTGACTCTCGGTGTTTCTTTTTCGTAGAGCGTGTCCTGCAGATGAATAGGGAGCGTCAGGCGCGGCAACACCTGCACCGGGTCTAGAGCCGCCACTTGGTCCAGAAACGGCGCCGTTGTATAGTCCGGCCTTTCGTCCTCCGGAATGAGCGTGGACTTCGCCATCCACTCTGGCCAGTTTCCCCACGGGTCAAGCACGTTGATTGCCTTGATCCGCGGGTCCACGCTGGCCACAAGAATTGCAATGGTTCCGCCGGATCCCTGCCCGAACATGCCGATCCGGTTCAGATCCAAATCGCTGCGGGTAGAAAGATAGTTCAGAACCATCTGGACATCATGAACCGACTTTACGACCGCTTCCTGAAGTTCACTGACGAACCACTGCCGCATAGGACGATCGTGATAGCGGTGGCCATCCATGGCCGCGACAAAACCTACCGCTGCAAATCCACTTTTCGTCACGAGACGGCAGAATTCGTCATTCCTGAAGCGGTCGGTCTCGGACGGGTAGCCGTAGAGATACAGAATTACGGGCGGCTTCTCTACGTTCTTCGGCTTAATCACGTACAAATCAATGGGGTCATCCCGGCGCCATCCCACCTGGATGAGTTGGAGACTGAAATCCGGATACTCGGCGGTGTCGGCCACTAGAGGCGGAATGGACTTGAGGGGGATCCGGAGGGAAAGTGAGGCTGAGTCCTCATCGCTCCCACCATGAGATTGCAGCGGTGAGGCGCCCTGCGTGGTGGGCGCTGAGGAATCCGGTATTGTTGTCCGTTGCGCCCAACCGTCTTGGCACGACACAGCGCAGAACACAACTGGAATAATGAGCGAAGCATTTCTAATGAGAGGGAAGAATTGTTTCATCAGGATCAACTCCAGCCTTTGGTCGTTGCGGAATACTGCCCGCGTCCAACGAGGGTAGACAACCCCGGCTTCTAGCCGGAAGGATGCCGGGAGGAATAGTGGGTCTGCGTTTGGAGCGGCGGTCAAGTCTCGCTGTGAACAGGTGCACTGAATGAAATGGCGTTGGAAAAGACTCAGCGGTGCCCCCACTTGAATTCGTCCCGGGACCTATTCGGTGGGAGGCTTTTTTACCGAGGTCTCCATAATAGCCGAATCTAGGCGTGCTATTTGAACGGAAGGTTGCAGGAGTGTGAAAAGTTGATGAAGAAGAGAAGGTTTGAGGCGCCGGTCGGAATCGAACAACAGTGCCGGATTGATAACACGTAAGTTATCCTACGTTGTCACGCGGATTCGACTTCCCTTCCGCGCTCACAATCTGTTTTGTCTTACTGTTTTTTCCACCTGCTTGAGACTAGCGCATATAGCCTGTCCTGACGTTTCCTTCGCTCATGGCGCGTCGTGGCGTTCACGCCAATCGGATGGCTTCAGAAAAAGAACGTCATGAGTCTGCCTGCATGGTCGCGCACAATCTGATTAGCAAATTTGCGGCGATTGTTGGCAACTGCTGGGCGAGCTTGAGTCGATGGCGGACCCGCTCTGGGACGTTCCTACCTGCTGACTTCGCGAGACAGCATCCTAGCGCGCTGCCCATGTACCCACCACATAGCCGAAGCCATGAAGAAAACAAACGTAACGAAAAGGCTCCTGTTGGCGACAACTGCAGATCCCGGTTCTCGCAGCTGGGCACACAGATTTGCGGAAACCGATCCTCCACCCGCAACTGGAGAATATGCTGCGCATCCTGGCGATCCGTCTTATGCTTGCGAACTCGCTTGGCTCGGATCTAGCGTTAGTGGTTTTCATCACGGCATCAATTACTTGGCGGTCGCAACTTTCCGCGGATCGAATGATATTTGGTGCGATCACTGTCACTCTCGTGCTAACGGCAGTAAGGATGGCTCATCTAACCTCGCTCGCAATGCTGGCTATAAAAATAGCGGAGGCCTTGGTGTGGACAATTGCCGCAAGTATTGGGAGTGCTTCCGGACAGTGTCCTGTACAATTTTGCCTCCGATGAGTTTGTGCACAAAATGGTCGCTGGGCATGACTGGTGTTCTGCTGCTGGTGGTAGTGGCGCAGGCCGAACCGGTCGCCGAGCTCAAAGCCACCGGCTACGTGAACGACTTTGCCCACGTTCTCGATCAGAACTCGATCGCGCAGATGGACGAGATCTGCCGGCAGATTGACGAGAAGGCACACGCTCAGATGGCGGTGGTGACCATTCACTCCCTCGATGGCTCTGATATCGAAAGCTACGCGGTCGATCTTTTTCATCAGTGGGGCGTCGGAAGCAAGGCCACCAATCGCGGAGTGCTGATTCTGTATGCCATTGACGACCACCGTGCCCGGATTGAGGTTGGATATGGGCTAGAACCCATCCTGCCCGATGGGAAGGTGGGGAGTTTTCAGCGGGAAGCTGTTCCGCTCACGCGGAGCGGGAACTATAGTCAGGCGCTGCTGCTGGTCACCTCGCGACTTGCGCAGGTGATTGCTCAGGATGCAGGCGTTCAACTCACGACCCCGCAACTCCCACCGGCTCGGGCCGAGCCACGAGAGCGGCGGGGCGGAGGGATATCGGTCGGGGGAATTATCCTGCTGATTGTCGTTGTTCTCATCGTTCTTTTTACTCCGCTTCGGGGCGTACTCTTCTGGATTCTTTTTTCTGGAATGTTCGGCGGCGGGAGTGGATCCCGGGGAGGTGGAGGCTGGGGTGGGGGCGGGTTTGGCGGCGGTGGGGGTTTTGGTGGATTCGGCGGTGGTAGTTCCGGTGGCGGTGGGGCTAGCAGCAGTTGGTAGTCAGCGAGGGCGCAAATGGTTCCGGAGAAAACAATTAACGACTTTGTCAGCCGGCTGCGAGCGGTGGCTGGAGCGAACCTGGAAAGTGTGATCCTGTTCGGATCGGCGGTCGCGGGAGACTTTCATCCCGAATTTTCCAATCTGAATCTGTTTTGTGTGATTCGCGACAGCTCATTCGTGGCATTGCAGGCCCTGGCTCCTGTAGTGAAATGGTGGGACGCGCAAAAACAGCCACCGCCCCTGTTCATGACCCATGACGAGATCGCGCGCTCTACCGACGTGTTTACGATTGAGCTGATCGACATGCAGCAGCACCACCGCACCGTTTTCGGCGCCGACGTCCTGCAGGGCTTGTCGATTCCAGCCAATCTGCACCGCGTCCAGGTGGAATACGAGCTGCGGGAAAAACTCGCACTGTTGCGTCAGCACTTGCTTTTGGCCTCAGGCAATGACTCCCGCCTGTGGGAGTTGCTGATACGGTCGGTCTCGTCGTTCGCCACGCTCTTCCGGCACGCTCTGATTGTGCTGGGTCACGATGCACCAGTTGGAAAGCGAGAAGCTGTGCAGGCATTGTCAAAACAGATTGGGTTTGACGCCTCGGGCATTCTGCAGGTGCTGGACGTGAGAGAGCGGAAATCCGACCGTAAGAGGTTCGATGTGGCGGACGTTTTTTCCCGATATCTGGTAGCGCTGGAGCAGGTGACCGCTGCAGTTGATAAAATGCTGGACTCTGGTAGCGTGGGCTTGTCGTAGAGTTCCGGGCGTCTTTTGAGGAGAATCTTATGAGCAAAACACTGATTGGGGTTGTCGTTATAGTGGCAATTTTATTGCTGGGTGGATTGCTTGTTTTTGGCCAGTACGTGAGCGTGAGGAATACGCTGGTCAGTAAGAACGAGGCAGTAAAGGCAGCTTGGTCGCAGGTTGACATTGTGCTGCAACGCCGGGCCGACCTGATCCCAAACCTGGTGGAGACGGTGAAGGGGTATGCGCAGCAGGAGGTCACAGTGTTCGGCGATATCGCGAAGGCGCGCTCTGCCCTGCTTTCCGCGGGCACGCCGCAAGAAAAGATAGCAGCCAACCGTCAGCTCGATGGAGCGCTCGGGCGCCTGCTGGTGGTTGTCGAGAACTATCCTCAGTTGAAGTCTAACGAGAATTTCCTGCGCCTGCAGGATGAACTCGCGGGCACCGAAAATCGCATTGCGGTCGAGCGCAAACGCTACAACGACACCCTGCGCGACTACAACACCTACGTGCAGCAGTTCCCCAACAACGTTTTCGCGGGAATCGCGGCCTTCAAGCCGAACGAAGCTTACTTCGAAGCTTCGCCAGGATCGCGCGAGGTTCCCAAGGTAAACTTCTCAAGTCCGGGCGCAGCAGCTCCACGGGCGAGTCCTCAGCCAGCGCCGGTGCACTAGTAGTCCAGCATGCGGGGGCGATCTCTTAGATACAGACGAAAAAGCGAGAGGCAAGGCCGTCGCCATTGACCATAATGCAGTGAGTGCCTCTCGAACGGAACCCCCTTTTATCGCACCTCCCAAGGGAGCGCCCGTCTAAGAAGGTCTTGTGCTGAAGGCGGCCACTTCTCAGAGTTCCATTTCAGCTTCACTGCAGTGTGAGATTTAAGTTTGGCGTAGTGTGCACTAACGAGCCCGTTGAATACGTGCCGGGTAACGGTGATCGTGTACGCTCCTTGCCGCGTGCCCTTGCTGCCAGTCGTAATTGGGCTGCTGCTCCCACATGCGATTTGGAAAACCAAGCCCTCGAATAGCACCCCGATCAGAGAGACGGCTGTCAGAGTCGGAGCTGCGTGACGCAGCCTTGCGCCTGCATCGCGGAGGAGTGGGGTACTATCGCAGCACCGACTTCGTGCATGTCGACGTGGGGCGCGTACGCCGGTGGTAGTGAAGCCAGATTAGCGCTATCCGGAGCTGGCAGGAGTTGCTGGATCGAGTGAAGCGACAGGGTGCCGGTTACTTGGGTTTCTGCTCGACAGCAGCCCCCTCCTGTTGTTCTTCAGCCTTTTGCCAACTGGGATTGCAGTCGTATTCCTTCATAGCTTTGGCGAGAACATCGGTCTTTCTGCCGAGATCCTTCTGATACACCACGCCGCCCTCGGTGACTATGAGTGTCATCACACCGGATGACCTGTATTCCGCCGGATAGGCCACGAAAGCGAAGCCCTCTGTCATTTTGCCATTGACGACGTAATTCTTCGCGCCGCCTGGAGCATTCTTTCCCTGACGCGTTAAGATGTGGAAATAGTAGCCGCGGTAAGGGGTCGGAGCACCTTGTTGGCTTTTGGCATAGCCCTGAGCGACGGCCGATGCCACAAGCGGTCCGATGGGACTCTGCGGCTCGCCCTCGGCAGCCTTCCAATAAAGGCCATCGTGCTGCCCTTCATCACTGAAGATTCTCCGCGCGTACTCCTTGTGCTCCGCCGAGTATTCCTTTTGCGCCGCCACGAGTTCCTGGCAAATGCGGATGGCCGATAGTTCGTTGCGGCCAATGCGCCTGTATAGAATCTCTTTCTTGCCCGCCTCGGTGTCGAAATACACCAATTTTCCCTTGTTCATGAGCGGTATGGGCGTGGGCCAATTATGCGCGCCAATATACAAAACTGTGGTTCCATCGGGTTCTTTCACCAGACGGTGCATTTCCTCATATCTCTTTACGAAATTAGCGCGGCTTTCGGCGTCCTCGGTTTCGTCTCCCGACGAGACGATTTGCTTTCCGTCGGGTCCGAGGATATCGAGCATCATTTTTTCGTCGTTAGCCTGCGCGGCCGTCACCAGTGCGTTGATCGCTTCTTCCGTCGATGAGAACGTTTTTTGGCCCTTTTGCTGCGCCATGGAACGGGTGGGAACCCACACCGTCATGAGCATAGCGACCAGAGCCAGTTTAGTAAGACTAGGCCAATGAAATTTGCCGGCATTCAGCTTCGTTCGTCGCATATGACTTATCTCCATCTTTAGATTTCAGGCTTTACCGGGAGCATAACGAACCTAGGATTACCGCCGCCCGCCACCGCCGCCGTGCCCGCCACCGCCGCCGCCGTGAAATCCTCCGCCACCCATGCTGGCGCCTCCGCGCGAAGAATAGCTCCTGGTCTCTCCGCCGTGGTCGTAGCCGCTGAAGGCGCCCGAGTGAACGCCACTCTGACCCCGAGGCCCAGCGTAGCCTCGAGCGGCATTTCGGTCCCCCTCGAAAGGCCTGGCGGTTTCGCCAGCACGATTGCCGCTCACCCCGCGCTGCACATTCCTTTCTACGCCTCGCTCGCCTCCTGCTCGGTAGTAACTGCCTCGGTTATAAAAAGTTCTACTTCGAGAGTAGTACCTGCCGTGGTTGTACATTGCGTAGTGGTGATGCCAATCGAATCCCCAATGACCCCATCCCCATCCAAAACCACCGAACCAACCGATGCCAAAACCGATTCCGAACGAGAGGTACGGACCGCCAAACCAAATTCCAGGATACGGATACCATCCCGGCCACGCCACGATGGGATATCCGTAAACCACCCACGGATCATACGCCGGAACGTAAACTACATCGGGGGCAGCGGGCTCAATATCAATATCCGAGCCTTCCTCCTGTACGACCTCCTGCGGCGTGGTCTTAAGAGCGCCGGCCGCTTCCGCCTTGTGGCGCATCACCTGCACCGCATCCATGACATCCTGCTGCTGGTTGTAGTAGGCATCGCCGAGAGATGATGTCCACGAGAGGTTCTTGTCCATATTTCCCAGGACGGACGGAAATGCAGCGAGCGCCTTCACGCTCGGGTCCCAGGTTTGCTGATCCACTGCCTGGCCCAAAGCTTCGCCCTTCAAATCAGGATGCGCCTGCGCCCATCTGTCGGCTTCGACGACCTCCTCGGGAAATGTGGACGCTGCCAGGATCTGCGCCACCAGCGAATCCGGATACAGCGCAATCGGTGCCACTAGGCGCTGCAACTGCTCTGGAGTCTGCTGTGCGTAGGGCGCCGCCTGCCCCCCCTGTGGCGGGGCTTGTGTGTCCTGAGCTGGTGCGTCTTGAGCCGACAGGCTCAGCGGCCAGGTCGCGAACAATAGAGCCAATGACAAGAGACAAGCCAAACTCTCCTTGGCCAATCCAGGCCTTGAGAACCCTGCGGCGCGTCCGAAAATGTTCATGTACTGAACCTCCTCTGCACTTTCACCATCCGAGCATGAATCCTCATCTCTTTGTTCTTGGACTCTTCAGTCATGGAAAACCAGATTCGCTCCGAGGCGCCACGCGGTATTGGAACTACCGACAGCCTTACGCTGGGCCGAGTTGATGTTCAAGATCATAAGTTCACTGGGGTCGCCATGAACCATACCAGTGTTCAGGCTGCACCACTTCAGTTGGCGCTGCCTCGCATTCAGTTGGCGCTGCCTCGCATTTGCAATTAATTGTCCGCTGGTCGGTAACGATAACGCCGGAAGTCTGCTTGGCCGTCATAGGAGTCCGTCCTTGATTGGCACTGCTGTGTACATTCAGTTTGCCAGTGGAGGTGATAGGCCTTGGCAAACGGCTTACACCCGACCCGCGAAACCGCCGTGAAAACCGTACTACTGACACCACCAGCCGAGGCATGGTCCCTACGCTGCTACTCCGCTACGCTGCCGCCCTACTTCCGAACGTGGTGCGCGCCTGCAGGCTCGTTCGATGATCGGCACCAGCCTGTCCGGCAGTTCGCTCTTCATCACATATTCATCCACCAACCACAGGATTCGCTCTGGCATCTCGGAGTACGCTGAAAGCAGGATGATCGGCAGATTGGGAAACCGTTGCTTGATAAGGCAGGCTAGCGCTTCCGCGTCCATGCCTTCCTGTTTGTACTCCAGTAGAACCGCGACCGCGGACCTTTCCCCCAAGATCTTCATCGCGGTGTAGCCGCTGGACGCGATCTTGACGCGATAACCATGAGATTCTAGAGTCGCTTTGCGAAGAGCCAACACTTGTGGACGGTCATCGATGCACAACACAGTGGGGGAGTCCATTGTCACATGTCCTCTAGATACTTACGGCTGCATTTGGCTCGCCGTTGCCCGGCGTTCACGACACACAGAGCACAACACGCCCGGCACGACCTGACGAAGCATTGAAATGGCTCTGCGCTTGGGACACACCATTCATTCACACGCTGAGGCGGAATAGGCGTGCGGGTGTAGGCTTCATCTTTATTTAATGTCGGCCGCAGCAGTAGCGTATTTAATATGATGGCGCGGCTCTGGATCGGTTGCATTTTTCTGCCATAGAAACTGAGAACGATGTTCCATTGAACACTCCCTGCGTTGCGTCGGAATCGGACGGTTGGTACCGAACTTTCTCAAAGAAGCTCGCGGCATCATCCAAGTGGCAGATCGCAAAATCGCAGTCGCGCCATCGCCATAACAGCGGGGTCCAGCGCTTCGCAGGAGAGACGAGGTTGGGCTTTGGTTGACAATGTGTCGGTCCGCAGACATAAACGAGCAAGAGTCGCCTTCGCAGTGGAATGAAACATCTAGGGGGCGGGACTACGAAGGCGACTGTTGCTCTTGGCGAATTGCCATATGCTGCTTTGATGCTGTGGCTCATAACTCAGCTACATGAATGCGGAAACCTTTTTCTGTCTCTTTAAACCAAAATATCAAGGTTCTCTCCTCCTGTTTTGGAACTGGAAATGCAGTCGCCAGCATTGCAATTCATGTTTCGCTGGGAGCAGACTCGGTTCTTCGAGCATTAAGATGTGACTAACTGGAGTTGAATATCCGTTATCCACAGTTGCGTGGTTTTTCTCAAGGAAGGTCGCATATGCGCTCCAACATCAAACTCGGAACAATCTCCGGCATAGAGATCGGGCTTCATTACAGCTGGTTCATTATCGCCGCCCTGATCGCCTTCTCCCTCGCCGAACACTTTCGTCAGGTAGACCCGAGTTGGGGCCCGGGCCAGATCTGGATCGCTGCGCTGGTCACGGCAGCCCTGTTCTTCGCCACCCTACTGTTGCATGAACTCGCCCATTCACTAGTGGCCCAAGCTCGCGGCTTGAAAGTCAGGGCGATCACCCTGTTCGCGCTCGGCGGTGTTTCCCAAATCCAGGACGACGCGATCGACGCGAAAACAGAATTCTGGGTTGCGATTGCCGGGCCGATCGCCAGCCTGATTATCGGCTTTGGCAGCCTCGGCATAGCGCTCGGTTTGGGCTGGCAACGTTCCACCGAAGCACAGACTGCGGTAACCGGAGTCCTGGTCTGGTTGGGGTATATCAACATTGCTCTCGCGGTCTTTAACATGATTCCCGGTTTTCCGCTCGATGGTGGCCGGGTGCTGCGCGCGATCGTATGGGCGATCAATAAAAACGCCGACCGCTCCACTCGCGTTGCCGCGCGCGTCGGGGAATTCGTCGCTTTTCTGTTCATTCTCGATGGGATATGGCAATTTTTTTCCGGCACCGGCTTTGGCGGCCTGTGGATCGCATTCATTGGCTGGTTTCTGATGGACGCGGCCAAGGCCAGCTACGCCGAGGTGGAGATAACGGCTGCGCTTCGTGGCGTGCGAGTCTCCGAGGTGATGTCGCGTGATTGCGCCATCGTGAGCCCAGGAATGAGTTTGCAGGAGTTTGTTAATACTTACCTTTTGAGGGCGGGCGAGCGATGTTTCGCTGTGGAAGACCAGGGTCGCTTCCTAGGTCTCATTACCCCCCGCGATGTGGGCAACATGCCGCGCGACCGCTGGGACAAGACCACTGTGCAAGAAGCCATGCGCCCGCTAAAGGAGTTGCACGTCATCACTCCCGACACGCCAGTTCTGGATGCGCTAAAACTCGTAACCGGCAAGGATGTCAACCAGTTGCCGGTGGTCGCGAATGACGCTTTGCGAGGGGTCGTCTCCCGTTCTCAGCTGCTAAAGTTGCTGCAGGTTCGTTCGGAACTGCAACTCCCGGCTGCCTATCATCCGCCGCTAGATCGCGAGAACGAAAGCGAGAAACCGTCATCAGCCCCTGCGGCGTAAGCTTCGTGCACTTGTCAACGGTATGTCCGCATTCTTGACGGGAAAGTGATCAAGGCGGAAAATCCCTGCTACATCAAGCTGGCTAATACCTGGATCATTCTCAATCCCGGAGGTGGCCCAACTCCCGACAAGCCAGAGGTCTTTCTCGAAACACCGTCGGACCTCAACAGAGTGAATAGCTTCCTCAATTTGCGTGTCCCAGACATCTGGGCCTGCCACAAACAATGCGGGCGGCAAAGGCGCGATCTTTCTTACCGAGCGGCTGGACAATCACGGCTGGGAATGGCGTTGCTACATGGGTGATCCCGACGGATACCTCATCGAGGTCGGCCAATATACTCAAATGGCGCTCGACTGTTTCAAAAATGACGCCAAATCATGACACTCCTCACAGCCGAGAAGACTCTTTTCGTGGATTCGAACAATCGTGATCATGACGGTTGGCAGTCGGCATCGGGTAAGCGACAAAGTTGCTGTTCGCTGAAGGTAGAGCAAGGGTGGTTATCACGGTCCGGCGTTCCGAACCGTTGGATTTTGGATTCATGACGCTGTTCGACTACGTGTGAGGCTAGGAAAAATCCCCAGGCGGTTCGTTCATATGGCTGCAATGCGAACGCGATACCCCGATGGCATTTCGAGGAATACAGTCCTCCTGGCGTTCGCAAGTCTATTCGCTGGTCTCTCCTCGGGGATGCTCTACCCCATTCCGCTTCTTAGCGGCGCAATACTATACTGGGGAGATGAGCAAGCACCTCGAGTCGCTGTACCAGAATCTTCTCAACGGCAAACTACCCCATAACCTGAGTTGGAGCGAGGCCGTCGAACTGGTCGAACATCTGGGTGAGGTCCAACCGCATGGAGACGATGAGTTTGTGTTCCGCATCGGCAGCCAACGCGTTTTTTTCAAACGGCCGCACACCCATGATCTTGGCGTGGAGGAAGTTTCTCGGCTGCGTAAGTTCTTGAAAGAAGCCGGACCGGGTGCGCAGGTAGAAGAACCGGCCCACCCCAGCCGTATGGTTGTCGTCATCGACCACCACGCCGCCCATGTTTACCAAGATTTCAGTGGAAGTCGTCCGGCGGACGAACACAAGGTGCGACCTTACGATCCTTTCAATTTCCATCATCATCTGATTCATCGAAAAGAAGCTCACTACCGTGGCGAGCGCGTACCCGAAGAGCATTCGTTTTATAAGGAGGTCGCGAAAGATCTCACTTCGGCGAATGAGATCGTCCTCATCGGTCATGCCACCGGAAAAAGCAACGCCGCCGACTTCTTGAAAGAATACTTGAAGACCCATCATCCCGACATTTCTCAACGGGTCATCGCTACCGAAAGCGCAGACCTCTCGGCCGTTACCGAGCCTGAAATCGAGGCTCTGGCAAAGCGGCATATGATCGCAGTCGTCTAACAGCGTGGTTACGTAACCGCAATTACCGATTCATCAGTGTTGAGGCGCACTTCTGGCAGCTATCGGATTTTGCAGCACGACGCGGCGAATTCAGCTTTGGGGATCCAAGATGCGGACGGTACAGAGTGGCTGAACGCCGCCCTTGAAGCGGGATGGCCGGGGTTCCAGATTGGCGAACGAATTCCTCTCGAAGAGATCGCTCGCGCTCACGAGCTTGTGGAACATCCTGTGCGCCCGGGGACGGGTTGTCGTCGTGCTTTGATGAAACTCTACCCCCATCGGCCGGACGCTGAAATTCCCCGACATGATCAAAACCGATAGGTAAGACCAACATTGGCGAACACAATTGCATTCGACGGAGGAGACTGCTTCAAAAACGTCCCCGTCATGAAACCAGCGAGATTCAGTGCCGCAAGGAAATGCTCGCTGATGGCCCAGCGAATCTCGAGATTGGGTTGGCTGCCGATGTAGCGCGCGCTGGTAAGGTTTGCCGGTCGTAGTGGCACGTTCTCAAAGCTGTACAGCGCGTCTTTCGTGCTTTCGCGCCAGAACCAGATCCACTCGAGACATCCGGTTACGTTCAGCAAGGGATGGAACACGAACTGGGGCTGAACAGACAACAAATTTGCCGGGCCGATCAACGCGAACTTCGGACCGAAATACGCTCCTCGCGGAAAAAAAGCGTTCAACGTCCCGAGTGTACCCGGCTGTCCGTCGTCTCCGCTGATTGCATCTGTCTGCAGGCCGAAACGCACGCGCCACACTGGGCCGGGAAGCGTCCACCCGAAATTCCCTCCGGCGCCCCAGGCACGGATTTCACGATTCCCGAATGTGCCCCACTGAAATCCGGTCTCAATGTTGTAATCGAATCCAGCCCGCGGAGGTTCGCCAGGCAGGCGATTGAAGTACCGCCCGCCAACCATCCGTCGCTGCTCTCGTGCGGTTTGGTTGCCGTACGTCGCGGACTTCGCTTCGTAGTCAAGAAAGTAGACATCTGTCATGAATTGTGAGCTCCAGCGCACATTCGAGGCGTACAGGCCCCACAGGGTGATCGCTGGATTTGGTATGTCGTCCCACGCGCCTGGATTGATTTCTACCGGTTTGGCAGCGATGAGATCGATGCGACCCTTAGGTTTGTCATACCCGATGCGGACGCCATCGAAGGCGCTTCTTACGTTCACTCCCTCGTTATCATCGAGAAGGCGCCCTGTTCCGAGGACAATTTCTTGGCGTCCAAGAATGACGTCCCATCCGGGATGCGGGTCGTGCAGATTGCCGCCGAACTCGACGAAACCTTCGTGTCCGTCGGCCTCATCTTTGTCGATCCCCGGACGGGGGCCGGCCTTTTTCCCGCCGACCTCGTCAAGTGCCAGCGTAACAAAGACGCGCGCATGATCTCCGAGGTGGATGTCGACGTCGGGCATAAACCGTTCAAGAAGGTAACCGGTGTGATCTTGCGGGCCCGCGCCCCAGTCATTGCTGTTGAGATATTGAAACTCCGTGCGGTCCTCGAGGCCGAGGGTGAGGTAGATTGTTCCCGAGTCGTTCAGTGGAATGAATTTCAATCGGTCGTAAGGATCAACTCGTTTGGCCGGGTCGCGGAGAAAGCTCCAGTCTTCATACCTCGGAAAAGGGCTAAGCGCCGGCCGTACCCCTGGTTGTGCAGCATCCGTGGGCGATGGGTCCGGTGTCTGCGCTTGCAGCACCCCCGTGATAAATAAGCAGAACCCCAATATCAACAGACAGCGAGCCCGTCTCGCTGGCGTTGAAGCGTCCTCCAAAAAGACGCGTTGCCTCAAATCCGAACGCCCAAATTGACCTCTGAGCCAATTCACGCTAGTACTTGTCGTCCCGGAGTAGGTAATGAATTGCTGTGCGCACCTGACTGTCTATCCACACGTTCACTCCCGCGAGGCAGTCGATCCACTGGGCAGCACATAAACTCCGAATTCCACGACCAGGAGAGAGAGCCACTCGAGCCCCGCCGAATCAATTCTTCCCACTTCTTTTTATCGAAGTCAACACGCTGCTGTCGCACGGTGTCGCCGGATACTTAACCTGTGTGTGCGTTGTCGACATTCGGGACCGCTTTAGGCGCGAGGCACAACCAGCGATAGCTTGCCGTATCGCTGATACTTTTTAAAACGTCTGACACTGCCACACATTGTCCGCCACGCATGGGGGTGACATTTACTTTTAACCTGGTGTCAGGCAGTCCAAAGGAGACCGGCAATTACTGGATTGTACAAGGGGGAGCAACTCCATCGGGAAAGGATAGAAACACGCGGCTTGAAACGGTTTCGGAAGGAGCTTACTATTTTCTTGTGCTGATTCACCGGACAATCGCTTTGATCCTTTCGCTGGCTCTCTCGCCAGCAACCAGTAGCGGTCTCATCTGCACAATCAACTGCAATTATCCGGCCCTGATGAAACATGCCAGCGACGGCGATCAGGCGACGACAGCAATGCAGCATTCTCATCATCACCATGGCACCACGATGAACTCTGCATGTTGCCTGACTCGCGCAAGGCTGTTGAACAGCTCTTGTGTTCGAGACGTGCAGTTCTCCTCTGCTGTTGAAGCTCGCTGGCGCGTCAATTTTGATTCAGTGGCGATTGCGCGGGCACCAGTTGTCTCCGCTCGCGGTGGATATTCGGAAACAGCTTTCTTGTTGTCGTCCCCGCCCGGCTCTTTCCTCAAGAGCTTAGCTCCAACCCTTCGTATCTAGCCTTAGTTCGAGTCGTGTGTTCGTCGTAAGACTGCCTGCGCCCGGGGTTCAGCTTCGGGCATGGCCCTACTGCGCAACTTGTTGCAGTTTCCTTCAAGCACGAACAAGAGGACTTATGGAAAGACGCAATTTTCTCAAGACGGCCTTGACATTTGGAAGCGTCGCATTGGCTTCAGCGAAGGCCCTCGTTGCACAGCAAACGGGAAACGACGTAGCGGACATGCCTAACATGCACATGTCTGCCGGCAAAATGCACGACAAGTCTCGCTCGGCGGGGCCGGTTCTGGTGGAGTCACCTGATGTCGCCCAGCTTCCATGCCGCATGGACGGAGGCGTAAAGGAATTTCATCTCATTGCCGAGCCAGTCAAACAGGAGATTTTCCCTGGCCGGATCGTCGACTTATGGGGCTACAACGGCAGCGCTCCGGGCCCGACGATTCAAGTGAACCAAGGCGACCGCGTTCGGATCATCGTGGACAACCATCTTCCCGAAGCGACATCGATGCACTGGCACGGCTTCGAAATCCCGAACGAGATGGACGGAGCGCCCGGTTCAAGTCAAGACGCAATCCCTCCCGGTGGCCGATTTGTTTATGAATTCACGCTGCACCAGGAAGGAACTTATTTCTACCATTCGCACATGGCGATGCAGGAAATGATGGGAATGATCGGGGCATTCATCATGCATCCCAAGGAGCCATACAGGCCGCGCGCCGATAAAGATTTCGCAATCGTCATGCAGGAGTATGCCATCTTGCCAAACATCAAGGTGCCGAACTCCATGAACATGGAGTTCAACTGGCTCACCTTCAACGGCAAGTCGGGTCCAGCCACCACTCCCCTCATCGTGCGGCAAGGAGAGCGCGTCCGCATCCGTCTCATCAACCTCGGTATGGACCACCATCCGATACATCTTCACGGCCATCAATTTGTCGTCAGCGGCACGGAAGGAGGACGACAGCCACAATCCACGTGGGGGCCGGGAAACACGGTGCTCGTGGGTGTAGCGCAGTCGCGCGACGTCGAGTTTGTGGCGACCAATCCGGGAGATTGGATGCTACATTGCCATCTGCCACACCACATGATGAACCAGATGTCGTCGATGGTCGGTCCCATGTCACGCCGAAATGGAATGCCCGCCGGTCTCGACATGGAGCGAGGCATGGGAATGCTGCGACAAGGAAGCGCGACGTCCGACGAAAACGGTGCGAGCCTCGGTCGCGGACTGGGCGTCGGTTCAACTGCGGAACAAGCCCTGTCGAATTCTCCGTCGAAGTCCCGGAATCTGATGCAGCCCCAAGACATGCCAAATATGCAAGGAATGCAGATGGGCAAGCCAGAAGTCAGCAAGGACGCGAATTCCGTGCCCGGCTTTCCGCAGGACGCCTTCATGGAAGGTCCCATGATGGCGATGGATCAGATGGTCGATAAACCTGAAAACTTCGGATTGCGTCCCGGCTGGAGCGGCTTCATGGCGGGAATGATGACGTTCGTACGCGTGCTGCCTCCGGACAAGTACGACCAGATTATGGAACTCCGAAAAATGCAGGAAGGCAATAAACCCATGAACATGGACATGCCGGGGATGGAGCACAAACATGAATAACCTGAATGGGCGGGTGAAGTTTATCGAAGTGAGAGTTGAAACAATGTCATTACTCCGTTGTGTAACCCGACTCGCACTCTGCTTTTCCTGGTTTTTGTCCCTGATTGCGTTGCCGGGCCGAGCGCAAACCTCAGACTCCGACCAGAAGACGATCACCCTTGAAGAACTGCAACAGATGGCCATACAGAACAATCCGACGTACCGGCAATCCGCGGCTAACATCCAAGCGGCGGAAGGCAGGAAGACGCAGTCGGGACTCTACCCGAACCCAACTGTCGGCTACCAGGGCGAACAGATCCGAGGCGGGTCCTTTCACGGTGGCGAGCAAGGGTTTTTCATTCAGCAGGACATCGTACTAGGTGAAAAGCTCGGTTTGAATCGACAGATTTTCGACCAAGAACTCAAGCAGGCTGAAACAGAGGCCGATGAGCAAAAACTGCGAGTGGCCACAAACGTTCGAATGTCCTATATCCAAGCGTTGGCTGCCCAGCAGACTCTGGAGTTGCGGCACAACCTCAGCAAACTCGCCGACAACGCCGTCGAGACCTCCCATCAGCTCGCGAATGTCGGCCAAGCGGACGCTCCCGACCTGCTCGAATCGGAAGTGGAAGCGGAGCAGGCACAGCTCGCGGTCACGATGGCCGAAAGGAACCAGCAGCGGGTCTGGAAGGCACTGGCCGCCGTCGTGGGGAATCCGCGGCTTCCCTTGATGAGGCTCCAAGGAAGACTCGGGGACACGCCGCCGGTAAATGCGGATGAACTGGTAGAGAAAATCGTCAACGAGAGTCCAGCCGTCAGAATCGCCGAACTCGGCGTGAAACGCGCCGAAGCAGCCTTGGTGCGAGCGAAGCGGGAACCGATTCCCGACCTTCAGCTTCGCGGCGGCATGCAGCAGAATGGCGAGTTGTTGTCTGACGGCAGGTCTGTTGGACTGCAGGGCTTTGCCAACGTAGGCGTGAAAATTCCTATTTTTGACCGCAACCAGGGAAACATTGCCGCCGCTAAGGCTGATGCAGAAAGGGCGAAGCGCGAAGTGGAGCGCGTGAAACTCGTTTTGCGGGAACGGGCTGCAAGCATCGTGCAGAACTACACGTTTTCGCAAGCCGCGGTTGACCGCTACAGGAACCAGATGATACCGAGGGCGCAAAAGGCGTATGAAATGTACACCAAGAAATACCAGGCGATGGCCGCAGCTTATCCACAGGTCCTCATAGCCCAGAGAACCCTGATGCAGCTGGAAGTCGCCTACACCACTGCGCTAGAAACCTTCGCCACAAGCTCACTTTCTCTGCAGTCCTACCTGCTCACGGACGGCCTGGAAGCTCCTTCGCAACCCGGCGGAATCGACAAACCGGTTCGTGAGCTCAACATCCCCTTCCAAATCGGCGCAAGCCCACAGTAAAGGTAAGACGCAATCAGAAAACGCACTCTCTCTATTGATGATCGCTGCAGGCATCGTGGGATGCGCTGCGTCCGGATGGGTGATGATCCGGCGTGGTTTCAGTGCACGGGACAACCCATCAGCATTGGAAACCTACATCGCCAAGACGGCGCGAAGGTTTTCAATTCCGGTGTCAGAACGTAACGCCACGAATCCCTTCCCACGTCATTGCCGCGGCAAATAGCGCAATGATCGGTCAAGTGGGCGCGGGCTGCGCCGAGAACCTCGACTGTGATGGAAGTGGGAAGACACAAATCGGGCAGACTCCCTATCCGAAAGCGCCAGACATGCGTCTGCCCGAGACGCATTCGGCTTACTGGAATGCAACAATTTTGTTCCCGCCACATGCGCGATGTATATCCCCAGCAGTTCAGCTGCTCTCCCCAGAGTGGCATGGACTGTTGCGATTGCGTAGTACGCGGTGTGGAAAACTCTCGGGAGGTGCGGTGCGATATGTAGCCGAAAAGAGGGCCACATCTCGAATCCAATCATCCACAAGTTGAGCAGCAGAGCTGTCGTTTGGCAAGCACCGTGAGCTCTGTAACGCTTCTTTTTCGCCAGGATGACTCCTGCGATTAACGCCCCACCCAATGGCGAGTTGCACGATGAGGTTAACGTCCGCCGCGAAGGGGGCGCCAGTGCCAAGGAATCCGTTGACTGGAAGTTGAGTTGCGGCAATCAATCATTGACTCCATGCAGTTGCACGATTTTCAATAGCCTGCAAAATGCTCTGTGTGAATGCCCTCTTCAGGGACGGCGAGCTCGACCAGGGTTTGATGAGCCCCCGCGACCATGCCTGGCGGTCCAGCAACGTAGTAAATCGGGTCGTGCAAATTACCGACATGTTTGGAAAGCAGCTGCGCGTTGATAGGACCGGTTGCCCCTTTCCATCCACCCTGTCCAGGCCCGATGCGAGTAAAAGTTGGGACAAAATGAAAGTTTCGATTTGACATTTCTAAATCCCACAGAGTGTCCATGAATGCGGCGTCTTCAATGCGTCGATTCGCATAGAAGAGAAAGACAGGTGGGTGAGATTTATCGATCGCAGCAGATGAAAGCATACTCAGAAACGGAGTGATCCCGATGCCTCCTACGAGCAGAACCGCCGGCCTTGAAACATCGTTATGCAGAATGAAGGAGCCCATTGGTCCTCGTATGCTGACTTCGGTGCCGAGAGGCAAGGCCGATAGAGCACGCTTGAAAGACGAGTCGCGTATGCGCGTAGCCAACAAGATGTGAGAGGCGAAACAAGAACTTGCGATCGAGAAGGTATGCGTGAGGCCGTGCGGCCCATTGCCTGACACTCCTCGCAGAGCCAGATCGATAAACTGTCCCGGCCGGAACAAAAAGCTACGAGGCCTTTGAAACTGGAATGCGAGGGTATCCCTTGCGATCTCCGTACGACTGAGAAGTCTGCTGGGATAGCCGAGCACGGACTGTCCGACTTTGGGCAAGGACTCGAGCTGGAATGACATTGTGCACCTTAATCCTTCTGTGAACTCCGAAAAATGGAAGGCCTTCGACAGATCGTTTAGCATCGCTGTTGAAGGCCTTCAGGAGGCGGAAATTGTTAATGGGAATAGAACCAAATACGAACATTTTCTGAGTTGCTGGGGCTGCACGATAACCTTACCGGTCATCTTCGGATGAATCCGGCAATAGAAGGGATATTCGCCAGCTTCGGTGAAGCGAAATTCGAACTTGTCGTCTGTATCCAGCGCTGCAGATTCGAATTTCCCCTGAGCGCTGTCGACGGTGTGGGGAATGTCATCAGGGTTGATCCCTGTGACAGTCGTCCCAGCTTTGACGGTGAGCGGTACAGGACTGTACACAAAGTTATCGATCATCACTTGAGGCGCTGCATCTGTCCCGGCTGCCGTCCCCACAAGCATGGCAGAGACATTTTTATGCTGTGCTTGCGAGGTTGTACTGGCCAAGATCATTACCGACGCGATTGCAATCAGAACTGCAACGCTCCACTTGAGATTAGCGACCTGCTTCATTTTCACCGAGTGCATAGTTTGCTCCTTCAAAAATCTCATCGAAATTATTAGCCCGATCGTTTTGCCTCACTCTCCAGAACACGCCGACATCAAGTCATCAAGAGGCGAATCCACAACAGCCAGGCTCTTCCCACTGACCGTAATTCACATCCGTAATTCCCAAGACTTTTTTCAGTTGGTCGGCAGGTACCTTCATCGGTCCTGCCGAAGGGGCCTTTCCCGGGGCCGGTTGAGGGAAGGCTGTCGACATCGCGGTATGGAAGGAAACCTTGCCTTCGACTTTTTGCATGACTTGATAGATGTGCCCATTTAGGACAGTCACGGAGCCGAAGCGTTTTACATAAGACAAGGCCTGGTCGCTATCGTCGGTGCCCCAGCCCCAATCGGGATAAATCGTCCAGAGTGGGATGTGCGCGAAGAGCACGATCGGCGTGCTGGCAGAGCGCCCCTTCAGATCGTCATCGAGCCACTCAAGCTGCTCGTGACCGAGCGATCCCCAGCCGCCCGCCTTCAGGTTGGCAACATTCACAAGGCCGACGAAATGCACGCCCTTGTGGTCGAAGCTGTACCAGCCGGTCCCTTTTGCGCCTTTGCCGAATCGCTGCAGGTACTGCTCGCCGTTGTCGGTGAGCATGTCGTGTTCGCCGGGAACGAAGTATATCTGTTTCGCCGCGGCTCCCCGTAAAGACCGATCGAGGGTGTCGAATTCGCTGGGCTTCGAGAGATGGCTCAGATCGCCAGTGTGGATCATGAAATCGAGTCTCTCGGGCAAAGCATTGATCTTGTCGATCGCTACTTGCAAGGTCGCAGTGACATCCGGAGTTGCCGGCTTATCAAAACCGATATGGCTGTCGCTGATCTGGACAAAAGTGAAATCGGTGCCCATCGCGGCATCCTTTTTCGCTCCGTTGGCGAACACCCGCGACACCGGCACGCCTCCGCTCAGGGTCCAAACCAGGCCGGCTCCCGCCCACGCCATACACTTCAGAAACCCGCGGCGGTCGACACCGTCATTGTTGAGATCGTGTAGCCTCCGATCGATGAAGTCCTGTTTCTTTTCTGCCATTTTTCCTCCGTCTTGTTGCTCTCGGAGTTGATAACCAGCGGCGCTGCTCTTTATTCCAAACAAGCGCAGTGATCGAGAATTCCTATAAAAAAGGCAGCCTCGGGTGAGGCCGCCTGTAAGGGATGGGGAGGGTCTTTAAAAGACGAACTTTGCCTGCAGCTCAATCACCCGCGGAGAAGCGTCGGCCCCCAGTCCAGCGCCGTAGATCGATGTTCCCGCTGACGAGGGGAATTCGAACATGTGGGCACGAAGCCGTCGGCCACAGGCTGTACCCCGCGAACCTGAACTCTGAGTGCACTGGAACTCCCGTGAAAGAGGTCCGCGGCGCAGTAGTCCGACCCTTCCTGAATGGCCGAATGGATGCCAAGGTGAATTTCCTTATTGCCAGCGGTGATAGCGGCCAGACAACGGAAAATTTCTATCCTTCCGAGATCCAGCAGGTGGTTGGAGTTCGGATAGCATCCTATGCCAGCGTAACTGTCAACTGTCGGTTTGGTCGCCAGCCGACGCCCTGAGCGTCGGCCATCGGAGGACTTTCTCTTCTGGAAACGAGGGCATATGATATCGTCCACGGAGCAACGAATGGCGTTCGCGCCTATAAACAAGGCAGCGATTACTGATCTCGATGTGCTCTGGATCACCGCCGGCTTGGGCTGTGATGGGGACACGATCGCGATGACCGCGGCCACCCAGCCCAGTATCGAAGACATCCTTCGCGGACAGATTCCTTGGATTCCAAAAGTGACCCTGCACAATCCCTTCCTTGCCCTGGCCAATGGTGACGACTTCATGAAGCCCTTCCATCAAGCTGCTGCAGGGAAGATGGAAAATTTCATTCTGGTGGTGGAAGGGTCCATCCCCAATGAACACAACAAAGAAGAAGGCTACTGGGCTTCCTTGGGCACGGACCCAAAGACCGGTCAGCCGATCACCACGTGTGAATGGATCGATCGTCTCGCTCCCAACGCGTGGGCGATGGTGGCGGCTGGAACCTGCGCCACCTACGGCGGCATTCACGCCATGGAAGGTAATCCCACGGGATGCATGGGGCTTGCCGACTACATGGGCTGGAAATGGAAGTCGAAAGCGGAGATTCCCATCGTGTGCGTGCCCGGATGTCCGGTGCAGCCGGATAATTTCATGGAAACGCTTTTGTATCTGCTCTACATGGCGTCGGGCCGCGCGCCCATGATTCCGCTCGATGAGGCATTACGGCCGACCTGGCTATTTGGCAACACCGTGCACGAAGGCTGTGACCGCGGCGGCTTCTACGAGCAGGCGCAGTTTGCCGACGAATACGGAGCCCCGCTTTGCATTGTGAAGCTGGGATGCTGGGGCCCGGTGGTTCAGTGTAACGTTGGGAAACGAGGCTGGATGGGAGGCATCGGTGGATGTCCCAATGTCGGCGGCATCTGTATTGGGTGTACCATGCCGGGCTTTCCCGACAAGTTCATGCCATTTATGAATCAGCCACCGGGTTCTCTTTTGTCTTCAGCTGCGGTTCAAACTTATGGACGCGCCATTCACGCGTTGCGCCGCTTCACGCAGTCATCGCTGAACAAAGAGCCCAGCTGGCGCAAGCCGACACGTGGTTGAGGGATAGGGATGGTCTCATTTTCATGGCCGAATAATAAGAACTACGCGACTGACGCTCGCCCGTCTGACGATCATCCATCTGGGGTTGCCGAGCCGGAGATGAGTCCTGCCGTAGCTGAGGAAATTCTCCAGCGCTTGGCCGGAGTCTTCCAGACTCGCCACAATCCGCCAACCGCAAGGCGCGTGGTCTATCTAGCAGAAGGGCCCGACCAGGGATGGTCCAAGGATGACGATGCGCAGCTCCCGAATCTCGAAGCCCGATATCGTGCTCTGGTCGAGCAGATTCCAGCAGTAGTGTTCATGGCTTATCTCGATCGCGGGATCGGCGAGGCCTACGTCAGCCCACAGATTGAAGCCGCGCTGGGTTTTTCGCAGGAAGAGTGGCTGGAAGATCCTATCCGTTGGTATCGCCACATCCATCCCGAAGACAAGCAGCGCTGGAGCATCGAAGCGGCAGAGATGTTTCTCACCGGCAACCCGCTGCGTTCGGCCTATCGTGTGATTTCGCGCGATGGCCGTGTCATCTGGTTTCATTGCGAAGCCAAGATGATCCGCAAGGAGGATGGCCAGCCCTGGTTCGTTCACGGTGTGGGCTTTGACATCACCGATTTAAAGCGGACCGAAGAAGCGTTGCAGGAGGAGCGGAACGTCGGAAAGCGGGCAGAAGCCAAGTTCCGCGGATTGCTGGAAGCGGCGCCGGACGCGGTCGTGGTGGTCAATCGAGAAGGCAAGATCGTTCTGGTCAACGCTCAAGTGGAGAAATTGTTCGGCTATGGACGCGAGGAATTACTGGGGCAACCACTCGAAATGCTGGTCCCCGCGCGTCTGCGACACAAACACCCCGAACACCGCCAGCGTTTTTTCGGAGAGCCGCGGGTGCGTCCGATGGGAGCAGCCGGCGAGGAGCTTTACGGCCTGCACAGGGACGGACACGAGTTCCCCGTGGAAATCAGTCTCAGCCCTTTGGAGACGGAAGAAGGCGTGCTGGTTTCAAGCGCGATTCGCGATATTACCGAACGCAAACACCTGGAGAAAACAATTCTGGAGATCAGCGCCCGCGAGCAACGCCGCATCGGACAGGACCTGCATGATGGATTGGGCCAGCATCTTACGGGCATCGCCTTCATGAGCAAGGTGCAGGAACAAAAGCTGATGGAAAAAGGCCTGCCCGAGGCCGGCGACGCCGCCAAGATCGTGAACCTGGTGAATGAGGCCATCAACAAGACGCGCGAATTGGCGCGCGGATTGCTTCCCGTGGTGTCGGACGCGCAGGGGCTGATGTCGGCCTTGCAGCAATGGGCGGGCGAGGTGGAAGATTTGTTCGCGGTCAGCTGCCGGTTCCAGTGTTTCACTCCGGTGCTGATCCATGACGACACCGTGGCCACGCATCTTTATTACGTTGCCCGCGAGGCCGTGAACAACGCGATCAAGCATGGTCACGCTCGCCAGATCGTCATTCGCCTGGCTGCCGACCAGCACCAGGGCGCGCTTACAATTCAGGATGATGGTTACGGAATCGGGAGCGTTATTCCCGGCAATAAGGGAATGGGGCTTCACCTGATGAACTACCGGGCCCGGATGGTCGGAGGCTCTCTCGAAGTGCGGCGCGTCCCGACCGGCGGAACTATGGTTACCTGTCTGTTTCCGGTGATGCCTGCGGAAAATGAAACGAAGTGAAACATGAGCCCGACTTCCAAAACGCAGAATCCTGTCGCCACGAAGAAAAGAATCCTTGTGGTCGATGACCATCCCATTGTGCGCCAGGGCTTGGCGCTGCTGATCAACCGGGAGCCCGATCTTGTAGTTTGCGGCGAAGCTGAAGAAGCCATGGGTGCTCTGCACGTGCTGGCATCGGCCCGGCCCGATGTTCTCATCGTGGACATTTCTCTAGTTGGCCCCGATGGCCTCGATCTGTTGAAGAACATTCGCACTACTCATCCCACTCTGCCGGTGCTGATTCTCTCCATGCACGATGAGTCGATCTACGCGGAGCGCGCGCTCCGCGCCGGCGCCAACGGCTATATCATGAAGCAGGAGGCCACGGAAAAAGTGCTGGTAGCCGTCCGCCGCATTCTGAGTGGAGAGATTTATGTGAGCGACCGCATCGCCAACAAGATGCTCAAGCACTACATCGCCGGCTCCGGCACTCTGCGAAACTCCACTATCGCCGATCTCAGCGACCGCGAGTTGGAAGTGTTTCGCCTGATCGGGGAAGGCCACGGAACCCGGCAGATTGCCGATGAGCTGCATATCAGCGTAAAAACTGTCGAATCCTACCAGGCCCACATCAAGGAAAAGCTGTCTCTGCGCAGTGCCCGCGAGCTCATGCAACACGCCATTCAGTGGAATATGAATGAGAAGGCAGTGTAGTGAGCATTCGTCCGAGATCGCTTGCCGACTGTTGACTCCCGCGGCACGAGGGAATCCCCTATGCGATTCATAGTTATTCCCCCAAAGTGAAAAAGTGGCACTCCCGCTTGTAAGGCATCCGGATATTGTTGATTCTATCCCCGCACATCAGGTTCCCATTCTGGAACGGAGAGGACTGCTCGGGGATGCTCTCCACGTGTGATTCCTGTTCGTAGATAGAGTAAATAAAGAAGATAAGAACTAGTCGGCCTCCGTTCTTAACAAGTTGATTCGGAAAAGGAGAACGCAGTTATGGCAGCGGAAACGGTTCCGTACGGTCGGGTTACGCAAAAACCATCGCCTGTCGCCGAGGTACACATACTCTGGATTACCGCAGGTCTGGGCTGTGATGGAGATTCGGTTTCAGTCACAGCGGCTACGCAACCGAGCATCGAAGACGTTCTGTTAGGCGCAATCCCGGGGCTTCCCAAGGTGCACTTGCACAATCCGGTCCTTGCCTACGAGAACGGGGATGACTTCCTCAAGTTTTGGTACATGGCGGAGAAGGGCCAGCTTGAGCCTTTCGTGCTGGTTGTCGAAGGTTCGATCCCCAACGAAAAGATCAAGAAGGAAGGATATTGGGCGGCGCTCGGAACGGACCCTAAGACGAAACAGCCCATTACCACCAACGAATGGATCGACCGTCTCGCCCCCAAAGCGTTGGCAGTCGTTGCCTGCGGCACCTGCGCCACCTACGGCGGGATTCACGCCATGGAAGGCAATCCCACGGGAGCCATGGGGCTCGCGGACTACCTCGGCTGGGATTGGCGGTCCAAGGCCGGCCTGCCCATCGTCAATGTTCCCGGATGCCCGGTGCAGCCCGACAATTTTATGGAAACCGTTCTCTACCTGCTCTACCAGGTGGCAGGATTGGCACCCATGATTCCGCTCGACGACCAGCTGCGTCCCACATGGTTATTCGGCAGGACGGTCCACGAAGGCTGCGATCGAGCTGGCTACTACGAGCAGGGCGATTTCGCAGAAGTGTATGGCTCGCCCAAGTGCATTGTGAAGTTGGGATGCTGGGGTCCGGTAGTCAACTGCAACGTTCCCAAGCGGGGATGGATGGCAGGAATTGGCGGCTGCCCCAACGTCGGCGGGATCTGCATCGGCTGCACCATGCCTGGTTTTCCTGACAAGTTTATGCCGTTTATGGACGAGCCACCGGGAGCAAAAGTCTCCAGCGCGGCGGTCGGCGCTTATGGCCGTGCCATTCGCGCCCTGCGTACCATGACCCAGGCCACTACCAACAAGGAACCGAAGTGGCGTCATCCCCGCGCGGAGCTGACCACTGGGTACCATCCACGATCCTATTGAGGAAGCGGTTGAGGAGACGCGAGAAAAAGCTGAGACACCCGCTGAGACAGATAAAGGAGCGATCGAATGAGCACTATTACCGCACCGACAAAAGATGTTTCCGGCAAGAAAGGCAATCTGGTGGAAATGAACTGGGACCCGATCACTCGGATCGTCGGGAGCCTGGGCATTTTTACCAAAATCGATTTTGACAATCGCCATGTGGTCGAGTGTCATAGCACCTCGTCCATCTTTCGCGGATACAGCATCTTCATGAAGGGCAAGGACCCACGCGACGCTCACTTCATCACCAGCCGCATTTGTGGAATCTGCGGCGACAACCATGCCACCTGCGCCACTTACGCTCAGAACATGGCGTTCGGGGTGAAGCCGCCTCCGATTGCCGAGTGGATCGTCAACCTTGGCGAAGCCGCCGAGTACATGTTCGATCACAATATTTTTCAGGACAATCTGGTGGGCGTGGACTTCTGCGAGCAGATGGTTAAGGAGACCAACCCCAAGGTCTGGACGAAAGCGCAATCGACCCCGGCGCCGCACTCCAATCTGCATGGGTTCCGCACCATCGCCGATATCATGATCGCGCTCAACCCGTTTACCGGATCTTTCTATCGCGAAGCTTTGGTCATGAGCCGCATGACACGGGAGATGTTCTGTCTGATGGAAGGCCGCCACGTTCATCCGTCTACCCTGTACCCCGGCGGCGTCGGAACCGTGCCCACCATCCAGCTCTTTACCGACTACCTGGTTCGCTTGATGAAGTATGTCGAGTTCATGAAGAAGGTGGTTCCGCTGCACGACGACTTGTTCGACTTCTTCTATCAGGCATTGCCCGGCTACGAAGAAGTAGGTCGTCGCAGGGTGTTGCTGGCATGTTGGGGATCGTTCAACGATCCCGATGTCTGCGATTACACCTATAAAAACATGACGAACTGGGGTCGCGGTATGTTCGTTACTCCGGGCATCGTGGTCGACGGCAAGCTGGTGACCACGGACCTGGTGGATATCAACCTGAACATCCGCATTCTGCTGGGCAGTTCCTATTACGACGAGTGGAAGAATTCGCAAGTCTTCGTCAAGACTGATCCTCTGGGCAATCCGGTGGACAAGAACCATCCCTGGAACCAGACCACGATTCCGCGTCCACAGAAGCGTGACTTCGGGGGGAAGTACACCTGGGTGATGTCGCCGCGTTGGCTCGACAAGCGGACGGGTGATCATCTCGCGATGGATACCGGAGGCGGTCCGATCGCTCGTCTGTGGGCTACCGCGTTGGCCGGCTTGGTGGATATCGGATACATCAAGGCCACCGGCCACAGCGTCAAGATGTATCTCCCGAAGACGACCTCGCTGCCTGAAGTCGAATTCGAGTGGAATGTGCCCAAGTGGAGCAACGCCATCGAACGCGACCGGGCGCGAACCTACTTTCAAGTCTATGCAGCCTGCGCCGCTTTGCATTTTATGGAAAAGGCACTGGCGGAATTGCATGCAGGTCACACCAAAACCTGGACGGAATTCAAAGTGCCTGAAGAAGCCATTGGCTGCGGTTTCCACGAAGCGGTGCGCGGCGTGCTCTCGCATCACGTGGTGATCAAAGAAGGCAAGATCGCCAACTACCATCCGTATCCTCCGACTCCCTGGAATGCCAATCCCCGCGACATTTACGGCACTCCGGGTCCGTATGAGGACGCGGTGCAGAATACCCCGATTTTTGAGGAAAACGGCCCGGACAAGTTCAAGGGAATCGACATCATGCGTGCGGTACGCAGTTTCGATCCTTGTTTGCCATGCGGCGTACACATGTATTTGGGGAACGGAAAGGTGCTCGAGACGCATCATTCTCCAATGTTTGGTCTCCAACCCTGAACCTGCTCGATGGGTGACGAAGGAGTGAGGGTGGTAGCGGTCAGGAATCGCCAGTGCGGTTGGCTCCTGAGGTAGACTGGCGTCTCGAAACTGCGCTCTCGCTCCTCATTTTCCTACGGTTTGACGTCATCAGTCTGACAAGGAGAGTTCGACAAGGAGGACGGTTGGCCGACGCCAGAGATTTTCGCGAAGACATCCAGCGGATCGGCGGGCTGGTTCAGGAAATAGAATCGATCGCGGATCCCGCAGTGAGAGCTGCCACCAAGGACCTGGTGCAGTCGCTCATGGATTTGCATGGTGCGGCATTGGAGAAGGCGCTCGAGATCGTCGCCGATGCCGGAGAACCGGGAATGAGCATTATCGACCGTCTGGGCCGTGATTCACTGGTAAGCAGCGTCCTGATTCTTTACGGCCTGCATCCCGAGGACATCGAAACCAGGGCGATAAAAGCCGTGGAGCGCGTTCGGCCGCAAGTGCGCAAGCAGGGCTGCGAAGTGGAACTGCTTGGCGTGCATGACGGCGCAATCCATCTGCGCGTTGAAACCGGTTCGCATACTTGCGGCTCGACCGCGAAGACCGTGCAGGCCACTCTGGAAGCGGCGATGTATGAGGCAGCGCCGGACTTGAGTTCCTTGCTGATTGAAGGTCTAGAAGAGAAACCCGTTTCCGGATTTGTGGCTTTGGACAAGTTGATGGCCGGGCCGGCTGGATCACCAGTAGCTCTGGGTCCGCAGGGTGCGGACTAGAGTTCGGATTAAAGAAGTGCGGTAACCGCTTGGGATTTGGAATCATGAGTTCAGGACAATATATGGCATCGGCCGATGGCTTTGGAACCCTGCGCCAGTTAGCGCGGCGCGAGCGGCCGCTCGAACGCTGCGAGCTGTGCAGCGTCGGCCTGCGGCCCGATCATCCTCACTTGATAGAGGTGGCGCAGCGCAAGCTCCTCTGCACCTGCGAGGCTTGCGCCATTCTGTTCAGCGGGCAGGCTGTAAAGTTCAAGCGGGTGCCACGGCGGGTGCGGTCTCTTCCCGACTTCAATCTCACCGATGCTGAGTGGAATGGCCTGATGGTCCCTATCAACATGGCCTTCTTCTTCAGAAGCAGTCTTGAGCGGCGCGTCGTCGCTCTTTATCCGAGCCCCGCGGGCGCTACCGAATCTTTGCTGGCGCTGGAATCCTGGAACGAAATTGTGGCGCGCAACCCGATTCTGAACGAAATGGAGTCCGACGTGGAAGGGCTGCTGGTAAACCGGCTCGGTTATTCCCGTGGGTACTCTGCGGCCGAATATTATCTGCTTCCCATCGACGAGTGTTACAAGCTGGTGGGCTTGATCCGAATGCATTGGAAAGGTCTTTCCGGCGGGACCGAAGTGTGGAAAGAACTGGGTGAGTTTTTCACGAGTGTAAAGGGGCGTTCGGTTGATATTCGCATCGAGACCAATCAGGCATCACGGCTGGAAGAGGAATCTCATGCCTGAGCTGAGCTTTCAGGTCGAGGGCGCCGAGGTTGTCGCCAATGCTGCCTCGCCTCTTCTGGCTTTCAAGCTTCGCCTGACCAACGTTAATTCCGAGCAGACGATTCACACGGTCGCGCTGCGCTGCCAGATCCAGCTCGAAGTCACCCGCCGCAAATACTCGCCCGAAGACCAGAAGCGCTTACTCGACCTGTTTGGCGAGCCCAGCCGGTGGGGCCAAACTCTGCGAAGTCTTTTGTGGACCCATTCCAATCTCGTTGTGCCTTCGTTCAAGGGAACCACTCTGATCGATCTTCCGGTACCCTGCAGTTTCGATTTCAACGTGGCCGCTACCAAGTATTTCGACGGCCTGGCGAATGGAGAAGTTCCCGTCTGCGTGCAGTTCAGTGGCACCGTTTTTTATGCCAGCCCCGAGGGCGGCTTGCAGGTCGCGCCCATTTCCTGGGACAAGGAAGCCCGATTCAAACTGCCGGTAAGCCTCTGGCGCGACATGATGGAGTTCTACTATCCCAACAGCGCGTGGTTGTGCCTGCACAAGGATGCTTTCGACCAACTTTATCGATACAAGGTTCGGCACGGCATTCCCACTTGGGAAGAAGCGTTGGAGAGAATCATTTCCACTGAAGAAGTTGAAGAGAAGGTAATGTGATGAATCTCGCGGCGGTGGACAAAATCGCGAAAGCCGTGCTGTATGAGGGATACATGCTGTATCCCTACCGCCCCTCGTCGGTGAAGAACCAGAAGCGCTGGAACTTTGGCGTGCTTTGTCCGCAGTCGTACAGCGAAGCGCAAAACGGCAGCGAGGCCTGGACCATGCAGACCGAATGTCTGGTCGAAGGCGGTTCGGTGACCGAGCTTGAAGTTCGAGTGAGGTTTCTCCAACTGGTGACGCGTTCTGTCGGCGAGCTGTCGATGCCAACGAGCGAGTTGCTGCCGGATGAAAGACCGGAGTTTCGTCTAGTGGAGAGACTTGTGGTGAACGGTCGCGTATATCAGGCCTGGCAGGAGGCAATTGAGCGGGAGTTGTGTTTGCCCGTGCTCAACGTGGAAGCGTTGAGCCACAGACCGGTCTGCGATGCCTTCAGTTTCTCCGCAGAGAAGCAAGTCGAATATCTGCGCGACAACAGCGGGCAGGCCACCGGCGTGATTATGCGCGAGCGGACGGCGATTTGCTGTGCCATCCAGGTCGCGAGTGAACGGGTTGAGGACGGAGTATTCAAGGTAAGTGTGCTGATTCGCAACACCACACCGTTCACAGTCGCGCGGAGTTCCACTCGCGACGAGGCGTTGCTTAGTTCCATGGTCTCAGCCCATACCGTTCTGGGCGCGCAGGATGGAAACTTTGTTTCGCTGATCGCGCCTCACGAAGGCCTTTGTGAGGCGGCGGCGAACTGTAAGAATGCTGGGACTTGGCCAGTGCTCGTCGGAGACGAAGGGCAGTGCGACATCATGCTTTCTTCCCCGATCATTCTCTACGACTATCCGCAAATTGCTCCCGAAAGTGCCGGAGACCTGTTTGACGGAACCGAGATTGACGAGATTCTTTCCCTGCGCATCATGACGCTGACCGACGAGGAGAAGGGTGAGATGAGCCAGTCGGATGAGCGCGCCCGTCAGATGCTGGAGCGCACAGAGACTATGCCTGTGGAGCAGTTGATCAAGCTGCACGGAGTGCTGCGGGGGTTGCGCCCACTCAAGGAGGAAACCCAATGAACGAGTGGGAATGGCAGCTTCTCGAAGAGAAGACGCCTCTCGATCATTTGGAGATTTCGGGAGTCGAAGTGCGGACCGGCAGCCGCGTGCGTCTGCGGCCTCGTAAGGGCGGCGACGTGATGGACATCGCGCTCGCCGGGCAGATTGCGACTATCGAATGCATCGAGCAGGATTACGAAGGCAAGCAACACGTCTGCGTCGTGCTCGACAACGATCCCGGCAAGGATATGGGCATGCTGCGCCAACCCGGCCATCGCTTCTTTTTCGATGCGGAAGAAGTTGAGCCGCTGTCGCCCGGCGAGATTCCTCCAGTTCAAGCGACGGAGAAGCCAACCATCCTGGTCGCGGGCATCGGCAACATCTTCCTCGGCGACGATGGCTTCGGCGTGGAAGTAATTCGCCGCCTGGCCGAGCGGAAGCTGTCGCAGAGAGTGCGTATAACCGATTTTGGCATCCGCGGCTTCGACCTGGCCTATGCGCTACAAGACGGCTACGAGGCCACAATCCTGGTCGACGCCTGCCCGCACGGCGACGCTCCCGGAACGCTCTATGTGATCGAACCGGACTTGAAGGTCTTGGACGACCTGGACGCCCCTAAAGAAATGATCGAGGCCCACGCCATGAATCCGGTCAGCGTTCTGCGCATGGCCCGGGCCATGAACATCGAAGTGAATAATGTGCTGCTCGTGGGCTGCGAACCGGAAACGCTTGGTCGCGAAGAAGGCTACATGGGACTCAGCGTACCCGTCGCGGCCGCCGTGGAAGAAGCGGTGAAACTCGTCGAGTCGCTGATCGACAGAGTTCTGAACAAGGCGGAGACTGTTTCAAATCAATAACCATCCGGCGCAAAAGGAGACTACCGTGGCAATGGAAGAAAACGGTAATGGTAACGGAACCAGTGACAAAGACACGCTGTTCATGCTGAGCGGAGTGGCTCTGGTCGTGTTTGGTGCGGGCTTGATTCTTTCCAACCCGATCGCAAGACGTTATCTCGGTCAGTTCGGTCTGGGCAACCTGGCTCAGGGTGCTTTGCCGGATTTGGATCGCTATTTGAAACTGCGATCCATGTAACCGGGGTAAGTGGGGACAACCGAACCTATGTAGAGCAACGAGACTTGGCGAACATCGACCAACTCCCACAGGGTTAGTAAGCCACGCAGGGAGAATAGCTGTTCGCTTTATCCAGAGGGGGGTAAATTGACTGTGGTCGTGTAGTATCTAACGAAGTTGGCGGGGAGGGCGGTTCATGGCGACAACTTCCACGGGGCAGACTTCTGCGAGTGTCCGTTATGTTATCGATACACGAGCAAGCCAGTTTACCGTGCAGGCCTTTGCCGGCGGCTTGATTTCGGCGGTCGCTCATAGTCCGAAGATCGCGATTCGCGATTGGACTGGCGTAGTTCAGATGAGTTCCACGCTGGACAGCCTTTCCCTCAAGGTGCAGGTGAAATCCTCGTCGCTTGAGGTTCTGGATGAGCTCCCGGACTCGGACCGCCGGGAGATTCACCGGGTGATGAATCGCGAGGTGCTGGAATCAACGCAGTTCCCCGAAGTTATTTACGACAGTACCCAGGTGGCGGTCGAGAAACTGAAAGATGATCTATACCGCCTCAATGTGCGTGGGAGATTGAATCTTCATGGCGTGTCCAACGATCAGGACATTATCGCGCAAGTTTCTCTCGCAGTGGATAGCGCGCGCGCTTACGGCAGTTTTACCCTGCTGCAGAGCGATTACAACATTCGCATCGCTTCGATCGCGGGCGGCACCTTGAAGCTTCAGGACGAATTGAAATTCTACTTCTACGTTGTGGCTCGAAAGCAGGAATGAATCAGTGAATGTTCCATCAAGAGATCCGATTACCGGGAGGCATTTCCAGTGCATTACGCCATAGACCCCAAGGGAACACCGGAGGATGCCACGGTCCGCTACGACGTTGACTCCAAGGGAAGTACCTTTATCGTTCGCGCGTTTACCACGGGGCTGCTTGCAGCATTCGGTCACAACCCCACGATCGCCATCCCTGGAATCGAGGGCGAAATTGTCCTGAATCCCGATGCGATCGACGAAAGCTCGCTGCGCATGGTTGTTGACGCGTCCTCACTCGCCGCCACTGATGACATCAGCGCTAAAGATCGCGATGAGATCAACCGCAGAATGCACGCTGAAGTCCTTGAGTCAGACTCCTTCCCGCAGATCGTTTACGAAACGTCGCGCGTCTCCGCCAGCAAGACGGCTGAAGGACAGTATTGGGCGGCCATTACTGGGGAACTAGCGATGCACGGAGTCACCAAGACTCAGCCGATTTCTGCTCGCCTTTCCGTGAACGGCACTGCACTGCGGGCCACGGGGGAATTCTCAGTGCGACAGAGTGACTATGAGATTCGCCCAGTTTCCGCGGTGGGTGGAACCGTAAGACTCAAGGATGAACTCAAGCTCTCGTTTGATATCACAGCCCGTAAACAGGCGTAGACTGGCTGCAGGCACAGGACCGAAACATGGACGGGAGGGAGCAAATCATGATGTCGCGGGAGGATGTCGCATGTGTCTAGCCATACCGGGGAGAGTGGTAGAAATCTCTTCTGACAATCAGGATTCCGCGCTCGTGGACGTAGTCGGTGTGCGGCGCAAGATCGATCTGGGTCTGCTGCACGACAACAAGCCCGTGCCCGGCGACTGGGTGCTCATTCATGTTGGCTTCGCCATGAGCAAGATCAGCGAGCAGGATGCGGCCGACCAGATGAGCACGCTCAGAATGTTGGGCGAGATCGACGGAGCGATGCAGGAAATGCAGGGATATGGACTGGAGGATGTGAATTGATGCCCGCTTGCGTCCAGCCCACGAGGAAGGGATCGGCATGAGATTCGTGGACGAGTTCCGCGAACCGGAACTGATTTCGAAGACGGCAGACGAAATCCGCCGGCTCGCCGGTCGGGAACGCCACTACCGCATGATGGAAGTCTGCGGCGGACATACTCATGCCATTTATCGTTTCGGTCTCAAAGACATTCTCCCCGAAAACATCGAGTTGATCCACGGCCCCGGCTGTCCGGTCTGCGTGCTACCCATGGGAAGAATCGACGATGGCCTGTCCATCGCGCAGCGGTCGGATGTTATCTTCGCCGCTTTCGGCGACATGATGCGCGTCCCCGGAACTCAAGGCAGCCCGCTCGAGCACAAAGCTCGGGGAATGGACGTTCGCATTGTGTATTCGCCTTCCGACGCACTGAAACTGGCGCGGCTCAATCCCGGCAAGCATGTCATGTTTTTTGCCATCGGCTTTGAAACCACGGCGCCCTCCACTGCGCTTACGATAATTCGCGCCAAGGCCGAAGGCATACGCAACTTCTCGGTTTTCTGCAATCACGTCACCATCATTCCGGCGATTCGTGCCATCCTCGATTCCCCTGACATGCGTCTCGATGCTTTCATCGGTCCGGGCCATGTCTCGACCGTCATTGGTTGCCGTCCTTACGAGTGGATCGCGCAAAACGAACGCAAACCCATCGTAGTCTCGGGCTTCGAGCCGCTGGACATGCTGCAATCCATTGTCATGCTCCTGCGCCAGTTGAGGGCGGGCGAGGCCAAGGTCGAGAATCAATACAAGCGCGTTGTTCCCTGGGAAGGTAATCACGCCGCGCTCAAGGCCATGGCCGAGGTCTTCGAGCTACGCCCCTATTTCGAGTGGCGCGGCTTGGGATTCATTTCGCAGTCGGCATTGCGCGTCAACGAGAAGTACGCCGAATGGGATGCGGAACAGCGTTTTGCGGTTCCTGGCGTTCGCGTCACCGATCCTAAAGCCGCGCAGTGTGGAGAAGTGCTGAAGGGCGTGCTGAAGCCGCATCAGTGTAAACTTTTTGGCCGCGAGTGCACGCCGGAGCATCCGATCGGCGCACTCATGGTGTCATCGGAAGGGTCATGCGCCGCCTATCACAACTACGAACACCGCAAGGCAGCAATGGTAAGTCTGAGCTCGATCGCCTGAGCGCGCCGGGCGCCACGCCTACCGAATTTCCGCCCACCCGGTTCCGCGATCCCCAGATCGAGATGGCGCACGGAGCCGGAGGTAAAGCCAGCCGCAGGCTCGTCGAAGGCCTTTTTGCTCCCCTTCTTTTTGGTTCCTCGCCCGGCCCGCTCGGAGATGCCGCACAGGTCGACATCAACGGCACAACAGTTGCGATTACCACCGATAGCTTCGTGGTCAAGCCGCTGAGTTTTCCGGGCGGTTCCATCGGTGAACTGGCCGTGAACGGCACGGTGAATGACCTCGCAGTTTCGGGCGCCAGGGCAGAAGCCCTCGTGGTCAGCTATGTGCTCGAAGCCGGGCTACCTACGCCAGTTCTCGAAGCCGAAGTCCGAGCGATGGCAAAGGCCGCGCGGCACGCCGGTGTCCGGATCGCTGCCGGGGACACCAAGGTCGTCGAACACGGCAAGGCGGACCAGATGTACGTTACGACGACCGGCATTGGCCGCCTGCTTCATGGAGTGACCATCGATCCTCGCTCGGTGCGCGTAGGTGACAGGATATTGCTCTCCGGAGCGATCGGCGATCACGGCATCACCATCCTGCTGGCGCGCGGTGAGCTTGATCTGGAAGCCGATCTTCGTTCTGACACCCGCTCCGTGCTTCCCCTGGTCGAAACCCTCATTCGCGCCGCCGGACCGGGCATCCGCTGGATGCGCGATCCAACTCGCGGCGGCGCCGCCACATCTCTAAACGAGCTGGCGCGCGATTGCGGGCTGGGGATGGTTCTTTTTGAAGATCAGATTCCGGTGCGTGATGTCGTTCGTGGCGCATGTGAATTGCTTGGACTCGATCCACTGCACATTGCGAATGAGGGGCAGTTTCTGGCAGTTGTCTCCCCCGAGTACGCCGACGATGCGATCAATGCACTGAGTCTGGCGCAAGGCGGAAGTGAAGTGCAGGTGATCGGCGAAGTTCGCGCACAACCGGCAGGGACGGTACTCGTGACAACCCTTTACGGGGGCAGCAGAATCGTAGATATGCTGGTCGGCGATCCATTGCCACGAATTTGTTAGTACAGACGCTAATGCCAACCGCATATAAACTCGCGACTCAGATCGAAGGGCGTCTGCTTCAGCGGAACCAATTGTTCGACCTCTTCTTCTCGCGTGAAGCACCACGCCTGGCGGAAGCGTGCCGCGAGATGTCGGAACGCTTTCTGCGCGGAGGGCGCCTTCTAGCCTTTGGACGCGGGCCTTATGCCACCGATGCCCAACACGTGTCTGTGGAGTTCGTTCATCCTGTGATCGTGGGTAAGCGCGCACTGCCCGCGCTGGATCTGTCGGTTCTTTTTCGGCCGTGGCTCGAAGCGATTCTTCGTCCTGAGGACATCGTCATGGGATTCGGTCCGCCGGAAGGCGATCCCGAAGTCTGGGCCACTTTGCAGCAGGCGCACGGTCAGGATGCGATGACCTTCGCTCTTCCGGGCGTCGAAGGCTCCTATGCCGTGAACGCAGCAACGCAAGATCCCTTCATGCATCAAGAAATGATCGAGATCCTTTATCACACGCTGTGGGAGACGGTGCACGTGTTTTTCGAACACCGCGAACTCGGCTATGAGGTGGGAGACTCGGGATTTCTCTATCCATTTCTGGGAACGGAAAAGCAGGGCACCGTCGGCCTGGTTGCGGAAGTGGCGTCCTCCATTCTAATGAAGGTCCACGATGATGGCACGCTACGCGCGCAAGTGGCACGGGAAGAAGCCGAACAAATCGGTAACGCCGTGCTGGCGATTGCTGAGCGTCTGTGCCACGGGGGCAAGCTCATTCTTTTCGGTAATGGCGGGTCTGCGACCGACGCGAACGATTTCGCCATTGACTGCGTGCTCCCGCCGCCTGGCTATCAGTCTGTCCCCGCAGTGTCACTTTCCCTGGAGCCTGCAAATATTACTGCAGTTGCCAACGACATCGGCACCGATGCAATTTTCCTTCGCCAGTTGATTGCGCAGGCACGTCCGGAAGATGTGGCAGTGGGAATCTCAACCAGTGGCGGATCGCGCAACATCATCATGGCGCTGGAAGAAGCGCGGCGGCGAAATATGTTGACTGTCGCATTGCTCGGCTACGATGGAGGCGAGATCAAACGCAAGCGCCTGGCCGACTTTCCCCTAGTGGTGAACTGCGACTATATCCCCCGCATTCAGGAAGTCCAGGCTTCGATCTACCATGTCATCCGCGAATCGTTGCAGACGTTGAACAGGAGGTATTGAGGCGTGGCCAAGCTTGAACTTTATGGAACTGCTCGCTGTCCCCACACCGGCGAATTGCGCGAGTGGCTGGAGTGGAAGCGCAGTGAGTTTGTAGAGTACGACGTGGAAGCCGATTCCGTAGCGCGCGGACGAATGCGCGAGATCGCGCATGGACAGCGCACCGTGCCAATCCTGGTCGAGGACGGCAAGGTTGTCCAAGTGGGATGGCAAGGTCGGGGCTGCATCGTGGACGAGTAGAAGACCAGTAGACAAGGTAAACGACATAATGGCCAGCGCTTATTCCATCCGAGTTCGGGGTGTCGTGCAGGGTGTGGGATTTCGCCCGTTTGTCTATCGCCTGGCCTGCGCCCACACGCTGCACGGATGGGTGCTGAACGCCGATGAAGGAGTGGAGATTCATCTTGAGGGCGCTGAGACCGGGCTGGAAGCTTTTGTTCGGGACTTGAAAGCGCAGCCACCACCCGCAGCCAGCATCGCGGAAATCGACGTGCGGCCTGCGGAGACGACCGGCTTGCACGAATTCACCATCCGGACGAGTCGACTCCGAGAACGCCCCACGGTTCGCATTTCGCCGGACCTGCCGGTTTGTGATGAATGTTTAAAGGAACTCTTCGACCCGGCCGATCCGCGCTATTGGTACCCGTATATCAACTGCACCAACTGCGGGCCGCGCTACACCGTCGTGCTGGCTCTGCCTTACGACCGGCCGAACACCACCATGAAAGATTGGCTGCTCGATGACTACTGCGCCGCGGAATATGCGGACCCGGGCAACCGTCGTTTTCACGCCCAGCCCGTAGCGTGTCCAGCCTGTGGTCCAAGTTATTCTCTTCACCCGCATCTTCACTCGAGACTTCAAGCTGACAACCATGAGAGTGCCGGCAGCATTCGCCGTGCGGCAAACATGCTTCGTGCCGGCGGGATTCTTGCGGTGAAAGGACTCGGCGGGTACCACCTGGCGTGTAATGCCCGAAATGCCGCTGCCGTCGCGGCTTTGCGCGATCGCAAGTATCGTAAAGAAAAACCGTTTGCTCTGATGGTGCGGGATGTCGAGGTCGCCCACACTCTGGTCGAGCTTTCCTCTGACGCGGAAGTGCTGCTCACTTCGGTCGCCCGCCCCATCGTGCTCGCGCCCGCAAAACTCCAACTCACTGGGGTTGCTCCAGAGAATATCGAACTCGGCGTGATGCTGCCTTACACTCCTTTGCACCACTTGCTATTCGCTGCCGGCGCCCCAGAAATCCTGGTCATGACCAGCGCGAATCGGTCGAGTGAGCCGATCGCTTACGAGGACGAAGACGCATTGCAGCGTCTTTCAGGAATCGCCGACTCATTTCTGATTGGGCAGCGGCCCATCGCGCGCCGGGTAGACGACTCGGTGGCGCGGCTTGGCGCTTTCGGTCCTGTCGTTTTGCGCCGTGCCCGCGGGTACGCTCCGGGAGCAGTTGCATCGCTTCCTGCCGAGGGTCCGATCCTCGCGCTGGGTGCCGACCTGAAAAATACGGTCACACTGGTTGTGGACGGTCAGGCCTTTGTGAGCCAGCATATCGGGGACTTAGACCATTACCAATCATTCCGCGCATTTCAAGAAGCCGTTGAAGATCTAGTCTCGATGTACGAAGTTCGCTGGGACGAACTGCTTCTGGTGCACGATCTTCACCCGCAGTATCTCTCAACAGCTCACGCCGTCGTGCTTGGGTCCCCGCAAAACGCTCCGCAAAGCCATACAGTGCAACACCACCGCGCACACGTGGCATCTGTGCTTGCTGAACGGGAAGAGTGGACGAAACGAGCGGTAGGCGTAAGCTTCGACGGCACCGGATACGGAGATGACGGTTCGGTCTGGGGTGGCGAGCTCTTCGTGGGCAGCATGCAAGAGGGCTTCAGGCGCGTGGCTCATTTGCGCCAGGCGTCCCTCGCGGGCGGGGACGCAGCGGCGCATTACCCAGTGCAAGCGGCGGCTGGATTCCTCGCTCAGGTGGGTGGCATGCCAGACGTGCTTGCCGAGCCCTTCGCTTTTCCCGAGCGCTACCGGAACGCAATGGAGTTGATATGCAAAGACGTGCGCACGTTTGCTACGACCTCTGTGGGGCGTCTGTTTGACGCCGCTGCATCGCTTCTCGGGTTTACCCGTGAGGTGACTTTTGAAGGACAGGCCGCGATGTGGCTGGAGCAACTCGCCGGCAGCGCGCCCTTGACGGAGCCCTATCCCTTCCCCTTCAGCGGCGGCGAACTCGATTTTCGTCCACTGCTGCTGGCGGTTGCGCAAGACCGGGCTCGCGGACGCGATGTGCGGGAAGTTGCTCGATCTTTCCAGCGCGGAATCGCTCAGGGCTTGCGGGATGCTGTAGTCGAAATCTCCAGTAGTCACGGAGTGGATACCGTTGCGCTCTCCGGAGGGGTCTTTCAAAACGAATTGCTGTTGGCAGATTTGAAGTCTCTGCTGGCGGACGGGGCGCTGCAAGTGTGGACAAACCATGCGGTGCCGCCCAACGATGGAGGAATCAGCCTGGGGCAGGCGGCACTGGCGGCATTCGGCCGCTTCGATGGCCCGGCACGGACAGATCACAGGCAGAGCGAGTACAGAACATGCATGAACTTTCCATAGCGATGAGCATCGTGGAACTGGCCGAGGAAGAGGCAGAGCGCCGCGGCGTTCAGGTGAATGCCGTGCATCTAAAGCTGGGGGCCTTATCCGGCGTGGTGAAAGAGGCTCTCCTCTCTTGTTATGAAATGGCCTGTGAAGGCACTCCGCTGCAGGGTTCGCGTTTGCTGGTGGAAGACGTTTCCGTCGTGATCTTTTGTCCCGGTTGTCAAGCGCAGCGTCCGCTGAGTTCGTTGCAGTTGTTTTGTTGCTCGGAATGCGGTACTCCCTGCTCCGAGATTGTGCAGGGAAAAGAACTCGAAGTCGTTGCCCTGGAGATACAAGAATGCGTCCCGAACCCCGTTTGATCGAAGTCCGAAAGAATGTGCTGAAGCGAAATGACGTCATAGCGCGGAGCCTCCGCGACTGTTTTCGCGCTGCGGGAGTGTTCGTGGTAAGCCTGGTCTCCAGCCCCGGCTCTGGCAAGACCGCAATCCTCGAAAAAACTCTCACTCTGCTGCGAGCAAATTACCAGGTCGCTGCTCTGGTGGGCGACCTTGCCACCGAGAATGATGCGTTGCGTTTGGCGCGTAGCCAAGCCCCAGTCAAGCAAATCACGACCGGTACTCTCTGTCACCTCGAAGCCGCCATGGTGCGAAGTGCGCTGGAAGAATGGGACCTCAACCAGTTGGATTTCCTCTTCATCGAAAACGTGGGCAACCTGGTCTGCCCTTCTTCTTATGATTTGGGCGAAGATCTCCGTCTCGTACTTATTTCGGTGACCGAGGGCGAGGACAAACCGCTAAAGTATCCCACGATTTTTCACAGCGCCGATGTTGCAGTCGTCACTAAGGTTGACTTGGCGGCAGCGGTTGAATTTAGTTGGGAGACCGCATACGACAACATCCAGTCTGTGCGACCGGGCATGCCGGTCCTTCAGCTTTCCGCCAAGACCGGGGAAGGAATGGAAAAGTACTTAGCACTTCTGACGACGCGCCTGGCAGAGTTGCGCCAGGCGGCAGCAGTGTAAGCAATCCATTCTAGCAACTCAGGTGGAATAAATGATCGGCTTTCTCTCCTTCCTCGCCGTGGGATTTTTTCTGGGGATGCGCCACGCCAAGGACCCCGACCACGTCGCAGCAGCTGAAGGTCCCCGGGATCCAAGGGATAGCGCCCAGTCCCTTAGGGAGCCTGTCGCGTTCACGTTGATGAATGAAAAGGAACTCGACGCACGAGCAATTCGCTAGCGGTCTTGGTCAGGATCGAGAGATTGAGCGCGCGGGTGAGCGTGGATTCAGGTCGACGTTCACCTTATCGCCGCGACGGATCGTGACTTGACGGCCGCGATGGCCGACGGAACGTGCCGAAATGTGCAGGCGTTTCCACTTACATATTCTTCATTCGAGAAGTGAGCGTCGTCGGCTGGCGGGTTATCGGCCTTAGCTCCGATGAACTCGTTTCCAATTCGCCGGGGTTGTACCCGCCAGACGACGAAACGTTTTGGTGAAGTGACTTTGATCGGCAAAAGCGTTCTGTATAGCGATGTCGGCGAGAGAGTCGCTGCCCTTCAATAGCATTTCTTGTGCTCTCTTCACTCGATTGTGGAGACACCATTGATATGGCGGAAGCCCCGCTGGCATTTCGAGGAATACAGTCCTCCTGCGTTCGCAAGTCTATTCGCTGATGTCTCCTCGGAGATGCTCTACCCCATTCCGCTTCTTAGCGTCGCAATACTATACTGGGGAGATGAACAAGCACCTCGAGTCGCCGTACCAGAATCTTCTCAACGGCAAGCTACCTCATAACCTGAGTTGGAGCGAGGCCGTCGAACTGGTCGAACATCTGGGTGAGGTCCAACCGCATGAAGACGATGAGTTTGTGTTCCGCGGCGGCAGCCAAGGCGTTTTTGTCAAACGGCCGCACACTCATGATCTTGGCGCGGAGGCTTTATGCGCTTATCCTCTTGCCTTATCTGAACGAGACAGTAGACAAGACGCGCACCAAAATTCCGCGAGATAGTATTTGCCGTCTCGCAGAACGAACACGATTTTGGCTTCTTCCTTCCTTACCATGCGCTGAGCCAGAAGGGTTGCGGTTGTGCCGCTCATCGCCATATCGAGAATTCCAGGCGGGAATCATCATGGAGGTAGACGGGTAGGCGCGACTCACGCCGGACGTGTATCGCCTTTGTGGGCTGCTGCTAGAGTTCAGCAAGTGCTCGGTGGACAAGATGAATAGCGATTGCACCTTCGCCGACGGCCGAAGCAACTCGCTTTACGTTCCCCGACCGAACATCGCCCACGGCGAATACGCCCGGAAGACTCGTTTCCAGCATTTGCGCACTGCGGGCCAGCGGCCAGGCGGGTTGGTCAGTGGAACCGTCGAGATCGCGTCCCGTGAGAATGAATCCTTTGGTGTCGAGCGCGACACAACCCTTCAGCCAATCGGTTCGCGGCGATGCGCCGGCCATGATGAAAACGTGTCGAATGGGGACTGTGGCGATTTCGCCGGTCTGGTTATTGCGCCATGTGACGTGCTCGAGGTGCGAATCGCCTTCGAGCGAGATGATTTCGGTGCGGTAATGAATTTCGATGTTGGGATTCTGCTCAATGCGCTGGATGAGATAGCGCGACATCGTGTCTGAAAGCTGGCCGGAACGCACGAGTATGTGGACCTTGCGCTGAGTCTGCGACATGTAAACGGCGGCCTGACCGGCGGAATTGCCTCCGCCGACGACGATAATGTCGTCGGCGCCGCAGAGCTGGGCTTCCATGAAGGTGGCGCCGTAATAGACGCCCTGTCCTTCGAAAGGCGCTAGATTAGCGATGCGCGGTTTGTTGTACTGCGCGCCGGTAGCGATGACGACTGAGCGCGCGGCCAGTTCGACGCCGTTGTCGAGCACGACTTTGTAGGGGCGGCGCGCGCATTCGAGGCGCACCACGTTGTGGGCGATCATCATCTTGGCGCCGAATTTTTCAGCTTGGGTGATGGCTCGATTGGCGAGTTCCTGGCCGGAAAGGCCGTAGGGAAAACCGAGATAGTTTTCGATTTTGGAGCTGGAGGCGGCCTGTCCCCCGGGCGATTCGGTCTCGATAAGAAGGACGTCGAGACCTTCGGAGGCGGCGTAAACGGCGGCGGCGAGTCCAGAGGGACCGGCGCCGACAATGATGAGG